>WUUC01108947.1_pt1 | contig 16707 bp, 12 predicted proteins | sample 6278441 | NCBI WGS metagenome assembly WUUC01 (sample SAMN13675441, study PRJNA597444) | soil metagenome | isolation source: soil | place: USA: Washington | collected 2017-10
ACAACGGCCGCGTGGGCATCGTGCCGCAGTTCGCCTTCGAGCCGAGCCTCTCGCTCAACTGGGTCGATCTGCCGTTCGGCGAGTTTTCGGCCACCCTCCTCAGCTCGCGTTTCATCTTCACGCCGACTCCGCGCATGGGCGTGAGCAGCCTCATCCAGTTCAACGCCAGCGCCCACACAGTAAGCTCGAGCATCCGCCTGCGGTGGGAATATGTGGCCGGCAGCGAACTGTTTCTGGTGTACAGCGACGGCCGGAATACGCTCGATTCGGCGAGTCAGGGGCTGCTCAACCGGTCGGTGGCCGTCAAGGCAACCAGGCTGGTGCGGTTCTGAGCCGAGCATTCAACTTCTTGGATGGGACAGGCCGACAGCGGCTGCACAGCTGCAGATCAGTGCACAATTGTCACACTCTTTCGACACCCAACTGGGCTACAATGCAGGGGTTAGCTTGGCACACGTGTATCAAGGAGGGGCTTGTATGCGGCGCGTAGTTGGACGCGGTTTGTTATCGCTCGGGGCCGTGCTTGCGGCCGTGGCGCCGGCTCTTGCTCAGGCGCCCGCACGGCAGGTGACGTTCTCGAAGGACGTCGCACCGATTTTCCAGGCGAAATGCCAGGAATGCCATCAGCCGAATTCGATCGCGCCGATGTCGCTCGTTACGTACCAGGAAGCGCGTCCGTGGGCACGTTCGATCAAGGATCGCGTGTCAACTCGGCAGATGCCCCCCTGGCACATCGACCAGAGCGTCGGCGTCCAGAAGTTCAAGAACGACATGTCGCTCACCGAAGAGCAGATCGACACGATCGTGAAGTGGGTGGACGGCGGAGCGCTGCAGGGCGATCCGAAGGATCTGCCGAAGGGTGTCCCGCTCGTGACGACCAACGAATGGCAGGGCGTGATGGACGGATTCGGGCCTCCCGACCTCGTCGTCAAGTCCTCCGAGTACACGATGCCCGCGCACCATCAGGACGTGTGGTACCGGCCGACGAGCACCATTCCGTTGACCGAGCCTCGCTGGATCAAGATGGTGGAAATCCGCCCGACGAACCTGAAGGCGCGAAAGATTATCCATCACTCGATCGCCTATCAGGTGCTGAGTCCGAACAACGTCCAGGCCGTCAACACCGGCACGGCGACCGGCGGCTTCGGCGGTGCGCAGAACCCGGCTGATCTGGTGAACCGTCGTCCGCAGATCATGGAGTGGGCAATCGGGAAGGGGTACGACCTGTTCCGCGAGGGGACGGGCAAGTTGATCATGCCCGGCGAGACGATCTCCTGGGATCAGCACATTCACGCGGTCGGCGAGGAGATCACCGGTGGCTCCGAGCTGGGGCTCTGGTTCTATCCGAAAGGCCAGGAGCCGAAGAAGCGAAGCTACCTGATCGGGTTCACCGGCATCGACAGAACGAAGATGCTCGACATCCCGCCGAACTCGATCGCGCACACTGAAGGCTTTACGGTGCTGAAGGAAAACACGCTCATCACCAACTTCCAGCCGCATTTCCACCTGCGCGGGAAGGCCATGAAGGTTGAAGCGATTCTGCCGGACGGCGGCCGCCAGGTGATCAGCTACGTGCGCAACTTCAACTTCAACTGGATGACGAACTACATCTACGACGACGACGCGGCGCCGGTGTTCCCGAAGGGAACGGTCATCCAGGTGAGCGCGTTCTACGACAATACGAAGGCGAACAAGGACAACCCGGATCCGGACCAGTGGGTCGGCTACGGCGACCGTACGGTCGACGAGATGGCCCACGCCTGGATGAACGTGGTGTACCTGACCGACGACGAGTACAAGGCCATGGTCGAAGAACGCAAGGCGAAGGCCGCGCGCGCGACGCAGAACCAGCAGTAGTAAGGCATTTCGGTCTGGTGATGTTCGATTGTCGATTTACGGGTCGATTCCCAAATCCATCAGTAAATCGACATTCACCAGATCGAAAATCGAAATTGAACGTCCCTCCAGGTTTTCCCATATGACAGCACTTTCAGCGAAGTTGAAGATTTTCGCTCTGCTGGGCTTTGCCGTCGTCGCGACCGTGATGGTCGCGGGCCAGCAGCAGCCGCTGCCGAGCGAGCCGCCGCGCCAGTTCGGCGCGAGCATCACCGGATCGTTCGAAGGGTGGTTCAAGAACGACGACGGAACCTTTTCCTTTCTCGTCGGCTACCTGAATCGCAATCGCGCGCGCGCCGTGGACGTGCCCATCGGGCCCAACAACCGGATCGAGCCGGGCGGTCCCGACATGGGGCAGCCGACGCATTTTTTACCCGGCCGCAAGGTCGGCATGTTCATCGTCACCGTGCCCAAGGACTTCACGCCGCAGCAGCGGCTCACCTGGAGCATCACGGTGAACGGCGAGACCAACAGCATCCCGTTCCGCCTGCATACCGACTACAACGTAAGCCCCTTCAAGATCCAGCACGACGCGGGAACCCAGGGCAACCTGCCGGCGCTCCTGCGGCTCGAAGAGAATGGGCCCGTCCTTCAGGGCCCTATCGCCATGGTTACCCGTCCGGCGCTCACCCGGACCACATCGGTATCCACTCCGCTCCCGCTGAACTTCTGGGCCGAAGACGACGCGCGCTACTCGAGCGGGTCGAATGCGCCGATGTCGAATCCACCCCCCCCGGTCGAGATCCTGTGGTCGAAGTACCGCGGGCCGGGCACCGTCACCTTCTCGAAGGACAAGCCTGAGTTCGAAGTGCTCGCGGGCGGAAAGCCAAACCAGCAGTTCCGCGGCAAAGGGGCGACGACCGCCAAGTTCAGCGAGCCCGGCGAGTACGTGCTGCACGTGCTCGCCAGCGACTACTCTGGCGAGGGCGGGGGCGGCGAGATCTGCTGCTGGACGACGGCCATGGTGAAGGTCACCGTGACGCCCTGAAGCCCCCAGGCGGCGAGCCGCGGCCTTGACGAAACAGAAAAGCTCAACAGCCTTGTCACACGACCGCAACCGCAGAATGCCGTAGAACACGCAGAGAAAAAATTCTCTGCGGGTTCTGCGCGCTCTGCGGTCCAAGGTCATCGTCTCGTTGCGCCACGCGCCGAACGATGTCATCTCCGTGCCGAGTCCAAAAAAATGGACCCTTTCAGCGTTCTACCGTAAATCCCCTTCATTTCACGCATTTCCCTTTGACTCACGGCCGAGGTGGTGATTACGCTCGCCATTGTCGCGTCTCCGGAGGTTCGCCCGCACTCATTCCGCTCTCTTGTCGTTTCTCTGAAATGGAGGCAGCGATGACACGGGTCAGAGGTCTCGTCGTTCTCGGGTGGGCGTTGGCGGGCGTCGGTGTCCTGCCGACGGTCGCGTACGCACAAAGCGCGATTGCGGGAGTGGTCAGGGACACGTCGGGCGCGGTGCTGCCCGGCGTCACGGTCGAAGCGTCGAGCGACGCGCTCATCGAGAAAACGCGCACGGTTGCCACCGACGGCCAGGGCCAGTACCGGATTATCGATTTGCGGCCGGGCGTCTACACGGTCGTTTTTTCGCTGACCGGCTTCAGTACCGTGCGGCGCGACGGCATCGAGCTGCCGGCCGACTTCACCGCGCAGATCAACGGCGAGATGCGCGTCGGCGCGCTCGAGGAAACGGTCACCGTGTCGGGGCAGTCGCCGGTGGTGGACGTCCAGACGGCGGTGCAGCAGACGGTGATGTCGCGGCAGATCCTCGACGCCGTGCCGACCGGCCGGAGCGTGCCCACGCTGGGCGTCCTGCTGCCGGGCGCGCGCCTGGCGCTCCCGGACGTCGGCGGCACGTCAGGGATGCAGAACCGGGACCTCACGGTCCACGGATCGGACGGGCGGGACACCACGTTTCAGGTGGACGGGATGATTCTCAACGGCCTCGAGGGCGACGGCAGCGTCCAGAGCTACTTCAACGAGATGATGTTCGAAGAAGTGAGCTACCAGACGAGCGCCATCAACGCGGAAGTGTCGGCGGGCGGCGTGCGCGCAAACATGATTCCCAAGGACGGCGGCAACGCGTTTCGGGGGGCGGGGTTTTTCTCCGCGGCCAACAGCAATCTTCAGAGCAGCAACGACGCCGACGCGCGCGCCCGCGGCCTCGCCGCGCCGGACGCCTTGAACAAGGTGTGGGATCTCAACGTGTCGGAGGGCGGTCCGATCAAGCGGGACCGCCTGTGGTTCTTCGCGTCGTACCGCGACTGGGGCGTGCACCAGTACATCGCCAACAGCTTTTTCGGGTGGGGCCCGAAGGGCCCCGGCTTCGGCACGCCGAGCGGCGAGCAGACGATTGACAACGCGAGCATCCGCAGCGGCGTGGTGCGGCTCACGACGCGCTTCGGCGAGAAGCACAAGCTCGCGTCGTATCTGGACCGCATTCGCAAGTTCCGCGGCCACGAGAACTCGGCCGGCGCCGGCGTGCAGATTGCCGGCGAGGCGACCGACATCCGCGCGCCGAAGCAGTACTACACCGGCGAGATCAAATGGACCAGCACCTTCACCAACCGGCTGCTGTTCGAAGGCGGGTTCGCGATCAACAACGAGAGCTACGACCTCACGCCGCAGCCCGAGTCGATGAACGTGATCCCGCGGCGCGACATCACGCTCAACACGCTGTACGGCGCGTACGACGGCGGCGTCTACTACCGCGAGCCGATCAGGAAAACCGTCGTCAGCTCGGTGTCGTACGTCACCGGCTCGCATGCGCTCAAAACCGGCATCCAGTACGGTTTCGGCTACTTCTGGCGGCAGCGGCGCGAGACGGCCGACCTCGTTCAGCGCTACCGGAACGGCGTGCCCGACTCCGTCCTCGTCCACAACACGCCGCAGGACTCGCTGGCGAACATGAACGCAGACGTCGGCATCTACGTGCAGGATTCGTGGACGATCCGGCGGCTGACGCTCAATCCAGGGCTCCGGTTCGAGCACTTCAACTCGTCGATCGAGGCACGCGACGTGGCGCCCGGCCGCTTCGTGCCGGCCCGCCATTTCGACGCGCGGGAAAACGTGCCGAACTGGAACGACGTCTCCCCGCGCTTCGGGCTCGCGTGGGACATCATGGGGGACGGCCGCACCGCGCTGAAGTTCGGCACCGGCAAATATCTGCGCGCCTACACGACCGGGTTTGCCGAAACCTACGATCCGAATTTCTACGACACGGACACGCGCACCTGGACCGATCGAAACGGCGACGACATCGCGCAGGACGCCGAGATCGGCCCCCCGCAGAACGTGAACTTCGGCGTGCGCGCGAGCCGCAACCCGGCCGACGACATCCGGCGTCCCTACCAGTGGGAAGCGAACGTGAGCCTCCAGCGCGAGGTGTTCGCCGGCACGTCGGTGACGGTCGGCTACTTCCGGCGCGACTACAAGAACCTGATCTGGACTGATAACCTGGCCGTGGCGCCGTCCGACTACATTCCGGTCGTGGTCACGAGCCCCCTCGACGGCGAGCAGATCACCATCTACAACCTGACGCGCGCGAAGCTCGGCCAGGTGGACTCGCTGGATCGCAACTCGGACAGCAACTACCGGAAGTACAACGGCTTCGACGTGAACTTCAACAGCCGGATCGAGGGGCTCACGATGTTCGGCGGCGTGAGCATCGGGCGGCAGATCGCCAACACGTGCGAGGTCGAGGATCCGAACTTCCTGCGGTTCTGCGATCAGGCCGAGCTCGACATCCCGTACGAGGCGCAGTTCAAGCTCAATGGCAGCTACCGCCTGCCCTGGGCGTTGCAGGTGAGCGGCACGCTCCAGAGCTATCCGGGCGACGCGCGGAACGCCACGGTGGACGGGACGATCGCCGCCGAGGATCCGTCGCTGCGCGTGAACTGGAACGTGAACCGGACGGTGGTGCCGACGCTCACGCAGACGCAGATCATCGTGCCGCTCATCGCGCCGGGCACGAAGTTCCTCGATCGGCACAACCAGGTGGACTTCCGCTTGAAGCGGTCGTTCCTCGTGCGGGGCATCACGCTGGAAGGCCAGGCCGACGTGTACAACGCCTTCAACGCCGGCCCGGTGCTGAGCGTGAACCAGACGTTCGGCACGGCACTCGATCGCCCCGCGTCGATCCTTCAGGGCCGGCTGTTCCGGTTCGGCCTGCAGGCGCGGTGGTAGTCGTGTAGGTCCGCCTGAAGGCGGACACTACGTGCCGTACGTCGTCACGTACCGTACGTAGTGTCCACCTTTAGGTGGACCCGTCTGCAGGCTGGAGCCTGCCTGCGAACGCTACTTGACAATCGCCTGATACACGAGCGGCTGAAAGACCGAGGCCGCCGTGGACCCCGGATAGCGCTGCACCATCAGGATCGCGACCAGCCGTTCCTTCGGATCCACCCAGAACGTGGTCCCGTAAATACCGCTCCAGCCGTACATGCCGTCCGATCCCATCGTCTGAGTCGCGCCGACGTCCGTGACGACCCTGAATCCCAGCCCGAAATGCGCGCCGGCACCCATCAACCCGCCGGGCGGGATGTCGGACGTGTGGTTCGCCGTCATGAGCTCCACGCTCTTGGGGCTGAGCAGCCGCACGCCGTCGAGCGCGCCGCCGTTCAGCAGCATCTGCGCGAAGCGCGCGTAGTCGCGTGCCGTCGACGTGAGTCCCGCGCCCCCTGAGAAGTACCTCTTGCCCGGCTTGTAGTACGCGATCGGCGACATCACCGTGTTGCCGAACGTCTCAGGGTCCTTCATCGGACGTATACCGCCGGCCTCGGGTGAATAGACGGTCGCCAGTCGCGACCACTTCGAGTCGGGCACGTCGAAGCTGGTGTCCACCATCAGCAGCGGCCGGAAGATGCGCTCGCGAAGGAAGACGTCGAACGGCTGTCCCGACGCGACTTCCACGACGCGCCCGAGCACGTCCGTCGAGAGGCTGTAGTTCCAGGCTGTGCCCGGCTGGCTGATCAGCGGCTGCGCGGCCAGCTTGTCGATCGCCTGCTCCAGCGTGTCCGGCGTTACCGTGAGGCCGTCGACGACGCCGTTCTTGCGATAGGCCTCGCCTCCGGGGCCGTTGTTCAGGAAGCCGTAGGTGAGTCCCGATCGATGTGTCAGCAGATCGCGAATGGTGATGCCGCGCCGTGCCGGCGCCATGCCCGATGCGCCCTCCTGCGCGCCGGGCCCGCCGCCATTCAGCACCTGCTGCTGCTTGAAGGACGGGATGAACCGCGAGACCGGATCGGTGAGAAGAAGCTTGCCTTCCTCGTAGAGCATCATCACCGCGACGCTGGTGATCGGCTTGCTCATCGACGCGATCCGGAAGATCGTGTCGTGCCGCATGGCCGTCCGGCTCTCGACGTCCTGAAACCCGGACGCGTGGACGTCCACGATCCGGCCGTCGCGCGCGAGCAGCGTCACGGTACCGGCCGCTTCGCGCCGGTCCGCCAGCGCCTGCATGCCCCGATGCAGCCGGTCAAGGCGATCGGCGGAGATGCCGACGCCTTCGGGCGTTCCGGTCGCGAGCTGCTGGGCGACAGGCGCAGCACTGACGAAGAGGAGGAAGAGAAGCAGCGCGCGGATCTTCATGGAAGTCTCCTTTGGCGACTCAGTGTAGATCCATCGCGGCATTCCGTAGAATGGGCGGCGTGGCTGACCAGCTCGTATGAGCCGCGCCGCCCGCGGTCAGAGGCGCCGCTCCGGACACCGGCCGCTGCGCGTTCTCAAGGACGTGGCGGAGGCGCTCAACCGCGCGACGACCGAACAGCAGGCGGCGGGGGAGGCGCTCAGCCGGATGGCGGATCTCCTCGGGGTCGAGACTGGATGGGTCTGGCTGCGCGACGCGGCGTCGAACCGCTTCTACAACGCGGCCGTGCAGAGCCTTCCGCCGTACCTGCAGGAGCCGGTGCGGATGACGGGACGATCGTGCTGGTGCCTGGAGCTGTTTCAGAGCGGACGGCTCACCGCGCGCAACATCGACGTGGTCGAGTGCAGCCGGCTGCACCCCGCGATCAGCGCGCGCAGCGCCGAGGAGACGCGCGGGCTCCGCTGCCACGCCAGCGTGCCGCTCTATGCAGGCGACCGTCCGCTCGGCGTGATGAACCTGGCGATGCGCGGATGGCGTCGGCTCACCAAACAGGAACTCGATCTTCTGACGACGATCGCGGACCAGCTGGGCGTGGCCGTTGAGCGCGCGCGGCTCGGCGAGCAGTCGATCCAGCTCGCGCGGGCGGACGAGCGCGCGCGCATCGCCCGCGACGTGCACGACACCCTCGCGCAGGGATTCACCGCCATCGCGCTGCACGTGGAGGCGGGTCTCGGCCGCCTGGATCCGCGGGATCCGGCGCGTCCGGCGCTCGCGCGGGCGCTCGACACGGCGCGGCAGGGCGTCGACGACGCGCGGCGATCGATCAGGAGCCTGCGCGGGGCGACGCCGGACATCCGTCCGCTCGTCGAGGCGCTCGGCGCCCTCTCGCGTCAGTTCACGGCCGATACCGGGATACGCGTCAACCTCGAGATATCTGCCGGGGGACCGTTGCCGGCGGATGTGGAAGCCGAGCTGTTCCGCATCGCCAGCGAGGCGCTCGCCAATATTCGAAAGCACTCCGGCGCGAGGGAGGCGTCCATCCGGCTCGGGCAAACCCGCCGCGCACTGCAGCTCACAATCCGAGACGAGGGAGCCGGTTTTCGTGTGCGCGGCGCGCGCCGGCGCGGGTTTGGTCTCGTGGGAATCGAAGATCGCGCCCGGCTCGCTGGCGGGCGAGCCGCGATCAGGAGCGCGCCAGGAAGGGGAACGACCGTCATCGTGACAGTGCCCATGCCACGCGACCGGGCAGTTCAGGGCGTGTAAGGGCGCACTGAAACTGTTTCGGTGAACCTCGGGGGAACGGTGGCGCTTCGTGATTTCGTGATTCCGATTTTTTCAGGCGATCAAGCCGGGCGTGGGTAGGGCCATCGTGACTGTCCTCATAGTCGACGATCATCCCATCGTGCGCGAGGGTGTGTCGGCGGTCCTCGAGACCGAAGCCGACATCGAGGTCGTCGGCGCGGCCGCGAATGTCGAGGAGGGCCTGCGCCTCTGCGCGAGGCTCAAGCCCGATATCGTGCTGCTGGATCTCAAGCTGCCCGATGCCGGCGCAGTCGACAGCGTCGCAAGCTTTGCGCGCGCGACGCCTGGCATCGTGGTGTTCACCGCCCACGACGGCGACGAAGACGTGTTCGGAGCGATTCGCGGCGGCGCGAAAGGGTACCTGCTGAAGGGGTCCCCTGCGGCCGAGATCGCGCAGGCGATCCGGCAGGTGCACGCCGGCGAATCGTACCTGAGCCCGCGTATTGCCGCGAAGCTCGTGAGAGGGGCGCAGCCGCGAGGCCGCACGGGCCTGTTGAGCGCGCGCGAGCGGGGCGTGCTTCGCCTCGTCGCCGCCGGACTCTCCAACCGCCAGATCGCGGCGGCGCTGTCGATCTCCGAGCGAACGGTGAAGTTTCACGTCACCGCGATCTTCAACAAGCTCGGGGCCGAGAACCGCGCCGGTGCCGTAGCGCTCGCCGCCGAGCGTGGACTGCTGTCGCAGTCCTGACCCTCAGCGACGCCTGCGGGAACCCTGTCCGTACGGACAGGTCGCGCCCTGTCCGCACGCCCGATGCGACACCCTCCCCGACGCGCCTACGATTGCCGTGAAGATGGAAGGGCCGAGGAGGCGATATGAAGAAGCTGGAAGGGTTACGCGCGGCGGTCACCGGTGGAACTTCGGGGCTGGGCCTCGCGCTCGTGCGCGAGTTCCTCGGCGCGGGCGCCCGCGTCGCATTCGTGGCGAGGACTCGTGAGAACGTCGAGACAGTCGCGGCCGCTCATCCGGCCGCCCACGGCATCGTGGGCGACGTTTCGGCAAAGGAAGACGTTCATCCAATCGCGTTGCAGGTGCTGGGGCATCTCGGCGGGCTCGACGTACTCGTCAACAACGCGTCGAGCCTCGGGCCGGTGCCGCTGGCGCTGCTGGCCGACACCAACTGCGAGGACTTCGAGACGGCGCTCGCCACCAACGTCCTCGGCCCGTTCCGCCTCACGAAAGCGCTGCTCGGCGCGCTCGCGGCCTCGGCCCGCGAAGGCCGCGGCGGCGTCGTGCTGAACGTGTCGAGCGATGCGGCAGTTACGCCTTACCCGCAATGGGGCGCCTACGGCGCCAGCAAGGCGGCGCTTCATCACATGAGCCGCATCTGGGACGAAGAGCTCTCGGGTGAACGGGTGCGGGTCCTCTCCGTCGATCCCGGCGACATGGATACGCCGCTCCATGCCGTGGCCGTGCCCGACGCGGACCCCTCGTTGCTGAAGCGACCCGAAGCCGCGGCGCGCGAGCTCGTCGAGTTGATCGCGCGGGTGCTGCCGGCGCGCCGCACATTTGAAGATCGATTCGCGGCGGCCGCGGCCGTCGCCGAGCGACGCCGTTGATTGCAGCACATGCGCCGGTTCAGCGCCCGCCCGATGCCAGAATCCTCGGTGTCGACGCACGAGGACGCATCACGCACGCACCGCGATCGCGCTTCCTCGCGTATCTGCGGCGCGGGGATCTGGTTGTTGCCAACGATGCGGTCACGCTGCCTGCGAGTCTTCATGGTGTCCATCTTCCCGGCGGCCGCGAAGTCGAGGTGCGGCTGGCGGGACAGTCGTCGCTCGGTGACGTGCGGCAGTACTCGGCAGTCGTATTCGGCGCCGGCGACTTTCGGATGCGTACGGAGGATCGACCGCTTCCGCCGCCACTGGCTACGGGCGACCGGCTCTCGCTCGGGAGGCTGATCGCCGTCATCGAAGCGCTGCTGGACCACGCTCGGCTGGTGCGGCTGCGCTTCGAGGGCTCGCCGGCGGCAATCTGGGACGCGCTGGCGCGCCATGGACGACCGATCCAGTACGCCCACGTGCCGGTGCCGCTCGCGCCATGGGACGTCTGGACCCCGATTGCCGGAGCGCCGGCCGCCTTCGAAGCGCCGTCCGCCAGCTTCGTGCTCGACTGGGCAACGCTGCGCGCGATGCGCGGCGCTGGCATCCCCTTCGCGACGCTCACGCTCGCCGCCGGCATTTCGTCCACCGGCGATCCGGAACTGGATCGCCGACTGCCCTTCGACGAGCCGTACCGGATTTCCGCGTCGACAGCCGAAGCCATTCGCCACGCTCGAGCGGCTGGCCGCCGTATCGTAGGCATCGGCACAACCGTCGTGCGGGCGCTCGAGCATGCGGCGGCGGCGGGCAGCGGCGTCGTTCGCGCCGGCGACGGCGTCGCGGATCAGCGCATCACCGCGGCCACCCCGCTGCGTGTGGTGGACGCGATCCTGTCGGGCACGCACGAGCGCGACAGCAGCCACTATCAGCTGCTCAGGGCGTTCATGGACGACCACACGGTTGCGCGGGTGGACGAGGCGCTCGAAAGGTGCGGCTATCGGACGCACGAGTTCGGCGATTCGGTGCTGGTCTCACGAAGGGCACAAAGGATAAAAAAGACACAAAGAGCACAAAGGATAAAAAAGACACAAAGGGCACAAAGGATACAAAGGGCACAAAGAATGGAAAGCCTCGCATGCGGCTGCTCCTGATCAGCAACTCGACGCGTTTCGGCGGCGAATATCTCGATCACTGCGCCGACGCCATCACCGCGTTCCTGGCGCCATCGGCCAGGCGCGTGCTCTTCCTGCCTTACGCCGCGTTCGATCTGGATGCGTACGCCGCAAGGGCGCGCGCCCGGTTCGACGCCATGGGGCTGGCGCTCGAGTCGGCGCACGACCGGCCGGGCGGACCGGTGCGCGCGATCGAGGAGTCGGAAGCGTTGTTCGTCGGCGGCGGCAACACGTTCCGGCTGCTCGATGCGTTGTGGCGCCAAGGGCTTGCCGAGCCGATCCGCCGCCAGGCGCTCGGCGGCGTCCCTTACATCGGTTCGAGCGCCGGGTCCAACGTGGCGTGTCCGTCCATCCGGACCACCAACGACATGCCGATTGTCGAGCCGCCCACCTTCGCCGCGCTCAATCTCGTGCCGTTCAACATCAACCCGCACTACCAGGACCCGATCGCCGGCTCCACGCACATGGGCGAGACGCGCGAGCAGCGCATCGCCGAGTTCCACGAGCACAACCACCAGCCGGTCGTCGGCTTGAGAGAAGGGGCATGGCTGCTGATCGAGGAAGCGAGCGTGACACTGCAGGGCGTTGCGGGCGCGCGGCTGTTCCGCCGCGGAGAAGCGGCCGTCGAACTCGAGAGTGGCTCGCGGTTAGATCCTGAAATCCTGAAATCCTGAAATCCTCAAATCCTTAAATCCTTAAATCCTTAAATCACACCATTTTATCTACCCAACCCCGCCACCAATCGTTGGTGTTCGAGATCTGCGCGCCGCACACCCAGTGCTCGTCGGCGCCCCGCCGCAGCCACACCGCGTCGGCGTGGACGCCGATGCCGGCAACGGGGAACGTCACGTCGAACGACATCGGCAGGCCGTCCGGCGCACGCACGATCTCCACGCACAGGCCGCCGTAGCTCACGTTGACGAGCCGTGCCGGAAGGTCGCCCAGCCGCATCGCGACCGGTGCGGCAATGGTCTTTCGCGTCCACCGGCGGCTCGGCACGATTTCCGGCACCGCCACGCGCCGGTTGGTCGTGGTCGCGGCCTCCGTCACGGCGCTGGCGAGCCGCTCGACCGGACATGGCTTCATCAGCACGGCGGCGGCCCCCGAGCGGTCGGCGCGCGTGCCGATGTCGGTCTCCTCGAGGGACGTCAGCATGATGACGGGAATGCCGCTCGTCGCGACGTCGCCTTTCAGGCGGCGGCACACTTCCCAGCCGTCCATGTGCGGCATCAGGACATCGAGCACGATCACGTCGGGCGCATCGATGCCTGCAATCTTCAGCGCCTCTTCGCCGCCCGAGGCGGTCACGACGCTCGCCGTCGGCTCGAGCATCAACGCATACAGATCGCGATGCTCGGCGGAATCGTCAACGAGCAGCACGCGCGGGCGATCGTCGCGCCTGGGGGGCAGCCGCGTCAGATCGGGATCGGTGCGGACCGAACGCCGGTGCCGCGAGGAAGACGTGCTGCCCATGTCGGGGAATTCTCCGCACGTATCGCACGCGAAACAGCCTCGCCCGAACCACCGGCCGGCAATCCACAAAAGCGGCCGGCCGCAGTAAGGGCAGCCTAGCTGGGTGTCGCTCGTGTCAGGCATCTCTCGGGGTCCGTGACGGTTTTGTGCACCCGCGTGCAAAAACCGTCAACATTCTTGCACCTTCGGGCACAACTGCGACGAGCAGAGCATCCTTCATGCCTGCGCAGTGCGTCTTACAGCTTTGGAAGATCCATTTCGAATCGGTCGCCGCCCGGAGGCGCTCGCCCGCGGCAGCGCGGGCGATTGACTCGGTCTGCGCGCAGCATCCGCCTTGCACTGCATGTGTGGATGCGTTTCACGACACTGTCCGTCGTTCTGTCCGCCGCGATTCTCGCTGGCTGTTCCCGCACTGGCACTGCGCCCTCTGACGTCTCGCCGGAGCGGCGCCTCGACGGGGTGACCGTCAGCGCGATAGACGGAGCGCCGGCCGGCGGGTTGACCGTCCAGGTGGGAACGGCGCGCAGCGTCACCACCGACGCCGCCGGATACTTTACAACGGAGATCGCGGGGCCCGGCCAATATGCCGCCGTCGTCGCCGGCAGCGGCATCGTCGAGCGCCGCACCAGCGTGACCGGTCCTGCCAGCGAGCGCGCGAGGCTGACGCTGGTGCCGGCGTCTTTCGATCTCGAAGCGTTCGACGAGATGTTTCGAACGTCGAACGCGCGGTTGCAGCGCTGGACGGCCAGGCCGACGCTCGTCGTCGTCGCCAGTGTCATGTCGTACAGGGGCGAGGCGGAGAGCTATGTCGCGACAGCCGAGGCGATGTCCGACGGTGGGGTGTCGCTGCTCGTGTCGCACCTGACTGAAGGCCTCGCGCTGCTCACGGGCGCGACGTACACGACGTTTGCAGACGTGCAGATCGAACGGCCGGCCGCCGGCGAACGGACGTCCATCGCACGCGGCGGCGCGATTGTCGTCGGGCGGTACAACGGGATCAAATCTCTCGCCGGCACTGTCGGTTACGGCCAGTGGGCGGAGCAGGAGGACGGTACGATCGGCGCGGGCGCGATGTTCCTCGATCGCACGTTCGACCGCGACGACGAGCGCCGCCGGCTGCTGCGGATCCACGAACTGGGGCACGCGCTCGGCCTGACGCACGTCCAGTCGCGCCCGTCGATCATGAATCCGGCGCTCGGTGCCGAGCCGACCGAGTTCGATCGCCAGGCGGCGGTGATCGCTTTCCAGCGGCCGCCCGGAAACGTCGCGCCGGATACCGATCCCGCAAGCGCCAGGGGGTGGAGCGCCGGCTCCCGCGTTCGATGGAGGGCGCCGGTGCGTGTTCGGTCGGTCAGACTCCAGACTCCGGGCTGCGGGCTCCGGCGGCTCCAGGCCGAAGCCCCCGAAGACTGAATCCCGAAGCCTGAAGCCTGCTTTTCACCACCCCACCGCCTGGCCGTCCTTGCGGTGATCCGATCCGGCGCGGTAGACGCCGTTGACCGGCCGGGCATCCGTGACGCTCGCACGATCGAGCACGGACGCGGGGAGCGCCGGGTCGCGCGTGAACAGAATGCCTTGGTACCCGCCGACGGCACTCCCGTTCACCTCGCGTACCGTGTGGCCTTTCTTTTCGAGCGCACGGCCGACCAGGTTGAACAGGTTGGTTTCGAGGGACAGCACGTTCGAGCTCTGGTTGTGCGTGAAACGCGCGGCATCGGTCGTCATCTGCACGTTCATGCCGTGGTCGATCAGGTTCACGATGTGTTGCGCGTGCGTTTCCGGCTGAACGCTGCCGCCCATGTTCCCGAACGTCATGAGCGGCTCGCCGTCTTTCATGACGAAGCCGGCGATGATCGAGTGAAACGGCCGCTTGCGCGGCGCCACGACGTTGGGGCTCTTCGGATCGAGCGAAAAGGCGGAGCCGCGGTTGTGGAGCACGAATCCGTAGGGGGGGACGGTCGCCCGGCTGCCGTACACGCTGAATACGCTGTGAATGAGCGACACCATGTTGCCCCAGCGATCGGCGGTCGTCAGGTAGATCGTCCCGCCGTCGAGTCCGCCGCCGACCGCGGGTTTCGACGCGGCGTTCACATCGATTTTCGCGCACAACTTCGCCGCGTACGACTTTGAGAGGAGCTGACGGGTCGGGACAGCCGCGAACTTGGGGTCGGCGTTGTGCGCGAGCAGATCCGAGTAGGCCAGCTTCTTGGCTTCGACCATCAGATGCCAGTAGGTGGGATCGGACGGACCGAGCGCGGCCAGATTCACCTTGAACCGCGGCGCGCACACCTCGAGGATGTTCAGCATCTCGAGCGCGGCGAAACCCTGGCCCGGAGGAGGCAGCTCGAAGACGTCGTAGCCGTGATAATTCGTTGAAATCGGCTCGACCCATTCCGATTCGAATTCAGCGAGATCGGACGGCGCCATGACGCCGCCGCCGGCCTTCACTTTCGCGACGATCGCCGAGGCGATCTCGCCGCGATAAAACGCGTCGCGTCCGTGCTGTTGCAGCAGCCTCAGCGCGCGCGCCAGCCCCGGATTGCGAATGATGCTGTAGAGCGCCGGCGCCTGGTCGCCGGCGAGAAAGACGTCCTTCGAGTCGGGGTCCGCTCGAAGCCCCTCCACGGCGTTGCGCAAATCGGCGTGACGACGCTCGGCCTGCCCCCAGCCTTCCTCGGCTATTCGTGCCGCGCGCTCGAAGGTTTCCTTGAACGTCAGCGTTCCGAAGCGATCGAGGAGCGCGCCGTAGCCCGAGATGGCTCCGGGCACGGTCGCGGCATTCACGCCGCTCGACGGCACCGTTTTTACGCCGAGCTGGTGCGAGAAGAACCGCGGCGTCCATCCCGCAGGCGCCGAGCCGGCAGAGTTGAGGGCGTACAGCTTCCTCTCCTGCGCGCTCCAGACGAGCGCGAAGAGATCGCCGCCGATGCCGGTGTCGTTCTGCGAGGTGACGTCGAGCACGGCGCCGGTCGCAACCGCGGCATCGATGGCGTTGCCGCCCTGCCGGAGAATCTCGAGGCCCGCCTCGGCCGCGAGCGGATCGCTCGTCGCGACGATGCCGTGCCGTGCGAGCACTTCGGAGCGCCCCTGCCCGAGCCAGCCCTGCGCGCGCGATCCCTGGACGGCCTTGATGGTGGCGCCGGGTGTGGGTGCGTCGCTCGTGGGCGTGCCGAACGGGTGTGGCGACTGCGCGGTTCCCCGGGCCGTATATACGGTGGCGGCCGCGACGGCGGCGAGCAGAACGAATCCGGCGCCGATTCCTGTTTCCTGCATGACCATTCCTCCGGCAGCGCCCATCGTCTCATATTCCCCGTACGTGCCTTCAGGTCCTTTGTGTCCGTTGTGCTGGCGAGTCGCAGCTATGGACGTCTGAAAGTGCACTGGCTCCGCCTCTTGAATATAATCGCCGACCATACTCGTGAAGATGCCGGAGCGCCGGCGCTTCACGACCAGGAACACACGCGGCGACGCGCCGCTCATGCTGCCGCCAGGAGTATCGAACATGCGTGCTCGTGTCACCGGTGCCGTCCTTCTCGCCGCCACTGCTGTCGTGGTGGGCATCTTGGTCGCCTCGATCGTTCCGGCATCGAGTCAGCAGGCCCAGGCCTCGGTGCCCCGGACGGCGGATGGCCGGCCGAACTTCACCGGCATCTGGCAGGCGCTCAACACGGCCAACTGGGACATTCAGGCGCACGAAGCGCGGCAGGGTCCGGTCATCGCGCTCGCCGCCGC
>WUUC01136614.1_pt1 | contig 16705 bp, 10 predicted proteins | sample 6278441 | NCBI WGS metagenome assembly WUUC01 (sample SAMN13675441, study PRJNA597444) | soil metagenome | isolation source: soil | place: USA: Washington | collected 2017-10
AAGCGCGAGTTCGGCGACAAGCCTGGCTTCGGCGAGAAGCCTGGCTTCGGCGACAAGCGTTCGTTCGGCGACAAGCGTTCGTTCGGCGACAAGAGCGGCTTCGGCAACAAGCGCGGCTTCGGCGACAAGCGTTCGTTCGGCGACAAGGGCGGCTTCGGCGACAAGGGAGGCTTCGGCAACAAGGGAGGCTTCGGCGACAAGCGTGGATCCGGCGACAAGCGTGGATCCGGCGACAAGGGCGGCTTCGGCGACAAGCGTGTGTCCGCCAGCAAGGGCGGCTTCGACGACAAGCGCCCGCCGACAGGCAAGCGTGGCTTCGCCGACAAGCGAGGGTTCGCGGACAAGGGTGGCGCGGGTGGCAAGCCGTCCTTTGGCGACAAGCGCGGTTCCTTCGGCGACAAGCGCGGCTCTTTCGGCGCGCGTCCGAAGCGCGCGGGCCCAACCGAGGCTGGCAAGGCCGGGCAGAAGCGTCCTTTCGGCAAGAGCTTTGGCGGCAAGTACCCCGCAGCAAAAGCCCCGCACGGCAAGCAGGGGCGCGACCTGGACAAGAGCCGTCCTGTCGACAAGCCGGCACGCCGCGACGACGATTTCGGCGACGAGTGAGGCGCTGCCGTGGGCTTGTACGACGTCCACGCCCATCTCACGCATCCCACCCTTTGGGGTCGCGTGGACGAGGTGCTTTCACACGCACGTACGGCGGGCGTCACCAGCATCGTCTCGAACGGACTCAATCCCGAAGACAACGAACGGGTCCTTTCGCTCGCCGCGCGCGACCCGCTGGTGAAGCCGGCCATCGGGCTCTATCCAGTGGACGCGGTGCTGGTCGAGATGCGCGCGCTCGGACTGGAGTACCCGCGCGAAGCAGCGCACGAGGCGAGCGCTGAAGAGGCCATCCGCTGGCTGCGCGACAATGTCGAGCGCGCGTTCGCGATAGGCGAGGTCGGGCTCGACGGCTACTGGGTGCCCGAAAGCTTGTGGGCGCGTCAGGAAGAGGCCTTCCGCGCGCTGATCGCGCTCGCCATGGAGGCAGACAAACCGCTGATCATCCATACCCGCAAGCGCGAGCGACGCGCGCTCGAGATCCTGCTGGAAATGGGCGCGAAGCGCGTCGACTTCCACTGTTTTGGGGGCAAGCTCAAGCTCGCGCGCGAAGTAGCGGAACGGGGATTTTGGCTTTCCATCCCCGCCAATGCGCGCAGGTCCGAGAGCTTCACCCGAATGTTGCAGACGCTGCCGCGCGACAAGCTCTTGCTCGAGACCGATTGCCCCTACTTGGGTCCCGAGAAGGACGGCAGCAGCGAGCCACACAATGTAGGGATCACTGCGCGCTACGCCGCGGAGCTCTGGCAGCAGACCGAGCCGCAAGTGATCGATCAGCTGGAGCGCAACTTCACGGCGCTGTTCGGAGTGCCTCCGTGATCATGATTCTCGCTTAGCGCGTCACGACTCCGGTAGGCTTGAGAGACGCGCGCGGGAGGGATCGGGTTGCGAAATCGATGGCTGCCTTTGATGGTGTTGGCACTCGGCGCGTGCGGCGACGCCGCGACCGACGACATCGTCATCGAGCAGCGCCCGCAGAACATCGTGTACGGAGACGACGACCGTCTCGAGGTCTACCAGCATCCGGATCCAGCGCTGCGCTCGCTCTCGCGTTCGGTCGTGGTGGCGCTGATTCCGAAGGCTCGTGTACAGCGCCCCGCCAGCGGCGAGGTGCGTCTCTCGGTATCCACGTTGGGCCACGCGTACGATCTGTGCGATGGCGAGAGCTTCGTCGAGCAGCCAATCGCCGCGGACTGTAGCGGCGTCCTGATCGATCGCGACCTGGTGCTGACGGCTGCGCACTGCTTCCAGGAGAGCGAATGCGGCGACTACTTGTACGTGTTCGACTACTTCTATCGCGCCGAGGGGGAGCTCGAGCCAATCGGTTCGGACGACCTGTACGCATGCCGGCGTGTGATCGCGCAAGAGAACCGCGGTGCGGGCGGTGAAAAGGTGGACTACGCCGTGGTGCAGCTGGATCGCGCCGTGCCGGACCGCGCGCCCATCGCCGTTCGTGCGCGTGGGCTGAACGCGGGTGAGCCGCTGTCGGTGTTGGGTACCGGCAGCGGTTTGCCCATCAAGATCGACAGCGGCGCACGGGTCTTGTCTGCACGGGCAGAGCGGCGCGACTATTTCTCACTCGACTCCGACACCTTCGAGGGCTCCAGCGGCTCGGCCATCGTCGACGCGGATCGCAAGCTGGTGGGCGTGCTGGTGCGCGGCGGCAAAGACTATCGTGAGCTCGAAGACGACGGCTGTCAGGTCGTCAACCGGGTCGACGCAGCCATCGAAGGAGACTTTCCGAATGGCGACCTGGGGCACGAGGAGGCGACCTACGCGCAGCGTGCCATCGACGGTGTATGCGCGGAGGGGTTCGCGAGCGAAGCTTTGTGCAGCATCGAGACGCGCTGCGGCGACGGCTTTTGCACCGGTCAGGAGACGCGCGCCAGCTGCGCGCAGGACTGCGACCCGTGCCAAGAGGGCAAGTGCGGTGCGCGCGCGGACGTGCCATTCGTCCGGACTCAGCCCGTGCAGCAGAGTGTGTACGACAAAGGCGCTGGTCACTGCTCGGCCTCGCCCCGCCCGCAGAGGGGCGCGCTCTGGCTCTGGTTGCTCGTCCTCGTGCTGCCGCTGCGAGCGCTGGCGCTCAGCCGCCGAGCTCCTTGAGCGAGCTCTTGGCGCTGGCGTTGTTGGGATCGAGCGACAACGCGCGCAAGTAGGCGGCCTTGGCTTTGCTCTTGTCCCCCACCGCCACATAGGCACGCCCGAGCGCGGCATGGAACCCCGCGCTGCTCGGCGACAGCTGAATGGCGCGCTGATAGGCCACCACCGCCCCCTTGGGATCGCCGGCCTGCAGGCGCGCGGCGGCGAGCCCCGCGAACGTGCCCGCGCTCGTAGGATCGTACTCGCTTGCGCGTTCGTAAGCCTGCGCGGCCTGCTTGTAACGCTTGGCCGCGTAGTGCGTGCGCGCCTGGTCGCGCGCCTCGGCCCACTTGCTCTCGCGGTCGGTGTTGGCACTGGAGGCCTTGGCTGCCTTGGCTTCGGCCTTCGCAGCTTTCTTCTCCGCGATTTCGCGCTCGCGGCGTTCGCGTCGCTCGCGGCGCCGATCCTCACGCAGGTCACGCGCGCTCGCCGCCGATTTTTGGCGCTCCAGGGCCGCCGGGCTGGGCTCGGCCACGACTGGTGGAGTCACGCCGGCGGCCGGCTTGGGCATGGCCTTCGCCGCCAGCTCTGGCGCGGAGGCTGGTTCGGCTTTTACCGGTGCGGGTTCGGGCTTGGCCGGTGCGGGTTCGGGCTTGGCCGGCGCGGGTTCTGCAGGCGGCGGAGCGGTGGGCGTGGCGGGCGGCTGGGCACTGGCGGGTGCCGGTGCGGCCTGCGGGATGTTCGCGGACGCTTCGATCGCGGCTTTGGCCTCTTCGGCCGCCTGGGCCGCAGCGGCGGGCGCGGTCTTCGGCGGCTTGGCCAGAGCCACGATCGAGGGCGCCGGTTCCACTGCGGGTACCGGCTCGACAGTGGGCACAGACCCCGGTCGCGATGGCGAGGCTTGAGCAGCTGCCAGCTCATCGTCATCGTCGCCCACGATCGCACGCACCCCGAACACGCCGAGGCCGAGCAGCGCGACCGCGGCCGCTGCGTAGGCGAGCTTGCGATAGTCCGCGAACGGCTTCATCAGCAGTGGGTGCAGCGTGTCCTGCAGAGCGCGCGGCTCGGAGTCACCGTCCACCGTCTGGCCCGAGGCTTGAGCGGCCAGCTCCTGTTCGAAGGAAGGCGACATGGCGATGGTGGCTTCGGCATCGAGCGTCTCGCCGGTCGTGGTGTGAGGCGGGTCCGAGCGCAGGCCCATGCTGGGCGCGTAGGCGTCATCGTCCTGCTCTTCGGACGTAGCGTGGGCCGCGTCGTGCGTCGTCTCTTCTGCGTCCGCCAGCGCCGGCAGCTGCCCGAAGAGCGAATTTTGCATCGTCGCGGCAGGCCGCGTCCCCGGCTCACGCGCTTGGGGCTCCGCACGCGTCGAGAGCTGAGTGAGCTGGTCGAGCGGCACGGCGGGCTGTGGGAAGCCCGAAGTGCCCTTGCTGGGCGGCGAGTCCTGCGCGGCTGCCTGTGTGACCTCGGGTTCGGGCGCGCGCTCGGGTTCCGGCACGGGCGGAGCCGAATGAGCTCGCAGCCGGGCCGGCGCGATGGCGAGGATCTGCTCGAGGCGGATCGGCACGGTACGGTCCTTGGGCGGTTCGCTGGCCGAGTTTGCGCGCGCAGCTCGCCCTCTATCGCTGGGCGCCTCGGTGTTGCTCGGCGCGGCGCGGCGCACATCGAATAGGTGTTCGGTACCGAGCTCCTGCGTCTGATCTGCGGCCGCTGCGGAGCCGGCTGGCGGCGGCTGCGGCCCCTCTATCTCTTCCAACATGTCGACATCGATCTGCGAGGTTTCGTCGCCGCGCACCTGCGCTCCTCGCGGAGGAGGCGGAGGCGCCATGCCGCGCGTCGTGGGGCGCGGCGCCGAGCTGGGCTTGGTACTTCGCAAGGCGGCGGGCGGGGGGGGCGGCGGCACCGACACAGTGGCCGCGCCGGCGGTCTTCTCGACCGGTTTTTCTGGCTCGGGCGCGGTGGCGAAGGTACTCGTGGGTTGCCGATTCATGGGGGTACCGTCAGGGGCGTAAGGGTCTAAGGTTCTGCGAAGCTTCTGCGCTGAGAAGGGCCGCTCCTGGGGCTCCCTCGCCAACAGGGAACGAACCAGCGCAGCGATGCCGTCCGGGAGGTCACCGGGCAGCGGCGGCAGCTCTCCGACGAGCTGGGCGGCCAACACCGCCTGGTCACTGGCCCCCGTGAATGGGGGATGACCTGCGAGCATTTCGTACATCACGCAGCCGAGCGAATAAAGGTCACTTCGGAAACTGACCAGCTTGCCGTTGAGCTGCTCCGGCGCCACGTAGCCCGGGCTACCGAAAATGGTGCTGTTTCCCTGTCGAACGAGGGAGGCGCAGACGCCGGATTCGATCAATTGCGCGCGCGCGACCCCCTGTCCGCCTGTGGGCAAGAACACATGACCCGGCTTGACGTCCCGATGCAGGAGGCCTCCGCGATGCAATTCGTCCAGCGCGATTGCCAGCTGGGCGCTGATGGCGAGCGCGTCCGGCGTGGAGAGCTTGTCTCCTTGGCGGAGCCTGACGCGCAGGCTAACCCCGTCCAACCACGGCCGGAACAGCCAGGTCACGCCTTCGGTTTCGCCGCTTGCGGAGGGCACTACGAGCCGGCTCGGCGCCAGCGTCGCCTGCTTGGCCAGCTCGCGTCGCAGGCGGGCGCGCTCCGGCTCGCGATGTTTGGGCACGCCGCTCAGAATTTTCAGCAGACCGCGGCGGCCACTCTCGGATTCGTCTGCCAGGTACAGACTGCCGGTGGCGCCACGTCCGAACGGTTCCAGGACCCGAAAGCGTTTGCCCAACGCCGCGGGGACGGTGTCCCACACCACGGGCTCTCCCGCCTGGCCGTCACGTGGACACAGTGTTTCCGGAGACGCGAGCGCGATACGGCAAAACGAGCAAGCGAGTGGGGTTACGACAGTCACCCGTAGAGCCTATCCCAACCGGCGGTGAGGAGCATCAAGCGCAGCGCCAAGTGTGACGAGACGGCACGCTGCCTGACTTTTTGCGCAGAGATCGGCGGAAAATTACGCGGCTTCGCGCACGTCGTCCGTCTCGGAGAGCAGCAGCTCGCACAACCGTTCCGTATCGCGCAGCTCGTAAAGCACGGGCGGAACCACGTCGCGTGCCGGGGTCAGCGGCATCATCGCGCCGCTGTCGGAGAGTGCGCGCGCCTCCGGGTCATCGAGGATCAGGAACAGATGCCTGCAGCCGTCGGCGACCTCCACCACGGCCACGTCCACGATGCCCTTGCGGTCGAGCGATAGCTCGGTACGCCCGCGCCGGATCAGGACGCGTCGATTGGTCAGCACGTACTCCGTGTCTCGGCCCATTGCGCGCGCGCGGATCAGGCCGTGCCACAGCAGCCAAGCACCCACACTGGCGATCACGCTCCAGGAGAGCGCCGTCGCCAGAAACAAGAGCAGCCACGTCCACGAGCGAACCTGCAGCCCGAGCCGTTCGAGGTCCACCAACACACCCCAGGCTTGACCGCCGTAGCGCGTCGCCAGCCAGAGCACGAATCCGCCCAGCGCGGCCGTCGCGATGTCGCGCCAGCCGAGCAGAAAGCCCTGCGGTCCGCCGCCCCACAACACGCGCTCGCCAGTATCGAGGCGGTCGGTGAGCGGCAGCTCGGGATCACCGAGTTGCTCGACGGGCGTGACGCCGCGGATGCAGGCGTAGAGCCGATCGGGTGCGACGACGTTGTGCAAAACCAGGCGTTGACGGCGTGAGAGCGGTCCGAACGGCGTGGCGCGCACCAACTCCAGATGGCCGATGCCGGGGGAGGTCGCGTTCCACGAGATACGCGCATAGCTGATGGCCTTGCGATCGATCCAGCGCTGCACGCGGCCGCGCCGCCACATCACCCGATGCTCCGTCACCAGGTATTCGCACGGGTCTTGTAGAAAGCTCGGCGCGAGCACCAGCGCAGTGGCGAGCAGGAAGAGGTAACCCGCCATGGCGCCGGTCTGACGCGCGCCATTCAGCTCGGCCACGAACAGCAGCGCCGAAAACAATGCGGCGATAACGGCAAACGCGTACAAGAGTGCGCCGCCGAGCAGCCAGTGGGGATCGCGTGTGACGTTGCGGGCAGGGCTACCGTGCCAGAGCACTCGCTCCGAGGGAAGCAGTCGCCACGAACGCTCGACCGTCATTCGTTTCCGCTCCTACAAGCTCTCAGTCTAACAGTCCGTCGGCGGCTCGCTCTTGGTTTTTTGGAAGACAGTTGAAAAAATCCGTACAGCTCGAAACTGTCGGCCAACTCGCTCCCTGATAGTCACATGGGTTGACACGCTGCGTGGTTTCTCGTGTGCTGAGCGCGAATGCTTGTCCATGACATCGACCGGGCCGTCGAGAGCGTGCGTGTTCACATCCCACATGCCCCTCGCATCGGTCTGGTGCTCGGCTCCGGGCTGGCGGGCCTGGTGGATGCGTTCGAGCAGGTAAGTTCGCTCGCCTACTCCGACATCGCCGGCATGCCCCAGGCTAGCGTGGCTGGTCATCCGGGCCGGCTGGTGTTCGGCACGCTCGAGGGCGTCGACGTCGTCGCCATGCAGGGGCGGTTACATGCCTACGAGGGGCACCCGCTTTCGAAGGTCGTGCTCGGCGTACGCCTGATGGCGCGACTCGGTGCGTCGACGTTGATTGTGACGAACGCGGCGGGCGGTCTCGATCCGGCGCTGCCGCCCGGCTCACTGCTCGCCATCAGCGACCACATCAATCTCACCGGTCAGAATTGTCTGGTCGGCGAAAACGCAGCCGAGCTCGGAGCGCGCTTTCCAGACCTTTCGGAGGCCTACGACCGAGAGTTGCGCGGGCTCGCGCACGAGTCGGCCCGTGCCGCGGGCGTCCAGCTGTCCGAGGGAGTGTACGCCGGGGTGCTCGGCCCCAGCTACGAGACGCCGGCCGAAGTCCGTATGCTGCGTCTGTTGGGCGCGAGCGCGGTGGGCATGAGCACCGTGCATGAAGTGGTGGCCGCGCGTCACATGGGTGTGCGTGTCCTCGGGCTCTCGTGCCTCACGAACTTGGCCGCCGGTCTTTCGGGGCAGCCGCTCAGCCATGTGGACGTCGAGCGCACCGCGCGCGCTTCCTCGGCCGCGCTGGCGAGCATCGTGCGCGGTGTGATCGCTCGCGTGCGCTAGCTCGGCAAGAGGTGCGCTTGACGCTCCACGACGCATGGTCCTGGGCGGCGGAGCCGTCCGAGAGCGCCTGCCTCCCGAAGCGTCCTGGCGGCGACTGCATCTGGTGTTCAGCTCTCTAGCGCTGCCCCGAGAGCACGACGCGCTCGATCTCGGCGCGATCCGGATGACCGGGTGAAGCGAGGTTCAGGAACAGACGGTAGTGATCGAGCGCTTCGGCGACCCGGCCGCTTTCGCGCAGCACGTCGCCGTACAGGCGGTGCGCGTCGGCCAGCCAGGTCGGCTTCTCGATCAAGCGGTCGCCGCGCAGCACGGCTTCGGCCAACGTGACACGTGCCTCGTCGCGACTGCCCTTGTCCAGATGCAGCGTACCCAGACGAAACCACCAGTCGCCGTTCTCGGGTACTTGGCGCACCGCCGCTTGATAGGAGCGGATGGCTGCGCTCAGATCGCGCAGCTGGTCGTAGGCGTCCCCCATATTGGCAAGCGCCTCGACGCGGCCGGGCTTGAGCTTGAGGGCCAGCTGGAAGTTCTGCACGGCATCTTTCACGGCGCCCGTGCGCAGCTGAATGCGCCCGAGGATCCAGCGCGCATCGCCAAGGTTGGGATCGCGTTCGAGCGCCTTGTTGATGCTCGTCAGCGCGGCGCCCAGGTTGGCCTGGTCCAAATACGCCCAGGCCAGGTACAGATGATACTCGGCCCGCAGCGCGTCGAAGGCGATCGAGCGCTCGAAGTGCTGCACGGCCTGTGCGGTCTCCTTTTTTGCGAGCAGCAAGCGGCCCACGAAGTGCTCGGCTTCGGCCGAGGTGGGACGCTCTTTGAGCACTTCGGGTAAGATGGCCTCCGCCTCCTCCAGGCGCCCTGCTGTTACCAGGGCCGCGCCGAGCCGCAGTTTGAGATCGGTGTCCTGAGGCCGCGGCTCGAGCGCGGTTCGATAGGCGTTGGCCGCGCCCGAGTAGTCGCCTCGGCTCTCGAGCAGCTGGCCGCGTTCCAGCGTCAGTCCCGGGAAGCCTGCGTCCACCTTCTCGAGTCTGGCTAGACTCTTCTCGGCCGCAGCGATGTCGCCGGACTTGCGTTGCGCGGTGGTCAGCCCCAGCAATGCGCCCGCGTCCTTGCTGTCGAAGCGCAAGGCGGCTTCGAAGTGATGGATCGCTTCCGGCAAATGATTGCGTGCGAGCTCCGAGTAGCCGAGCATGCGTCGCACTTCGGCGCTGTCCTTGACCTTGCCGGTCGCCTCCGCCAGCACACGCGCGCCCTCCTCGGGGCGGCCCCTCTTGAAGAGCAGCTGAGACAGCGCCACGTAGCCGGCGAACGAATCGGGCGAAAGCTCGACGACTTTGCGGAACGCGGCCTCGGCTTCGGGCCACTTCTCGAGCTCCTCGAAGGTGTGCCCCTGGCAGAGCGCGACATCCGCATTGTCCTTGAATTGTTCGCTCAGCGCGTTGATGCGCGGCAGCGCTTCGGGCGCGCGCTCGAGAATCAGCAGCGCTTGCGCTGCGCCCACGGAGGCTTCGATGAGCGGCACTTTGCCGTTAGCGCTCGGCGTGGCCGCGGGACGTGCGCTGAGCGCCGACTCGAAGCGCGACAGCGCGTCGCGCGCGCGCGCCATCCGCATCAGCATACTGCCGGAACCGATCAGGCTGTCGACGCGCAGCGGGTCGGCGGCCAGGGACGCTTCGTACGCGGCTTGTGCTTCGAGCGTATGCTCGAGGACCTGTTCGATTTGGCCGGTGAGAGCCCAGGCGTCGGCGCGGTCCGCGCGGGACGGCCGAGCAGCTGCGCCGCCGACCTTTTGCATGCCGCTCGCTTTGCGCGTGTAGTCGAGCGCCGTGGCGGTTTCGCCGCGCGCCAGCGCGCGCCGCGCCATGAAGATCAGCGCCGCCGAGTGCAGCGGACTCTCCGCCAGCGTCGCCTTGGCGCTCGTCTCCGCCTCGTCGAGCTTGCCCAGTGCAATCAGGGCGCGAGCCATACCCCAGCTGGCACGCGCGCCGCCGCCTTGCGAGAGCGCTTCGCCAAATGCCTTCGCGGCGGCTTCGGGCTGCTTGGTGAGCAGCGCAATTTCGCCCGCAGTCAGGCCGCGGTACGGGTCCGAGCCCGCGGGGACCTGCGCGAGCAAGCCACCTGCGGCCGCGGTATCTTCGCGCCGGGCGGTGTCGGCGGCGCGCGCCAGGGTGAGTCCCTTGGCATCGGCACCCCGCTCCATCACACGCGCCAGGATGGCCACGGAACGCTGCGCGCTCTGCGCGTCTTCGCCGAAGCGCAGCTGGTACAACGCTTCGTGAAGCAGGCTGCGGGCCAGCAATTCGCGATTCAGGCCGGCTTCGTTGCGGGCGTCGCTGAGCACGACCAGCGACTTGCGCACATCGACGTAGGTATCGCTCTTGGCGATCTTTTCCGCCTGCCTGATGGTCGCGGCGACCTGCGCGGGATCGCCCGCAGCGGGCAGGAGCTGCTCCAGCAGATAGACGCCGAAATAGCCGTGACTGGTGAACGTGCCGAGAGCCATGCCGGCGGCTCCGATGAACAGCACGAGGACGATTGGCCAGACGTAGCCGGGCACGCCCTTGCCGTCGCGCCTGGCCTTCTTCTTCTTCTTGCGCGGCCTCACCTCGGTGCCGATCGCAGCTTCGCCGCCCAGCAGCTCCGCTTCGACCGCCTTGGTATCGAAGCCCTGCGGCGCGGGCGGGGCGGGCCGCGGCGCGATCAGCGGCATGCCGCCGGTCTTGGGTCCGTCGTCCAGCCCGAAGTCCAGCTCTCCAAAGGCATTGCCGCCAGCATTGCGAGCGCCGCCGCCGCCCCCGCCGAACTCGAGCATGCCGTCGAGCTCGATGGTTTGCTGGTTGCTCGGCGGCGGACGTGCACGACCGCCGAATGGATTGCCGCCGTCCAGATCCGGAAAGGAGACCCCGCGGTTACGCTCGTTGATCTCGATGTCGTCGGGACTGAGCGCCATCGTGGCGCCGAACGAGTTTTTGGAACTGGCGGTGGGCAGCGAGAGGCGCTCGAGATCGATGGGTCCACTGGCGTCGTGCGTGGGGCGCGTGGGCGGCGGCAGATCGAGCTCGAGGTCGAAGCTTGCGCCCGACAGCGAAGCCTCGCCCGCACCCGACAGTGATTCGTCGAGCATTTCGCCGATTCCCAGCGCCGTCCCGGCCTTGGGCTGAGCGCGGGCCTCGGCCGAAAACTCGAGCGAATCTTTGCTCACGCCGGCGCGGCCCAAGCCCAACATGGTCGAGCCAGCGGGCGGTTTTTTCTTGCCGACCTGCGCTGCTTCAGGGCTCGGTGCATCGAGATCGCCGAACGTGGCCCGCTTTTGTTTTGCCGCCGCCGCCGCCGCTTTGGTCTGCGGAAGATCGGCCGGCGCGGGCAAGAGATCTCGATCCGAAAAGCCCGGCGAAGGGGTGTTCTCGAAGCCCGGTGGCAGGTCGAGAGAGTCTTTGGCCAACTTGCCCAGGCCGAGCATCGTCCCTGCCGTTGCCGGCCGCTTCACTGCGGGCAGATTGCTGGGTGCCGGCAGGTCGACTTCTTGACTGCCGCCCGTGAACGAAACCTGGACCTCGTCCAGATCGCCCAGCGGCCCACTGGCTTTTTGACCGGCGAACAGCGGTCGCGGGTCCACCGCCAAGCTGTCCTTGGGCATGCTGGCGAACTTCGCGGCTGCTGCGGAAGGTCTGCCGGCCGGGTCCGCCGCAGACGGCTTGGCGAAGCTCTTTTGCGTTCCAGGTCCCTTCGCGTCGCGCGCCGGTGACTCTGCGAAGGTGGCCGGCTTGGGAACGACCTTGGCGGCAGGCAGGTCGAGATCCAGATCGCCGAGCGCGTCCTGGATCGCGGCCGGCTTCGCCGCCCGTTTTGCGGCCGGCAGATCCAGATCGAAGCCGGCGTCGATATCCGCGTTCCGATTGGCTGGCTGCGGCGCCGTTGGCGCGTTCTGCTTGGCGGGGCTGCGCTTGGGCGCGGGCAGGTCGAGCTCGAAGTCACCGAGATCCGGCGCGGGCTGCGCCTGCGCGGCAGGGGCCGGCTTGTCGGCGGGGTGCTTGTCCAGCGCCGACGAGGCCTGATTGCGCCCTGGTTTCAAAGGTACGAAGCCGCCCGGGGCCTTGGGCGCCGGCAAGTCGACGTCGAAATCGGAGGTGTTCTCGCGGGCAGGCGCCCCCTTCGAAACGCGTAGATCGGGCGCGCCGGGAGCTGGGGCCGCTTTGGGAGCCGGCAGATCCAGGTCGAAGCTCAAGGAGCCGGCCGACTCCGACGCGGCGAAATCGGGTGCGATGCGGCCTGGCTTGGGCGCGCCGGCGCCTGCCGTCGGCTTGCCGCCGGCGCGCACGACGTCGAACGTTTTGGGCGCGGGCAGGTCGAGATCGAATGCGGACCCGCCGCCGGGCTCGAGCAGATCGTCTGCCAGGTTCTCCGGCAAGCTCTCGGCGGGACGCCTTTTGGGCGCCGGCAGATCGGCGAACTCGGCAGAGGTGGACGGCGTCGGGGACGCCAGTGGTTTTCCGCCGCCGAAGGCAGGTGCGATGGGCTTGGCAGCGCCCGGCCTACCTGCGCGGTTTTTGTCGACGACTTTGGCCGCCGGCAAATCGAGGTCGAAGGCGTCGGTCTTCGCTTGCGCGGAGACATGGAAAGACACCCCGCAGCTCGGACACCGCATCTGCAATCCGGAAGCGGGCACCCGGCGAGGATCGACTTCATAGGGCGCGCCGCACGCCTCGCAATTTACCTTCAGCATGCTCATCGAGAGTATCACGGCTCACCAAGCGACTTCACATCGAGTCAGCGGCTTTTTTCGCGCAAACTTGACCGGTGTAGGCAGTCGCTCTTACCCTCGTTCGCGGTACGCGCTGTACGTAGATCTGCGCAGGAGGTCAGCCGTGACGAAGACCATTTCGCTCGATATTGCGGGCGCTGCCTATCGCATGAACGTCGACGCCGACGAGGAACATCTGAAACGGCTTGCGCAAATCGTAAACGAGCGGGTGGCGGCGCTCGGGCCCAAGGCGCAGCAGCGCGCAACGCCGACGCAGCTGCTGGTGATGGTCGCCCTCGGCCTCGCCGATGACTGGCTCCTGGAGAAGGAGCGCGCCAAGACCGTCGAGGAGGCTACACGTCGCGCGGTGGTGAACGCCATCGCACGTATCGATCGCCGCCTCTCTTCCGACGCCGCGCCGGCTCTCGACGCGTGACGCAGACATTTCCGGATGCGATGAGCGCCGAGGAGCTTTCGGCCTATCGCAACGCGGCCAAGGAGGCGCTGCGGCAACGCCTTTCGGCGCTGCGCCGCGCGCTCTCGGCCGAGGCCCGCGGGGAGCGTGCGCAGCGCGCCTGCGAGCGCCTGCTCGAACAGGAGGCGTTTTCGCGCGCGCGGGTCGTGCTCGCCTATTCGGCGCTGCGCTTCGAGCTCGATCCTGCGCTCGCTGTCGCGCGCGCTCGCGCGCTTGGCAAGCGCGTGGCGCTGCCGCGGGTGGACGTCGATAGCGGTGAGTTGCGCCTGCACGCCTACACGCCGGGCGACGAGCTCGTGGAGTCGGGGTTCGGCGTCAGGGAGCCGCGCGCCGACGCGGCGCTGGTCGCCGCGGAAGAGGTTGATTTGGTGCTCGTGCCCGGGCTCGCATTCGATGGGCGAGGCTACCGTTTGGGGTACGGCAAAGGCTTCTACGACCGGCTGTTGCCCAGCTTGAAACGCGCCACGCGTTTCGGTTTGGCTTTCGAGCTCTCGCTGCTTGCCGAAGTTCCGAACGCCGAACACGACGTGCCCATGGACGTCGTGGTGACCGAAAAACGCGTGTTGCTGGCCGAGCGACCAGGCGCCTAGGCGTCTGCTTCTATTGTCCGAGCACACCGGAATCGGCGAAGATGCTCTACGGCCAACGAAGAGCGGCCGGTGCTGTGCATTCGTGTGCCGAGGGAGGGGCGCGCGCGAGGGCTGGGCTAGGAAGCTAGACCCGGCCCGCGCGCGCGACGCATGGGATGTCCGCCCGCGTATTGATCATCGACGACGACGACGACTATGCCGCGGCCCTCGCACGCCATCTTTCGCGTGCCGGCCACGACGTCATCAAGCTTCACGACGCTGCCTCGGCACGTGGCCAGGCGGGGATGCTCACGCCGGACGTCGTGGTGATCGACCAGCGCTTGCCCGATGCGACGGGGCTGACTTTGCTGGAGGACCTCAGGCCGCTGCTGCGCGCTTCCGTGTTCGTGGTGATGACGGCCTATCCGGATCTCGATTTCGCCGTCGATGCGATGCGTCGAGGGGCCTTCGACTACTTCGAGAAAGGTAAAGATCCACGCGAGTCGACCCTGCGCATCGAACGCGCAGTCGACCACGCACAGCTGAAGCGACGCGTGGTCGATGCGCAAGCCGAACAGAGCTTGCAGGCTCGCGCAACCCTGATCGGTGACAGTCCCGCGATGGAACGCCTCAGGGCCCGGCTCGACGCGCTGGCGGCCTCCGATGACACGATGGCCTTGATCACCGGCGAGACCGGCGTCGGCAAAGGGCTGGTGGCGCGCTCCATCCATCTCGACAGTAAGCGCGCGGCGGAACCGTTCGTGGCCGTGGATTGCACGACCATCCCGAATACGCTGGTGGAGAGCGAATTGTTCGGCCATGAGAAGGGGGCCTTCAGCGGCGCGATCGGCGTCAAGCTCGGGCGCGTCGAGTCGGCGCAACGCGGGACGCTGTTTCTGGACGAGATCGGCGAGCTCGAGCTGCCGATTCAGGCGAAGTTGCTCAGATTGCTCGAGGAGCGCGAGTTCACGCGCGTGGGTGCCAATCTCGTGCGCCGGCTCGCAGCGCGCATCATTACCGCGACCAATCGCGATCTCGTTCGCGCGGTGGAGGAGGGGCGCTTTCGGGCCGACCTGCGCTTTCGGCTGGAGGTGTTCGTGCTCGAGGTGCCCGCCCTCCGCGAACGTGGCGACGACATCTTCCTGATCGCAGAGCACTACATCGCCGAGCGCGCGCGTGCGCTGGGGCGCCACCCGCCCTCGCTCTCTGCGGGTCTGCGGGACGTGATGCGCAAGTACCCCTTCCCGGGCAATGTGCGCGAGCTCAAAAACATGGTGGAGCAGGCTCTGCTGCTGGCCGAGGACGACGAGCTCTCGTTCGACGAGTTTCCCGTGCTGGCCAAGTTTCGCGCGGGCTGGCAACCCAAGCCGGCGGGTTCGCGGGGCACGGGGCGACCGCCGCCTCAAACCAGCGGCGCGTCGCTGGGCTTTCCCGGCCCGCTGCGATCGCCGGAGGGATCGTCCGCGCGCGCGAACGCTTCGCTCGGCGTGATCAGAGAGCGCCACCTGGAACACGAGCGGGCGCGCCTGGTGGAGGCGCTGGAGCACTCGGGTGGGAACGTGTCGCATGCCGCGCGACATCTGGGGCTGTCGCGCTACCAGCTCTTGCGCAGACTCACCAAACACGGTCTGCGTTGAACGTGGAGGCAGCTGCGTGTGCGTGCGCGTGCGGAGGCGATCGCAAGCGCACGCTTGCGAACGCTAGTGCTCCAGCCAGCGCACCGGCGCAGCTCGCGGTACGTCATGAATACAGCGAAATACGGGGAGTTGCGCTCGTGTCCGGAAGACCGCGCGGCTGGCACGCGACTTGAGTAGCTGGCGCAGCCAAGGGGGGTTCGATGGTCGCTCGACTGGCGTGGGGGAACGTGGAGGCGCGCGCCGCGCTTGCACGCTACGAAGCTGTGGTTCGCGCGCTGGCGCGGCGTTTGGCTCCCGTCGCACGTTTCGGCCATGCACTCGACGAAGAGGACCTGCGTGCGGAAGGACGCGTCGCCGTACTCGAGGCGCTGCGCACCTACGCGGGCTTCGGGATCGAAGAACGCACCTGGGTACGCACGCGCGTTCGCCAACGCATGATCGACGCCATTCGACGCCTGGACGTGCGCACGCGCGACGAGGTGCGCCGGTCCGTCGAGCGTGAACGGGCCAGCTCGGACGTCGAGGGCGAGTCCAAGCAGCGCGAGCTCTGCGTGCGGAGGCTGGTCTCGCTCGACACGATGTTCGGCGACGCGGAGTCCGCGCCGTCTGCGCTCAGCGAGGGGGTCCCGTCCGCAGACGAGCTGACGGAGCAGAATGCCCAGCACACTCGCCTGTTGAACGCGATTCGCGTGCTTCCTCCCCGCCAGCGTAAGGCCATCGAGCTGGGCCTGTTCGAGGGACTCGCGCTACGCGAGATCGGTGACTTGATGGGCATCAGTGAGTCGCGCGTATGCCAGCTGCAGAAGCGTGCCGTGCAGCACCTGCAGCGTGCGACGCAGCTGGAAGACGCGGCGTAAGGAGCCTCCACGACTCACGCATCGTGACGCTGATCTTGACGTGTACGAGGTCTTTGACGGCGACCGTGACGTGCGCGGCCGTCCGAATTCGTCGCCGCAGCGTCAAGGTCGCAGCCAACGACCACGCAGCCGTCGCCGACCAGCCCGGGGGGCGCGGCTACTGCCCAGAAGCTCGACAACGGCTCTCTCAGCCGGGACCTGGAGGCGCCGAAGACTGGGCAGTGGCGCTAACTATGTGCCGTTGGCGCGCGAGGCAGACAGCGGAATGGCGAAAGAGACGGCCTTACCCTGTGCTGGAAAGCGGGTCTCGCTGGCGACCTTCTTGATGCACTGCCCCAGTGGCGTCACGGCCAACGCCCCCGGCGCCACCCCCACCGAAGTCAGCTTGCCATCTGCGTTCAGCGCGAACTCGAGCTGCAGAGTGGGCAGCCCCTCCACGGCCGTCGCGTGTCGCTTGAAGCAGTCCTCGATCCGTCCCTGTTGCTTGCGGAAGGCGCGCGTCAGTTCCTGGGCGTCAGGACCCCGCGCTGTGGTTCGCGGCGGATGGTGTGGGCGCTCGCGCCCGGCATCGGCCGATGCTTGCCGCGGCGGCAGATTCTCTACCTTTGGTTGC
>WUUC01212030.1_pt1 | contig 16704 bp, 13 predicted proteins | sample 6278441 | NCBI WGS metagenome assembly WUUC01 (sample SAMN13675441, study PRJNA597444) | soil metagenome | isolation source: soil | place: USA: Washington | collected 2017-10
AAACACTCGGCAAGGCCAGGTTATTTCCGTCGGCCTCAACCCGGATCGCACTTCCGAACCTCTGTACTAGTTTCGTGCTGCTGCTGGTCGCGCTCATCTTTCCAAGGTGGCGATAGCGATCTCCCTAGGAAGCTTCGCTACTGATCACCCACTATGCCGCGTCTGCATCGTCTCTTGAGCCAACGAGCGAGTTGATGAGCCGAATGACAGCGCGCTGATCTTTTTCCGGCAGGGAGAGCAGTTGCTGAAACTTCGTCCATAGCCGCTTGGTTTCCGGGTCCTCCTTGCGCCTGGGCGGCTGCGCTGGTGGCTTGAGCCCGAGCAGATCGTCGGCGCTGACCTTGAAGAGGGTGGCGAACTTGACGAGCACGTCGGTAGGCGGGACCTCGGCGACGGTCTCGTAGTGCGAGATGTTTCGCTGGGTCGAGCCGAGAAGATTTGGGAGGTACCCGTCCGATCCCGGAGGCGGGCGTACCGACGGTGGGTCGGTGCGCGGTACAAACGCCACCCAGCGATGTAATCGTTGTTTGCGGAAGTGGCTTCTCAGTCGCCGGCCGTGGCCGAGTAGGATGTCGAGCGGCTGCGAGCGGGCGCTTGGGTTCGTAGGAAGTCTTCGACTGGCTGGCTGCCGGACTTCATGGTCTGCTCGCCTCCACATGGCCGACCAGGAAACACCGGTGCGAACGAGTCCACGGGCCCATGCAGAGGCGCAATCGGCTTTGGTGGAGCAGGTGCTGCACGGCGTGGAGCAGCAGCTGCTCGGCATCACGCGGCGCTGGCTGTCGCGCACGCTGGTGAGCGGTGCAGCAACGCTGACGAGCTGTAGCGCGCCAACGCCGGCTGACGCAGGCCCCTCGCACGTCAGGCCCCGTTTGCCCGATGCGTCGCCAACGTCGTCGAGCGAAGACGAACAGACGCGCTCGGCGCGAGCACGCGAGGCCGAGCGCGCGCTCCTGGCCGAGCAGCTGCTCCCGGGTCCAAAGGGACAGCCCGTGAACGTCACCACGCCGGCGCCGGGCGGGGGCAAGCCTCTGAAGTGTCGAGAAGACGAGCCACTGTTTCCGGTGCGTGCCAGCGGCCTGAGTGTCGAGGGCGCGCCCGAATACCTGGAGCTGCGCTCGCTGCGTTTGTCCGGTGAGGGCCGCAGCGCCGTGCAGGAGTTCACGGTTGTGGACAGATTCGGCACGCCTTGCGCTTCGGCCAGCAACGACCAATGCCGCAGCAAGCTCGCCGGCCGGGTCTCCGAGGCGCACGCCTCGATCTGCGTGGACATGTGCGTCGGCCATTCCGTGGTCACCAGCCAGGGTGACGAGGTCAAGCAGTGGTCCGGCCCCGCGGAGCTCAGGCAGCTGCTGGGTGACATCGTCAGTGACAACGACGCGCTGCTCCTGGTGGCGTCGAGCGGCTACCAGCTGGAATGCGGAAATCCGGCGCGCAGCACCATTCGCAAGCTGAAAGACGGCTTCGAGATCTACGCCACACGTACCACCAACACCTGTGCTCCAGTGGAGGCGACACGTTACCGGCTGCAGGTGTCGACGCGCGGGGAGTTGCGCGAGTTGGACAAGCTGGTGGTGAGTCGCAACTGGGACGTCTGTATCGGTCGGGAGCCCACGGGGCTCATTCCGGTGCCAGTCCTGGGTGGGGGCAGCGCGCTGGGAGACTTCCTGGCCCACTGCGCGCGGCTGGAAGAGGCCAGCGTGTACGCGTTCGAGCGCATGGTGCTCGAGCTGACCGCGCTCGGGGCGCCTTCGGCCTTGATCGAGCGGGCGCGCGCAGCTGCGGACGACGAGCGTGGGCACGCCGCTGTGGTGGGTCAGCTGGCGCGGGCACGCGGCGGGCGGGTGCAAGCCGCGCAGGTTGCGCCGGCGACCTTGCGCAACCTCGAGCAAATCGCGCTAGAAAACGCGGTAGAGGGCTGTGTACGCGAGACGTACGGTGCGCTGGTGGGTGCGTACCAGGCAAGTCACGCGCTCGATCTCGCGTTGCGCACCAGTATGGCGGCGATTGCGCAGGATGAAGCGCGGCACGCCTCGCTCTCGCACGCGCTGCACGGCTGGCTGCTGCAGCTGCTCGAACCCGAAGCGTGCGAGCGCGTGCGGTGTGCACAGCGTGCTGCAGTGAAGAGACTGCGTGATGCGTGCGCGACGCTCGACCGCGAGCCCTGGCATGCGCAGGTCGGCCTACCGCCGCGGCCGGCTGCAGAGGCGCTGATCGATGAGCTGACCCGGGAGCTGTGGCACGTCGCCGCGTAAGGGCTGCGTTGCTGAAAAGACTGCGCGTCCACGCCATGAAGGCCGGGCTGTCGGAGTTCTGGCGAACTCCGCGATCAAGCGGCTGCGCATGGCCTTGATTGCCGGCAGCGATGTGAGCAACGTTTTCACGGCGATCAGAGGCGCGACATTCAAGGTGAGCAGTTGGTCCGCAGGGATGGCGCGGAACTCGTCTTTCAGACGATTGAATGTTTCGCGGTAGCGCGTGGATTCTGCAGACGTGTCTACAGCAGACGGTTCTGTCATATGGGCGTTTCCTCCGTTGCGCAGCACGCACAAGTGCTGCGCGCTCGGTAATAAGGGGACGTGTATGAGATCTCCTTTCTTCTCGCAGAAAGTGGTGTCGCAATTCGGTCTGATTCAGAGCTTGGGATGTTTGTGTGATGATTCTCGAGAGCGCGCGTTCTCCTCGAAGCGCAGCATTTCGCGCGCCCTCGTCCCAAAAAGTTGGGGACTGTTCTTCTTCGCGAGCCCCGTGGGCGCGATCGACGGGCTCTGCGCGTCCATGCAGACGCTCCCGCGAGGGGTCGACGGGCCCGCGCTTGACGGTGCCGCCCATGGCGGACCCGTCGACGGGTCACTGACGAGAATGCGAGACGCCCGGGAGGGGGCGACGGGCTTGGGCGTGTCCGCGCGCGTGAATCGGCAGGGGTCGACGGGTCACTCAGGGTAATTCGGACGCGATGACCGCCCGTCGACGGGCTTGGTGCGGGGCACTGGAGTAAGTGCGAGCCCGTCGACGGGTCGGTCGGGGTAACCTGAGGGCGATGGCAGCCCGTCGACGGGCTTGGTGCTGGGCACTCGAGTAAGTTGAAGCCCGTCGATGGGTCGGTCGAGAGACTCCGGGCGCTGCTGGAGGGGTCGACGGGCTTGTGACGTCCGATTGGGTCGAAGGGGTGGGGTCGACGGGATTGTCGGGTCAATTTGTTGGGTCGTCGGGCCCGTGCAGTGCTTGCAGACGGCGGATTCCAGTCGCGGCACGCTGGGGCCCTCGCGCGCTACGGGTACCGGGTCGGCATCGCGAATGCACGCATCCACTGCGATGCGGAGACAGGCTGGGTGACCTTTGTACGGTGGCGGCCTCAACCTAAATCTTCATTCCCACCAGATCGGGCTCGATGGCTGGTTTCATCGCGCTGCCGGCAGTGCACTCGTGTTTGAGTCCGCGCCGACACCGAACCAGAATGACGAGGAGAGCCTCGTGGTCGATGTGCATGCGCGGGTCTTCTCCGTGCATGTATGTACGCACGGGCCCCGAAAGGAGACCCGCATGAATCGAATCGGTTTCATCATTGTTTACACCCGTGACGTTGCGAAGAAGATTGCCTTCTACGAGCGTGCCTTCGACATGAAGAAGAAGAGCATCGCCGACAAGGGAATCTATGGGGAGATGGAGGGCGATGTGCCGCTCCAGTTCGTCCAGGAGGACTTCGCTCGGACCCAAGTCAACGATTTCGCTACCAACCGCGCTGACCGTACGCCGGCGGGTATCGAGCTCGGCTTCTTGTTGGAAGACGTGCCGGGTGCATACCAACGTGCGATTGAGGCCGGCTGCACGCCTGTCCAACCGCCGGAAAAGAAGCCGTGGGGACCGACGGTCGCCTTCGTGCGTGACGATGAAGGTGTCCTCGTCGAGCTCTGCTCGCGCTAGTCGGAGTCCTTCAGGCCACCACCGAAGATGGTTCGCATCGATGATTCAGCGTTCGACCTTTTTGCAGGACGAGCGCGGCGGCGAAAATGTCACCAATCGTTCCGATCGTTCACAACTCGTCGGGTCTTCGGACCCGTGCAGTGCTTGCAGACGGCGGATTCCAGTCGCGGCACGGTGGGGCCGACCTGCTCGGTACGGGGCAGGTTCAGGCGGCTTTCGGTGCACCTGGAGCGCGCGCAGACCACAGAGAGTGAGCGAGCTCGCCGACGAGCGCGCCCGCCACCGTCATGGAGGGCAAGCCACCCGCGCGCTGGAGCTCGTCCGCGACAGGCTGCGCGGCTTCGCGCACGAGCTCGCGCACGGCACGCGCCTTCGCCGCCTCGATGCGCGCGAGCGCCTGCGCATCGAGCTTGCCGGCGATCCAGCGCTGCACGCGGTGGGCGAGGATGGCGTGGCGCAGCTCGTCTTCGGCGATGCCCACCATCGCCTCGCGCAGCTCGCGATCGTGCGCGTGCTCGGCCTGGTAGCCGGCGACCAGCGCTGCGAAGGTCTCGCGCACGCAGCCCTCGACGACGTTCTCGAGCGCGATCTCGTCGAGCGCACGGATCCCGTGCGGCTCCACTTCGGGCTTCACTGGCTCACCGCCGCGCGCGCGGGCCAGCCGTCCAACGAGCTCCGCATGCCGGACCTCATCGGCGCGGGCGGCGCGCGCCGCTGCGATCAGCTCGGGCGGCGCGCCGTATGCCGCCAGCTCGCGCTCCAGCTGCTCGAAGGAGACGACGCTCGCCGCTTCCAGATGCGCGCAGTGCGCGAGGAAGTCGCCGAGCGCGCTCTCTCCGAGGTCGATGGATCGGCTGCGCAGGCCGGCCGGCTTGCGTCCGGCGCAGCCACACTGTTCTTCGAGCAGAACGGAGTTGAGGACCTTGATCTTGCCCGACTTGGACACGTGCAGGTGCCAGTAGTTCGTCCTGCAGACGATGCAGGGCGGCGCCGCGAACGTCGTCGCGAGGATCTCGTAGCCGTCGGCCACCGCGCGCAGCGAGGTCCTGCTTGCGTCACCGCAGTTCAGCTCGTAGCCGGAGGACGCCACCAGCCACAGCGCGTCGTCGGGGCTGTCGATCTCGCCCAGCAACAGCTTGGCCGCATCGGCGCCGATCCAGCGCCTCGTCTCGTCTCCGCGCGTCGTGACGATGGATTCCTCGAAGCACATGTCGGGGCACCTGGTCTTGACGAACTCGACGTCGCTAGCGGCGACGGCTCGTGCGCATTGCGTTTGCGTCGAGGTAGAACAGACGCGGCCCGTCTCGCTCACGACATCGTAGCTGCCGCCCACTCCGAAGCGCCGGCGGACTGCCAGGTAGTCGTACGCCTGCGCTGGCCGGAGCCCCGCCGCGCGGACCGGGAGGCTGTCGTCCATCGTGCACGCGAACGCCGGCCCGAGCGCCGGGATCCGGACGACATCGGGCTTGGGGAAGTCGCCTCCGTCTGGCGCTGGAGGGCCCGCTTCGGCACGAGGGGAGCCTCCGGCATCGCCTGCGGCGGATACGTGGCCGGCTTCAGCGCTACCTGCCCCGCTTGCGTCCAGGTCTCCGGCCGCGACGTGGTCGCCGGGATAGTCGAGTGCGGTTGCGCAGGCCGCGATCGAACCTGCGCCCGCGACCAGCGAGGCGCGCCTCAAGATGCTCCTGAGCAGCAGCTCGACCGGATCTGTAGGATGGCAGGAGGGGGACGGCATCGGCTTCCTGGCACACTCTGGCGCGTCTGAAGGTGGTCGAAGACGCAACCGCAACCTTCGTGCCAGGGGGAAGGGGCCGCGGATGCCACCAGGCCGAGCCGACCCACAGCCCTGCAGACACACAGACACCCAGCCGCTGAAATAGATGTCGTCGTTCTCGTCGATGAACGAGCAGTTGCAGAGCTCGGACAGCGGCTCTCCTGGCTCAGGTCGGCACGTAGCTGCTGGAGGTGACGAAACCCCCGACGCCTCAGCCCGCCGAACCGGAGATGGCGCCTGACACGGACGCGCTCGCCTCGAAGGAAACGCTGATCGAGGCGCTTGCATTGATGATGCCTGCGGCAGACTCGGCGGCACACGCGGCCGCGGAGAGTCCGATGTCGCCAACGGCCTTTGGAACATCGTCTGCGGCGCGCAGCAGGAGCTTGCCGCTGCCGACCAGGCGCTCGAGCTTCGCGCGCGCGGCCAGCACCGCCCCGCCCGCTCCCTCGATGGCGCCGCGCACTTTCGTCACGCGCTCCGCGATGTTGCTCGCGACCGTGCCGCGCACTGCGACGTGCGCCTCGCCAGGTGTGCAGCGCGCCTCCGCGTCGAGCTTGGCGTTGCACGCGGCCTCGCATTCGGCTGCGACCTTGGGCGGTCGCGCGGTGCCGGTGCAGCGGGGCTCCTCGAACGCGACGCTGCAGTTGCCGCGGCACAGTCCCTCGCAGCGCGCTTGCCCGGAGACCCACCGGCCGCCCACCCGACAATCGCCTTCGCACGTACCGCCGCAATTGCCGACGAGCTCGCCGCCCTCGCACTGGACGTCGAGCTTGCCGGGATCGACGGTCGCGTCACACCGTGCGGCGCAGCTGGCGTACGCGTCCACGCGGATGTCGCAGTGCGGTGGGGCGGCCTCCACCTCGACTTCGAGCTTGGCCTGCACGCGCAAGTCTTGGAGCTCGGCGCGCAGGGCGGCCGATGCGGCGGCGCACGCCGCGCGGACATCCGGTTCGCCGCGCGGGCCCGCCAGCTGTTCTTCGGGCACTCCGAGGCGACGCCCCATGTCCTGACAAGCATCGAGCAGAACACCGTGCAGGTCCTGCGCAGCGCCCATGAACGCGACCGACGCGCTCATGAACGACTCGAGCTTGCGCGCTGAAGCGCTGGCCCCGAAGCCTCCTCCGCAGCGTGCCTGGAGCTGCGCGCCATCGCCAGAGGAGCCCGCGCCGGCAAACACAGGAACGACGCAGCTACTGCCGCCCAGAAGGATGAAGGGCACGAGCGCGAGCGTGCGCTTGGGCATGATGATCATCGGACGGCGCCTCCGAGTGTGTGAAACGATCCGACGTGAACATAGCGTCGTTCGGGCGCTGCGCACACGCGAACGATGCAGTGAGACTGCTCACCGCGCGTCGGTTTGAGCCGAGATGGTCCACTGCCGTCAGGGCTTGAGGTAGAGGCCACTGTAGTCCCACTCGTCCCACTCATCGTACTTGCCGTTGAGCTCGGAGGCGCTCAGGTTGTGGTTCACGTTGGCCGCAGGCGAGTTCGCGCAGATGACGTCGATGTTGACGTCGTGCATCGCTCCGCCGAAGTCAAACCTCCGCCCCGACACGTCAGCCGCGGACGACCGCCGGAAAGTCCCGCCGTCCCGCAAAGGGAATGTCCAACGCGTGCGCGAGCAAGCTGTACACGTCCCCCTCGAAGAACTTGGTCGACGGATTGGGTTCGCCCGTGCGCGGGTCGAAGCCGAAGGTGAGGCCCGTCTTTGGATCCACCGCGCCGTAAATGCGGTTGCCCTTGATCAGGGGAGAGATGACCAGCGAACCGTTGTTGAGGTCGTGGGCCGTGCTCCAGCTGGTGCTCCCTTCGGGCCGGGATTTGGAGCGTCCGAACTCGCTCGCGACGTAGATCAGCGAGCGATCCCACATCTTGCCCAGCGCGGGATCACTCATGTAGTCGTACTGTTTGAGCAGCGAGATGAAGGTGTCCAGCAGGGCAGCGGTGCGACCCCACATGATGTTCTGGGTCATGCGGTGATTGGTGTGAGAGAAGTCGAAGGCGATGGGGGTGTTGAGTGGGCCCGCGTCGACGATCGGAGGGTCTTCGCGCAGCCCCACGGCGATGCTCGTGGACATGCCGTGGTAGGTCAGCAAGAAGCCGAGCGCGAGCTGGGCCTGCACTTCGTCGATCTCCATCACGGGCAACTTGCTGCGCAGAACGCTCGCCAGCTCGCTGCCCACGAGCCCCAGGCGAGGGTCGATGCTGCCCGGTTCGAGCAGCAGCAACTTGTCGATCATGCCGCCCGCTTCGAAGTCTCTTCTCGCGTCCTGCCGCTGGCGCAGATAGGTGGACAGGCGCGGGCTCTTGCCAAAGGTGAGGGCAAATACGGACTCCCGGTCCAGCTGCTCGCGGATGTGCCGGGAGCGTTCGATGGCGGAACCTGAGGGCAGGCCCGGGATGCCGCGGTGGCCATGGGTGCCCATCGCGAACAGCAGCGGCGAGCTGATCAGCTCGTGGCGCGCCCGCAGCGGTAGCGTCACGTCGCTGCCGTGCTCGATGAAGCCGCCGCGCGCCATGTTGCAGCTGGGGAGGGGCATGCCGCCGCCGTAGCGAACGGCCATCGCCTCCATCAGCGTCCGCCCGGCGTTGATCCCAGCGCCGTTGAGCGAGCGCTGCTGGCCAATGGCGTGATTGACGGAGCTGACGTCGTGGGCGATGACCGCCGCGTCCTGACCGTGCCGGCGCAGCAGCTCTCCCATATTGGTGGGCTTCACGTAAAACGAGTACTCGGCGTCGGCGAGCAGGCCTACGTGGCGCAGGTTGCTGCCGGCAATCTGCTCGACCAGCGCGTCCGGATACACGTTGAGCGTGGCGCGCAGGGCCGAGTCGCCCACGGCGCTCTCGGGGATAGGCAGGAAGCTGTCGATGATGCTCGCGCCGCCGAATGCGCAAAAGACGAAGAGCAGCTTGCGGTCTTTGGGATCGACCGGCCCGGGCGCAGTTTGCTGCGCCCCGCTGCGCAAGGAGGGGCCGAGCCCGGCCGCGGCCGCGGCCATGGCCCCCATCTGCAACATGCGCCGGCGGCTAAATCGGGCGGGATGTTTGGACATGTCGACGCCTCAGAAGAAGAGAAACTCGGTGGTGCTGCCGATGGTGAAGCAGCTCAGGGTCGCGAAGTCTCGGGTGGAGAGCGCGCCCTCGCCGGTGTTGGGCTGGCCCGCAAAGCCGCCCGCTTCGACCGCGGCCAGTCCGGACACGAGCTCGACCTCGCGCGGCGCTGGATCCCGCGCCAACAGGCGCCGGTACAGATCGCGGATCGTGGTCGCGATCGCCGGATCATGGGGCGGCGGCAGGGGGCCGTGGAGGTCGAGCGCCGTGAAGACCTGGGGTGCGCCTTCGGCATCGAGCCGCGCGCGGGCGCTGCAGGCGCTGAGCAGCACCCGGTCGACCACGGACGAAGTGGTGGCGAGCGGCTCCGCGCTCGGCTTCATCAGGCCCGACTCGTAGGGCTCGTTGCCGCCCATCGGCACGAGATGGACATCGCGAATGCAGTTCTTGCCGCCCACCTCCACGCAGAGCTGGTCGCGCGAGAGCTGCAGCGCGTCCATCAAATCGGCTTCGAACGCCGCGTGGCGCTTCCACTGCACGAGCGCACGGCTCGAGATTCGGTACGGGGCGGCGGCCCCGGCGCCCATGTCCGATGGGACGCCGCCTCCGCCCGTGCCCGGCGCTGCGGCACCGCCCTGTGAACCTGCTTCGGGCGCGGTCTGCGCCGGGCCGGGCGGCTGCGGCGCACTTGCGCTGTTGCAGGCCCCGAGAAGCCCCAGGCCCGTGCCGAGCAGCACACGTAGGATCGACGTATCCATCAGGGCACTCCGAATGCGCGCGTGTCGATCAAGCGGTGGATGAGGCGGTTGGCGGAAAAGCCCTCCTTGGGCAGGCCCCGCCACAACGCCGTAAACTCTTCCATCTCGCCCGGGTTCGGCCCGCGCGAGAGCGCGTGCTCGAAGAAGATCTGCGCCAGGTTGCGCGCGAACGCGTCCGAATTGGCCGCGGTCTCCGCCCATTGCCGCAGACTGCTGACCGGCTTGCCCAAGATCACGGGTTGCTGCGCGCCGTCGCTCCAGCCCGGGATCAGCCGCTGCGCGCGTGTTTCGTCGTACCCACCAAAAGGAAAGCTCGCGAAGCCGAGCAACAGGGCGATGAAGTCCGGCGCCCCCGAGATGCCGTTGTATTTGGCGAAAGCGTAGGCCAGCGGATCGAGCGTGGAGTGGCAGCTGGCGCAGCGCGGCTCGGTGACGCCCTTCCTGTCGATGTCGTCCGGCTCGCTGGCAACCGGAACCAGTCCCTGCGTCTTCGCGATGTCCAGGCCCAGGTAGGCGCGGTAGGCGGCCGCCGCGCTGGTCCGGGGCAGCTCGCTGAACATGGTGTTGCGCACGAGAAACCACTGCATGGTGATCATGCCCGCTCGGTACTGCTTCTCCAGGACCTGGCCGCCGGCGAACGCCTCCGGGTCGGGCTTCTCGATGGTGCCTTCCCCGGTGAGGAAGCCGCCCTTGCCATCGTCGACCACGTAGTACTGCGCGAGCAACAGGTCCCGCGCATCGCGATCGCCTGTCAGCGCGTAGACCCAGAGCCGGTAGTCGTATTCGTAGTCGCCGATGACGAGACGGAAGTTGTACACATAGACTTTCGACTCAGGGCCCGCGCTTTTGGCTGGACGAACGCGATCGTCTGCCAGGCGCTTGAGCCCCTCCTCGCGCCAGTAGGCGCCGTTCAGACACTGCTCCACGCGCGCGTGCAACTGCGTGCGCAAGGCGCCCGCGTCGGCGCCTGGCGTCCGGAACGGCGCCATCTCGGCGTACGTGGGACTTTTGCCGCAGTAGAGGGCGGATGCCCTGCGGAAGGCGAAGGCCAGATCGTACGTGTCCACGGCGTAGCTAGGATTGTCTGGGCCCCTCTGCGCCGCTGGCGCGATCCAGAAAGAGCTGCTGTCCCCTGGATAGGTGCCGCCGAGAATCTCATCCAGGTCGGAGACGCCGTCCGCGTCTGCGTCCAGGGCCTCGATCGCGGTCAGGGCGCTTGGAAGGCCTTGCGCAAAGCTGACATCCCGCGGCAGCGAGCTGCGCACCAGGTTGCCAAAGCTGTTCCAGGCGGGCGGATAGGTGGACTCGTGGCAAGCGCGGCATTCGATGACGCGGCCCAGGCACTCCGCCGCATTCGGATACGTGGCGCAGAAGATGCCGGGCGCTTCCGGGCGCGCTTCGGCCACTGTTGCAAGTGTCGCAAGGCTCAGGCAAGCGGCGCACAGCAAGCCGCACAGCGTGATATGGCAGGCGCGAGTGCGGTACTTCGCAAGTCCACGGCCGCGCGGACCAGGCAGCGTGACGGGCGCGGAAATAGAAGTCTTCACGAAGCCTCGCGGCGCGAAAGGCGCCGGCGGCGCGCCTCGCGTCGAATCCCAACTGTGACGTCTCGTGCTCGGTTCATTGCTCGTGTTAGCCGTAGTCCACGTGCAACGCAGCGGGCAACGCTTTCGCTTCTCTTGGCCCAGACTGGACGAAACGCGGTCCGTTCGGAGACGCCGCGCCACCCGTTCGCACACGCGAAGCACCGTCTTCAGCATCCGGTAAATGCAAGAGCGCCAACGATCTCGTTGGTCCCCGAGTCAACAACCTGGCCACCGCTGCAGGAACCCGGGTTGGACACCCCGCGCGCTGCCGCCTATTGTCCGCGCATGGCTCGCGCACCGAGCGGTGATGGTTTGCTGTCCCGCTGCGCTGAGCCCGAGGTCCCGCGCGCTGAAGCACCTTGCCTTGCTCCGGGGCTCGCGAGAGACCATGCGCGCAGCTCGCCTGCCGGCCCGGCGTTGCAGCTCATCCGGCTCGTCAAACGCTGGAACGTCAGCGCCGAGCAACTTCTGCGCGGGCTGGGCTTGCGCGAGGAGCTCCTGGAAGAGCCGTCCGCGCGTCTGCCTGTCGACATGCTGCGCACGCTCCTGGCACGGGCGCGCGAGCTAACCGGGGAGCCGGGTCTCGGCTTCTACCTCGGCCTCGACAAGCGCATCACCAGTTACGGATACCTCGGCTTTGCCGCGATGAGCGCGGCCACCGTGCGGGAAGCGCTCGAGCTCACCGTGCGCTTCGCACCTGCGCAGACCGCCGCGTTCGGTGTGTGCCTGCAGGTGGAGCGTGGCGTGGCGGCGCTGGTCATCGACCTGCACACCGACTTCGGCAGCGTCGAGGACGTGTTCCTGTTCAACGTAGTCGTGACGCTGTGGCAGCTCGGCAGCGCGCTCACGGGCCAAGAGATCCGGGGTCTCACCGAATTGACGATCGCCCAGCCGGCCTACTATCGCCGCTTCGTCGAGCTGCTGCCGGACGTGCGTTTCGGCCAGGCCAAAAACCGCCTCGTCTTCGATGCCGCATTGCTCGACCTGCCGCTCGTGAGCGCCGACCGCGCGGCACTGCGCCTGGCGCGCGATCAGTGTGAGGCCTCGCTCGAGGCGCTGATCTCGGACAGTGGGCTCGTTCAGCGCGTGCGCGGACTCATCGCGCGCGTGAGCGACTCACCCGGCTCGCTCGCACAGGTCGCCGCAGCGCTGCGCATTTCGCCGCGCACCCTCAAGCGAAGGCTCGCGGCACACGGAGTGTCCTTCACGGAATTGCTGGCCGAGGCACGCCGCGAGACGGCCCTGCGGCTCCTGCGCGCGTCGTCGCTGTCGGTGGACGCCATCGCGCAGCGGCTAGGCTACTCCACGGCGCCGAACTTCATCCGCGCCTTCCGCCGCTGGACGGGGTCTACGCCGAACTCGTATCGACAACTATCGAGGATTCGTAGCCAGGCGCCGCCAAACGCGTAGCCGGGAAATACGTGGAGAATGACTCGTCGAGTGTTTGGTCGAAGGGCGCCGAATCTCGGGCGCCCATTGGGGAACCGCCCCGAGTCTAGAGCCTCGACGCCTTATCTGTGTCCCCAGATGAGCACCCTCAACGCCACATCCAACAGGTGCAGGACGGAACCGCCGTGATTCAGCGTGTCCAAACTCCCGCGTGCCTGTTGGCACCACGTTCGGGGCGCGGCGCTTTTGCGAATTGTGAATGGCCTGTTAAGTCCGAAAAAAACACGGTCCAGGTTGAACCGGCAGGGCATTGGCGGCGCCAAACGTGTACGTTCGCCCTGCGAGTGGGCGTTGGGGCCGGAAGCTCGCGGCGAGCCAAGAAAGGGAGATCGCAAGCATGACCGCCTCCACTGTCACCACCTCTCGAAGTCGAGCCGAGATTGAAGCGGTGCTCGGCAGCCGCCGGATCGATCACGTCGTCATAATCGGTGCAAATGGCGCCATGGGCTACGGCAGCGGTGCGCTGTTCACGAGCGCCGTGCCGCGCGTCACGTTCCTTGCGCGCTCGAAAGCGAAGGCCGAGGAGGGCCTCAAGGCGGCGATCAGCGCCGTGCGCTCTTCCACGGTGCGGGCGCGTGTCACGACCGGCGACTATGCCGAAGACTTCGATGCGGCCGTGCCCAAGGCGGACCTCGTCTTCGAGGCGCTCACCGAAGACTTCGAGCTCAAGCGTGCCATGTTCGAGCGCATCGATCGGATGCGCCGGCCGGACGCGCTGGTCGCGACCGTGACGAGCGGACTCTCCATCAACGCCCTGGCGGCCGGGCGCAGCGAGTCCTTTCGCAAGCACTTCATGGGCCTTCACTTCTTCAATCCTCCGAACGTGATCGTCGGCACGGAGTTGATAGCGGGCAAAGACACGGATCCGGCGCACGTCGACTTCATCGAGCTCTACGCGCAGAAGAAGCTCGGCCGCAAGATGATCCGCACCGCGGATATGCCGGGCTTCGCGGGCAATCGCGTGGGCTTCAAGGTGCTCAACGAGGCGGCGCAGCTCGCCGAAGTGCACGGCCCGGTGCTCATCGACAAGCTGCTGGGGCCGTATACGGGCAGAGCGATGACGCCGCTCGCGACTATCGATATGGTGGGCTGGGACATCCATCGAGCCATCGTCGACAACATCTACAAGAACGCGCCCGATGAGGCGCGCTCTACGCTCAAGCTGCCCAGCTACATGGCCTCGCTGATCGAGCAGGGCACGCTGGGCACGAAAAGCGGCGGCGGCTTCTTCCGTACCGGAGGCGGTGCCCTTTTGGCGCTCGACCCGAACGGCGGCGCATATCGTCCAGTGAAAGACATCGTGCTGCCCGACCTCGCGTACATAGGCGCCGTGGCGAGACTTCACCACGATGGACGCTACCGCGAGGCGATGCAGGTGTTCATGGAGGCTCCCGGGCCGTACGCCGCGCTCGCGCGCAAGCTGGTCGCGGGATACATCAGCTACGCGTTTCATCGCGCGGGCGAGGTGACCGCGAGCATCGATGGCATCGACGCCATCATGGGCTACGGGTTCAACTGGGCGCCGCCTTCGGTGTTGGTCGATACGATCGGCCTGCGCGCGACGCTCGCGCTGATCGACGAGGCCAAGCTGCCCGTGCCGAAGCTTCTTTTGGACGCGTCCAAGAGCAACCTCGGAAGGCCGTTTTACACGAACCCGCACGGCAACGTCGGCCGGTTCTTCGTCGCAGGTTGAAAGCCTCTTTTCCGGAGAAACATCCCATGAAGACTCCCGAAGTTTATGTGCTCGGCGGCTACCAGACCGACTTTGCCCGCAACTGGACCAAGGAAAGGAAGCACTTCGTCGCGCTGATGCGCGAAGGGGTGAGGGGCGCGCTCGACGCCACCAACATCGATCCCAAAGACGTGCAAGCTGCGCATATCGGCAACTTCGCGGCGGAGCTCTATTGCAAGCAGGGCCACCTCGGCGCGTTCTTCGTCGAAGTGGACCCGGCCTTCAGCGGCCTGCCAACGGCGCGTCACGAAGCTGCCTGCGCCTCGGGCAGCATCGCGCTACTGGCTGCGATGGCAGAGATCGAAGCAGGTTGGTACGACCTTACCTGCGTGGTCGGCGTCGAGCAGATGAAGACCGTGGCAGCAGCTGAAGGCGGCGACTTCCTCGGCACGGCGGCCTGGTACGAGCAGGAAGCCAAGGGCGTGGAGTTTCCGTTTCCCAAGTTGTTCGGCAAGCTGGGCGACGAGTACGACAAGCGCTACGGCTTGAAGGACGAGCACCTCGCGCAGATCTCGGCCATCAACTACGCCAACGCCAAGCTCAACCCCAACGCGCAGACGCGCACCTGGTACATGAACAAGGCCCATGCCTGCTCGCGGGACGAGCACAACGCCGAAGTCGGCGGGCGCATCCACATCGCCGACTGCTCGCAGGTCACCGACGGTTCCGTCGCGGTCTTCCTCGCTTCGCGCAGCTACGCCGAACAGTACGCAAAGCGCCGCGGCGTCGCGCTCACGTCGTTGCCGCGCATGCTGGGTTGGGGCCACCATACCGCGCGCCTGCGCTTTGCCGACAAGGTAGCGGAGAGCAAAGACGCCGAATACGTGTTGCCGCACGTGCGCAGCACCGTCACGGACGCCTGGAAGCGCGCGGGCATCGCGGACGTGAGCGGCATCCACGGCATCGAGACCCACGACTGCTTCACAACCAGCGAGTACATGGCCATCGATCACTTCGGCATCACCAAGCCGGGTGAGAGCTGGAAGGCCGTGGAGGCTGGCTGGCTCGAGCTCGGCGGCAAGCACCCGATCAATCCCAGCGGGGGTCTGATCGGCGCCGGCCATCCGGTGGGGGCCACTGGCGTGCGTCAGGTGCTCGACTGCTACAAGCAGGTGACGCACACGGCGGGCGACTACCAGGTCGAAGGCGCGAAGCGGTTCCAGACCCTCAACATCGGCGGCAGCGGAACCACGAGCGTGAGCTTCGTGGTGGGGTATTGACCGCGCCCAGGGCACGGGTTTTTACACCACTGTTCCAACGTTCGGCGGCCCTCGCTTGTGCCACGCGTTTCCGTGGCTCCGCGGCCACCTCGAAGGGGGAACGACCCCACCGGCGGTGGCCGCGAAGCCGCCGAAAGTCGCGGTCCTGCGCGATCATCCGCCGAAAGTTGGGAACGGTAGCGATCGCGCAGGGCGACTGGCATCGTGCAGCCGCCTGCGCCACTCCTACGATGCGACGCACAAGAGCATCGTTTCTGCTAAACGACCCATGGTCGATTTGACCCGAGGGGAGGCGCGCATGGATTTGCCGCGAGCTTTGTCGGTATTTGTCAGTGTGGTCACTGTTTCGCTCGTGTCGGTGGGGTGCGAAGGCGACAATCACGAGGGCAAGACGAGGTCGAACGCAGGTGCAGGCGCATCTGACGGCTCAATGAGTCATGAAGACGCAGCGAGTGCGCTGGACGATGCGGGCTCGGAGGACGCACTCGATGCGGACGCAAATGCGGAGAACGACCCCGCGTCGGACGGCGAAGCAGCAGCCGATGCAGGCACGCCCGACGCTGGGTCGACCCCCGCACCCGATGTGGACTATGCCGCGGCCGAGAGCTGGCTGTGTCGCCCGGACCGCCCCAGCGACGCCTGCGATGTCGACCTGGACACCACCATCGTCAAGGCGGACGGAACGCTGCAAGTGGAGAAGTTCACGCCTGCTGCGAGCCCAGCGATCGACTGCTTCTATGTGTATCCCACGGTCTCTCTGGACACGACGCCGAACAGCGATCTGATTCCTGGGCCGGAAGAGGAGAGTGTCGTCCGTGCGCAGTTCGCGCGCTTTGCCTCGCAGTGCCGGCTGTTCGCGCCCATGTACCGGCAGGTGACCTTGACCTCGCTGCGTGCGGCGATCGCAGGCATGCCAACGATGCCTGACCGCGCGCTGGGCTACCGAGACGTGCTCGCGGCCTGGCGCTGGTACATGGACAATGAAAACGAGGGGCGCGGGGTGGTGCTGGTCGGTCACTCGCAGGGAGCCGGCGTGCTTGTGCAGTTGGTCCGCGAGCAGATCGATCCCGATCCGTCGAAAACGCCGCTGCTCGCCGCCCTTCTGCTCGGCACCAACATCACCGTCGCGCAAGGGCAGGTAGTCGGTGGCTCGTTTCAGCAGGTCCCGCTCTGCAAGACCGCCGAGGAGCTCGGCTGCGTGATCTCG
>WUUC01042170.1_pt1 | contig 16702 bp, 16 predicted proteins | sample 6278441 | NCBI WGS metagenome assembly WUUC01 (sample SAMN13675441, study PRJNA597444) | soil metagenome | isolation source: soil | place: USA: Washington | collected 2017-10
GCATGATCAACGGCGAGCCGAATCAGGTCGATCACCCCAAACACTTCAGCGGACAGAATGTGTTTCATCGCCCCAGTACCGGGATGTGCCGCGGGTCGGGAACCGGCCACCACTCGCCTCCCGCTCGCTCGTATGTCCATTGTGGACCATTACGAATCACCTCGCGGAGCGCTGCGACGAGCCGGTCGACATGTTCGGCGACGTTGCCGAGCCCGATGCTCACCCGCAGCGCCTGATCGTTTCGCATTGCCTCAGGAGTGTTACGCAGCAACGTTCTGGTGGCCAGGTGAGCACAGAAGGCTCCGACCCGCAGGCCAATGCCATGTTCGGCAGACAGAACTGTGCCCAGCAGCCCAGGATCGACGCCGTCGACGACGAACGACGTTACGCCGACTCCTGGCACGCTCGGGCGCCACAGGCTGAGCATCCGGACGGCCGGAATCCCGGCCAAGCCACTTCGCAATCGTTCGTGTAATCCGCGTTCGAACTGTTCCAACTCGTCGAAACCGTACTCGCCGAGCGTCTGACATGCTGTCGCCAACGCGTGTACGCCGATCACGTTCGGCGAACCGGCCTCGTGCCGCTCGGGCACATCCCGCCAGGTCACTTCCAGCCCACCAGGCGTACTCGCAACGCGGGCCGTCGCTCCGCCGCCGGCAAGGTATGGCTGCGCGTCCTGTAACCAGTCGGTTCGCCCTATCAGCACGCCCGCACCGAACGGGGCGTACATCTTGTGTCCGGAAAACGCGAGCCAGTCGACGGCCCACTCCCGCATCCGTAGCGGCCGATGCGGCGCGATCTGCGCGGCGTCCAGCACGGTGCGCGCACCGTGCCGTCTGGCTACCGCTGCGAGTTCGTCAATCGGCCATAGCTCGCCGGTCACGTTCGAGGCCGCTGTCAGCACCACGAGACGTTCCCCGCCTGGGTGGTCCCGCAACGCCGCGTCCAGCACGTCGACGCATTTCTCGATGCTGTCCGGTACCGGCAACCAGCGGGTACGCCCCTTTGGCCACGCCAGCAAAGCCGCGTGATGATCGCTGTCGAAGCAGAAGACTGTGGTGCCCGTGGGAAGCGAGCGCCCCAGCAGGTTGAGGGAGTCCGTTGTGTTGCGCGTGAACACGACCGTTGCCTCGTCAGGCGCGTCGGCGAACGACCGCACGGTGAAGCGCGCGTCCTCGTATAGCTTCGTACACAGCTGCGAAGCCAATCCCGCACCTCGGTGCACACTCGCGTACCACGGCAGCAGTTCATCGACTGCTTGTCGCACGCGTTCCAAACAGGACGTGCTCGCTGCATGGTCGAGGTTGGCGTACCGCACCGCACCGCCCGTGACCAGAGGCACGGGCGGTGCGCTCACCACCGCCAAGGCATTCTCGTGTCCGCGCGCGGCCGCGCTCCAGACTTCGGCCAGATCACCGGTGCAGGACAGAATCCGCTGACCCACGGCGGTCAGCCGGTAACGCGGGCGCGTGGTGGTGCCGCAGACCAGGCGCTCGACCAGCCCGGCGCCACGCAGTTTCTCCAGCGTCCGGCCCAGCTGTTTGGGGTCCATGCTGGTGTCGTCCTGCAGTTCGGAATAGCTCTTTTCGGTGCTGTCCAGCTGTCCCATCACGGTCACTGTCCATTTACCTGCGATCGCCTGAATGGCCGCCGTCCGACCATCCGTGATTGCCGACATATTCACCTTTTCGGATGTTTCGGTAACACATCAGGACTTGTCGAACACCAACCGCAGTTCGTTCGGCAACCGGAAAGCCTTGCCGTACATATACGGTTGCGGCCGGTCCGGATCGAACCGCAGTCCCGGCAGCCGGTCGAAAACCGCGTTCACGAGCACGTCGATCGCCAGCCGGGCCAGATGCATACCCACGCAGATATGCGGGCCGTGCCCGAAGCCGACGTGCGGCGGGCCGTCCCGGCGCACGTCGAAGACATCAGGATCCCGGTACTGCGCCGGGTCCCGGTTCGCGGCCGCCAGGGACACGAACACCATGGACCCGGCTCGGATCCGCACGCCGCCGAGGTCGACGTCGGCGCGGGCGATCCGGGGCCCGCCGGCCACCGGCGACTCCCAGCGCAGCGTCTCCTCCAGCGCCTTGGGGACCAGCGAACGGTCGGTCTGAACCATCGCGGCCTGTTCGGGATGCGTGAGCAGCGCGAAGAAGAGGTTGCGTGCGGCCCGGTCGGTCGTGTCGACCCCCGCCGGAACAAGGAAGAGCAGGAAGGACACGACGTCCTTGTCAGTGAACTGGCCGTCGCGCACCAGCGCGAGCAGGTCGTCGACCAGGCCGTCGCCTGGGTGTCGCCGGCGCATCCCGATCAGGTGGGTGAGGTACGCGACCAGCGCGGTCCTGGCGGCGTGGGCCTCCTCCCACTCGAGCTTGATGTCGATCATCCTGGCCGCGTTGACGCTGAAGAAGGGCATGTCCCCCTTGGGAATGCCGATAATGCCGCCGATCACCCGGATCGGCAGCGCCAGCGTGAGCTCCTGGTGCATATCGAGGCGACCGCGGTCGTGGAACGCGTCGATCAGGTCGGTCACCGCGTCGTCGATCAGCCGGCCGAACCAGGTGGCCACCCGGGGCTTACGAAACAGCGGGGCGACCATCGCGCGGTGCCGCAAGTGCTCCGGCGGGTCGCGTTCGAGCAGGGTCGGTGCCACCCCGATGGTTCCCCGCATCCCTGGCACATACGCCGCGTTGGAGAAGTGGCCGGGGTCGCAGAGGACCTGGCGGGCCAGGGTGTGGTCGAACACGTAGTACTGGGTGATCGGTTCACCGCCGGCCGGGTCCGGAGTGATCGTCTCGGCGACCGGACCTGCCGAGCGGGCTCGGTCGATCAGCGAGTAGATGTCGCGGTGCAATGGGCCCGCGGCAAGGAACTCGGCCACTGCCTGGCCGGCTTTCCCGAGATGGGGAGATTCCCGCACATCGGTCACGTAATCCTCCAGGTTGACACCGGCGGCTCACGTGACCGTCCGGGAAAGTCAGTCGTCCCCGAGCCGCTGCCTGATCTGCTCGATCGCCCGGTTCGGGTCGTCCGCCCACAGCGCGACCCGGCTGATCTCCTTGATCCCGTGTTTGCCGAGCTCGATATGAAGCGGTTCGCCGAGCAACACCGAGACGTTGGTCGTCTTGTGTATTTCCATGACAAGCACGCCGTCAACGACCTCGCAGGACTTCTTGACCTGCCACGTTTCCTTGCCGAGCCGAACGGATTCAATTTTCGCTACCGGCACAGAATAATCATGGAACGCGGAATAACGCACGCGCAGCTTGCGTGGATCAATCGTGTGCGGATACTTGTAGAGCGTCATGATGAAGGCGAAGAACCAGATCGTGCTCAAGATTCCAAGTGCCAGCAGAACAGCGCGCACGGTCGGCGACGGAATCGCGAGTTCCACCAGCGCGATCTCCAGCGGATTGATGCAGAAGAAAACCCAGAACATCGGCCGCAGCTGAGCGCTGTAGTGAATGACCGCGCCGTCAGCGGCGACATCCTGCTTCCCTCGGATCGTCAGCCAGATGGATCGCCACATGATCAGGTCGTGCCGCACCACCCGGACGGCGAACTTCGGCAGAATGCGCGGCAGCGCAGCAAGGAACGCCTCGAACAACGTCATCCCGCGCGCCTTCGCCCGCTTGACCGCGCGCCGCATCGCCAGTAGCTCGGCGATGACCACCAACGCGAGCGTCGCCTCCACGGCAATGACCACGGCCACGCCGTCGCTGAAACGCAGCACACCCGTCAGGATGAGCACAACCTCGACGGCCAGAACGACAGGCAACACCCATCTTGTGTACCTGGCCATTTTCGAAACGCGCGCCTGTTCGAACTCCGAGGTTTCGCTGGCTTCAGATGCCATCACCTCATCGTGCCCCATAAACAAACAGTAACACAGCAGGCCCGGTCATTGACATTCTGTGAACGCCAAGGGCTCAGCGAAATCCCTCCAACCGAAGATCCTCACGGCCAATGCGAAAACCAGGGGAACAGTCCTACCGGATAGCTGAAGGGGTTTTGAAGAGTTGGCCGGGGCGCACGTCAGTGGATGTGGGCTTCGAGCATGCGTTCGGTGCTGGTCCAGACCCGGTGGGCGAGGCCGGTGTCCTTGACCCATTTGGGGCGCCAGCCGTCGGGGCGCTGCTCGTTGAAGAAGACGCCGGGGTGTTCGATGCCGGCGGGGCCCAGCGCGAGGTTGGTCAGTGCGGCTGAGCCGACCTCGACCGGTTTGAAGGCCCACGGCCAGAGTTTACGGAAGGCCTGATATCCGCGTGACTCGCCGGCGAAGCCGGTCCGCAGCATCCCAGGGTGGCAGCAGGTGCTGACCAGCCCGGTCGCGGCGCCCCGGCCGGCCAGTTCGACAGCGAACAGGGCGTTGGCTTGTTTGCTGGCTTTGTACGCGCCCCAACTGCTCCACCTGATCCGCTCACGGTTGAGATCGTCGGGCCGGATACCCTCGGCGAACATCGAGCCTGTCATCACGACCCGGCCGCCCGCCAGCAGGTCCCGGACCAGTTCGGTCAGCAGGAACGGGGCCAGGTGGTTGACCTGGTTGGTCAGCTCGTTGCCGTCCACAGTGGTCTGCCGGGTCCGGGTGTGGATGCCCGCGTTGTTCAGCAGGGCGTCCAAGCGGTCGTAGTTGTCCCGCAACTGCTGGGCGAGCCGCCGGACGTCGGCCAGCCGGGCAAAGTCGGTCACGAAGTACCGGGGCGCGGGCGAGATCATGGCCGCGGTGGCGGCAAGACGCTCCTCGTTGCGCCCGACCAGCACGACGTGCACCCCTGCGGCGGCGAGGTCGAGCGCGGTACGGGCTCCGATGCCCGAACTGGCGCCGGTCACGACGATGGTTGTCATCTCTCTCCTCAACCGAAGTCCACAACCCAGTGATGCGAGGTCAGCCCCGCGTGGCAGTAGTCGTAGGGCAGCCAGCCGTAACCGTCTTCGCCCCAGTCGGTCCCCCAGCTGTTGCGAATCCGCAGAGCGGCGAGTTCGTCATCGTAGCCGACGACGACAACCACATGCAGGGCCAACGCCAACGCACCGGCGGGGAGCATCGAGACGAAACCGGTGGACATGGCCGAAGCCTGCGCCGGATGGATCGGGAACTCAGCCGTGACAGGCATTCCCGCGTCGATCGCGGCGCGGATCCCGGCCAGGACATCGGCGGAGTCCAGCCGGGTGTAGCCGATCCCGCTGAGGCCACGCGCCTTCTCGTACACCGAAGCCGGTGGCTCGGTGTCAAGCAGTTCGGCTGAGAACGACCAGTCGTGTTCGGCGGGCAGACCGTACTTCCGCCATGCGGCCAATGCCCAGTCGAGCCGGGAACCAGGCTGGCCGACGGTATCGCTGAGCACACGCGAGGTGTAGTAGCTGAACAGCAGCGACGGTGTCCACATGCGACCTGTCAACGAACGCACGTGGTACCCGGCCATGGCCGTGAGCACGGCAGCCGTACAGGTCGGATGCCACGGATGAGTCAGTACTGGCGGAAACCAGGACACGTCGAGCAGGGCACCGGTCGGCCGGCGCAGCACGGGCCCCGCTCCGCGCAACGCCATCACGAACTCATCACAGCCACCAGCCGCCTGTCCCTGATGGCCACCGCCTCGTGGAACTGCCGGATCGCGGCCGAGTCGAACTCCTTGGCAGGCGGGGTTTCCAGCGTGTAGTACCCGCTGGTGTCCCGGCCACGGACCAGCATCGCGCTGTCCGGCCCGGGAACCGGCCGGACACTTGGCGCGATGTAGTCGATCGCGAAACAGATCCGGTCGGCGTCCACCGAGCTCGGGCCGGACGAGTGCACAGTCGCGCCCTGGTGCAGCGATCCCTGTCCGGGCCGGAGCACCACATCGACTGTGTCGGCTTCCAGAATCTCCAGGTCCACTTCAAGGCCGACGAACAGCGACTTGCCCCGCCGGTGCGGAACAAGCGCATGGTTGTGCGCCCCCTTGGCGAACCGCATGGTGCCGTTGGCACGGTTCGTCGGCGTCAACGCCACCCAGAACCGCACTGTGCTGCCTTGAACGTTCTCCCAGCCGTAGTGTAGGGCGTCCTGGTGCCAAGCCAGCTCGTCATCGCTCTGGCCACGCCGCCAGAACAAGTTCGTCGACCACACCAGCAGGTCCGGCCCGATCAACGACGAAGCAACGTCGAGCAGCCGCTCGTCTCGCACGAGTGCGTCAGCCCACGGCGCCAGCAAGTGGATCTTCGGCGCGTTCCACCGCTGCGCCAGGTTGCCGCCTGCCTTCCGGGTGATCAGCTCGTACCGGCGTACCTGCTCGGCATACTGTGCCGCCTCTGCCTCTGTGATCAGGTCCACCGGGAAGCAGAACCCGTCCCGGTCCCAGGTCTCCTTGACGCTCATACCGCCGAACGCATCCGGTTCAGCAGCTCGATCGCGTCGTCCCGCTTGGTATCCGGCGCCTGCTCACGCAGGAACTGCGCCAACGGCTCCAACTGCTGTGCGGGAACGTCTTCACGCAATCGGTGCAGCACGGCGGCGACTGATCGCTCCGGGAAGTAGATCTCCTTGGCGACACGCAGAAAACGGTCAGCCAGCTCAGCGGACACGACCTCTGCACGGACCGCCGCCGCGATGGCGAACCGTGTGTTGATCAGCGGTTCACTCAACGGCCGCAGGTCGTCCTCGCTGAAGGTGATGGCGACCTCGTCGTCCTGGTCGGTCCGGCCGGAGTGGTACTCCTCGAAGATCTTCCCGACGCCGATCATCCCGTGCAGCACGCACTCGGCTGCCCGCAGGGCACCCATGCTCGACGAGCCGTACACCGTCACGTCGGCGTCGATCGCGCGGAGGATCTCCTTGGGGGAGATGGACAGGGTGTGCAGGAACCGGCCGTCGACGACACCGATCGCGGCCGGCGGGACCGGCCGCTCCAGCAGCTTGTCGATGTCGCCCTTGCCCACCGGCGGCAGGAACTCCGCGTCCGCGAAGACGGCCTTGGCATCGGCGTGGTTGATGCTGGGCCCACAGAACACCACCGCGTGTGTCATCGGTTCCCCACTTTCTGCTTCTCACCAAGCTCACGCACGGCCGCGGTCCACACCGCGGTCGCCCGGGAGCCGAGCTTGCTCTGGTCGATCGTCCAGGACTCCAGGTCGGGAACCAGCACCCGCACGACGTTGGCCGGAATCCCGGGCGGCGACAGGTTGATCACGATCGCGCGCTCGATTCCCGCCCCACGCAAGCGGTCCAGCACTGTCCGGAGATCCTCGGCGACGTCGTCGGAACTCTGGCTGACGAATTCGCTCGCCTGGCGCAACTGGCCGCTGGGCCGCCACCACCAGCCGGTCTTGTCCAGCTTCTTGGGCCGTTGGACGTGCTTGAAGAAACTGGGCACGTCCTCGTCCGGCATGCTGATGTCCTCACGCATCGCCTGGATGTCCACCGCCCGGCTCTGCGCGCACTCGGTGATGGCGCGCAGCATCGCCACTTCCAGGTCGAGATGCGTGCCGAGGCCGGAGTGCCCGGTCTCTTCCTGCGCCACGCCAAGGCTGTCCACCGCGACGCACCAGACGCTCGGCACGCCGATATCCGAGGTGACATCGGCCATCCGTACCTCGACCCCGGCCGCGTGGAACTTCTCGATCAGGGCGTTGACCCTGGGCGGCAACGAAGTCATGTCGAAATGCGGATGGCGTGCGCGCAGCATCTCGGTGACCGACGTGGGCTGCTTGACCGAGACGAGGTCGCCGCCCAGCACCCCGCTCAGGTGGTTGGTCACCATCTCGGCCAGCGTCAGCGAGTCGCGTTCGATCAGCTCGCACAATGCGTGCAAGGTGGCTTCCTCAAGCGTGTTGCCGGAGGCGAGGCCGTTGGTGGAAACGATCTCGTAGACCCGCTTCTCGTGGAACCGGTCGAGGTACACCGCGCAGTGCATCGGCACGAGCACGGGCTCCTCCGCGATCAGATCCCAGCCCTCGGTCCACGAGATCGGCCGGTCATCGCGATAGAACTTGGACAGCTGCACGTTGAAACTGCTCGGATCCATCACTGTGCGGCCGCGCTTGACCAGGTCGTTGTAGGCGGCCACGGCGGCAGGCGCCCTGGGCAGCCAGGCGGAGAAGCGTTCGATCGCCTCCATGATCGCGGACGCTTTCGCATCCACCGGCCGTACGCCTTTGCCGTTGTACACCGAGATGAAGTCCCGCGAGCGGGGCACGATCGCGTTGTAGACCGGGATTCCGATCCGGTCGAGCCCGGTTATGTCGGCAACCCTGGTGATGCCGACGTCGTGCAGGTACGGCGTCACCCGCGCCAGCGTCTCCTCCACCGCGATCTCCCGGTGCACCTCGGCGCCGCGACATTTCGGTGCGCTTGTCCGTATCCGCATTACCGTTGCCTCCTAGGAATTCTCAGTGAGTTGCAGCCAGGCCCGGCCGTCGCCCTCGTAGTGGTACGACAGCGCGATCTTGTCGCCCGTCGTGACCTTGACCGGCTGGTCGAAGACCCAGCCCGCGTTGAACCAGTGGCTGCGCGGATCGCCGTTCGCCGGGGCGGTGCACAGCGTGACCTCCGGCGACAGGTACGCCTCGAAGTACACGATCGCGCCTGTGACCAGGCCGTCGCCGCTCGCGATCGCGGTAACGTCGCCGCGGAACGTCCGTGCGTCCTGCGCCAGGTCGACGTCGTACAGCGCGACCGGCTCGGACAGCTGTTCCCAGCCCGCGACCGTGCTGGGTGGTTCGTAGAAACCGGCGACGCGTTCACGGTCTATCTCGAGCAACGGCGCGAAGTCCATGTCGTACCGGGCGTTCCACTCCTCGATGTGCCGCGGCACGATGCGGTGCGCGGCCACGTTCTCAGCGGGAATCTCGGCCAGGTACACATAAGCCCGCAACGAACTGGGCACCAGGCGTGCGTCGGGGGTGAGCAGCCGCCGCCGGGCGTCCTGCAACGTCTCCCAGATCACCATGTCCAGCGCGTCGTTGCCGACGATGTCCGTGGTCAGCACGTTCGCCTTCTCCGGCAACGTGAGTGTGGACGACCAGTCCTGGATGAACGTGATCTTCTCGGCGACCCCGTTGTGTTCGGCGAGAGCCTTGGCGACGCCGACCGTACGCGACGGCTCGACCGCGTACACGCGTTTGGCTCCGGCCTGCGCCGCGGCGACAGCGAGGATTCCCGAACCGGTGCCGAGGTCGAGCACCACGTCTCCTGGCCGGACCGTTTCCCGTACCGCCTGCAGGAACAGGTTCTTGCGCATCGGGTCGTCCAGCATCCGGATGTGCGCGTACGCCAGGCCGTAGTTGCCACGCGGGAACATCAGCTCGGTGAAGCCCGGCTTCGCTTCCGGCGCGAGTACACCGGACGACACCATTTGTTCCAGAGTCGTCACGACTTCGCGGATCGCGCGTTCGCCGGCCAGCCTCGGTTTCAGGCGCTGGAAGGCCTCGCCAATCGACTGCGGTTGATGAAACGCTTCCAGCAGTGCCAGAGCGTGGTGCCCGAACGTCCACACGGCACCGCAGTGGTGGACGCGGACTTCGTTCGCGCTGTCGAGTTCCACTACCAGTTCGGGCGCGCGGGCGAGCACCGCGTCATAGCTGATTGCCATCACTTCCCCCTCTGTTCTGGCTTTTCCTGGCTTGCTGCGCGGTCAGCAGCGCCCGCAGCAGTGGCCTGCGGAATTCGCCCAGCGACCCAAACTCGGCGGTCGACCGGCTGGTGGAGAAGCCCTTCTCGGGCTCGACTACGACAAGGCCGTCTTCGAGAAGCTGTTTGATGTTGCGCTGGTTCGCCGGTTTGAACCAGGCCGCCTCGCTCATCGACGGCGCCACGATCGTCGGGCACGACGCCGCGGCCACCACGGAGGTCAGCAATGTGTCGCAGATCCCGTTGGCGAGCTTAGCAACAAAGTTCGCCGTCGCGGGCAGCAGCGCGACAACGTCGGCATCCTCCGCAAGGTCCACATGAGACACGACACCGGCCGGAAGATCGTGCCACCCGGTCATCACCTGACAGCCGTCGACCGCGAGCAGAGAATCCTTGGTGACGAACCGTTGCGCCATGTCAGTCAGCACGATTCTGGTGCCGCGCAGGCCGAACGTCGTCCGTAGCCACATCAGCAGGTGCGGGACGCCGAGCGCGGAGACGGAACCACAGACACCCACCAGCAGCCTGCTGCCCGAAAGGTCGATCTCACCCATCGCACACCGACAGCCAGTAGTTCTCCGTCTGCCGCAAAAGCTCTCCAGCTTCTGCGCCGCCACCGGCAGCCCAGCTGCCCAGTGCGAAGTGGTCGATGATCCGGCGGGCGACGAGTGTCCACAGCCGACTCATGTCGACCGGTCCATAGCCCCGCAGGAACGCCGCGATCCGGTTGGCCAGCACGTCCGGCGGGCACTGCGTGAGGCATCCGCTTTCCACCAGGTCGGCGCCGAGGCGCGCGAGATCCGTACCGGGGTCGCCGATGCCCGCCTCACGCCAGCCGACCATCACCGGCTCGCTGCCGCGAACGCAGACACCGGCCGAGAAACGCCCGTGTATCAGGGTTTTCGGGACCGGCGACAGCAGGCGCCCGGCCCATTCGACCAGGCTGGGCGCGAGGTTCAGGGCAAGGCGGTCACGGGCTTGCCGCACGCCGTCGGCGACTTCGTCGTCCGCGAGCCACGCGGGCCGCTCCGACCGGTCCGGCAAGTCAGCCGGCGGGGCTTCGTGCAACGCGGCCGCGCAACGGCCGAGCGCGGTCAACGTCAAGTCCCAGTAGGCGTCGTTGTCCTTGAGCCCGCCGGACAGCATACGGTCACTGAGCAGCTCCGAACTCGGCAATCCTGTCCACAGTGCCAAATCGGCGGAACGCACAATCGGCAACCGCGCGTACGGCACCGTTGGCAACAACGAGATCTGTTCGGGTCCGAGACAACCTGCGGCTGACCGGTGCACCTGTTCCATCCAGACGAAACCGCTGTCGCCCTGGGTACATGTGCGGGTCACCAGCGGGCCGGTCATCCGGCGTACGGTACGGAACCGGGTCGCGGTCATGCCGGCTGAACCACAGGGTTGTGGTAAGGGTGCGCGGCGTCCAGACCGGCTTCGGCGAACCGGGCAGTGATCGCGGCGAGCCGCTCGTCGACCGAGCGCTCGCCGTTCTCCCACGCGTCCAGCAGGCCCTGGCTGACGAGCAGGCTGCGGTGTTCGCCGAAACTCATGATGCCCTCGCCCAAAGGCTCATGTGCGAAGGAGAAACCCGGCTCGAGCCGGTTGGCGAACCGGGGATAGTCGTCCCGCAGCAGGTCGGCGTGCTCTGTCCTGATGCGACTGAACAGCTCCCTGTGCTCGTGCCATTGCAGTTCCTCCAGGAAGACCAGGAAGGTGTCCCGCCGGACCAGCGCGCTGGGGTCGTTCACGGTCTTGAGCCCGAACCTAATCCCGCGGTCGTTGAGCTCGGTGACCATCGGCTTGAGCAGCGCGGGCGCGGAATCGGGGCCCGCCAGGCAGAAGTACAGCCGGACCAGTTCACGTCTGGCCGGCCGGCCCGCGTCCCCCAGTACGGTGTACCAACCGGTCGAGCGGTAGCGGAACTCCGGCGGGAACCGCAGAGTGACTTCCGCGCCGAGCCCGGGGTCGCTTGGTGTCAGCTCGGCACTGGTGGCGATCAGCGACAGCCCTTCCTTGCTGACCACCCAGTCGTGCTCCCGCACGGCCGTGACGACCCAGCCCGGTTCCTGTGGCCCAGCACCGGGATTCGCCTCGTGCAGTCGTTGTGTGTAGTCGTAGTCCTCATAGTCGTGCAGCCCGCCGACCGCCAGCCCGCCGGTCAGGAACACCTTGGCACTGACCGGGTCGCCGACGTGGTAGACGAGATAGACGATCCGGCACAGGGCGCTCAGCAGCGGCCGGTCCGGATCCGACTCCACATCCCTTGGCTGCACCAGCGTGCCGAGCATGGTGTGCCGGAACTCGCGCTCTCCGGAGATCTCGATCTCCGTGGCGATCTGGCGCAGCAACCGCTCGTGTGCTGTCATGACAACTCCTCGCCGAGATGACTGAGGACGAGCTCGGGATGCCGGATCAGGCCCTCGGCGATCATCAGGCAGAGCCGCCCGCTGCGTCCCAGCGCGCCGAACTGCTCGAGCCGGTAGCTCGACTGCTGCAACAGGATCAGCCCGGCATGCCGGACGACTGTGCCGGTGTCGGTCCGTACAGCGCCGCTGAGTTTTCGGTACGCGCTGAGGAACAGGCCGATCTGGCGCAGCGCGTGGCCGGACAGTACAGATCCGGTCTCGTTCAGCCCAGGCTGGCGGATCGCGTTCTGGATGAACTGCGCGACGATGTAGCCCAGGTCGTAATGCGGATCACCGATCCCGGCGAACTCCCAGTCGATCAGCCGCACCAGGCCGGCGTCCCCAGACGGCACGAACAGGATGTTGTCGTCCCGCAGGTCGAAATGGATCAGGCTGCGCGGCTGCCAGCTCTCGTGCAGCTCGGCCAAGTGCCCGGCCAAGCCCTGCACCACACAGATCCATTCGCGGTACTCGCTGCCGAGACCGTGTGCGTACTCCGAAACTGTCAGCAGGGTGTTCTTGGGCGCGGGCAACAAAATGACGTGGTCGTCGCCGATCCCCGCGACAGACGTGCTGTGCAGGCCGGCCAGCACGGCGGCGAGGGCGACGATCCGTGGCAAGTCGAGCTCCCCGGCGTCGAACAGTTCGCGCAGGCTGGTGCACGGCACCGCCGCGTCGTAGACCGAGACCTCCCGGCCCGGCCCGGACAGCACCTTCGGCAGGGCGCGCCGGGTGATGTCCGGCAACGGCATCCGGGCCAGCAGCGCGAAGGCTTCCAGCTCACGGCTCTGGGTATGGCCGAGCTCCTTGTCCGGCCACTTGAGCAGGATGTGCCTACCGTCGGTCAGGCCGGCCAGGACAACCGTGCGGCGCGACACGCACACCTCGGCCCAGCGGACCGGCGACGCACCGGGCATCGCACGCACCTCGGCGTCGATCTCGTCGCGGGCCGGGGTGGTCAGCTGCCGGTACCGAGTGGAAGTTCGCGTGCCCGGACGCGGGATGTGAAATCCCAGCGTCCGGACCCGGAGCCTCTCATCAAAAGTGATGGAAGGACTTACCATGATCGAATCAGCAGTGCACAGCGAACGTGACGGCCAGGCCGGCGATGCTCTGCTGAGCTCCGCTGGCCGCGGTCAGACCGGCCTTCTCCTCGAGGAACGACTGCAGCTCCTCCTCGGTGAAGCCGGACAGGTCGGACAGGGACAGCTCACCCTGGCCCACAGACACGTTGCTGGTCTCGTCCGCCTGGATCTGGCTTACCAGCCTGTCGATATCAGCATCGGTGATCGAAGGCTGCGCCCCGTCATTCGGGTTCATCCGTAAACCTCTTTCTCCGAATCAGTTGAGGCATTTGTGCCCCGAAATACATTCAACAGGCGCGCCAAAAAACCCGCAATGACATAGATGCCAGTCGATTAGGACGAAACCGCCGAAAGTGCGATGCACGGCAAGAGCCACGGAACAACGTGACAAGCCATGCGCAGTAATGTTGAATATTCACCAACCAGGTAACAAGGAATCAGGTGCCGAACGATACGTCGACAGAATCGTCCCTGCGTTGCAGCACGTCAGCCAGATCGATCCATGCCTTCGCGTTCACCCTCGCCAATGTCGCGATCGGAGCTACGCAATGCGGCGGCACGCTGTCCACCAACTGCCAGAGTTCGGTCATCCCGGCGCGGTTCTGCGCAAGCCAATGCAGCAACCGGCGGCCGGATTCGGTGAACCGTAGCGACGGATCTTTCTGCAGCCGCCGGAACATCACCGACAGGTCCGCGACCGTAAAGGCGTCTCCGTCTTGCTCTACCGGCTTCTCGCTGGGTTTCGGCAAGGATTCCCCTCGTTGCTTCGGCGGTAACGGGTCGCGCCCCAATCGCATCTGTTCCCGAACGTCCCGCACGGTCGACGGGGCCACTCCGGCCACTCTGGCGACCTCCCGCAGGGACGCGTTCGGATTGGCGGCCAGGATCTCCCCCGCGCGCTTACGGCCCTCCACACCACGGACCGGCCGTTCCCGCCCATCCAGGCCGAGCCGGGTGTGCGACTGTTCGTTTCCTGCAGTCGAACGCTTCCGGATCGCGCCGACCGTGGAGCCGGCCAACCCCGTCATCGACGCGATCCGACGGTCGGACCACTGCGGATGCATTCCGATGATCCGGGCCGCCGCCGCAGTCCGGTCAGCAAGCGACAAGGGTAGTCCGTGCCCCACGTTCAGCCTGACCCCGAGCACGAACGCGGCTTGTTCGTCGCCGTCATAGAAGAACGCCGGGACCTCATCAAGTCCACAAAGGACCGCCGCCATGACCCGGTGCATGCCGTCGATCACCCGCATTGTCGCCCGATGCACCAGGATCGGCGGCAGGGAACTGATCGATTCGGCGAGCGCACGCACGTGCTGCTGGTTCGCCCCAGCCAGTCGCAACGAATGACCGGGCGTCAGCGAACTGATAGTCACGGACTCCGGACATCGGTCCACCATGGATTCATCGGGTGAAACCGCTAACTCCCAATCCTTGTCAGTCAACAAATCCCCCTTGATGTCAGAACCACGGGTATCTCAACTGCCGCTACAAGCTCCCCGAGTCTTCGAGATCCGGTACGCGCTCGATTGCAAGATCTTCGCGGCCAGTCTGACAGGAGTTGATCGGTCCGCGGTAGTAGTTGCGGATGCGGTCACCGCGGGGTTCGATGCACCGCTGTACCGGCAGCACCAGGTCACCGCCTACGTGCTGACTTTTGCCAGGGTACAAGGCGTTGACGGCGACGCGAGATAAAGAGGTCCTGATCAGTTCAACTGTCAAGTCCGTTCAGTTGCACAGTCATCCGGTCAGCGGCAGTAGGTCCACAACTTATCGGCGGACAGAAACAGGGTGTGTAGACAGAAACGCCGCGTCGGCAGCAGAATTACCCAAGTGCCTTATACACGTTGACGTTCCGAAGCAAGCCATAAAACGTCACAAGGCAACGGCATCGCATCCCTATCGTGCTGGCCGGCATCGGATGCGAGCGGTCCGGCTTCACCCCAAGGGTTCTCGCGGATCGACCACATCGAGACATGGTTCGGATCATCACGCATCGGTCCATCGCGCACTGGAACACCAACGTCACACCGATTCCTGGACCGCCACCGCTGAGGAGGTCCTGGCCAAGATCAGGCCGGTCACGACCAGCACCAAGAAACTCTTCGACGACAACAGAACCAGGTAAAGAACATCCGGATCACAACGTGCTACACAAAGGAGAGCATCGACCGCCAACGGCAGCGGTCGGTGAAACACATCATGGGTCCTCTTTCCGGAATTCGTATCGTGGAGATCGCCAGCCTGGCACCCGCACCCTTCGGTTGCATGATCCTCGCCGATCTAGGGGCCGAGGTCCTGCGCATCGATCGGGCGGGAACACGCAGTCGCGGGGTGATGACGCCGCCAGGGATCCTTGACCGGGGACGGGTGGCCATGGCCCTGGATCTCAAGGACACCGAAAACCTCGCGACACTGCGCCGCATCGTCGAACACTCCGACGTGTTCGTCGAGGGGTTCCGCCCGGGGGTCGCTGAACGGCTCGGTATCGGGCCGGACGAGTTCCTCGGTTTCAACCCACGGCTGATCTACGCCCGGATGACCGGCTGGGGCCAGAGCGGTCCGCTGGCGCAGCGAGCGGGGCACGACATCAATTACATCGCGGTCGCCGGGGCGCTTGAGCCGATCGGTCACGCCGGGCAACGGCCGGTTCCACCACTGAACCTGATCGGCGATTTCGCCGGTGGCGGCATGCTGATGGCGCTCGGGATTCTCGCAGCCCTGCAGGAACGGCAGCACTCGGGTCGCGGACAGGTGGTGGACGCGGCGATGGTTGACGGTGCCAGCTTGCTGATGACGTGCATCCACGGCATGCGCGACCTCGGTCTATGGACAGACGGACGCGGCCAGAACCTGTTCGACGGCGGAGCGCCGTTCTATGACACGTACGAATGCGCCGACGGCAAATATGTCGCCGTGGGATGTGTGGAGGTCGAGTTCTTCGCAGAGATGATCACCAAGCTGGCTCTCGACGAGGAAACACTGCACATGCAGTACGAACCCGATTGCTGGCCAGCGTTGCGAGAGCGGCTCGCCACGGCATTCGGGCAGCGCACACGCGATGATTGGGCCGAGGTTTTCGCAGACTCGGACGGCTGTGTGGTTCCCGTGCTCTCGCCGGGGGAAGCGCCCGGCCACCCGCACAACCAGGCGCGCGACGCGTTCATCAAAGTCGACGGCAAGCTACAGCCCGCACCCGCACCCAGGTTCAGCCGGACACCAGCCGACCCACCACAACCGTTGAGCGCCGATGCTGCCGATCTGCTCAAGCGCTGGGGCATCGAATACCAGGAATCCGGGGCATGACTGTTCCAGGAGTGGACGCGCCCTGCCTGCCATGCCCAGCAACACCGTGGAATTCGAGTACGAGAACTAAGAGGCACCGGCAATTGAGCGTTTGGGCAAGATCGGGCCCAGGCGGCGCCTCGCTGCCCGGCAGGACCAGACCGGGACGGTCCAGTCCAGGCCCTGCCGAACACCGATGCATCCACCTGGAACCCGACTCGCTATTCCAAGACTCAATTGCCGGAGCCTCTAAAGCTTGGTGCTCATCGGCCCGCACCGCGACGTGCGTCCGGTTGGTCATGAGCGCA
>WUUC01111614.1_pt1 | contig 16699 bp, 13 predicted proteins | sample 6278441 | NCBI WGS metagenome assembly WUUC01 (sample SAMN13675441, study PRJNA597444) | soil metagenome | isolation source: soil | place: USA: Washington | collected 2017-10
GTGTTGTGCCACCAGTCATCGAATGGCGCCGAGGTGAGCATCGCAAACGCGCCCCAAATGCAGACCCACGCGCCAAACGGCGCGCGGAATCCCCAGAAGCGCACCGATTCATCGCGCTCGGCTTGCGTTCCATGAAAGGTGACGCGTAAAGCCGTCCACCCGCAGGTGAGGCCGGCCACTACGCCGCCCAGATAAATTGCGAGGTGGGCTGGCGTCCAGAAGGTGTCGCGGCCGATGGTTTGGTGCCACGAGATGTCCCAGAGGACACCGACAAGGACACTGGTGGATGCGAAGAGTACGGCGTACACCGACCAATGCACGCGCGCACGCGCCAACTGCGCCGTGCGCGTGTCTGACACTGCAATCGGCTGCGATTGCTCGAGTATCGTGACAGACATTGCCCCTATGAACCTTACTGTTGCGAGGTGGTGTTGGCGCTCAGTTGCCGCAACAACTCGCGCACCGCCGCGTCGAGCTGACTATCCTTGCCCTGCAAGCTTTCGCCGATCGGCCGGGTAACCGGAATGTCTACTGGCCGCGGGTTGAGTTCCATTGTCTGGCCCTCGAGCGTCGTAATGCGCGTTCCCGGCATCCGCATCGTCGATCCGTCGATCAGCGTTTGGCTGCCGGTGTAGATAATCCATCCGGATGTCGGTTCACCCACCACTTTGCCAAGCTTCAGCGTTCGATACCCTTCGGTGAAGTCCTCGGCATCGGACAGCGAGTGTTGATTGGTGACGAGAATCGTCGGGCGCTCGAGCGCACGTTGGCCCAGCGCTGTGCGCGCGGGCGCCATCGGCAGGCCACGCGGCGTCATGTTCATATAGCCACGTCGCGCGAGCACATCGATGGCGTAAACGTTGACGAAACCACCATTGTTGTTGCGGACATCGATGACGATCCCATCCTTGATGCGGTTATCGGAATCGAGGTCCATGTACAGGCGTCGCAGCGCGCCTTCGGACATGTCGTTCATGTGCGCGTAGCCGAGGCGACCACCGCTGATCTTATCGACATACCGACGATTGGCTTCGACCCACTCGCGATACAACAGGTTCTTCTCGGTACCCGAGTTGATCGGCTGCATGACCACATCTCGCGCCTCCGCGGCGTTGGCAGTCGGGGCGACCTTGACGACGACGCGGCCACTGACGCTGTGCATCAGCACTTCGTCCAGATTCGTTTGTGGCCCGATCGTGGTCCCGTCAACCGCGGTGATGTAGTCGCCGACGCTCACTTGCCGCGTGATAGCCGCGGGCCCGAGCGGAATGACCTCGGTGACTTTCAACCTGCCGTTGCTTTCATATTCGCCGCGATCGAAGCGCAGGCCGAGCCGTCCCGCGCTCGGGCGTTGACTACCGCCGCCGCCACCACCACCCCCACCCGATACGCCCATGTGCGAGGCGTTGAGCTCACCGACCATCAGATTCAACAGCCGCCGCATCTCGTCACGCGTCTGCGCGCCCGCGATGCGCGGCGCATACTGACGACGCACCGCGTCCCAATCGACGCCGTGGAATTTGTCGTCGTAAAAACCATCGCGCATGTAGGTCCACGCCTGGCGAAACACCTCCATCTTTTCCGCGGCGAAGTCAACGTCCACTTCAGCGGTAACCGAGACGGTGCGCGCTTGCCGTGACTCGATCGGCATCACCGTGATGCGGCCTTGTTCCAGATAGAACACTTCGCGACTGTCGGGCGTGAACTGGGCGTCAGCTTTGTTGCCCGCCGTCGACGTCAATTGCCGCGCGACCGCTGGTTCGCGCGCGAGCTCGTCGAGGGAGTATGCGTAGAGATTCTGTTGGCCCTCAGCGGTGGCGGTGAGCAACAGCGTCCGGCCGTCCGGGCTGATCGTCTGGGCGTTGACGTCGACGCCGACCGGCAACACGTTGAGGCGCCGACGAATGTCATCGAAGACGATGTCGACGGGAGCTGCCTGTGGACGCGGCGGCGTGTCTTGTTCCTGACGTGCTCGCGGCGGCTCGTCTCGGAACAGATCCCGGAATCGATCTTCGCGAAAGCGCGGCGTTTTAAGCACCAGATCGACCCGCACGGCTTCGCCAACCTCGGTCCGCTGGCCGGTGTTAAAGATGATGAAGGTGCCGTCGGGGCTCCACGACAGATTATTGGCAATGCCGTTCGGCATTGCGGTCACGGCACGGGCTTCACCGCCGGCGGCTGGAACGGCGAAGACGTTGCGGAACGACGGACCGCTGACCGCGATGTACGCAATCCAGCGGCTATCGGGTGACCACGCGACGGCACGATTCGAGCGCGACAAATACCCCTTGGCTACGACCTTTTCTTCTTTCGAGGCGAGATCGACCGTGCGCAGCTCTTTGCCATCGCGGACAAACGCCGCGGTTTTGCCCTCGGGCGAGACGACCGGCGCCGAGTCGCCGACCATAGCGTTGGTCAGTTGAGTCTCGGTATTGCTCTGGAAGTCGTAGAGGAATACGTGCGGCACGCCATCGCGTTCAGAGATGAAGACAATGCGCCGGCTGTCCGGGGTCCAGTCGACCTGCGATTCGCGCGCGAGACTGCGCGTGACGCGAACTGCGTCACCCCCGTCGCGCGCGGATGCAGCCCACAGTTCGCCGCGTGCCGTAAACACGACCTTGCGCCCGTCAGGCGACAGGGCAAGGTCCTGAAACCCATTGTTCAACGTCAGGTGGTCGAGGGCTGGCGTCGCGGGCGCACCGCGCTTGGTGATAGGGACGCGAGCCGCTTTGCCGTCTACGGTGTCGAGTTTCCAGATTTCGAAGTCGCGTTCGAAGACGATGGTCCGGCCATCGGGGGAAATCGTCGGCCATAGCACACGCCCGTTGTCGAACTGCGTTACCTGCCGAGGCGGCGCCCCTGGCGCCAGAGTCCACACATTCTGGGCCCCGGAGCGATCCGAGACGAAGTAGAGGCTCTTGCCGTCGGCGGCCCACATCGGCCACATCTGTTTGGCGCCGCGGTCGGTCAGTTTTTCGTAGCGCGGGGACGAGCCATCGTGCAGCACCCACAACTCGGACTCATCGAGATGCGAATGTCCCTTGCGCCACCATTGCCCGACGCTGTTGCCGCGGGCTGTAAACGCGACTCGCTGACCATCCGGGGACGGCGCGGCGAAGAACTCGCTGGTGTAGCGGTCGGCGCTAACCGCCATTGGTGTCCCACCATCGACGCGGACCCGAAACAAATCATTCATGCCGGCAATGTCGCGGCTCGATGAGGAGAAGTACACCCAGCGCCCATCACGGGACCAGCCATCCAATCGATCAAGGCCATCGTCAAACGTGAGCTGTCGCAACGCGCCGCTGGAAATGTTCAGAAGATAAATGTCGCCACCGCCAGTGCGGTCCGACACAAATGCCAGCGTGCGACCATCCGGCGAATAGATCGGGCGCGACTCGTTTGCCTCGTGCGCAATCAGTAGTCGCGCCTCCCCGCCGCCGGAAGGGACCGTCCAGATGTCGCCGCCAGACACGACGGCAATCTCCGCACGGTCGGGCGAGATCGCCGGCTCGCCGAATGATGCCAGCGGTGGAGTGGTCTCAGCAGGCCGCTGCCCGTGGATTGGGAGAACGGCGGCCATGCTCACTGCCGCCCACAACAGCATTCGCACTTGCAACATCGGGTGTTACCTCTTCTTCGCCTTTTTCGCTTTCTTCGCGCCTTTGGCTTTCGTTGCTTTCGTCGCCTTCGACGCCGTCTTTCGCTTCGTCCCGGTCCCTTTCGCAGCCTTGCGTGCCGGCGTGGCGGTGCGGCCCGTCTTTGCCGTCCTGGTGCTCGCCGACTTTTTCACGGGCTTCGCTTCAACGACAGGTTCAGGCGCAGCGACTCCCGCTTTCCCTTTTTTCGGCTTCACCGTGACCGGCGGAGCATCGACGATGATCTCGGGGTCGGCGCCGGCAATGCCATCGAGCTCGGTTAAAAACTCGTAGGCGCCGGGTTTGCTGTCCTCCCGAATCATGTGCCGCGTCGTGCGCGACGACTGATGTGCGAAGGCAATCCAGACCTTGGTCCCAGTGAGCGGATCGTAAAACTTGTTCGTGCCCTTGTGCTTGAACTTAATCATGCGGATGCGATGATCGCGCTCGCTCTCGTTGACCATGGCGACCGTGATGTAGCTTTTGGGGGCCCCGACGTACCATGGCGTGGGAGGATGCTTTCTGACTTCGCCATCCGGCTCGATCCGAAACTCAAAGTGAGCCATCGTTACCTCTTCCTCTTCGCTGCGCGCGACTGTCGCGCGGCCGGCGGTGACTGAATTGCGTGATGCGTTTCCGTCGCACCGTGAAATCTATCAACTCCGGCGCGAATCAAGGGGCAGACACCGTCACTGGAGTGAGCGCAGTCTACTTCAGGAGGGGCGTCTGACTGGGCTGGAAGTTTGAAGTTTTACCTATGAAGCGGCCTGATTAATGGGTCAGCAAAGGCTTGCAGCAGTCGGCGAGCCCAGGTTTCGGCGAAGTAAGGCGGCTGTCGCGAGACATCGTGCAAATAGACGCGTTCGAATCCAAGATCGCGATCACCTTCCAGCCACTCGATATGGCGATCGACGCTGTCCGAGATGCGCGCGCAACCCGCAGTGGCATCGGGCGAGGTATCCCGTGTCAGGGCCTCAAATGTTTCGGCCGACGCGACATCCGCCAGCGTATCGTTGTCGAGCGTGCACTGCGGCCACTCGCGCTGCATGACCGCCCGGCCCTCGCGTTCGGGCGCAAACACGACGCATGACTGAAGGAACATGGGTTTGTTGGCGCCGCCATTCTCCCGGAAGGCGTCGACGACGCGCCGCAACGTGTCGGGTTCACTGGCCACGGTGATGAGCGCATCGGCCCACCCGGCGACCCAGGCAGCCGATTGTTCACTCACGGCGGCGCCCACTACCAGCGGCGGTTGCAACGGTCGGCTGTAGACGCGCGCTTCGTCTACCGTGATGTGGCCGCGCACCGACACCGTCTCGCCCGCCCACAATTGCCGCATCACGTCGACGCATTCTTCCAATCGGGCCTGGCGGTGCGGTTTTGATGGCCAGGCTTCACCGGTGATGTGTTCGTTCAGAGCCTCGCCCGATCCGAGCGCCAGCCAGAATCGATCGCCGTACATGCGCGACAAGGTGGCCGCCGCCTGCGCGATCACCGCGGGGTGGTAACGCTGCCCAGGGGCGCACACGGTGCCGCAGGACATGGTTGTGGCCTCGAGGGCCGATCCCAGCCAGGACCACGCGTATCCCGAATGGCCCTGCTGCGGCGTCCACGGCGAGAAGTGATCCGAGCACATGGCATGTGCGAATCCCGCAGCCTGCGCACGTTTGATATGGGCGAGAAGCGTTTCGGGCGGCCACTGCTCGTGCGAGCAGTGGACCCCGACGGTGAAAGACGACACAAAATTCGTTAACGCTCGTTGGATGGGCGGTTGGTGGGACGACGTTCGGCGAGCCGGCGTTCGGCTTCGAGCCAATCCTCTTCGTGGCGCCCATGGTCGCCGCCGCGCGCCATGTAGATGGCGTAGGCTTCTGCCGCGATTTCGTCCGCAGTCGGGGCGGCCGGGGACGTGTCGGGATAGATGGCGGCAGCTTCCGCCATAACCTGAGACTCGCTCGGCTCAGTGTGGGCGGCACGCCGGTCGCGGCGCGTACCCTGGTTGGTATCTCCCGCGCCAGGCTGCGGTGAATTATTTGAAACGGTTGCCACGGAAACCTCCTAAGCGGCGATTTTATGCAACCTGGGTGCCTTAGAGGAACTTCGCCGCGCTAGGACTGCCCAAACCGTTCGGGTGAGCGTATAGTCCAACTCATCATGAGCGAGTTGCAAGACTTCCCCCTGACGGAACGCGGGTCGGAGCCACCCGCGGTGGCTGAGCCCAGACCGCCTCGGAAAACTTCGCTGCTGATGCTGGTGATTGCGGGGTTGCTACTGGGTGGCGGGTTGGCCTGGTGGTGGGCCAGCGACCGGGCCATCGCCCCCGCGACGGTGAGCGCAGTGTCGGCAACCGAGGGTGTCGTGGCCCCGGCGGCGTCTGCACGCGCGCTGCCGCCGCTTGGGCAGATGGACATTTTCCTTCGCACCTTGCTGAGTGCGCTGTCCGCCAGTCCCGAGTTCGCGCGATGGCTGGCCACCGATGATCTGATTCGCCAGATGGCGCGGGGGATCGATGCCGTCTCACGTGGACAGATTCCTGACGTCCCGGTGTTGACGCCGCAAGATTCGTTTGCGGTTGCCGGCGATCGCAATCGCTTGACAATTGACCAGACCAGTTATCGCCGCTACGTACCGCTTGCCACTCTGGTCACCTCGATGGACCCCGAGGCCGTCGCGCGGGCGTATCGCACGATTCAGCCACGGCTGGACGAAGCGTATCGCGCGCTCGGGCGCAGTGACACTGGCGTCGATGCGGCACTGCAGGCTGCGTTGCAGGTGCTCTTGTCGACTCCTACGCCGCGCGACCCGGTGAAGCTTGTTCCGGGGCGGGGCGCCACCTACGCCTACGCCGATCCGGCGCTCGAACAATTGTTGCCGGTGCAGAAGCAGTTGATGCGGATGGGCCCGGCGAATCAGGCGCGGGTGCAAGCGCGGCTTCGAGAGATCAAGACTGCGCTCGATACATCGGGCACGCGCTGACCTTCACTCCGCCAAGGTAATTACCCCGACATTTATCCGCGGACTAACGCGGATCAACGCGGAACCAAGACCTACCGATGACCGCCAAGGAATCGCTCCGCAGCGACCTGTGCCCGATTATCGGCCGCGAAGCGGCCGATCGATGGGGCGTCGGGATCCGAGAGGTGAGAGCGTGTCTGTCGTTGGAGTCGCTCTCATCTCTCGGATCACGATGCCCCACGCGCGGCGACGCCGCGCTAATCGGGCCACACGTGGACTGCGCGGTTTCCTGTAGGTGTCCTCCGTGTCTCGTTGCCTCCGTGGCTAAGACACTTCAAGTCAGGCATCGTGCCTTATAGGCTCGGTACCAGAGAAAGGCATAGAAGCGCGGAAAAGGCTTTAACAGCTTGAGCGTCCGTCCGCGTGCCCGATGATCGGCCGCGAAGCGGCTGAACAATGGGGTATTGGGATCCGAGAGATGAGAGCGTGTCTGTCGTTGAAGTCGCTCTGATCTCTCGGATTCCGATACCCCACGCGCGGCTACGCCGCGCTCATCGGGCACGCGTCGGCACGCGCGCAGCGATGGTTTGTCATCTATCCCTTGCTAATCTGCGTCGAATCTGCGTTCATCTGCGGATGAATTCTTGAGCGCACGCGACGTCAGCACCGACAATCGCTCTCGTTGCCGTCCCTGCGCATCAAAATTCTCAGCCGCCAGCCACTGCTCGAATGCGCGCTTCAGCGACGGCCATTCGCGATCGATAGCGGCGTACCACGCCGAATCGCGATTCCGTCCCTTGTAGACCAACGCCTGCCGAAAAATGCCTTCAAAGGTCAGCCCCAATCGTTCGGCGGCCGCGCGTGACGGCTGATTGAGCGCGTCACACTTCCACTCGTATCGTCGATACCCCAGTTCGAACGCGTGGCGCATCATCAAATACATCGCCTCGGTCGCGGCGGGCGTCCGCTGCAGGAGCGGCGAGAAGTTGATGTGACCGACCTCGATCGATCCCGCATCCGGCGCGATGCGCAAGTACGCCGCCACACCCACCGCGCCGCTCGTGGCGGAATCGATCACTGCAAAAAAGAGCGGATCAGTGCTGCTGGCTGCCGCCTCGACCCACACGGTGTACTCGGTCTGCGTCTCGTATGGACCCTGGAGCAGATACGTCCAGTTGCGATGCTCGTAATCATGCGCGTTGGCGTCCCACAGTTGCTGCGTATGCCTGACCGGATCGAGCGGTTCCAGCCGGCAGTATTGACCGTGCATCGCCGTACGCGATGGTCTTGGAGGTGCGGTCCAGTTCGGTACGGCCGCACCAATGGGCTGACCCAGATGATTGCGAAGTGTCGGGTGGCTCAACGGTGAGTGTTACAGGGAAGGGGCGCCTGCGACTTCGCGCGATGTGATCGTGTAACGAAAACGTCCGGCGTCGAGTGGATCGCGACGCACACCGCCCACCTCCGCTTGTGGATACATGAAGTAAGGCAGCGGCTTACCCGCCGAGCCGGGCAACGACACGTCGTGCGTGTCGTTGAACGCGATCCAATTCATCTCCCACGCCCCAAACATCAGTGTTCGCGCGCGGCGCACGTCCTCATCCTCCAACGTGAGGCCCGCGCCTTCTTCCAAAACGACTTTGCGCACATCAGCAGGGTCGACTGGAATCCAACCAATGCTCTCGACATACACCTCGGCGCGACAATGTTGCGCCGTGTTGACCTCCCCGCTCCGTCCCAGACTCTTGAATCGAGCGGAGGCGCCGACGCGGAGGCCATAAAGATCGCGTGCCGGTAAACCAACCGACCGGCAGAGCCCCACAAACAACGCGTTGAGATCCGCGCACTTGCCGCCCAGGTTGCCAGACTCCAACATCCAACGGATATCGCCAAGACCGCAACCTTGAACCGTGGGATCGCGGAAGGTGTTCTCCACAATCCAGTCGTAAAGCGCACGTGCTTTGGTGAGAGGCGTGGCGTGCGAGAGCGTGATCTTGAGCCCTGTGTCGCGCACGATGCCGTCAACAGGAATCAACGCCGTCGGCTGAAGGTAGGCGCGCAGGTTGGATGGGCTGGGCAGAGCGTTTCTCGGGACAAGCGGCACGGCGTGAGCCGTAGTCGCAACCGTCATTGTCAGTTCCAGCACGGGCGCTTCTGCCCGAGAAGGCCAGTGGGCCGCCAACATGGACGTCCGTGTCGTGGGATCAATCACAAACGCGACGCGCTGGCCGTTGCTTGACCATTTTTGGTCAATCGTGCGTTGAAAAGACGACGGCCGGGTGAGCAGTATGGGCAGCCAGACCGCGGTCCGCGCCTCGCCACGCGCGATTTCCACGCGCACGCGAACTTCGAAGACTCGCCGCAGGCTTTGTGCAGCGGGCGCTTTCGCGGCTGACAGCACGGCTGGCGCACTGAGCGCGACTTTAAGGAAGGTTCTTCGATCGATATGGTGCGCCATTTGCTCCCACTGTGAACAGAGGTAGGTGGATGAGCCAGTTTCCGAACTCCCCAGAGCAACCGCCAGTGAGGCCCGGATCGCCTGTTCATCCGCTACCTGAACCGCCGCTGCCCGGGACTCCCCCCACCGTACCACCGGACAGCGCGCCATCGCCCAAACCCGTGCCCGGCGGCATTCCGCCGACCGGACCATCTGACGTGAGGTAAATCGAAATGTTACGGAAGCTCGGACAGACAGCGTTGGCCGTGAGCCTTCTCATCGGCTCTGCGGCGTGTTCCAACACGGCGCGTGGTGTGGTGCAAGATACCAAAGACAACGCCTCCACCGCACGCGGTGCGCTCGAAACCATCGACGTGAAGACAGCGATTCTCGCTGACAAAACAATCGATGCCGGCGCGATCGATGTCGACACGTATCAAGACACCAAAACGGTGGTGCTGCGTGGTTCGGTAAAAACCGAAGCCGAAAAGGCCAAGGCAGAACAGATCGCAAAACAGAATGCGACCGGCTACAAGATCGACAATCGTCTGGCCGTCGTACCGGAGGACTAGTGCAGCGTCTCATCGATTTCTGCAATGGTCAGCAGCATGCTCGGCGAAGGTCATCCCAGTAGGCCCTAACAACGAAAAAGCCGCCAACCAACGTTCGGCGGCTTCTTGACGCGGCAGGCAGCTTAGTTGGACGATCCGCGGATGCGTTCACTGCCGCCGCGTTTGGTTTGTACCACTGCATTTTTGCTTCTGGCCTCGTGTAGCCGTCAATCGACAACCCCGCCGCGTCCGCAGCAGTCCTTTAGCGTGGTCGAAGCCTCGATTGCCGACATGCGTAAGGCAATGGAGGATGGCCGCACCACCTCGCGCGATCTGGTGCAGCAGTATTTGATCCGCATCGCGATGTACGAAGATCGCTTCAATGCGACGCTGGCGGTCAACCCCAACGCGCTCGCCGAAGCCGACCAACGTGATCGCGAGCGCATCAACGGTCAGATTCGCGGCGCGCTGCATGGCATTCCCGTGGCGCTCAAGGACAACATCCACACCACTGACATGCCCACGACCGGTGGTGCCGTCGCCTTCGAGGGTCTGGTACCTCCGTACGAAGCGACGCTGACGAAACACCTGAGAGAAGCCGGGGCGATCATTCTCGCCAAAACCAACATGACCGAGCTCGCCAACTGGGTGGCGGGTGGACCGACTCCCATGCCTGGCAACTTCACCGGCCTGGGAGGCTACGGTTTGAACCCGTACGATCCGCGGCGCGATCCACGCACTCAGACCGGCGACGGACGCCCAGTGCTCAATACGGGCGGCTCGAGTTCAGGCGCAGGAACCGCCGCCAATTTCTGGGCGGCGAACGTGGGAAGTGAAACATCGGGATCGATCCTGAGCCCGGCGAATCAGAACATGCTCGCGGCAATCAAGCCGACTATTGGACGCATCAGCCGTTACGGCATCATTCCGATTACCGCAGACCAGGACACGGCCGGACCCATGGCTAAGTTTGTCGCCGATACCGCGGTGATGCTTGGCGCCATGGAAGGATCGGCCGCCGATCCAAATGATTCGGCGACGACGCGCTGCACCCCGCCGCCCAATCGCGATTACTCGGTGCATCTCAAAGCCGATGGTTTGAAGGGCGCGCGCATCGGTATTCCGCGCGCGTTTTTCTACTCGCAGGTGACCCCGCCTGGTGCGAGCGAAGCGCGTGGCGGTCTCAATCCCGACCAGACGCGAGTCATGTCAGCGGCCATCGAGGTGCTAAAGGCGCAGGGCGCCACGATCGTTGATCCCGCGGACATTCCGAGCGTCGTCGACCCCGATGCAAAAAATAACTTTCTGACCTGGAGCGTGTGCTCAGGGGCCGAGAGCGCGCGCGGCAAAGACGACAACTGCTCAATCGTGTTCAAGTACGGCATGAAACGGGACTTCAACACCTGGCTCGCGTCTCTCGGCGCCGCGGCGCCGCTAAAAACGCTGTCCGACTTGCGCAAGTACAACCTGGCCAACGTTGCCCGCGGGACTATCAAATACGGGCAATCACAGCTCGATATCTCCGACGAGATGGATCTGCAGCGCGACAAAGCCCGTTACGAAGCCGATCGCGCGAAAGATCTGGCGCTGGCGGCCACGCACGGCATCGATGCGGCGATGAAGGCGCACAATCTGGACGCGCTGATGTTTCCCGGCGCGAGCGGCGCGGCAATCGCCGCCAAGCCCGGCTACCCCACCGTCATCGTCCCATTCGGTACCGTCCCCAATGCCCCGACGCCGGCGTTTCCGTCAACCTTCGACGCGCGTCCGACGCCCTACGGCGTGAGTTTCGCCGGCATGGCGTGCAGCGAACCGCGATTGATCGAGCTCGCCTACGCCTTCGAGCAAGCGACGCGGCGCCGGGTGCCGCCGCCATCGGCCCCGTGAGACTTGATCGCCGCGTGCGCGAGTTGCATCCGCAGCTCTCGTGGACACGGATTCGCGAAGCCATCGCTCGCGGCCAGGTACTGGTCGACGGCGCGCTCGAACGTGACGAAGCACGCGAGGTTGCGCCGGGCGCCGCCATTACCGTCGATACCAACCGTCCTGCCATTCCGCATGCGCGTCTCAATCTCCCACGGTTGTATGAAGACGAAGAAATTCTGGTGATTGACAAACCGGCGGGATTGCTGACGATTGCCACCGACCCAAGTCAGAAGCACATTGAAGACACCGTTCTCCGTCGCGCACAGGAATACGCTGCGCACCTGCACGGGCGGCGCGGATACGCGGGCGTGCTGCATCGACTCGATCGCGACACGTCGGGAGCGCTGGCGATCGCATTGGCACGCGAGGCTCACACCGCGGGGCGCCAGCTTTTTGCTGAGCATCGCTTCGAGCGCCGATACCTGGCGCTGGTGCATGGAATCCCCAATCCGCCCGATGGCACCATTGCCGCGCCGGTGTCGCGCGAGTACGCCCACGGCCGTCGTCGGATTGCGCGAGACGATGATGAAGGGCGTCATGCCGTAACGCATTACCGTGTGCGCGAAGCGTTCCCGGGCGCGGCGTTAGTCGAGTTGCGGCTGGAGACCGGGCGACAACATCAAATACGGCTGCATCTCCACCAGCTCGGGCATCCGTTGCTCGGCGAGCGCACCTACGCCGACGCTCCGGATCATCGCGCGCCACGTCAAATGCTGCACGCGTATTGGTTGGAGTTTCCGCATCCGCTGCGGGACAAAACTGTATTCGCTGAAGCGCCGGTGCCGCGCGACTTTATGCGGGTGATCGAGCGGCTCCGCCGCGTCTAACTGCGCGACGCTGTCCCGAACGGCACAGACAACGAGGCCCCGGGCGCGCATTGTTGAAGCATGAAGCAGCCAGCCGCTCCGGCCATCGATCGTCACATCACCAACAAGGCATCGCCACGGGGGCCCGGCCGCAACGCGCAGGAGCCAAGCACAATGCCGCGTGCAGAAGATGACGCTGCGACGCACGCGGCGAGCCATGAGTTTCGCGATCGTCCAGGCAGCGGCAAGCACATCGGCGACCGCAAAAAGGTATTTTAATGGTGGTCCGCAGTTGAACCGCTCCACTAGAATTCTCTTCGCATGCTTCGCCTCGCCGTCTCGCTCGCGGCGATCGGTGCGCTAACAGCTTCGCAGGCACCCATCCGCGGCGGTTATCCCATTACCGCCGTTCCGCTCTCCGCCGTTCGCATGGAGGATGGATTCTGGCGAGCGCGCATGGACACCAACCGCCAGGTCACCGTTCCGCACATCCTGAAACAAAACGAGATCACCGGTCGGGTCGCGAATCTCGCCAGGGCGGCGAAGCGCAGTAGCGGCGCCTACGAAGGGCGACGCTTCAACGACACCGATGTCTACAAAGCGATCGAGGCCGCGTCGTATGTGCTCGCGCAACAGCGTGACCCGACGCTGGAGCGGCAGTTAGCCGACCTGATCGCCGTGATTGCCGCGGCGCAGGAACCGGACGGATACCTCTATCCGGCGCGCACGATCGATCCAGCAAACCCTGCACCCGGCGCCGGACCTGCACGGTGGGTGCATCTCAATGGCAGTCACGAGCTCTATAACGCCGGGCATCTCTATGAAGCGGCCGTTGCCCATTTTGAGGCGACGGGCAAGCGTTCACTGCTGAACGTCGCGATCAAGAACGCGAATCTGATTCGTGCGACGTTTGGTCCTCGTGGTCGCAAAGCCATTCCGGGGCATCAGGAAATCGAGCTCGCGCTCATCCGGCTCGCTGATGCGAGCGGCGATCGCGCGTATGTCGATCTCGCGAAGTTCTTTCTCGATCAGCGCGGAGGGGTTCATCAGATCGAACCGTATCCCGACGGCCCGTTCGCGATGTACAACAGCCGCGAATACAAACAGGATCATCTTCCTGTCACACAACAGGATCGTGCCGTCGGGCATGCCGTGCGCGCGACCTATATGTATGCGGGGATGACGGATGTGGCCGCCGCCACGGGCGATGCCGCGTATCGCATCGCACTCGATCGTCTTTACGCCGATCTCGTCTCACGCCGTCTGTACTTGACGGGTGGCATTGGCGCACGCAGCGGAACGGAAGCCTTTGGCGAGGACTACGAATTGCCGAACGGCAGCGCCTATGCGGAGACCTGCGCCGCCATCGGTCTCGAGCAGTGGGCGCATCGCATGTTCCGCCTGCACGGCGATGCGAAATACCTCGATCTCGCTGAACTGGTCCTGTATAACGGCGCCTTGTCGGGCGTTTCGATTGGCGGCGACCGATTTTTCTACCAGAACCCGCTCGCATCGAACGGCAGCGTCACACGCAGCGCGTATTTCGATGTCGCGTGCTGTCCAGCAAATCTTTCGCGCACAATTGCGCGTCTACCATCGCTGGTCTACGGGTCCTCTGCATCAACGGTCTACATCGCGCTTTTCGCCTCGAGTCAGGCGTTAATCGACGTCAAGGGTCAGCGAGTACGCATCTCGCAACGCAGCAACTATCCCTGGGATGGCGACATCGAGGTGCGCGTGGAACCCGACGCCAACGCGGTCTTCACGCTGGCTGTGCGCATCCCGGGCTGGGCGCGCGGAAAGACGATCGACAGTGATCTGTATCGATTCCACCAATCGGACGTGGCCGCGCCGACGCTCACGGTCAACGGCGAGGTGGTACGCGTCAGCTACGAGCGCGGGTTTGCACAGGTGACCAGACTCTGGCGGCCCGGTGACGTAGTGCATTTCTATGTGCCGATGCCGGTCCAGCGCGTGCTGGCGCACGACAGCGTCCGCGACAATCGCAGCCGCGCCGCGCTCCAGCGCGGCCCGCTGGTATATGCGATTGAGAGTGCCGACAATGGCGCCGCGCTCGACGCTGTCGAACTGCCGTTGAGCGCCGAAGTCGCTCACACATTTCGAGCGGACCTACTGGGCGGCGTCACCGTTCTGACCGCAACCGCTCGAACAGGAACGGCATCAGCCGCGCCACGAACAATCACCGCGATTCCCTACTTTGCGTGGGCGAACCGTACGCCGGGCGAGATGGTCGTCTGGCTGCGAACGGGCAGCTAGCGCGCGAGAATTCATCCGCGGATTACGCGGATCAACGCGGATCAAGAGGGAACAGATTCAAAGTGAGGGGGCTTCGCAGCGACGTGGGCCCGATTATCGGCCGCGAAGCGGCCGATCGATGGCGCATGGGTATCCGAAGATGAGAGCGTGTTGTATTCGAATCGCTCTCATCTCTCGGATCCCCATTGCGCCACGGCGCGGCTACGCCGCGCTAATCGGGCCGCCGGTCCATTCTTAGTGACCCCGGCTCGATGCTTCCGTGTTTCCGTGTTTCCGTGTTTCCGTGCCTCCGTGTTCTTCGTGCCTCTGTGGCATGTTCTAAGTTCCGAGTTTCGTTCTTAGTTCTTCGTTCTTCGTTCTTAGTTCCCGTGATGTACTCTCTCCCCATGTTTGTCGTCGCGTTTGTCCTCTCCTTACTGCTGGGTATCGCCGTGTCGCCGGCGGCCGCCCAAGAGGCGCCTGCCAACCCCGCCACACCCGTTCAGAAACCCATCAACTTGCACACGATGCTGCAAACGACTGGCGGCGTGTTCATCAAAGACTTTTACGAATTAGGCCGCGTGAACGGGCTTGGGCGCGTGGCCATCGAAGCGCTCACCCTGGTCGTGGCCGGGCAGGAAACCGAACGGGCGCGCGGCTTACAGATCGAAGTGGTAGACGCTGAGAAAGCCGATTTATCGCGATTTGGCTTACTCGATCTCGAAGAAGCCGAAAAGCTGGGCCAGGCGCTCGAATACATGAGCCAAACTGCCCGCAAGTGGAAGGCGGGGGGTCGTCCCGACCGATCGGAAGCCGAATTTGCCACTGCCGGCGGCTTCCGGGTCGGCTTTTATCAACGCCGCCGCGACCAGGGCGCATACATTTCGGCAGGCGAACCGGCGGTGGCGCGAGCGTTTTTTCAAATCGAGGATCTGGAGCGGATCCGCGCCATGGTCCTGCGTGGACTCAGTCTGCTCAATAGCAAGTAACGGATGTAAACTCTCGCTTCGAGGATGGTCATGAAATACACCAAGACGCTGACGCTGTTATTTGCTCTGATGTTTGCGACGGTCGCTGCCGCGCAAGGCCCGCCGCCTCAAGGCCGCGGCGGTCAAGCGAATCGGCCGCCGCTCACACCCGAGCAGCAGGAAGCGCAAAAGGCCCGGCAGGCGGCGTCGGCACCTGACGCCCCGCGCCCGATCGACATGCTCGACACGGTCTGGATCGAAGAGCAGACGTGGATGGAAACCAGAGATGCGATCAAGGCGGGCAAAACCACGGCGATCATCGGCACCGGCGGCCTCGAACAGAACGGTCCGTACAATGCCAACGGGAAACACAATTACGTGTTGCGCGCCACGTGCGAAGCGACCGCTCGCAAATTAGGCAACGCGTTGTGTGCGCCAATTGTGACGCTCGAACCGGGCAACACCGAGCGTGCCGGCCTGACCCCCGGGAGTGTGTTCATCTCGGCGGACACCTACAAGGCGGTGCTGACCGACATGTCGTCAAGCCTCAAGAGCATGGGTTTCACGAATATCGTGATGCTGGCCGACAGCGGCGGCAACGTCACCGGCGCCAAGGCCGCGGTTGAAGCGCTTAACGCCAAGTGGCAGGGCACCCCGGCGCGGGCGTTTTACATCGACGAGTATTACGAGCAGGACAAGTGGAGCTACGAGTTCCTCAAGAGCATTGGCATCAATCAGAAGCCGGACGTGCAGTCGGCGACTCGCTACGACATTCACGATGACTATCACTACGAAGCGCTGGTCGCATTGATCGATCCGAAGTTGATCCGCGCCGAACAACGCATCAAGGCGAAGAAGTTCAGCATCAACGGTGTCGAGATCGGTTCGGTCGCCAAGTTGCTCGAAAACGGTCGCAAGATTCAGGAGCATCGAGCGACGTTGACCGCAGCAGCCATTCGCAAGGCAATCGCGGCGCCACGGACGACGTCGCAGCAGTAGCGAGCTGAAGAGCGCACAGAACACGCACGAGAGCGCACGAGAGGAGGAACAGAGCGTGCACCGCGCCGCCGCGCTGCACGCTCTGCTCCGCACCCACCCATTCTGCGTCTGACCCCGTCGCAGCCAGACGATCCGATTTCATGCACGAAGTTGATGAGAAAAC
>WUUC01207519.1_pt1 | contig 16696 bp, 25 predicted proteins | sample 6278441 | NCBI WGS metagenome assembly WUUC01 (sample SAMN13675441, study PRJNA597444) | soil metagenome | isolation source: soil | place: USA: Washington | collected 2017-10
AGGGACTCGAACCCCCGACACGCGGATTATGATTCCGCTGCTCTAACCAGCTGAGCTACTCCGCCAATTGACTGGAAAGGCGTCGATATAGGGAGCGCCAATAACGAGTGTCAAGAAAACGCCGCGCAAGCACGAGCCCGCGCGCGACCTGACGCCTCCCCGCATTGCGCGGAACCAAGCCGGCTGGCGCGAGAGCAAGGCGCGCCGGTCTGCCGGCCACGCGCGCCGCGTAATGGGCGCGCGCTTCGCCGTAGCCCGGCTCCTTCACGAAGCGGAGCATGGTGAAGAGCCCGATCGGCCAAATCGTCTTCTGCTCGGCGAGCCTGAGATCGTCGCAGACAAGCACGCGGTCGAGCGAAAAGACCGAATTCCAGCCGATGGACGCCGCAAGCGGCGCAAGCCGCCGCTCGACCAGGCCGCGCACACCCTCCTCCTGGCTGAAATGATTGACGAGGATCACCTCGCCGCCCGGCGCGCAGACGCGCTCGAGCTCGCGCATCACCTTCTCCGCATCCGGCACCACGGTGAGCACATACATGGCGACGACAGTGTCGAAGCTGTCGTCGGGGAAAGCGAGCGCGCTCGCATCCATCTCGTAAAGACCGTCGATATTCGCAAGCTTCTCGCGGGCGACTCGCGCCCGCGCCTTGTCGAGCATGTCCGGGGAAAGGTCGATGCCGGTGACGCTGAGATGGGCGCCATAGGCAGGAAGCGAGAGACCCGTGCCGACGCCGACTTCGAGCACCGATCCCCTTCGCCGATTGATGATGCGCGCCACATGCTTGCGGCCGCTATCGGCGACGGCGCCGAAGGTGAAATCGTAGATCGGGGCCCAGCGGCGATAGGCCTGACGCACCGAGGCCGCATCAGCAATACCAGCTTTGGCAGCCACGCGCACTTTCCTCTTCTCTACGGCTCCGAGGCCAGCCTAACGTCTAACGCGACCCGATTGCGAGTCCTTCGCGGCTCTCCCGCTCAGGCATTCGCCGAACGTTCTCTTCCTCCCGGCGTGCCGATCGCGCCGAACAGATCCAGCCGCCGCCTAGCAGCCGCTCGCCATCTTCGGCATAGAGCACGCAAGCCTGACCCGGAGAAACGCCGTCCTCGCCATGAGCGAGCTCGACTTCGACGCCGCCCGCGCCGACGTGGAACCTCGCGGGCTGGAGCGGCCCGGTCGACCGGATCCGTGCGAGGACATCCCTGCTTTCGGCCGCGCTCTCCTCCAAGGATTCGTCGCCGAGCCAATTGATGTCGCGCAAGAGGATGTGGCGCTTGCGCAAATGATCGCGCGGGCCGACCACCACCTCGCGCCGCTTCGCATCGAGCTTAACCACATAGAGCGGCTCGGCGGCGGCGACGCCGATGCCGCGCCGCTGGCCGATCGTGTAATTGATGATGCCGTTGTGGCGGCCAAGCACGCGCCCGTCGACATGCACGATGTCGCCCGCCTCCGCTGCACCCGGCCTCAGACGCTCAATCACCTGCGTATAGCGCCCCGTCGGCACGAAGCAGATATCTTGGCTGTCGGACTTCTCCGCCGTCACGAGGCCGAACTTGCGTGCGAGCTTACGCGTCGTCTCCTTGTCGAGGTCGCCGAGCGGAAAACGCAAAAAGTCGAGCTGCTCGCGTGTCGTCGCGAAGAGGAAATAGCTCTGGTCGCGTTCGCCGTCTTTGGCGCGGTAAAGCTGAAAGCCGTTCGGGCCTAGCCGGCTCCGCACATAATGACCGGTGGAAAGGGCCGCCGCGCCGAGATCCTTCGCCGTCTGCAGCAGGTCCTTGAACTTGATCTTCTGATTGCAGGCGACGCAAGGGACCGGCGTCTCTCCGGCAAGATAGCTATCGGCGAACTCGCCCATCACCGCCTCTGCGAAGCGGCTCTCATAGTCGAGAACGTAATGCGGAATGCCGAGCGCCTCGGCGACGCGCCGCGCGTCGTGAATATCCTGCCCGGCGCAGCAAGCGCCCTTCCGGCGGGCGGCAATGCCATGGTCGTAGAGCTGGAGCGTGATGCCGACGACATCGTAGCCCTCGGACTTCAGGAGCGCCGCAACCACCGACGAGTCGACGCCGCCGGACATGGCGACGACCACGCGCGTCTCCGCCGGCGTTCCGGGCAAGTAAAGACTGTTGAGCCTGGACGGCTTTGAGGGGGCCAAAGGCAGCCTCGTAGATCAGACGATTGGGCCGGTTCGACAAAGCGCCAGATGCGCGAATGCCACGCGCTTCTCCTTCAGGCGCGAATGGGCGGAAGATAGGAGGGGCTATCCGCGCATGCAAGGCAAAGGAGGCGGCTCCGACCCGCCGCAGGCATCCTCCCGCTCCAACCCGGCAGCAGCAAGAACCCGAAACTTTTCAGGACTTCAGTCTGGTTTCCTTTACCTGTCAGCTTAGGCAAATCTTAAAACCGCGGCTGTAGGCTCGCCGCTCATTGGTTGGACGAAAGTCCGTGTCGCGTCATTTCAGGTAAAGTTGTTGTGCGTACCATGACCGAACATTTCAGGCCCCGCGTCAGATACGTTATCGGCCCGGACGGAAGTCCGCTCACCATCGCCGATCTCCCGCCAAAAAACACCAGGCGATGGGTTATCCGCCGCAAGGCGGAGGTCGTCGCCGCGGTACGCGGTGGGCTCCTCAGCCTCGAAGAGGCCTGCGAGCGCTACACCCTCACCGTCGACGAGTTCCTGAGCTGGCAACGCTCGATCGACCGGCACGGCCTGCCGGGACTGCGCGCCACCCGCATCCAGGATTATCGCGGCTTCTAGCCGAGCAGCGTCCAGCGACACGCGGGCCTTGTTCGGATTAGCCCGAAGCTGCTAGCGCTCGCATCGTCGATGCCGTTACGGATCTATACCATCGGCTACGAGCGCGCCGAGCCGCAGGCCTTTCTGCGCACGCTGAGCGAGGCCGGCATCAAGCTCGTGCTCGACATCCGCGCTCAGCCGGTATCGCGCAAGAAGGGTTTCTCCAAGAACCAACTCGCTGCCCTCCTCGCAGCAGAGGGCATCGCTTACCGCCATCTACGCGGCCTCGGCACGCCGAAAGCGGGACGCGAGGCGGCAAAGCGCGGCGACATCGACGCCTTCGCCCGCATCTTCCAGATGCAGATGGAAGAACCCGAGGCGCACGCGGATCTCAGCGAGGCGCTGCGCCTGTCAGGCGAAACGCCCAGCTGTCTCCTCTGCCTCGAACGCGAACCGGAGCACTGCCATCGCCTGATTGTGGCACAGCGTATGGCGGAGCTGTCCGGGCGAGACATCAAACACCTCTTCGTGAAGGAAGCCGCGGTGTAAGGTCGGCACCTTTCGCCCCCTGCCGGGTTTCTATGCGGTGGAAACCCCAGGAGGATCCCATGACCAAGATCCCGCTCATCGCATGCGCCGTCAGCCTCTTTCTTCTCTCGCCCGCCTTCGGCGCCAAGGGAAGTCTGTGCAACGACGCTCACATGAAACAAATGGACTCCATGATCGCCGAGATGAAGGACGAGGCGCAAAAGAAGGAGGCCATGACTCATCTCGACATGTCGAAAGCCGAGATGAAGAAGGGCAATGATGGCGGCTGCATGAAGCACATGGAGGCGGCCCATAAGGCGATGGGCATGTAGCTTCGCGCTTCGACGCGCCATCGCCCAAGATCCGTGACCTTTTGAGCGCTAGGGCTGCTACGGCGGTGACGCGACGTGCTTGACTAATCCATATCTCTACGGTTATATGGAGATCAATAACCAACAGGTTATCGATCGCCATGCCGAACGCTCACGATGTGCTCTTCAGAACGCTCGCCGATCCGACGCGGCGGGCTCTCTTTGAACGACTTTGCCGTGAAGGAGAGCAGACCGTCGGGGCGCTAACGGCTCGGGCGGGCGTCTCGCAGCCGGCCGTCTCAAAGCATCTTGGGGTCCTGAAGCACGCCGGGTTGGTGCGCGATCGCCACCAAGGCCGCCAGACGCATTACAGCGCGCAGCTCGGCGCCCTTGCCCCGCTGATCGACTGGACAAGCCAAATGGCCGGGTTCTGGCAGAGCCGGTTCGACGACCTCGAAGATCTGCTCAAGAGGATGGACCAATGAACGCGCCGTCGACCGAAACGCGCTCCGTCGTGGTCGAACGCGAGTTCTCTCATCCGCCGGAAAGGATATGGCGCGCGCTCACGCAACCACATCTGATCGAGGAGTGGCTCATGAAGAACGACTTCAAGCTGGAAGTGGGCCACTGCTTCAAGCTTCGCGCAGAATGGGGCGGCGTGATGGAGTGCGAGGTGCTCGCCGTCGAGCCGCACAGAACGCTCTCCTACACTTGGAATTTTGTGCACGCCGATGCGGCCTACAATTTGCCGAGCGTGGTGACCTTCACGCTCACGCCAACGACCGCGGGGACCCACCTGCGCATGGAGCAAACGGGTTTCCGGCTGGATCAGAAGCAAGCTTATGGCGGCGCCCACGCTGGATGGCGGAAGTTCCTTGCAAACCTGGAGCAGGTCTTGGCGCAGCTGGATGAGGTCCCGCCCACACAACCGGGAACGTGAACGGAGGACACATCCAATGAAGATCAAACTGACCAGCGTGTACGTGGACGACCAGGAAAATGCTCTGCGTTTCTACACCGAGGTGTTGGGTTTCAAGAAGAAGACCGATTTCAGCAACGGGCCATATCGCTGGCTGACGGTGGCCTCGCCGGAGGAGCCGGACGGAACCGAGCTGCAGCTCGCGCTCAACGACAACCCGGCGGCCAGAGCCTACCAGCAAGCCATGTTCCAGCAGGGTCAGCCCGCGGTCATGTTCTTTACCGACGACGTCAAGACCGAATACGAGCGCATCAAAGCGCGCGGCGCTGAGTTCGCCATGCCGCCGACCGATGTCACCGGGTCGACGATCGCCCAGGTGAACGACACCTGCGGCAACCTCATTCAAATCACGCAGCTGGCGCGCTGGTAGGGGTCCCCCGATCGCTTCGGCTCGGGTTCAGAGGGAGGTCTCACATGAATAGATGGATTCGGCAGATTCACCGCTGGCTGTCGATCGCCTTTACGGCGACCGTCATCGCCAACTTCGTCGCCATGGGTTGGGGGGAACCTCCCGCCTTCGTCGTCTACTCCCCACTGCCCCCGCTGTTTTTGCTCCTGTTCAGCGGTCTGTACATGTTCGCGTTGCCCTATGCCGCGAAGTGGCGCGGGGCGCGAACCGTCGCCGGATAGGAGTGGGTACAATGGGCGGCAAGACATCCCTCAAATCAACGAAGATCACAAAGAAGAGCGCCAAGCCGCGCAAGACGGCGCCGAAGCCGCAGTCCGGCGGAGTCGTTCTTCTGTTAGGCGGCAACCCGCAGATCGCCAAGGGCTACGGCGACGCTCCCGTGCAGGCCTACATCGCCGCCATGCCCGGCTGGAAAAGCGAGGTCGGGCGCCGCCTCGACGCGCTCATCGCGCGCACGGTCCCCGGCGTGCGCAAGGCCGTTAAATGGAACACGCCCTTTTATGGCGTCGAGGATGAGGGCCAGGGCTGGTTCCTCGCCTATCACTGCTTCACGAAATACGTGAAGGTGACCTTCTTGAACGGCGCACAGCTTGATCCTCTCCCGCCCGGTCCGTCCAAGCACCCGGGCGTGCGCTACCTGGACATCTATGAGGGCCAGTTCGACGAAGCTCAGTTCGTCGATTGGGTGAAACAAGCGAACCAATTGCCCGGCGAGAGAATGTGAGGCGCCCGCGGCGCGTACCGCTTGCGTGGGGCACCGGTCCTGGCCCGAAGCTGACGCTTCAATTCTCTAAACCGTTAGGTTCAAACCCTCTGCTCCACATGGCGGCCGCGACGGGAGAAATTTGATGGAGACGAGGGTGCGACAATTCTTCGAGCGCTATTAGCGGGTCTTCAAAAGCGCCCTCCACGGCGGCGCAGGCATGAATGAAGTTACATCGCTCTACGCCCCCGAATTCATTGCGGCTACGCCAGCGGGAGTCGTGACTGGAAAGAACGACGAAGACCTTAAGCACGTCATGGCGAGGGGCTATGCGAACTATCGAGCTATGGGAATGAAGGACATGCGGATTCGGGGGCTGCGCATTTCGCCGATCGACGAGCAACATTGCGTTGCGCATGTCGGGTGGACGGCAAGCTACGCACGCGACAATCACCCAGACATCGCAATCGATTTCGAGGTTCACTACTTTGTTCGGGAGGTGAATTCTGACCCGAAGGTTTTTGGATGGGTCTCGGGCGACGAGCAGGCAGTGCTTAGGGAACACGGCATCGTCTAGGTCGCTTGCGGTGAACAACTGACATTCCATGGCCGTTAGGTCGGATCGACCGTGTTCCGCAGGAGTCGTCGCATGACAGAGCCCGCCGCTGCACTCGTCTTCGCAGAGCCCTCCGGCGTCATCCGTATCTGGAATTCGGCCGCCGAATCCCTGTTCGGACACCGCGCCGCCGACGCGATCGGCGAGACGCTGGACCTGATCGTGCCGCCAGAATACCGCGTACGGCACTGGGCCGGTTACCAAGCCGCCATGGCTGCCGGCGACGGCAACATCGACCATTCATCGTTCAATATCCCCGCGCTGCACCGCGACGGAACCGTCATTCGGGTTGCGGTCAGGCTGCTCGTCATCCACGACAGCCGCAACCGGGTGGCCGGCGCCATGGCCGTCTTCTCGCCGGACGACCACAGCGCGCCGCCGCTTCCGCGCTTGTGAGCGCGCCGTCACCATAATTCGAACTCGAACCAGGAGCCGCCATGATCCGCGTGAAGCTGATGAGCATTCTCGTCAACGATCAGAGCCGAGCCCGCCGCTTTTACACCGACGTCCTCGGCTTCAGCGTCAAACATGACATTCCGCTCGGCGAGGCCGCTTGGCTCACGCTCGTCACGCCCGATGATGCCGGGGGCGTCGAGCTTCTGCTCGAGCCGACCGACCATCCGGCGGCAGTCGCTCTGCAGCAGGCGCTTAGGAAGGATGCTATTCCGTTGGTGCAACTCTACACCGACGACATCGCCGCCGAGTTCGAGCGCCTGAAGGCCAAAGGCGTTGCATTTCGAGACGAGCCGAAGACCATGGGGCCGACGAAGCTCACCGATTTCGACGACACCTGCGGCAATTTCATTCGGCTCGTCGAAGGCTAGCCACTCCTCGCCCGGGAGCGGATCCAAGCACTTGGTGATAAAAGGGGGGGCATGGACAGCGATTTGCCGGAACACGCTTTGCCACCCGAAATTCTCCAGCGCGCATCGCGCGCGGGAAACGAGTATGCGTGGTGTGTCCAGGACATTCCCGACGTGATCGAGGCTGCCCGCCTGTCCAACTTGATTAGCATCGGTGGCCAGCTTCAATTTCGTCTGCCGGATGGCGGCACTTGCGAGTGCTATTGGGTTGAAGTCGACACCTACAAATCAGTGGACAAGGCGCTGCCGTGGCAGGAGCGCGTCACTCGCACGGCCGAAGCGGCCCTGCGCGATTTCCAGGCGCTCCAAAGGCGCGTCGACTTCATTGCGGAGGGCCGCGTTCTCTTTGCGCGGCACCTGGACGCCCTCGTCGCTCAAGGGCGCGATCCAGCCGACTCCATGTACTTTGTTTCGTATGTGATGAGTGAAGCGGACGCGAAAAGCCCGGGACCTGCAAACCTCCGCTCGCGACGAATAGCGGCCATCCACGGCCGTTTATTAGGTCGAGCATCTATCAGTGGGAGTGGACGCGATGGTCACAACAACCATGAAGAAGAGCCACTCGAAGGAAGGACAAGTAGACTTCCCCTCCCAACTCATCGACGCTCGGATCGCGGCGCTCGGTGATTGGCGGGGCGAGGCGCTCGCCCGGATCCGAAAGCTCATCCGCGAGACCGACCCAGATGTGGTCGAGGAGGTCAAATGGCGAAAGCCGTCGAACCCGCTGGGCGTTCCGGTGTGGGAGCATAACGGCATCATCTGCACCGGCGAGAGCTACAAGGACAAAGTGAAGCTGACCTTCGCCAAGGGCGCCTCGCTGCCTGACCCTTCGGGCCTCTTCAACTCCAGCCTCGAAGGCAATGTGAGGCGCGCCATCGATTTTCATGAGGGCGACAAAATCGATGCGGAGGCGTTGAAGGCGCTTGTTCGCGCGGCGGTGGCGCTGAACATCTCCGAGCGACCCGCTCGTCCGGCCCGCTCTCCGAAGAAACCAAAGAGAGCCTGAGAAGCGCCGCGAAACCGGCCGCCACTATGCGTCTCGGCGCGTCGGCGGCTGGAAGATCTGCCGGCGCAACCTCATCTTTCGCTGAGAAAGGAACGCCATGGAACTCAACCTCCAAGGAAAGATCGCGCTTGTCACCGCCTCCTCCGGCGGAATTGGCTTTGCCATTGCGCGTGCGCTCGCCCGCGAGGGGGCCCGTGTGGTCGTCAACGGCCGCACCGAGGCCACCGTCGGTAAGGCGATGGACGCGCTCCGCAAGGAGCTGCCGGGCGCCGATCTCATTCCGCTTGCGACCGACAATGCCACTTCCGAAGGCTGTGCGCAGACCATCGCCGCCCTGCCCTCCGCCGACATCCTCGTCAACAATCTCGGCATCTACGAAGCCGTCGGCTTTTTCGAGGGGTCCGACGCCGATTGGCTGAGGCTGTTCGAAGTGAACATCATGAGCGGGGTCCGGCTCACGCGGCATTTATGCGCGGCATGCTCGAGCGCGGTCACGGACGCGTGATCTTCATCTCGAGCGAGTCGGCGATCAGCCCTGCGCCGGAGATGGCGCATTACAGCGCGACGAAGACAATGCAGCTCGGCATCGCCCGCTCGCTCGCCGAGCTGACGAAGGGAACGCGCGTGACGGTCAATGCGGTGCTCGCCGGGTCTACCCGCACGGAGGGCGTGGAAAAATTCATCGGCGAGGTCTTTCCGGACCTGCCCTGGGATGAGGCCGAGCGCCGCTTCATGAAAGAGAACCGGCCGACGTCGCTCATTGCGCGCCTGATCGACCCGAATGAGATCGGCAATGCTGTCGCCTTCCTCTGCAGCGATCGCGCCTCGGCGATCAACGGCGCTCCGATCCGTGCGGATGGCGGCCTGGTCAGGAGTGCGTTTTAGCGACATCTGGTCACCGGCGGTCATCTTGCCAAGATTTTTGCAAGCTTTGGCGCTAAGGCGAAAATCGGTATGGTCAGATAGTAGTTCTTACCTTCGATGTGCAGACTCTACGGACTCATCGCCAACGAACCGACCAAGATCGAATGCAGCCTCGTTCGCGCGCAGAACGCCCTGATGGCCCAGAGCCAGAGGGATTACGAGGGCGGCGCGAATGCTCATGGTTGGGGCGTCGCTGCCTATACGGACGGCGTTCCGCTCGTCGAGAAGCAAGCCTGGGCTGCTTATGACGGGGAGCACTTCAAGAAGGCGGCCGCGCGCGTCTATGCAAAGACGGTGATCGCGCATGTTCGCCGCGCGACGGTCGGGCCGCCGGGGCTCGAGAACACCCATCCCTTCGTCCACGGGAAATGGATCTTCGCGCATAACGGGACGGTGCCGCATTTCGAGCGTGTGCGTGAGCGGCTGCTCGATGAGATCGATCCGCTCCACCTGGCCGAGATCAAAGGCAGCACAGACAGCGAGCTAGTCTTCCGTTACGTGCTCACCCTTTGGGAACGCCAGCCGGAACGGCCGCTCGTCGAAACGCTTCGCCTTGCGCTCGAACGGGTGGTTGCCATCTGCCGCAAGATCGACCGATCGACGCCGATCGGCCTTAACGTGTTGATGAGCGACGGCGAAAGAATGATCGGCTCAAGGATGAACCGGTCGCTGCGGTTCCTGGAGCGCGACGGCATCGAGCTTTGCGAGATCTGCGGCCAGTCGCATGTGCAACATAGGGCAAGCCGGAGCTACCAGGCGGTGGAGATCGCGTCGGAGCCGATCACGGCCGAAGCATGGCTGCCGATCCCAAACGGAACGGTCTTTTCCGTCGATCCCGATTTCGGGCTGAACATCCTGCCCTTCGGTCCGGAAGCCTTCATCGCGGCGGAAGGCACCGAGGCGCTCCCCCTCCACTGACGCGAAGCTACCGCGCCTCGGCCGCGGCCGGCGCCGGCGCCTCCGCGGTGGCCGGCATTTCCTTCGTGCAATTCGACTCGCCGCGCTTCCAGCGGTTGAGATCGTATTCCATCTTGGCCACGATCTCGGGCTCCATCTTGATGTTTTCGGTCGTGATGTTGGTCGCGGAGCCGGCCTGCTTGAAATCGATCTCGTAGGTGCGCTGTCCCGCCCGACCGAGATTGGCCTTTGTATGCACGGTAATCGTCGCTTTCGTTCCGCTCGGGCTGACATCGGCGCGATAGACGTGCTCCGGCAGAAGTGGATCGACGGCATTGAACCAGCAGCGCTTGATGTTGCCGCCCATGACGACATAGACGTCGAGCGGCTTTGCGCGTGCGAGGGAGATTTTCATCGGGGCTGGCGACGGGTTTTCAGCGGTATCGAGCGCCGGGCTGTCGCTGCTGCCCTTGAGCACGCCGCATCCTCCGATCAAGCCGGCCATCAAGAGAGGCAGAAGTAAGGATCGCGTGCTCAACAAGTCATTTCCCCGCATCGATGCTCAGTCGCGGAAGTTCACATATTGCAGCGGCTGCTCCAGCGAAAGACCCTTCACGTGCTGAATCACGGCCTGAAGATCGTCCCGCTTCTTGCCTGAAACCCTCAACTCGTCACGTTGGATGCTCACCTGCACCTTGAACTTCGCATCCTTGATCTCCTTGACTAGGCGCTTGGCGAAATCTTTGTCGATGCCTTGCCGGATCAGCGCCTTCTGCCGCACGGTCTGCCCCGCGGCCTTCTCCGCGACCTTATAGTCGAGCACCCCCGGCTCGATTTTGCGCCTCGCAAGATGCCCCTGCAGCAGCTCATGCATCTGCTTGAGCTTCAGATCATCGTCGGCATGAAGGGTGATCTCCGACTCCTTCCGCTCGACGCGCGACTGCGAATCCTTGAAGTCGTAACGCTGGCTCATCTCACGCGTCATGTTGGCGAGCGCATTGTCGATCTCGGCAAGTTCGGTGTTCGACACAATATCGAAGCTTGGCATGCCCGGATCTCCGAGGTGGTCGAGAATCACCCGATTTGTGGCAGAAGCGGGGTGCTGACCTCACACCGCCAGCGGCGAAAAAGCTCAGCTCACGGCGCGCTGCTGCAGCCCGCTGGCGGCCATCTCGAGCTCTTCCAACCTCTGCTCGAGCTTTACCCGGTCAACGTCCCGGCCATCCAAGAGTTCGAGCCGCTTCAGCTCTGCGTCTGCCCCGGCGAGCGCTTCGCGGGCGCTCGCCAGCTTCGACTCAAGATCAGCGGCCGAGGCTCGGAGATTGTCGCGCCGCTGAATGGCTGCCTTGGCGAAGGTGGGATAGGCGTAGTGATTGACGTCAGTGACGCCGGCGCGCTCTTGCTCCACCGCGATTTGACGGTCGAGGTCGAGCGCCATCTGATTGAAATCGCCGATCATTGCCTCGATGTCGGCCACCTTGCGGCGCTTCTCCTCAATCTCGAAGCGTTTCAGCCGGCACAACGCGTCGCGTGACTTCATGCTCGATGCCCTCAACTCATGAACGCGTGGACGGAGCGCACACCGACCCCGTAGCCTGACTCGTCGGTCCGGCTCGCGGGTCCCCACCCCTCAAAGGCATCTTCGCCGACAGCCCTTAAGGGCCGGTAAACCATGGCTGGGGCATTTTAATTAACGGGGGGCCTCGAAGGTTCGGGGCTCCTTCGCGGGCTTAGCTTTTGTTAACTATTGGTCCCTAGGTTGTTGATTCGAAATTAACCATGCGCTTTTCGCGTCGCGCGATGTGCCGTTGGGTGACGGGTCGGAAACTGCCGGGGACGACGGGGGAAAGAGGGATGCGAGTTCTTCTCATCGAAGACGACAGCGCTACGGCACAAAGCATTGAATTGATGCTGCAATCCGAAGGCTTCAATGCCTATACGACGGATCTCGGCGAAGAGGGCGTCGACCTCGGAAAGCTGTACGATTACGACATCATTCTGCTCGACCTCAATCTGCCGGATATGAGCGGCTACGAGGTCCTGAAGACCTTGCGGGTGAGCAAGGTGCAAACGCCGATCCTTATCCTGTCCGGCCTTGCCGGTATCGAGGACAAAGTCCGGGGCCTCGGCTTCGGCGCCGATGACTACATGACGAAGCCCTTCCACAAGGACGAGCTCGTCGCGCGCATCCACGCCATCGTCCGCCGCTCCAAGGGTCATGCCCAGTCCGTCATTCAGACCGGCGGTCTAAAGGTCAATCTCGACACCAAGACCGTGGATGTGAACGGCCAGCGCGTGCATCTGACCGGCAAGGAATATCAGATGCTCGAGCTCCTTTCGTTGCGGAAGGGTACGACGCTCACCAAGGAGATGTTCCTGAACCACCTCTATGGCGGCATGGACGAGCCCGAGCTGAAGATCATCGACGTCTTCATCTGCAAGCTGCGGAAGAAGCTCGCCGCTGCTACGGGCGGCAAGCATTACATCGAGACGGTCTGGGGACGCGGCTACGTGCTGCGCAATCCGGAGGACGAGTCCGAAGCAGCCGCTTAGCTTACGGCTATCGGCTTAAGCGGAAGCCGCACTCAGCTCCACGCCCTCACCGCGCGCTTCGGCGCGCACATTCATCCCGGCCGCTACCGCGACTCTTGCGGCGTAATAGGCCTGGATGGAGTGACTATCGAGTGTGGCGCCAGCCGCACCTTGGAGCAGCTTCGCCGCGTGCTCCGGAAGACGCGCCGCATCGCCCTTCGCCAAAACCCTGAAGGCCCCCTCTCCAACCGCCACTTCGATCGTTCCTCCCCTCGGCAGGGCTGAGACGGCGAGCGCAACCAGATTAAGGAGGAGTTTCGCCTTGTCCTTTGGGAGGGTTGCGGGCGCACCGTCCCAGGAGAGTGTGTGCTTTCCGCCCTGCACGAAGTCGCGCGCGACCCTTTCCGCGTCCCTGAGATCGATCTCGGCCCCGGCCGAACCTGCGGCGCCATAGGCTAGGCGGGCAAACTGAAGTTTGGCCGAGGCCTGAAAGGCGCTCTTCCGGATCAGCGCCATCGCCTGGTCGCGCATGCTCTGGTCGTGCTCCTCATCGAGGATTTCGAGACCGTTGGCGATGGCGCCAACCGGGCTGATAACGTCATGACAGATCCGGCTCGATATGAGCGCCGCAAGCTCAAGATCTCCGATGCTGGCAGCCTCCATGATGTTTCCCCCTGAATGGCGCGTCCTTGGATCTGGCGCTGGCAAAAACCGCTAGGAGCGATGCGGGACGGTTGCTAAGGGTGACCGCGCCCGTGGCTACGCGCCAATCCGAATCACCGAATTAAGAGCATCTTGCCTTGACGGCCCCAAGACAGACAACCCAAAGCCCGCTCAAGGCGGAGGGGCGCGAACAATCAAGCTTCGATTACGAAAGGGCGGCTTCGCTTCTGGTGGACGCGGCGGCGCGGGCCGGCGCCGCGATCATGCGGCATTACCGCGAAGGCCCCCAGGTCTCGCTGAAGGCCGACAAAAGCCCTGTCACCCGAGCAGATCGAGAGTCGGAAGAGATCCTTCTTGCAGCCCTTAAAGACCTCGCCCCTAACGTACCGGTCGTCGCCGAAGAGAGTGCCGGCGACCGCTCCGGTTGGCTCGGGTCGCGCTTCTTTCTCGTCGACCCCCTCGATGGAACAAAGGAATTCATTCAGAAGCGCGCTGACTTCACCGTGAATGTCGCCCTTATCGAGGAGGGGCGGCCGCGCTTCGGGCTCGTTTACGCGCCGTCGAAGGGCCTCCTCGCGCTCACGCGAAGCGATGGCGAGGCGGTGGAAGCTCGTCTCGAGCCGAGTGAATCCGGTGCCGATTTCTTGAAGCTTGACGCACGGCCTATTCGCACGCGCGTGCCGGACGAGAGCCGCCTTGTCGCCGTGGTCAGCCACTCGCATCTCGATGCCGAAACGGAACAATTCCTCCAGAAGCATCCGATAGCGGCGCGTTCAAATGCCGGTTCATCGCTCAAATTCCTGCTGGTCGCGCGCGGAGACGCGGACGTCTATCCCCGTTTCGGGCCGACCATGGAGTGGGACACCGCCGCCGGCCAGGCTGTGCTCGAAGCCGCCGGGGGTGTCGTCTTAGATGATAAGGGTCAACCCCTTCGCTACGGAAAGGCGGCAACCCGCCTTGTAAACTCAAGTTTTGTCGCCTGGGGGCGATCTCCGGGCTCCTCCAAAGATGCCCACTAGCCACCGTTTAGTAACAGTTTCAGCAAATTATTGCGGGCCATAGGCTCGCGATGCCGGCGCGCTTCCTCTGCGCTTTTCTCGCCAGCCACGGGGGTAGCCCATGCATGTGAGATTTTGTCTTGTGGCGCTGGCGTTCCTTACCGCTGCCGTCATTGCTTCAATGTTTCCGTCACTCTCGGCCTTCGCTGAGGACGGGCATTCGCCAATCAGGGTTGCGCAGGCGGAGGAAGGACCGATGGTCATTAGCCCGCAGCCGCATAGCGGGCCGTATTCGTCGCCCTCATCCTCCTACGATCCTGGCGGACCGGGCCGCCCCTATGAGGCGGCCCCAGACGCCGACCTACCGCCCGCGCCAGGTGACGAGCCTTACATCCCGCCGGAAACGGCGAACCGCGGCACCTTCTCAATGGAAGAGATCAAGGCGGCGGGCCATCGGTTCTTCGGCAACGTGTCGATGGGACTTGCCCAGGCGATCGAATACGCGTTCCAGCGGGCCGGCCGCCCGAACGGCTATGTCCTCGGCGAGGAGGCAGGCGGCGCGCTCATCGCCGGCGTGCGTTACGGCGACGGCATGCTCTACACCAAGGATGCCGGCCAGCATCGCATCTATTGGCAAGGGCCGTCGGTCGGCTACGACTTCGGCGCCGAAGGATCGAAAACGATGGTGCTCGTCTATGATTTGCGTAGCCCCAGCCAGATCTACAGCACCTTCGTCGGAGTGGACGGGTCCGCCTATCTCGTTGGGGGGGTGGGCGTCACATTTCTGGCCCGAAACAACGTCATTCTGGCGCCGATCCGCTCCGGACTCGGTTTACGGCTCGGGGCCAATGTCGGATATTTGAAATATACCCGCGAGCCGACCTGGAATCCGTTCTAAATTGGCGGTAAGGAAACAGAGGGAGCGAGCCGCGCTTTATCTTGCAGTCGGCCTTCAAGGCCGCTGCTGCTAAGTCCCGCCTAGACGGGCTGAATTGGAGCGCTGATACGAATGGTCGATATCGGCCTTTACGTGGTCCTCGGCTTCCTCGCGGCAAGCCTCGTTGCCCTGACGCTCGTTCCCTCCTTCTGGAACCGGGCCGTCCGCCTCACCATGCGCAAGCTCGAGGCGACGATGCCAATGTCGGTCTCCGAGATTCAGGCCGACAAGGACCAGTTGCGGGCACAATACGCGATCGAGCTTCGGCGCCTCGAAGTGCGGCTCGAGCGGGCAAGAGAGAAGGCAGCTCGCGAGCTTGTCGAGACGAATAAGCGGCGGGTCGAGATCACCCGCCTCCGATCTGACGTCGATGCGCTGAAGGGGCGCCTCCAAGAGCGGGACAACGCAAATCGCGTTCTCGAGCAGACCATTCGGCGGCGCCTTCCAGAGCTTGAGGTTCGCGTGAAGGCAGCGAAGGAGGCGATCGGCGCACTCGAAGGCTCGAACGCCGACCTGCGTACCGCCAATCTTTCTCAGGCCGAGGCGCTGAAACTTGCCCGCGCAACCATCAACGTGCAGCGGAGCGACATCGATCAATTGCGTGCGACGCTCGAGGCCGTCTCAGCCCCGTCGCGGCGCGGCCGTGCCTCCTCCGCCCTTGCCGAAGAGAACAAGAGGCTAGCGACGGAACTCTCGAAGCTAAAAGAAGAGTTTGTGCGCGGCACGATTGGCGGCCGTGAGAACGAACTCTTGCGTGGCGAGCTCGGTAAATTGGCGCGGCAGATTCTCGCCGTCGCCAAAGCGCAAGGAACGCCCCTCTCCATCGCGTCTGCCAACGCGGCTGCCGCCGACGCCGATGAGACCTTGGATGTGGAACCTCCGGCTCTTGGCCTCAATGGCGGCGGCAGTTCGGAAGAGCAGGTCACGCCCCCGCAAGACCGCGTCTCGCCGGAAGAAGAACCCGCGCCGGAGCCGCTGGCGGCAGATGCACCCAGAAAGGTGGAGGAGAAGGAGCCGGAGCGTGTCATCTTCGCTGCCACGTCTGAGGACTTCTCCGGTCCCGCTCAAGGAGATGGCGAAAAGCGGAGTTCCTTGGCGGAGATCCTAAACTCGCGCCGGGCGAGGAAGCGCGGGCCGGGGCGGCGGGTGAGTCTTACCGAGCGCCTAAAAGGTGTCCGCGCCGAGGCTTCCGACATCTAAACAGTCAATCGTCGACTTGCACCAAGGCTTGGCGCTCGCCCTCGAGACGAAGCGCCGTCAGCCGGTTGGTGAAGACAGCCCCCGTATCGATCCCGATCCTGTTCTTGCGAAATTCCGGTAGCGCGGTCGGCGTGTGCCCGTGCACCACCACTTTCCCGAAATCCTGGTCAGACGTCAGAAATTCTTCGCGGATCCAGACGAGGTCCTCCGGGTCCTGTGCATCGAGCGGAATGCCGGGCCGAACGCCAGCATGCGCGAAGAAATAGTCGCCGAAGCTGACCGAGAGTTTGAGGGTTTCGAGAAACGTGCGGTGCTCCTGTGGGAGCGCTGCAAGCAGAACGGCTCGCCATTCCTCGGGCGAGGCCTGCGACAATACGAGCTGTGCGACA
>WUUC01217125.1_pt1 | contig 16685 bp, 16 predicted proteins | sample 6278441 | NCBI WGS metagenome assembly WUUC01 (sample SAMN13675441, study PRJNA597444) | soil metagenome | isolation source: soil | place: USA: Washington | collected 2017-10
ATTACGATGCCCAGAGCCGGGCGTGGGTCCCAGTTAATGGACGCATGCGCGAGGTTGCCGTCGATTGCGCAAAGGCACAGGTCCATCAGATCGGTTCCTAGCCGCATCATGATTGGCTGAGTTTCCGGATCGCCCAAGCGGCAGTTGTACTCCAGGACCTTCGGTGTGCCGTCTGCGTCGATCATTAGGCCAGCGTAAAGAAAACCTGTGTAGGCATTGCCTTCCGCCGCCATGCCGCTGACCGTGGGCCCGATGATATCCCGCATGATGCGTTGGTGGATTTCGGGCGTAACCACCGGCGCTGGAGAGTAGGCCCCCATGCCCCCAGTGTTAGGTCCAGTGTCACCGTCGTCGCGCGCCTTGTGGTCCTGAGACGTTGCCAGGGGCAGCACATGTTCGCCGTCCACCATGCAGATGAAGCTCGCCTCCTCGCCAACGAGAAGTTCCTCGACGACCACGCGGCTGCCCGCTTCACCGAAGCTGTGGCTTTGCAGCATTTGGCGCACGGCATCGATGGCCGCTTGCTCGGTCTGCGCCAGTATCACGCCTTTGCCGGCCGCCAATCCGTCGGCCTTGACCACGATGGGCGCGCCACGCCCGCGAATATAGGCGACGCTCTCATCGACGTCTGCAAAGCTCGCAAAAGCAGCAGTGGGAATGCGGTGACGGGCAAGAAACTCCTTGGCGAAACTTTTGGAGCCTTCCAATTGGGCGGCCCTCTTCGTCGGCCCGAATATCCGCAGCCCAGTCTCCTTGAAGCGGTCGACGATCCCCGCCACGAGTGGCGCCTCTGGCCCTACGACCGTGAGATCCATCGCCTCGGCTTTGGCGAAGTCAGCGAGTCTCGGAATATCTTCGGCGCGGATAGCGATATTCTCGACCTTGGGTTCAGCGGCGGTGCCCGCATTGCCGGGAGCCACGTACACGCGATCGACCCGCGAGGATTGCGCAATCTTCCATGCAAGCGCGTGCTCGCGTCCGCCGCTACCGACGATCAAGACGTCCATTGATAGAGTCTCGATAGGATCGCTGAGGCAGGATACATCTGAACTGAACGGCAATGCGCATGGAAAATCGTGTGGTTCAATGTTGAAGATGCTATCACGGACTTTACCCGTACCTCGGCAGTGCATAGGCGAGCGCCAGGGGTAGGGTGACTATGGTCGCGAGATTGCCGAGCATCACGATAGACGCGACCTTCGCCGGCTCCTGCCGATAGCGTTCCGCAAACAGGAAGTTCAGCACCGCCGGCGGCAGCACAGCGAAGAGAAACAGGACGCCTGCCTGCGTCTTTGGCAGGTCGAGAAGCGCGAGCATCGCCAGCGCGATCAAGATGCCAGCGAGCGGTGCGAACACAGCGCCGAGTAATCCTATGCGCCATTCGCCCAGGTCCGCCGACGTGAGCCGCACGCCCAGCGCGAACAGCATCAAGGGCACCGTAATCTGACCCAGCATTTCTATGGGTAGCGTCATGGCCTGAGGAATAGTGACTCCCGCAAAACTGACCGCCAGCGCCAACATCGCGGCCACCATGGCGGGTTGTTTGAGAACGCTTAGGACGCGCGCATGCTGATCAAGCATGTATGTACCCAGGCCAAAATGCGCGAGATTACCGAGTAGGAACAGGATCAATGCTGCGGGTAGCCCCTTTTCGCCGAAGGCCAGCACCAGCAGCGGCAGCCCCATATTGCCGGCATTACGAAACATCATGGGCGGGATGAAGGTCTTGGCCTGTATAGAGGCCCAGCGGGTGAGCGGCAGGGCGAGCAGCCCGGAGCCTAGGATGATCACCGTCCCGCCAAGCGCAAGCTGAGCGTGCGCGACCTCGAAGCGCTGCTTGGACAGCGCGCTGAACACCAAGGCCGGCACGAATACATCCAGGTTGATGCGATTGGCGACCTCCATTTCAGGTCTGCGATAATGTCCATACACGACGCCCACCGCAACGACCACGAAGATCGGTAAGACGATTTCCGCGATGCGGGCGATGAGCATGTGAGTTCCCCCTCAATCCCCCTTTTGCTAAAGAGGAAAGGATCCAAACCCCTCCTTGTGAAAAAGGGGGCAGGGGGCGATTTTCAATGACGGAAATGGCGCACGCCGGTAAAGACCATCGCCATGCCGTGTTCATCGGCGGCGGCGATGACTTCGTCGTCTCGCTGTGAGCCGCCCGGTTGGATCACCGCGGCAATGCCGGCCATGAAGGCGGCATCGATGCCGTCGCGAAAGGGAAAAAAGGCATCGGAGGCCATGACCGCGTCCTTGACCTCAAGGCCCGCGTCCGCAGCCTTGATGCCGGCGATCTTCGCCGATACCACGCGACTCATCTGACCAGCGCCTATGCCGATCGTATGCCCGCCGCGCGCGTACACAATGGCGTTCGATTTGACGAACTTGGCCACGCGCCAGGCGAACAGCAGGTCCGTGATCTCCTGCTCGGAGGGTGTCCGTCGTGTGACGACCTTGAGATCCGCGCGCGAGATCCTGCGGTTGTCGGCGGTCTGGATCAGCAGGCCGGAACCGATGCGCTTCAGGTCGTGGGTGTTGCAACCGTCCCCCGGCTCGATCTTCAAGACGCGCACGTTCGTCTTCGCGCGCGTCACCTCCAGGGCGTCTTCTGCCACGCTCGGCGCCAGCAGCAGCTCGACGAACTGACGTCCGACGATGGCCTGAGCCGTGCCGCGGTCGATCTCCCGATTGAAGGCGATGATGCCTCCAAACGCGGAGGTAGGATCGGTCTGGTAGGCGCGTTCGTAGGCCCGGCCGATGTCCTCCGCTACCGCGACACCGCATGGATTGGCATGCTTGACGATGACGCAAGCTGGTTGTTCGAACTGGCGAAGACATTCCCAGGCCGCGTCAGCGTCGGCGATGTTGTTATACGAGAGTTCCTTGCCCTGCAACTGTTGGAAGCCCACAAGTGATCCGCGCGCGGGATACAGATCGCGGTACAAGGCCGCCTGCTGATGCGGATTCTCGCCATAACGCAGGTCCAACAGCTTCGCGAAGCGGCCGTTCGCTTGCCCGGGAAACTCTATGCGCCTGCCATCGGGCTGTCGAGAAGAGAGATAATCGCTGATGGCGGCGTCATAATTGGAGACATGGTTGAAGGCCTCGACCGCGAGATTAAAGCGCGTCTCATGCGTAATCCGGCCTTGTGCCTCCAGCTCCGCGAGCACCGGCTCGTACTGGGCGGGACTGGTCAGCACCCCAACGTGCGCGAAGTTCTTCGCAGCGGCGCGTAGCAGGGCAGGCCCACCGATGTCAATGTTCTCGATGGCTTCGGCCAGCGTATGCTCCGGGTTGGCGACCGTACGTTCGAACGGATAGAGGTTTACGGCCACCAGATCGATCGGTGATATGCCGGTCTCCTCCATGACCGCATCGTCGACCCCGCGCCGCGCGAGGATGCCGCCATGGATCTTTGGATGGAGGGTTTTTACCCGACCCTCCATGATCTCGGCGAAGCCCGTGTACTTCGAGATCTCGGTCACCGAGACGCGATGTTGCGCGAGCAGCGTCGCGGTGCCGCCGGTGGATATGATTTCCACGCCTAATGCGCGCAAGCGCTGAGCCAGATCAACGACGCCGGACTTGTCCGAGACGCTGATCAGGGCCCGCTCGATCCGCGCTGGGGCCTCACTCATGGGGGTCCGTAGGAACTGTTATAACATGAGCCGCGGAACCGGCGGCTGCGGTTATGATTAATCCAGCCCGTAGTGCTTGAGCTTCTTGCGCAGCGTTCCGCGATTGAGGCCCAGGCACTCTGCGGCGCGACTCTGATTGCCGTGGACGTAGCGCATCATTATTTCAAGCAGCGGCCGCTCGACCTCTTCCATTACGAGCCGATAGAGTGAGTCTGGTTTATGTCCGTTGAGCTGCTCGAAGTACAGTGACATCGCAATCCGCACCGCGCTGGACAAAGGCTGCTTACGCCGCTCGGTATCGGGTACGGCCCATACCGACTGCTGAGGCATTCGCATGCTTATGATCTCCGACCGCCCCCGTAACGCGAAGCCTGCTGGGGACGGACGCTCAAACCATTGAAGTGATCCGCAGCCGAGCCCATCAAAGCAGGCGTGCCGGCGGCTTCGCGGCGCCGGCGTCGGGATCTCTTATATTGTGTTGCTTTGACGGCGAGGTGGCTGCGCTGACGGTCCGTATGATGGCATTCACCCCGAGTGCTGCCAAGCCTTTTTGCAATTCTTTTTGTTGCTTGAATGCGCCCGCCTAATCTAATCCGGTAATGCGTAGAAGGCGAACTCGTAGGCGGCGGCGTTTGTCCCAGGGTCGGGGATTTCGACGCTCGCCTTGATCGGCACGTTTGGCGCCATGAATGCAGCGGCGTCTGTCCCTGGAAGGTACTCGCGCGGCGTGAAGCGATGGGTGGCCACTACCGTACCCTGCAGGTTGGTGAACGATACCTGCAGCAAGGGATACGGCTGCGCGAACGGCGCCTTGTTCGCCAGGGTCGCGGTAATCCTCAGCACGTTCGCCCGACCTGGAGGTGTAAAGACGTTGCGTCCGATGATCTCGATGCGGTTAAGGTCCTGGCGAGGTCGGAGCTTGCAGCCAATCAAAGGGCACACGATGTTTGCCCATTCCGCTACGACGGGGTTCTCGACCACGAAATCGCGCGCGGAGTAAAGCCACGCCGCAGCGAGCGCCAGAGCCAACGACAAAACGACCATGCCTGCGCGCAGTAGCCGGCGAGACTGGTACGGTTTGGTGGGCGGGCCGAAAGCGAAGTCCTGCGGCGCATGCGTTTCATTGTCTGCCGCCGGCGCCTCCATCCGTTCGGGGGGCGCCTTGGCAAGTCTGTGCTCCTTGAGCTGCAGTGTTAGAGGGGTCGTGCGGCGATCTGGCGCTGGTTCGACGACGGGCTCATGTTTGCGGATGTCGGAGGAAGCGCCTTGGCCGGGACTTGTTGACATCGTCATCGAAGACTTTGCGCGCGTGGACGAGGAATCCGCAGGCGCGCCGGAACGCAGACGCTTGATGTTCTCGCTGCCGTTGAAGATGACGCTGCACTTGCCACAACGCACGAGTCCGCCTGCAGCCGACAGCTGCTGGTGGGTGACGCGAAACACGGACCTGCATGAGGGACACTGCGTCTGCATCGCATGATCGACTAGGAGCCACGGCCGTTCGGTGTGGGACTCTGCGGCCGAGCGAAGCCGCCTCTAGGATTGTTAAACCCTCGTGCCTTCCAGTAGGACCCAACCGTCGGTGGCGCGTGGGACGGCAAGCGCGAAGTGCTGCGCGTATGCCGCGCTCACCCTGGCAATCTGCCTGTCCAGTAATCCGGAAAGTACGATTCGACCGCCTGATTTTACGCGTTCGGCAAACAGCCCGGCCAGTTCGATCAAAGGATTCGCCAGGATATTTGCGATCACTAAATCAGCGGGCCTGCGGGAGAGCGCTTCCGGACGGCAGGTATGAAGCCGGCGATGCGAGATATCGTTGCGCTTGGCATTCGCGCGCGTCGCGCACAGGGCTTGTGCGTCGATATCAACGGCGCGCACGTGACGCGCGCCGAGCTTGAGGGCCGCAATCGCCAATATCCCCGAGCCGCAGCCGTAGTCGATGATTGCGGCCGCGATTGGCGGGTGCGCATCCAGCCATTCGAGGCAGAGCGCCGTGGTCGGATGTGTGCCGGTGCCGAAGGCAAGCCCCGGCTCGAGCCGCACACTAACGGCCGCCGGCTCGGCCGCATCATCATGCCCGTTGGGCAAGACCCGCAGTCGGTGTCCAAACCGCATGGGCTTGAAGTGATCGAGCCAGATTCGGGTCCAATCCCGCTCGGGCAAGGGCCGGCTGCTGAAGCTCGAATCCCCCAAGACCTCATGGAGACTTTGCCGCAGTGATTCGATCTCCACGGCTTCGCTGAAGAGCGCCGTGATGACCAGCTGCGGCCACAGCGGCGTTTCGCCGGGCAAGGGCTCCAACACGGCATGATCGGCGGCATCCTGAAGGGTGAGCGACAGGGCGCCCTGATCGAGCAGTGCCTGCTCGATCTCGTCCAGGCGAGCGCGGTCTATGTTGATGGAGACCTGGAGCATGTGTTTACCGGCCTATAAGCTCGGAAGCCGACACCTGCATTTCGCGCTCGTCGGGCTGGCTCGACTTTGACTTGCACGCCTTGGTCTCTCAAAGGCCCAGCTGCTTCTCCAGGTAGTGAATATCAGTGCCGCCTCTCTGGAAGTTGGCGTCTTTCATGATGTCCCGGTGCAATGGGATGTTGGTCTTGATGCCTTCGATGACCGCTTCGCTCAGGGCCCCGTCCATACGACTGATGGCGGAGGCGCGTGTGTCGCCGAAGGCGATCAACTTGCCAATCATCGAGTCGTAGTAGGGTGGCACGGTGTAGCCGTTGTAGACGTGCGAATCCACGCGGACACCTGGTCCGCCTGGACAATGAAACTGCTTGATGGTGCCAGGCGATGGCAAGAAATTGTCTGGGTCTTCGGCGTTTATGCGACATTCGATCGCATGGCCGCGGATGACTACGTCCGCCTGCTGGTAAGCCAGTCTCTCGCCGGCGGCAATCAGCAATTGCTGCTTGACGATATCGATACCGGTGACCATCTCCGTCACCGGATGTTCGACCTGTACGCGCGTATTCATTTCGATGAAGTAGAACTCGCCGTCCTCATACAGGAATTCAAAAGTTCCGACGCCGCGATAGCCGATCCGCAGGCAGGCCTCGACCACTAGAGCGCCCAGCCTTTCGCGTTGACGCGCCGAAAGCTCAGGCGCCGGAGCTTCCTCGACCACCTTCTGATGTCGGCGTTGCATGGAGCAATCGCGCTCCCCCAGGTGAATGGCGTTGCCGTGGATGTCTGCGACAACTTGGAATTCGATATGGCGTGGTCTCTCCAGGTACTTCTCCATGTATACGGTGTCGTTGCCAAAGGCGGACAAGGCCTCTGCGCGCGTGAGCGCGATAGAGTTCAGGAGTGCGCCCTCGGCATGCACCACACGCATGCCGCGACCGCCGCCGCCGGCGGCGGCCTTGATGATGACCGGATAACCCATCTGCTTGGCGAGCCGCAGATTCGTGTCCTGGCTGTCGTCGAGCGGACCGTCGGAGCCGGGCACGCACGCCACGCCCGCGGCGCGCATGGCTTCCCGGGCGGAGATCTTGTCGCCCATTAGACGGATCGTCTCGGGGCGCGGACCTATGAAGGTAAAGCCGCTGGATTCGACGCGCTCGGCGAAATCCGCGTTTTCGGCGAGAAATCCATAACCGGGGTGGATCGCGACGGCGTCCGTCACCTCCGCCGCGCTGATGATGGCCGGGATGTTGAGGTAGCTGTCGCTAGGCGGTGCAGGTCCGATGCACACCGACTCGTCGGCCAGCCTGACATGCATCAGGTTGCGGTCGACCTCTGAATGCACTGCGACGGTCTTGATGCCGAGCTCCCGGCATGCGCGCAGAATGCGCAACGCGATCTCGCCGCGATTGGCGATAACGATCTTGTCCAGCATCAACGACGACAGGGAAGAGCCGGTGTGACGTTATTCGATGACGAAGAGGCTCTGACCGTACTCAACAGGCTGCCCGTTTTCAACCAACACGGCCGTGATGACGCCTGCCTTGTCGGCCTCGATCTGATTCAGCATTTTCATGGCCTCGATGATGCAAAGCTTGTCACCCACTTCCACTTTCTGACCCACTTCCACAAAGGGCTTAGCGCCGGGGGAGGGCGCGCGATAGAAGGTGCCGACCATCGGTGAGATCACATGATGGCCCGAAGGCGTGGCTTCCGTAGCCCCTTTCTGCTCGGCGCTGGACGTCCCGGGGCGCATCGCGTCCCCCGCGCCGTGAGGCATCATTGCGCCCGTGGGTATGATGATCGGTGTGCCGGCCGGCTGCGGTCGCTCGCGCGTGATGCGCACCGATTCCTCGCCTTCCTTGATTTCGATCTCGGCGACGCCCGATTCGTTCAACAGGTCGATGAGTTTTCTGATCTTGCGGATGTCCACGATCGTCGCTCGTCAGGACGCCGTCTCACCCAATCTATGTACGACAGCCTGCAGGGCCAGCTCATAGCCCTTGACGCCCAGACCCGAGATAACGCCGACCGCGATGTCGGACAGATAGGAGTGTCTGCGAAACGCCTCGCGCGCATGTATGTTAGTGATGTGAATCTCGATGAAAGGCACGGCCGCGGCGAGCAGCGCGTCTCTAAGCGCAATGCTGGTATGCGTGAACGCCCCTGGGTTGAAAATGATGAATGCCGTACCATCTTTGCGCGTGGCGTGGATGCGCGCGATGAGTTCATGCTCGGCGTTGCTCTGAGCGGTCGCGAGTTCATGCCCCTGTGCCTGCGCCTGGCGACCGAGTGCGGCACAAATGTCATCTAGCGTGGCCGCGCCATAGTGCTCCGGCTCGCGGGTGCCCAGGAGGTTGAGGTTAGGCCCGTTCAGCAGGAGTATCTTTGCCATTCGATCGACTTATTATCCGCGGGCATCAGCGGTTTTAGTGGTCTGGGAGCAGGCCTGGCGCGATTCTGCACTAGGGTATTGTTGTTGTCCAGTTCACTGCTGTTCGGCGCTACTTCCGCCTTTTTCGCCCGCAGCAACGGAAGACGCCAGTTCGATCAGCGTTGCGCTGCCAAAAGAGGCAGCAGTTCGGTCTCCAATTCCTGTTTGCCCAACGCGCCCGCCTTGATGAACTGGATGATCCCCGCGCGATCAATCAGCACGCTGTAGGGTAGCGCCCCATAGGCATTGCCATAGCGGTCGGCAACCGCTATGGCCTTCTCGGGCCCGACAAGTTGTGGATAGTGCACGCCGATGCGCTTGGTGAATCCCACGACCGCCTCGGGCTGGTCGATCGCCACCCCCACGACCTGAAAACCGCGCCGACCATACTTCTCCTGCAACTCTGCGAACGATGGCATCTCTTTACGACAGGGCTCACACCAGGTCGCCCAGAAATTGACGAGCAAGACACTCCCGTCCCACTTGCTAATCGAAGTGGGCCGCCCGACGGCATCGGGTAAGCTAAAGGCGGGCCGCTTCGCCCCGATCAGGTGTTGATCCTCAAGTTGTGCCGCTGCCCTAGGCGGCGCTATCCCAGAAGGCCGCGGCCCAGACATTTCAAATATCGAGAAGCCGGCTAGCGCCGCCACGAGGCCGACCAGCAGATACCCGATGAGGAGACTGCGCTTGGCTCCGGGCTGATTCACACGCCTATTCCACGGCCAGCGCTTGATGAACGTGCTGGCTGAATTCCTCAGGTGGCATGTAGCCGATGACGCGCCGCTCAGGTCGTTCTTCGCCGCCTGCTGTGTAAAAAAGGATGGCAGGCGGCCCGAACAGACCCAGTGACTTCAGCAAGGCGCGATCCTGCGCGTCATTGCCCGTCACGTCGGTCTGCAGCAGCACGGTGTTGGACAGCGCGGCCTGCACGCGTGCATCGCTGAAGGTGTACTTTTCCATCTCCTTGCAGGCGACGCACCAGTCCGCATAGAAATCGAGCATCGCTGGCTTGCCCTGAGTGGTCGCGGCTTGCAGCGCCCTTTCGAGTCCCTCGGTGCCCTTGACCTGCTGGAACTCCAAGGACGCCTGAGACGGTGCCCCGTCTTCCGCGATCAACACTCTCTTGAGGGGCTGCAGGACATCGTTACTGCCGCCCGCCGCGCCGACCAGCAGCAACGCGCCGTATATAGACATGGCCAGCCCTAAACCCTTCCACAGGCGGAACCAGCCGGAGACGCCCTCGCGCACCGCATCGAAGGCGCCCATGTAAATACCCGAGACGATCAGCAGCAGCGCCCACAAGACCATGGTCACGGCGGTGGGCAGGATGCGTTCCAGGAGCCAGATCGCTACCCCCAGCAGCAGCACGCCGAAAACGGCCTTGGTCGCCTCCATCCAGGGGCCAGCCTTGGGCATGAACTTGCCGGCAGAGGTGCCGATGACGAGCAGCGGCGCGCCCATTCCGAGGGATAGGGCGAACAGCGCGACGCCGCCCAGCGCGGCATCACCGGTATGCGCGATGTACAGGAGGGCGGCGATCAGGGGCGCCGTGACGCAAGGCCCCACGATCAGGGCCGAAAGCAAGCCCATGACGCCCGCGCCGATGAAGGTGCCGCCCTGTTGCCGGCTGCTCAGCGCGGCGAGACGGCTCTGGACGCCGGCAGGCATTTGCAGTTCATAGAATCCGAACATCGACAAGGCCAGCAGCACGAAAATCGCGGCGAAGACCGTCAGCACCCAGGGATTCTGGAAGAGGGCCTGCACGTTCTCGCCGGAGAGTCCTACGATGATGCCGGCGACCGTGTAGGTCATGGCCATCGCCAGCACGAAGGTGAGCGAGAGCAAAAAGGCCTTGCGCGTGTCGATGCTGGCGCCTTGTCCCGCGATCACGCCCGACAGGATGGGGATCATGGGGAAGACACACGGCGTAAAGGCCAGCAGCAGGCCCGCCCCGAAGAACCCGACGACGTTCAGCCAGATGCCGCCGTTGGCAAGGCGATCCGCGAGCCGATCCTGTTCCGACTGGAAATCCGGGGAAGAAGACCCCTCCGCGTTGACGCCACTGGACCCAGATGAGATGCTCGCGCTGACCGAAGGCGCCGCGCCCGCGCCATATGCCGGCAGTTTGAGGCTAGCCGTCTTGGTGATAGGCGGATAACAAAGCCCCGCCTCCGCGCAGCCCTGATATTGGGTCTCCAAGACAATGGTTCTGGACTCGCCGCCCGCGCGGGTCAGCGGCAGCGCCACCTCCACGTCCTGGGGATAGATCTCGACTCGACCGAAGAACTCGTCCTCCTCGACCTTGCCCGGCGGCAGCGAGATCTTGCCCAGGGACATGCCAGCCGCATTTTTGAGCGCGAACCGCATCTTGTCGCGGTACAGATAATAGCCGTCCTCAACCTGCCATCGAGCGATGATGCTCGACGCATCCTGAGCCTCGGCGCTGAATTGGAAGGCCTGATCCGGCGGCAAGAATTCCGTTTCACCTGCGCCGTCCAGGAGTTCGGCAATTGCATCGGCGCCTGACGCGCCCGCCAGCAAGGCTATGGGGGCGGACCCGGGGCCAATCTCCTGCCATGGCGTATCCTGCGCGATCTGGGCACCTGCGATCGATGGCGCGACCAATACGGCCGTGAGAAATAGGCCTGCTTTCAGATGAGCTAGCATCAAGCTGTGGTCTGTGCGTCGATCCAGTTCAGGTAGCCGGTGAGACCTCGCGCGATTGGAGCAGCGATGATCTCGGGAAGTTCATAAGGATGCATGGCGACGATCGCCGCTTCCAGGGCTGGAAAGCGTGCGGCCGTCGTCTTGATGAGGAGCAGGTGCTCGGTGTCGACCTTCGCCTCGCCCTTCCATTCGTATACGGAGGTCATCTGTGGCAGCACGTTGACGCACGCAGCAAGTTTATCCTGCACTAACTTGGCGGCTGCTTGCATGGCAGCTTCGCGGTCGGGGTACGTAGTGAATACGAGCAGTGCGTCGGCCATAAGCAGGAGCGAGATCAGGATAGAGCGCCGGAGACGTCATTCGAGCGGAGCTTGGAAAGCACTGCATATTAAAGATGCACGCACGACTGTGCAAAGCGTGGTCCGGAGGCCGCAATGCCCTTTTTATTCTTGCTTCCGACCCACACCTGAGAGAAACACCTGACGTGGACTGACAATGAATCCTCGTATCCTCCTCGCGGTTTGTCTGCTCGGCGTGCCGCTGCTGGAGATCTATCTATTTATCAAGGTAGGCCGCGCGATCGGTGTATGGCCTACCCTTGCGCTGGTAGTTTTGATTGCCCTTGTCGGCGCGTCACAGTTGCGCATTCAGGGCTTGGCCGTGTTGCGGCGTGTGCAGCAGAGTCTGAGCCGGCGTGAGTGGCCTGCTGACGATCTGCTGGAGGGTATGGCGGTTTTGGTCGGTGGCCTCTTGCTGCTGATACCGGGATTTTTTACCGATCTCATTGGATTGCTCCTGCTGTGGCCGCCGGCGCGCAAGACCATGCTCAGCAATCTGCTGTCGCGTATCCGATCTACTGGCCGGTTCGAGCTTGCTGAGTCCCCAGGGCCGAGACAGGAACCGGACCGCGGACGAATCATCGAGGGCGAGTACACGCGCGATCCAGACGAATGAGCAAGAATTCTTGACAAGCAGATTGTCGACACTATCATTAGCACTCGCCACACGCGAGTGCTAATGCCGTCAGGCGCCAGCCTCGCCCGAAATATCTTCGCTCATTTCATTGATACTGTAAGGAGTCATGTTCTATGCACATCCGTCCCCTGCATGACCGGGTGGTGATCAAGCGTATGGAAGAAGAGAAAACCAGCCCTGGTGGCATCGTTATTCCGGATACGGCCGCCGAGAAACCCATCAAGGGCAAGGTACAAGCGGTCGGCAAAGGCAAGATCCTCGAGAACGGCGAGGTGCGACCACTGGACGTGAAGGCAGGCGACAAGGTTCTATTCGGGAAGTACTCCGGCACCGAGGTCAAGGTCAACGGCGAAGACCTGCTGGTCATGCGCGAAGACGACATCATGGCCATCATCGAGGGTTAGCTGCTCACATCTCGCGATCTGTTTGAAGGTAGGAGCGCGCCCCTTCGACGTGGCTCAGGGCAACTTCGCCGAGATCGTCGCGATCAGGCTTGTCCGGCAACGCCGACCGCGGATCGCTCCTGCAAGTTCGACTCAAATCTGTTAAAGGAAACTAATCATGGCTGCGAAAGAAGTACGTTTTAGTGACGAAGCTCGGCATCGGATGATGACCGGCGTCAATGTTCTGGCCAATGCCGTCAAGGCAACCTTGGGTCCCAAGGGGCGCAACGTCGTCCTCGACAAGAGTTTCGGCGCTCCCACAGTGACTAAGGATGGCGTCTCGGTGGCCAAGGAGATCGAGCTTAAGGAGAAGTTCGAGAACATGGGCGCCCAGATGGTCAAAGAGGTCGCCTCCAAGACCTCGGACGTGGCGGGCGATGGCACGACCACCGCCACCGTGCTCGCGCAGGCCATCTTCCGTGAAGGGATGAAATCTGTCTCCGCGGGCATGAACCCGATGGACCTGAAGCGCGGTATCGATAAGGCCGTGATCGCGGCGGTCGAGGAACTGAAGAAGCTCTCAAAGCCGTGCGAGAACAGCAAGGCGATCAGTCAGGTCGGCGCGATCTCGGCCAATGCAGACGAATCCATCGGCAAGATCATTGCCGACGCAATGGACAAGGTCGGCAAGGAGGGCGTGATCACGGTCGAGGAGGGGTCCGGGCTCGAGAACGAGCTCGAGGTCGTCGAGGGCATGGAGTTCGATCGCGGTTATCTGTCGCCTTACTTCATCAACAACCAGCAGAGCCAGACGGCAGAGCTGGAAGAACCTTACATCCTGCTGCACGACAAGAAGATCTCCAACATCCGTGAGATGCTACCGGTGCTGGAAGGTGTCGCGAAGGCCGGTCGGCCGCTGCTGATCATCGCCGAAGACGTGGAAGGCGAGGCCTTGGCCACCCTCGTCGTGAACACCATCCGCGGTATCGTAAAGGTTGCGGCTGTGAAGGCTCCCGGGTTCGGTGATCGGCGCAAGGCCATGCTGCAGGACATCGCAGTGTTGACCGGCGGCACCGTGATCTCAGAAGAAGTTGGCCTGTCGCTGGAGAAAGCAACGCTGGACGACCTGGGTTCCGCGAAGAAGGTATCGGTCGCCAAGGAGAGCACGACGATTGTCGACGGCGCGGGCTCGACGGACGATATCAAGGGACGTATCGAACAGATCAAAGCGCAGATCGAGGAAACCACCTCCGACTACGACAAGGAGAAACTGCAGGAGCGCATGGCCAAGCTCGCCGGCGGTGTGGCCGTGGTCAGAGTAGGCGCCGCGACCGAGGTCGAGATGAAGGAGAAGAAGGCGCGCGTGGAAGACGCACTGCATGCAACTCGCGCGGCCGTGGAAGAGGGCGTAGTGCCGGGTGGTGGCGTGGCGCTGCTGCGCGCCCGTGCTGTGCTCAAGGATCTGAAGGGCGACAACGAGGACCAGAACGTCGGCATTCGCATCGCGTACCGCGCAATGGAAGAGCCGCTACGGCAGATCGTGCAGAATGCGGGCGAGGAGTCCTCGGTCATTCTGGCCGAGGTCCAGTCCGGCGAAGGCAACTACGGCTATAACGTCGCCACCGGAGAATTCGGCGACATGATCAAGATGGGCATCTTGGACCCGACGAAAGTGGCCCGTACAGCCCTGCAGAACGCCTCGTCGATCGCGGGACTCATGGTCACGACCGAGGCGATGGTGGCGGAGTTGCCAAAGGAAGAAGAGCCTGCACATGGCCATGCCGGCATGGGAGACATGGGCGGCATGGGCGGCATGATGTGAGCCGATCCGTAGCTTGAGCACCTTAGAAAGCCCCGCATTGCGGGGCTTTCTTTTGGACTGATCAGAAAATCGCCGCACGGGCGCAGAGGTCGCAAAGGAAGAAAACGAGCTCGAAGATGAGAAATTGGCTCGTGCGAGTACATCGCTCATGACTCGGCCTGTATCCCCTACGTTCTTTGCGCCTTCGCGGTCTTTGGGTTAGTGTCTCCTCGCATGCATCTCCTGAGCGTGGACCCGACGAGTGGCTTACTGACCGGCGCCCGCTATCTGGCGTCGCCCAACGCCGATGAACGCCCCGCAGGCATCGTTCCGGATTTGATCATCGTCCATGGCATCAGCCTGCCGCCGGGCGAGTTCGGCGGCGCCTGGATAGACCAGCTATTCACCAATTGCCTGGATTCGCGCATGCACCCGTATTTTGCGCAGATTTGCGAGCTGAAAGTCTCGGCGCATGTCCTGATCCGCCGCGACGGCGAACTGGTGCAGTACGTGCCCTTTCAGCGCCGCGCCTGGCATGCGGGCGCCTCGACGTATTGTGGCCGCGCGCGCTGCAATGACTTCTCGATCGGGATTGAGTTAGAAGGTACCGACCACGTCGCCTACGAGGACATCCAGTACGTTCGCCTTGCCGGGACAATCAAGGCGCTCATGGAGGCGTATCCGTCGTTATCCGAGGAGCACATCGCCGGCCATTCCGATGTCGCTGCAGGCCGCAAGACCGATCCAGGACCGGCGTTCGACTGGCGGCATCTGCGAAAACTGCTCGATGACGATTCCGACCGATGCGGCTAAGGCTTTCGTAAACCTGTTTCGCCTCGTCCATGTCGGCGGCGCGACCAGGAGTTGTGCACGATATTCGGTGATCGAACCTTTGATCCTTTACAGGAGACTTCCATGAGTCCTTTCGCGCGCACCGCGATCCTCGCCGCCAAGGCTGCAGAGGCCGTGATCGAACGCTACTACCGCGGCGACATCGAGGTGCGACTCAAGGCGGATCAGAGTCCGGTGACCATTGCCGACATCGAAGCCGAACAAACTATCAAGGGATTGATCACCGAGGCCTATCCCGATCACGGCTTCTACGGTGAGGAGACCGGGCGCGTGCGGCCTGATGCGGAGTACGTATGGCTCATCGACCCCATCGATGGCACCAAGAGCTTCGTGCGCCAATATCCCTTTTTCTCTACGCAGATCGCCTTAATGCAGGGCGACCGGTTGATCCTAGGCGTTTCGAACGCGCCCATCGCAGGCGAGCTTGCGTACGCTGAGCGCGGTTGCGGCGCCTATCTTAACGAACAGCCGCTGCGCGTGAGCGACGTGGCCTCAGTACAACAGGCCACGCTATCCCTGGGCAACATCAAGACACTGGCCGCCGCGCCGCAGTGGTCGCGCCTCGCGGACATCGTGCAAAGGGTCAACCGCACGCGCGGCTACGGCGACTTCCTGCACTATCACATGCTGGCGGCCGGCAAGCTGGACATCGTGCTGGAATCCGACGTCAATATCCTGGATATCGCGGCGTTATCGGTGATCGTGGACGAGGCCGGCGGCAGGTTCACCGATTTGACCGGCAGACCGCCTGGGCTAGACACGACGACTGTGTTGGCGGCGAGCACACCAGGCCTGCACGAGGAGATCAGGCTGCTGTTGGAGTAGGCGGGGTCCAGCCGCGTATCGATCAGTCATAAGATCGACCCGTTGGCACGCTCTAGGCGTTCAGCAAGCGCCACCGCCCATTGATCAGGCCCTCGATCGGCCGGAAGCGGATTTTGTAGCTCATCTTGCGATTACCCGCTATCCAATAGCCTAGGTATACGTAGCGAAGGCCGCGGCGGCGCGCCTCCTCTATCTGCCACAGGATGGCATACGTGCCCAGGCCGCGGCGTTTACGCTCGGGACTAAAGAAGGTGTACACGGCCGACAAGCCCTCCGCGACCCTGTCGCACACCGCCACCCCTAAGAGCGTGTCACCTAGGACGAACTCCACGAACAGGGTGTCGCTCCAGGAACAGCTCAAAAAGTCCAGGTAGGTTTGCGGCGTCGGGTTGTCCATCTCTCCGCCCGCGTGCCGACCGCGCTGATACCGCCGGTAAAGCGCAAAGTGTTCGGCTCTGTATCCTTGGGAGACGACATTGACGCTCAGGTCTCCATTCAAACGCCAGTTGCGGCGCTGGCTGCGGCTGAGGTGAAAGGCGGCCACCGGAATGCGGGTAGGAATGCATTCGCTACACCCGGGACATTGCGGCCGATAGAGGTGTGAACCGCTGCGCCGGAATCCATTGTCGATCAAGCGGCCGTACACGGCGGCGTTCATCCTGGCGCGCGGGTCCGCGAAGACATTCACGGCC
>WUUC01082339.1_pt1 | contig 16677 bp, 13 predicted proteins | sample 6278441 | NCBI WGS metagenome assembly WUUC01 (sample SAMN13675441, study PRJNA597444) | soil metagenome | isolation source: soil | place: USA: Washington | collected 2017-10
CGAAATGTGGGAGGGTGCGCCGTATCGATCGCGGCAGCGCGCCGCCGCAGCTGCGCGAACATCAGGTTGATCTCGCGCCGCACCAGATCCCCGCCGTCGTCGCCTCGCCAAAGTTGCCGGATATTGGCAACGAGCCGATAGCAGAGATCGATCGGCACGACGAGGCACTCGATGCTCCCGTCGCGGTGTCTGCGCACGAGCAACGCCTCCACATCGGGCGCGATGCTTCGGAGCAACGCGCTCCTGCCCTGTAGCTCCGACCACGCCGCTTCAGACAGATCCGCCTCAATGGCGCCGCCCGTGCCAGGAAAAAACGCCACCCAGCGTGCCAGCGTGGAGTGGTAAAAACAGAAGGCGAAGCTCACGGGCATCCCCACGGCTGCCCAGTCCGCCTCGCTGGTCAGGAGATCGGGATCGACGCGCACCTGCTCCGGCACGCCCCGGTGGCGGCCTCCCAGGTTACCGACGAAGGGCAGCGCGCAGTCACGACAGGCGCACAGCAGCTTCTCTTCCAGCAGATCCAACACGTGCGCGTGCTCCGCTCCGAGCGCCGTGGTACACAGCTCACAACGTGTCCCGGAAAAGCGCATTCGCGCGAAGCGTTGCAGCGAACGACGTGCGCTCACGGGCAAGCGCTCCGATGCGCGCACCGAACGGACCCGCCGCGGGCCTCACCCGCTGTGTTGAGACGAAGAGTGCGAATGTACAGCTGGAGGTTGCGGTGCATGCGGGAAGGGGGAGCTTCCCACATCGAAACGCCAGCGGCGAGCCGCGCCTGGCCCGTTCTGCCTCGCGCGCTCCGATCTGCCCCGGCCACGAGCGCTCCTTTTCGACGCACGGGTCGTAAGCTCATAGGCCGGCGTGTGTTCGCATTCAATATTCCCAGTCAGCCGATACGGGCGTGGCGGGCACGTGCATGATCACGCGGCTGGCGCAGCTTCTGGCGCTCGAATTCCTCGAGGACGAAAACCGTCACGCTGCCATAGATCAGATGGGCGGCCAGATTGACGGCATTTTCCGCCGACCCGGAACGCCAGGGTGGCCTGGCGATGCCGAGCGCGGGAAACACGATCGCGGAGCCAAGTGCCCAGAGAAACAGCCCGAGGCCAGCTCCATGGCTCAGGTCGGCGCGGGTCCGGGAGCCCAGTGTCCCACCGTAGAGCGCTCCCCACGTCAGGCCGTACCCGAGATGAATGAGCTGATCGGCCGTGTGGTGAGCTGCCGCCGGCGCACCGACTCCGACTCGCGTGCGCTCCTTCAGCCACACTTCGACGGCTTGTGGTGGCATCTGCTCGATGAGGCCGGCTCGGTGGGCGATCAGGCGCAGCACGGTCATGCATCCGGCGGCAATCCCCCCGGCGATCGCTCCGTGAACGGCGGTACTCAGCGCTCGTCGCATGTCCGCGCTCCCTTCGTCCTCCAGTGCCTCGCGGGCATGAAGCGGGGTTTTGGTGGATTTGGCTCAGATGGTTGGAACACGTCACGAGCCTTTGCAAGAGCCGCTCCAGTTTTACCCGTGGCTGCGGCGGGGGGCGTCAATTGACGTCGCCGCGGCGCTCCGGCAAAAGGCGGGAAGATGGATCGCACAGCCGTGTTCGTTGACGCCGGGTACCTGTTCGCGTGCGGCTCGGTGCTGATCAGCGGCGAGAGACTGGCCCGTTGCGAGCTGCAGCTCGAACACGAGGCGGTCCTGGATCTGTTCAGCAGAATTGCCCGAGAGCTGACCGGTTTGCCGCTGCTGCGTATTTATTGGTACGACGGAGCGGCGGCGGGACCCACGTTGCAACAGCTGGCGCTCGCGTATTGGCCGAACGTGAAGCTGCGCCTGGGCTCACTGAACCAGCAAGGTCAGCAAAAAGGCGTCGATGCGCTGATCGTTACCGATCTGATCAATCTGGCGCGTCATCGGGCGATGGCGGACGCCGTCCTGGTCACGGGCGATGAGGACATTCGCGTGGGTGTGCAGCAGGCCCAGGAGCTCGGCGTGCGCGTGCATCTCGTGGGGATCGAGCCGGCACGGGAGAACCAATCGGGGCTGTTGGCTCAGGAGGCTGACGCCCTGCGCGAGATCAGCCTCGCAGAGCTGGCACCCTGCCTGAAACGAGCCGCTCTCCTCGCCCCAGCAGGCGGGCGAGCTGGAGGCAGCGGCGTGCCAGATGGCGGCCTGGAGAGCGTCGCCGGGCGGGTCGCGGCGGAGCTCGATGCGGAGCAGAGGGCTGTCATGCTCGCCGAGGCCGGCGCAGGCTCTCTGCCCGCGGACGTCGATCGGAAGCTCTTGATAGCGGCGACCCAGGCCGCCGGGGGTGTCCCGCTCAGCGCCGATCAGAAGCGCAGCTTACGCGCGCTCTTTCTCGCCGCTTCCCGCAAATTGGCACGGCAGTAACGCTGGCGGTCGGGCTGCCTCCACGCCACCTCAGATCGAATACAGATCGAGCGCTCCGCTCAGGCGCGTCCGGATCCAATCGAGCGGCTCGCCTCTCTGATCGGCGACCAGCCGCTCGATCACTGGCACATAGTTGATGATGTTCAGCGCCCTGATCACCGGAGCTAGCTCGGCGATGCGACTCTCTGACGCGCCATACCCGTGCAAAAACCACTGCTTTTCGTCGATCGTAAGGTCATGCAGAGCCACGGACCACTCCCAGTGCGGGGCCAGCGACGAGGCGCTGTCCTCCCAGTCGACGATGGCTGTGATGCTCCCGGTGTGGTCGACCAGCACGTTCTTCAAGCGCAGGTCGCCGTGGTTCAGGGCAGGGGCATCGGAGGACAGGGCCGCCGTTAGCAGGATGTTCCGGAGCCGTTCCAGCCGCGCGAGTGTCATGATCCGATAGCGCGAGAGGGCCTCCAGGCGATCGTCCAGCTTCAGCTCCCTCTCCAGGAACTCCTGCCAGCTGAGCCCCACCCGGCCAGAGGTCGGCCAGTGAAAGGTGTAACCGAACCCCAGCGTGGGGATGGAGTTGATCAGCGCAGCGTAGCGGCCCATCTCGCGCACGATGCGCCAGCGATCCGGATGATAGACAGCTGTCCTGCCGCGCGCTCGCCGTTGCACAGAGTACGGAAAGCTCCCTGGCAGCTCGCCCACGTGCAGTACCTCGGGTGCCGGTATACCCTCTGCGCGCGCTCGGATCGTGGCGAGTAGCTCTTTTTGATAGGCTGCAATCCGGGCGGGTTCGAACGAGATCCGAACGATGAAGTCACCTTCACGGTGTTTTGCGGCATACACCAGGTTCCTGATGCCTCCGCGCTGCTGTGCCAGGCGCTGGGGAGCGCCGCCAATATGCCGCTCGATGATAGCTCGCGCCATATCCAGACCGCGCAAGATGTCAGCGGTGCTGACCATGCTGGTCGAGATCATGGGGGCTCCTGCTGCAGGTCGAGCAGGCGGTGGAGCAGGTCCCCAAACGCACGCGAGTGGCGCACCCGGATCGTCTCCAGCACGCCCCGGTACGCGAGGTCGTCGTTGCCCACGATGACGGCGCAGCCGGTCTCTGAAAGGAAGCGATCCATGTCGGTGTCCCCGGCGCCGATCGAGCTCGACAGGTCCACGCCGACCTGGCTGGCCATCTCACGGGCACCCGAGAGCTTGTCGACTCCGGACCTCGTGAAGAATTGGTTCCGCTGCGAGTGCTGATAGGCCATCAGTCGGTCGTGCGGCGTATCGATCGTGAGAAAGATCATGCAAATGTCGTCGGTCGACAACTGCTGGCGTAGGCGCTTGAACTCGACCGCCGTGACGCCCGAGGCGCTCACGTACTTCTCTTTGACGGGGATGACGTTGGCGGCCAGAGGGGTCCAGATCAGCTCGCCCATGCGCCAGTCCCGCGGATAATAGAACAGCAACACATCGCGGACGCCGTCATCCAGTAGCCGTTTGACCGCGCTCAAGGCGCGCTCGATGTCCGGCTGCGCGAGGGCGAAACACGCCGTCTCCTCGAAGACGAGCTCGCCCGCGCTCTCGACGATACGCCCGAGTAGGCTGCCGTTCAGCGTGATCGTGGGCAGCGGTGCCCTGGAGATTTCGTACCACTCGCGCCCGAACGTGCGCAGCACGGAGAGCGGGAAGCGCAATGTGTTCAAGATCAACGGTCGACCCAGCTCTACCAGCCGCGCCAACCCGAGCTCGACTTCCTCCGGGATCACGATACGGCCGGCGTCTTCGTGCACCGCCGTCCCGTCCAGGTCACTGATGATGCCACCACGCTCGCTGAAGCGGGACGCCCCGAGGAAGCGTCGGAGCTGGAGCGCCGCGTTCTCGTTCGACGTGGGAGCCTGGTCAGGTAGGGACATTCGAGCCACTGACGGTAAAGAATCCACTGACAGTCTACTCGAAGCACTCGCGAGCGCCCGCCGGAGGATGGCAGCGCGTTTAGCTGTGGCGTGTTGCCGCATCGAGCCGAGCAGGGGCGAGGAATGCCACGCCGGGCGCGACGGCTACCGAGGCGCGGGCGCCAAGGCGCGGAGCCGCCGCCGCTGCCGCGGCATGGGTCTCTGGACAGAGCAAAAACGCGAGAGGGGGCGCGCGCTCCGCGGCAGGCGCCGTGACACTGCACAAGTCTCGAGTAGTCGACGCCGAAGACAGGGTAGGGCGGTCTGGGTGGAGCTGCGCGAGCCAGGGCAGCTCTGAAGTGTGGCACAAACTGGGACGTAGCCGTTGTGTGGAGACGAGCAGTTGAGATGGCAGGAGCCTCGCGGAATGTCGACCCATTCGGGTGCGGCCTGAGGTGGCGGTGACCTATTTGACGGACCCCGGGTCAACGAGTGATGGTCGGCAGGTGCCGCGGGCAGCACGCAGCCGCAAGACGGTGGCGGTGCTGCTCGACTACATGAATTTCTTCGGCGGCGCGTACGAGAACCACATGCGCGCCAGCTTTCAGAAGAAGGGCTGTGAGCTGGACATCAACCTGATCTTCTATTTCGGTCGTGGTCTCTACGAACCACACCCTGCCTGCCCGCCTCAGAATGCGATTTTCGACCTGATCCACTCCGATCGGATCGACGGCGTCGTCGCTATCTCCAGCGTGCTCACGAGTAGCTGCGGCATGGATAAATTTATCCCCTTCATGCAGCGCTATCGGCCGATGCCTCTCTGTAGCGTCGGCGTGAAGGTCGAGGGCGTGCCGAGCCTGGTCGTCGACAATGCGCTCGGCATCTCCGACGTGGTCGCCCATCTGGTGCGTGTGCATGCTCGAACACGCATCGCGTTCGTGTCCGGGCCGGCGCAGAGCCCGGAGTCGCAGGTGCGCCTGGGCGCATATGAGGCAGCGCTGACACGCAGCGGTTATCCGATCGATCCCGAGCTGATTGTGGAGGGCGGCTTCACCGCGCGCGGGGGTTATGCGGCGGTGGAAGCGCTACTTGCACGCAGCATCAACTTCGACTCCGTCGTGGCCGCCAACGACGAAATGGCGCTCGGCGCCATCCATGCCTTGCGCGAGCACCAGCTGCGAGTTCCCCACGACGTCATCGTCACTGGCTTCGATGACCTGAGGTTGGCGCGCCTCGGCAGCCCGCCGCTCACGACAGTGTCGCAGCCCTTCGACGACCTCGCGGAGCGCGCGCTCGGGTCCATCCTTGCGCAAGCCGCCGGCGAGACGGTGCCTGATCTGATCAGTTGTCCGACGCGACTGATGGTCCGACGTTCGTGCGGTTGTACCTTGTCGGGGGAGGGCTGGTCGGTGCCGCCTGGCCCGTCCACGCGATCCGAGCAGCCGGGCAGCCCCGCCGCCTACCTGCGTCGGCATCGAGCTCGCATCCTGAGGGAGCTGTTGCTCGCCGCCAATTCGGGTTGGAGCTCGAGTGAGCGCGATTGCGAGGCGTTGCTGGTCGCACTGTCCGAGGAGCTCGGCGGTGCGCTGGGTGTCTTGGTCGACACGCTGGAGGGAATGCTGGAAGCGCCCAGTGACAATGATCGCTACCGCTCGATCCATATGGTCATTGTCCAGCTGCGCGCGGCGCTGCGCCCGGCGACGACCCTGGAGCTGGAGCGGGTCTGGTTCGATGCTCTGGATGTGCTGGCGCTGTCCAATACGACTGCGCAAATGCAACATCGGCTGGAGCTCGATGAGCACTACATGCAGCTGCTCGTGTTTGGGGAGCGGACCTCGATCGCGTTCGACCTGTCCTCCTTGCGCGCCGCGCTCGAGATGGGCATCCCCAGCGTCGGCGTGCAGACCGCCTTCATCTCTCGTTGCGTGGACGACACGGGCGCCACGCTGCAGCCGCTGGTGTGCCTGTGTCGTGGCGTGGCCCACGACCTACCGGTCCAACAGTTCGCCGCGCATCAGTTGTTCCCCTTGCCGTTCGAGGTGGGCTCGCCCGAGGAGCGCCAGACGCTGCTGGTCTTTCCGCTGAGCTTCGAGGCGCAGAAGCTGGGGGTCGCCGTGTTCGACTACACACCCGCGCGCAATGTATACTCCACCCTGCGCGACCAGATCAGTACCACGCTCAGGATCGTATCGTTGCATCAGGATCTGTTACATCAAACCATGCTGCACGAGCGGAGTGTGCAAGAGCGCCTGGCGACGACACATCGCATCCACTCACTGAGCCTGCTCGCCGGCGGCGTGGCGCACGATCTGAACAACACGCTGGGACCGGTGGTGGCTTTGCCCGAGCTGATCCTCGATCACCTGGAGCTCTTACCGGATTGCCCGGGCATCGTGCGGGAGGACCTGCAGAGCATCCAGAGCGCGGCGCTGCGTGCCAGCCAGACCATCAAGGATCTGCTGACGTTGGGCCGCCAGGGCCGGATGCCACGACGGGCGACGGATCTGTGCGAGGTGATGCGGAACTGCCTGGGGCCTGACTTCTGTCGCCCCGTCGAGGCCGTGCATCCGGGCCTCTCGATTCGGCTGCTGTTGCCGCCGACACCCGTCGTGGTGCACGCCTCCGAAGCACACCTGGCGCGCGCCGTCATGAACCTGGTCCTGAACGCGGTCGAGGCGACGCGGGGACCGGGCCAGGTGGTCGTGCACGTCGCGCAGCTGCACTTGCCGACCGCCCTGACCGGGTACGAGTCGGTGGACGCCGGGAACTATGCGATCGTGAGCGTGACGGACACGGGGCATGGCATGCCCGCCGACGATCTCAGCCGGGTATTCGAGCCGTTCTTCAGCAAGAAGCTGGTCGGCGAGCGCAGCGGAAGCGGCCTCGGCCTGGCCATCGTGCACGGCGTGGTCAAGGAGCACGAGGGCTTCGTCGACGTGCAGAGCCAGGTGAACGTAGGCACCACGTTTACGTTGTACTTTCCGGTCAGCGAAGAGGCGGCGCATTCGGAGCGCTTGCTCAGCGTCGTGCCGCGTGGCTCGGCGAGGATTCTGATCGTGGACGATGATCCGATCCAGCTGCGCACGGGGCGCCGAGTACTGATGCATCTCGGCTATGAGGTGACGACCATGGCCAGCGGCCGTGACGCGCTGACGCTGCTACGTAACAACGGCACAGCAGGTGACGGCTCGGGGTTTGACTTGCTGATCCTGGACATGCTGCTCAACGAGGACCGTGACGGACTCGAGGTGTTGGAGCGAGTCCTGGAGCTATTTCCGGGCCAGAAGGCGATCCTGGTCAGCGGCCACGCCCCGGGAGAGCGCGCCGAGCGAGCCGCGGGCCATGGCGTCCAGTGGCTCTCCAAGCCCTTTACGGTGGAGAGCCTGGCGCAGGCCGTCAACGTCGTGCTCGGCCCGCGCATTCCATTTCTGGCCTCTCACGGCGTGGGGGGATGAGCCCCGCCGTCGTCGTCAGGCGGGCCAGATCTTGCGGCCGCCCGCCGGCGGCGTCACTCGATCGATCAGCGCCCACTCCGCCGTATTGAGCGACGGGCACTGGGCGGCGCCGACATTTGACTGCACCTGCCGTACGTTCCTCGCGCCCGGGATGACGCTGCTCACCGCCGGATGGGCCAGCGTGAATTGAAGCGCGGCCTGTGCCAGCGTGCGCTTTTCCTGCACCAACGCGCGCAGCTCGCGGACCTTGGCCAGATCCTGCCTGTACACCGCTTGCTGCTCGGGCTCACTCTGCCACTTGCGCCGGAAATCCCCCTCCGGGAAGCTCGAGCTCTCGTCCAGCTTGTCTGCCAGGATACCCATGGCCAGCGCGCCACGTACGATGACGCCGATACCATTCTTCTGACAATAGCCCAGAATGTCGGCCTCGGGCGTGCGGTTCAGGATGCTGTAATCGATCTGCAGCGTGGCCGAGCGGCCATCGTGGTTGAAGGCCTGGATGTATTCGAGGTCGCTGCTGCTCACCCCGTACGCGCGCACCTTGCCGTCTCGCTGGAGCTGTTGAAAGCCCTCGAGGAAGACCTCCATCGTGGGATCCCGAAAGCTGATGTGCGACTGGATCACGTCGACATAATCGGTCTGGAGCCGCTCCAGGCTGGACTCGACCCCGGCGATCAGCTCACGCACGCTGCCATAGGCAGTCCGCCGCTCCTTGCCATCAAAGCCGCGCCATCCGATCTTGGTCGCGACCACAAAGCGATCTCGCCGCCCTTGCATGGCCCGCCCCAGCACTTCCTCGCTGTGGCCGTTTCCGTACACGTCTGCCGTGTCAAAGAAGGTGACGCCGAGATCGAGCGCTGCATCGATGGCGTTCGAAATCTCTGCGTCGTCGCTCGGCCCCCATTCCCCACCGCCTGCTGCCCAGAGGCCGAGGCCGATCTCCGTAACGTGGATGCCAGATTTTCCGAGTGGGCGTTTCGCGAGGGTCATGTGTTCCTGGTGTGAGTGGAGGTGGTCGAAGGAACGCTAGCTAGTGCCCCGGAACGGAGCTTCAGGCAAATGCAAAAAAAAACCAGCAAAAGGACCGTCGCAAAAGGACGACTCGCTCGCTCGCTCGCTCGCTCCCTCGCGCTTGCGGCGCTCGGCAGCTGCTGCCACGTCGACAGCTGCAGCGGAGAACGGTCGGCAGTGCCTTCATTTTTGCACCTCTGAAAGAACCATCGAGAGCTAGCCCACGAAGCGGCCAACTTTCCAACGGCCGAGGGGCGCCGATGTGTCGCGTGCGCTATGCTGCCGGGCAGCGCTCGAAGGAGCACGACTCCCTCGGGTGAGGTCGCAGGCAGCTGAAATGAAAAGACAGATTCTGGTTTCCGCCGATCCCGTCCGATCCACGCCGCCGAGCGCCTCTGCCGGGCACGGCCCCGAATTTGGGCGTTGGTTGACGCATGAGCTGCGAGCCAAAGGCGCTCCGCTCGAGTCAGGTCCGCCGCGTGCCGCAGGTAGCTCGCACCCGGATCGGTTGAAAGTCGTCGAGCCGCAGAGCGAACAGGTGGCGTTGGCGCGGTGGTTGACGAGCGACCTGCGACTGCGTCCAAGCCTCCCACCCGCTAGCAGCCACTCAGCGGTTGGCAGCCACTCAGCGGTTGGCAGCCTCCCGCTCGAGGAGGCCAGCCCCCCGGGCATCCTCGAGCGCGACTCGCTCGGACCCCAGCTCATCCCGTCGGACCAGACCTCCTCGCTCGCCAGGGCGGAGCTGGACGCAGACGACCTTTCGGTGTTGCCGCTGCGCCACCGATCTCAGGTGCGTCGCCAGGGGCGCGCGCTCTTGCTCGCCGCGGTGTTGCTCTCGGGGCTGGGGTTACTGGCATTTCGCCGTGGAACGGACAGCGGCGCGGTCGAGGCAGAGGCTGCCGCAGCGCAGCCGCCGGTCGCGGCGGAAGCTCTGCTGCCGCCGCCGTCGGAAGCAGCCGTGCTCGCCCTCGAGCCGGAGGCCTCCGGCCCGCAGGCGCCGCCGCTAGCTTCGCGTCCAAGTACTGCTCCGGAGCCCGAGTTTGCGCCGGCTTCGAGTGGTGCGTCTGGGCGGCTCGGCGGTCCATCCGTGGCCCGCTTCCCAGATCTGCCGTCGCCCACCCTTTCACGATTGGCGGCAGATGAGTTGGAGCAGGGGCGTGAACGCGGCGCCATGACTCGTAGCGCGGTTGGGCCAGAGTCCGCGCTCGCCACGCAGTAGTCGCTGGCGCTCATGTTGCCGGCGGGAACCGACTCAGCGCACCCCGAGGAAGTCGATGGCGGAGGGGCGCACCTTCCACAGCCCTCGTCCGGTCGTGACGTAGATCGGTAAGTTGGCCATACGACTGGCAAAGACGTGAGTTTCCGTCGGATGGTCCATGCGATCATCGGTCACGGTCAGCGCCGCGACTCGTTGACCGGCGCTGTCCCGTGTCGGGAGCTCCAGATCCGACGCGGAGAGCGCGGTCACGGTCTCCACCTGCGTTCCATCCTCGGCCACCTCCACCCGATAATGCCGGCCGAGCACGGCCATGTTGGGCTGCTTCGCCACCGCGAGGAGATAGACGACGATCTCCCCGTCGCGTTGCGGAATGAGCACCGGGCGGACTGTTTGTCTGCCAGGGGGCAACACGTCCAGCGCCAGCAGGCGCGCGTTCAACAGCGTCATCAGCGGGTCATGCACCAGGCGCGGTGGATCCTCCGTCACCACCTGCGTGCGCGAAGGGGCGTCCGCGACGCGTACGCGATAGGTGAGCCGTGGCACAGGGTCGCTGCTGAAGAACAGAACCTGTACCGAGCCGTCGGGTTGCCCCTCGTCATCGCCGCCCAGCAAGGCTAGGTAATGGCCAATGTCCTGGGCTTCCACGGGGCCGATCTGCGCGCTCAGCGCGTCCCAGGCGCGTGAGGTCGAGGTGTCCAGCAGAAAAAGGCTCGCTCCGAGCGCGCTGGCGCGTTCCACGCCCTCCTGTAGATCGGAAGGGACCGGCAGAAGGCTCTCCGCGGCCGGCGCTGTCTGGGGCACTCCATGCGCCGGACCGGACCCCGCCTGCGGCGCTCCCATGCAAGCCAGCGTCAGGAGGGCAGCGCCCAGCACGCCGCCTCGGCCCGCGCCAGCTGCGGTTCCGTTTCGGCAGAGGGGCATCCAACAGGATAGCTCGCCGGGCGCAGCCGAGCCAGCTGCCACTGCCCGGGGGGGCGCTCGGGACGCGAACCTGACCACGGCATCGAGCCTGGCTGGGGGGAGCCCAGGCTCGAAATTATGCGAGGCGGCACGCCTCGCTCGTGGAGCCGACCTCGCGCACTGCCCCTTCCGCGTGGCAGCAGACGGACCGTCAACAGAACAGGAGTCGAGATGGTGCACAACACGAAACGAATGACCCCGCCGCCCAGCTTCTCCCAGGTGTTCGCGGAGATGAAGTCGGAGCGCGCGATGAGCCCGCTCGTCGCGCGCCGGGTCTTCGACTGCATCCTCGCGGGGGGGTGGACGGGCGTGCAAATCGGCGCCTTCCTGAGCTCGCTCGAGCTGATCGGTTACACGAGCAGCATGATCAGCGCTGCCGCCAAGGCGATGCGCGCGCGGATGATCCAGGTCGAGCACCGGTTGCCCTTGGTGTTCGACACGTGTGGCACCGGGGGGGACGGTCAGCAAACCGTGAACCTATCGACAGGCGCGGCGATGATCGTCGCCGCCGCCGGCGTGCCCGTCGCCAAACATGGTAACCGCGCCTCTTCCAGTCGCACGGGCGCGGCCGATGTGCTGGCCGCGCTCGGTGTGCCCGTGGACCTGCCTCCCGATGCGGCGACCCAGCTGCTGCAGACCGTGAACATCGCTTTCCTGTTCGCTCCGGTCCACCACCCCGCGATGAAGTATGCGGCGGCACCGCGCCGCGAGCTGGGCGTTCCTACCATCTTCAACATCCTCGGACCGCTCATCAACCCCGCGCTGGCGACGCACCAGTTGGTGGGTACGTTTTCGGAGGAGTTGCGGCCGCTCATGGCGTCTGCCCTGGCCGGCCTGGGTGTCCAGGCAGCCTGGGTGGTTCGTGCCGAGGACGGCTTGGACGAGATCAGCCCGTACGGGCCGACACGGATCAGCGTGCTCGCCGCCGGCAAGGTCGAAGAGGGGTTGGTGAGCCCGGAGGATTTTGGTCTGCCGCGAAGTCCGGCAGGCGCCATCGAGGGGGGCGATGCCAAACGCAACGCGGCCATCATCGAGGACGTGCTCTCCGGAGCGGCGCATCCGGCTCGCAACGCTTTCATCTTGAACGCAGCGGCGTCCCTCGCCATCGCCAGGGATCTGCGCCTGAAGGACGCGGCGGAGCTCGCGAAATCGATGCTCGACACGGGGCAGGCTCGTGTCTGCCTCGAACGCTGGCGCAAGGCGGCGCGAGCGCTCGCGGGCCCCAGCTGAGGCCGATCGCAAGAGCGGTGGCAGGCAGTGTGTCCTCTCGGGACGCTGCGTTCCGATCTGGAAGCGGCGGTAGGATTGCGTTGGCAGCCTCTCAAGCTGGGAGCCGTCGTGTCGATCTGTGGATGCGAGGATTCCGAACGCGCTCCATGGCAGTCTCGAGTGTTGACCCTGTTGGTCCGGAAGGGGCCTGCCCCCGGCGGGCGCGCATCCTGCTCGTGGATGATGAGCCCGTGCTCTTACGCGGTCTGAAACGCGTGCTCTTTGAGCATGACGTGTTGACCGCTAGCAACGTCGACCAGGGCATCGAGCTGTATCGTCGCCACGATTTCGACATCGTATTTTGCGACTTGATGATGCCGGAGTCGACCGGGCTCGAGTTCTATACGCGCCTGCGCGCGCTCGGGCCCGAGCACGCGGCACGGCTGGTGCTCATGACCGGAGGCGTGTTCTTCGAGCGCCTGGGCTGCTCGCTCTCGCAGATCCCGACGCCCTGCATATTAAAGCCATTTCGAGACGGTGAGCTCGAGCTGCTGATCGGGCAGGCCCTCGACCGAGGGCGTTGACCAGCTTCGCCTACTTTAGCGGATGCAGCCCCCGCCGAGGGGCAGGGGTTGGCGGGCCCGGCGACGTCGAGGTAAATGACGCGCATGCGAGAGCCCGAGCGCGCGAGCCGACTTCATCACCTGGCGCTCGGTAGCGCCGAAGTGGAGCGCCTGGCGCGCTTCTACGCGGAGTGTTTTGGCCTGGCCGAGAGCGCCCGGCACTTTGACGAGCGGGGCCGGTTGAGATCGATCTGGCTCGACCTGGTGGGCTCCATCTTGATGATCGAGAGGACGGATGACCCGCCACGGCGAGTGGACGGGGTGGCCGCCGGCCCATTCTTGATCGCGTTCCGCATATCGAAGTCCGAACGGGCGGACGTGGAGCGGTTGCTCGTGGCTCGGGGCTGCCGGATCGAGAACGGAACGGCGTTCACGTCGTACACGCGTGACCTGGATGGGAACCGCATCGCGATCAGCCACTACCCGGATCCTCCGGGCGTCGCGTGAGCGCGGCGGACCGTAGCGATCCGCGTGTCCCTCGACGGCTCGCCGATGACCGCCGAGGTGTCCGATATGTAGTCGTCGTATCAGAGTTGAAGTACCCAACCCCAGAAATGAAAGGCGCCCCTCGGAACCGCTTTGCAAGTACTTGCAATCACGGGCGCTAAGCGGTGGCATGCTCGATGCATTAAGGGGAGGCAGTGACAACGCAGGCTGCGTGCCTGTGAATCGCGCCACGTTCAGTACGGTCTGGCTTCCCCCCCCCTCTAGCCGGACCGTACCCTCTTGGAACAGCGACCTGCTACCCCCCCCCAGCAGGCCGCTGTTTCTCTTTTGTGGGTAGGTGGCGAGGTCCGACGGCACCCCGGTGGCGGGGGTCTCGGCGAGCAGAGCGGGGCGCTCGGCGCCGCGGCGCCCGCTCAGCTCCGAAGGACCCGGCCAGGTTCGGCGCTCGTCGCCTGGCGCCGCCCTCGTCCGGGAGACACGTGCCTGCCGGGCTCTAGCCCTGTGCGCGCGCCGTGGCTTCGGCGGAACGCACGGCGCCGTCGATCCCCGAGCCGTGAAAAGCCGCGCCCGCCAGGCTGATTCCGCTGCCTCCAAGCCGCTCTTCCAGGTCACGGACCCGCTGCTGATGCGCCGGGTCAAACACGGGCAGGGCACGATCCCAGCGCGCTACCCAGCTCCGCTCGGCGGGGCTGCTGATCGGCAGCGCGCTTCGGGCGTGGCGTTCGGCCCGAGCGGTCCATTCCCCATCGCTCAACGTGGCCAGATCTGCAGGTGTAGGACGGAAAAATAGGCGCAGCAGGGCCTGATCCGTCGGCGCTCGCCCCGGCAGTTTGGAGGACGCGAAGGTGCAGGCGCGGAAACCCTCCGTCTGGGCGCTTTCCGCAACGACGAAACCCGTCGCTGTGAGCGGATGGCTGACGTGCGCGCGCGCGTACGCGAGAGAGACCGTCACGCTCGACAGCGCTTCCGAGGCTGCGAGCGCGAGGGCGGCCGGACCAAACGCTGCTGCGAGGAGCGTGGCCGCGGCCGAGGCGCTGGTCGCGACGACGACTTCATCGACCGTCAGCGGTGCTCGCGCCTGAAAATGCAGCTGCCAGCCTTCCGCGACCGGGGTCAGCGTTTGGACCGGCGTGGACAGATGGCAGCGGGCCGTCGGGGCCAGCTGGGCGTGCAGGGCGCCGACCAGTTGACCCATGCCTCGCGCGAACGACTGAATGCCTTTGCCCAGCGCCCGAGCGCCCACCTGAAACCCGAGCAGCCTGCCGGCTTCCCCCGGGGCCAGCGTGACCAGCCGCTGCCCGTCGAAGTGACAGGAATCGCTGACCTCCTGATCGAGCAGCTGGCCCCTGATTCCGAGATCATCCGCCAGGAGCGCCAGCGCGGGGCTACCGGCGATGAAACCCTCCGCGCCGTGTTCGATCAAAAAGCTTCCGGACGCCTCAGTGTGGAGCTGTCCACCCGCACGCGGAGCTGCCTCGAAGAGGCTGACCTGCTCTCCACGCAGCGAGCGCCGGAAGGCCACGGTCAGCCCCGCCACTCCGGCTCCGATGATTGCGATGTGCCGCACGGCCCTCAGTCTAGCACGGCGGCCGTCAGCGGCCTTTCAGGGTGTCTTTGCCCAACCACTTCTGGAGCACCTGGGGTACCGCGACGCTGCCGTCCGCCCGCTGAAATTGCTCGACGATCGCGGGCAAAAGCCGGCTCGTGGCCAGCCCGGAGGCGTTCAGCGTGTGGACCAGCTCCAGCTTCTTCTGACCCTCGGGACGAAAGCGGATCTGCCCCCGGCGTGCCTGATAGTCGCGAGCGTTCGAGGCGCTGCTGACCTCCTTGTATTGGTGCATGCTCGGGATCCAGACCTCGATGTCGAATGTCTTGGCCATGCCGTCGCTGCAGTCGCGGGCGGCGAGCTTGCTCACCTGGTGATGCAGGCCGAGCTCCTCCACGATGCTGCGGGCGTGCTCCAACATTTGCTCCAGCGTGGCGCTCGAGTCCTCGGGACGGCAATATTGAAAGAGCTCCACCTTGTTGAACTGGTGCCCCCGCACCGTCCCTCGCTCTTCCGTCCGATAGCTGCCCGCTTCCTTCCGGTAACAGGGCGTGTAGGCGAAGTATTTTCTCGGGAGCTCCGCCTCGCTCAGGATCTCGTCACGATGCAAGTTGACCAGCGCCGTCTCCGCCGTGGGAACCAGGAAACGCCGCTCCTGGTCGGCGACTTTCTCCAGGCTAAACACATCGTCCGCGAACTTCGGAAACTGGCCCGCGGTGTACCCGCACTCCGGAAGGAGCAGGTGGGGAGGCAACACGAACTCGTAGCCGGCGGCCAGGTGGCGTTCGACGAAGTAGTTGAGCAGCGCCCACTCCAGGCGAGCGCCGTCACCTCGGTAAACCCAGAAGCCGCTGCCGCCGAGCTTGGCTCCGCGTGCGTAGTCCACCATCCCCAGGTCGCCCAACAGCGAGACGTGATCCTTGGGTGTGAAATCGAACTCGGGCTTTCGCCCCCAGGTGCTCAGGATCTGGTTGTGCTCTTTGCCTCCGGCCAGCACGTCATCGTCGGGGATGTTGGGCAGCCGAGCCATGAAGTCGTGGATCTTCGCGTCCAGGCTCGCAAGCTCGCCCTCCAGGGTCTTGATCTCGTTTCCGAGCGTCTTCATCTCCGCGAAGACGGGCTGCACGTCCGCCCCCGTCTTCTTCAGGGCGGGCACGGCGGCGGAGACGTCGTTGCGCCGGTTGCGTTTGGCCTCCAGCGCCGCCAGTGCGCTGCGGCGAGCTTCATCCCAGCCGAGCAACTCGGAGAAATCGATAGTGTCGAGGCGCTTGAGTAGAGCGGCGCGCACCTGTTCGGGTTGGTCGCGAATCAGTTTGATATCGAGCATACAGGCTCCTCCGGAGGGGCGTTAACATGCTCGATTCAATGCGCCCGAGCAACCGCTCCGACGCGCTGGAGTCGCTTTGGCGCCGCGGGCGAGCCCGACTTTCGGATCGGACGGCGTCAGGGCGAGCACCTCACGCGCTGGGGTCGTGGCGGGCTGCGGCGCGACTCGGGTCACCAGATGCTAGCGCGCCTGGAGGGCGTGCATGGCGCCAATGGCGAGATCTCGTTCCTCGGGATGCGAAGCGTCCCGGGATATGGGCTCGAGCACCTGCGCGCAACGCGCGTCGACGCTCCGGTCCAGCGACGCTTCGGTCACGGCGCCATTGACCAGGGCCTCGTGAATCGATGCCAGTAGCAGCGGCCGCGTCGCCGAGTCGGCGCGCTGCAACAGCTCGCATAACCCGGCCCGAGCTTCACGCCGATCGCTCGCATACTCGAGCGATCGCAGGGCGGTCAGGCCGAGGCTGCCGCCCTGAGCGATGGCGACCAGGAGCGTCAGAGCGCTCTCACGCTGCGCGAGGCGGGCCTGATCGAGATCGCTGCCCTCCGCTGCTCGACGCCAGAGCGGATCCGAGGCAAACGCCCCGGGCAACGGCAGTGGAGCCGTGAGGTTCA
>WUUC01219722.1_pt1 | contig 16676 bp, 9 predicted proteins | sample 6278441 | NCBI WGS metagenome assembly WUUC01 (sample SAMN13675441, study PRJNA597444) | soil metagenome | isolation source: soil | place: USA: Washington | collected 2017-10
CGCGTTGACCGACAGGCCCTCACGGCTCGCGGCCTGTTCGGCGCGCGCCTTGAGGTGGGCCGGCAGCCGCGGGCGGAGAGCACATTGAGCATGGTCAGCCGGGTCGCCGACTCCAGCGGAGCGGTCAGCCGCTCGGCCGGCTCACGGACGCCTTCCCCGCCGGCTTCGGCGGCCACCGCGAGTTCACGGCGGAAGGTGGCGACATACGGAGTGAGGTCCATAACGCCATGATGGCATCATCGTGGCACCATGCGCAAGCCCGAATGGCGCCTGGCGTGAAGTGAGCGCAAGACGGCCGCTCTACCTGCGGAAACATAAAGAGGGCGACCCGAGTCATTGCGGCACCATGTGCGCTCAAGCGCTTCTGAGAGCACGGAATGATGCCAGGTGACACAGGACGACGCCAGATGGTGCCAAGAGGCGCCACCTGGCGCCATGTGATGTCGCCAAGAAGGCGGCATGCCCCCGCCTCGCGGTCCACCGCTGGGCCGAGCCCATCCGAGGCAGCGCGATCGGGCCCGCCCCCGCCCAGCCAGGGCTGTGTGAGGTCGTGATCAAACGCAGGCACCTGGCCCGGCCGCACGGTGCCCGAGCCCGACCATGTCCTGACGCCGGCCTTGACCGGCAACCCGGCGCCGGTCCACTCCGACATCCGCCTCTGCGCGCACCTCGGCCGGCACCGGATCCTGGTCTGCGGCATGGTCACGCCGGGGATCATCCTGGGCGCGAGCGTCCGCAGCACCAGCGGCCTCACCACCGCGAATCTCGGCCAGGACAAGCTCCGGCTTGAACAACCCGTCTTCGTCGGCGACACCCTCTACCTCTGATCTTGCGCAGTGCTCCGCCCTTCAGGGCGGCGGTGAAGCGCATTTCAGGACTGCTCCGACCTCGGCTGCGGGCGCGGCTGTTGACCCGCGCCCACGACGGCCGTCACACGGGGCGCTGCTGGTTCGCGATGTACTGGCGAACCACGGTCAGCGGTGCCCCGCGCAGGCAGCGAGAGGAGACGCCCTTGAGGGAGTTGACCAGCTTGGAGAGCTGGACTTTGGGCGGGTGGTGCACGAGCAGGTGGACGTGGTCCTCTTCGCCGTTGAACCGCTTCAGTTCGGCCTCGAAGTCCTGGCAGACCTCTCACATGATCTCTTCGCAGCGCGTCAGCATCGCGCCCCGCCGGCACTGCCCCCTGCGCAGGCCCGGCTCGTCGATGCCCGGGCGCACACCGCCCGCACGACGTGGAACCTCCTGCACGACGGGTGGACGATGCTGCCGAAGGACAAGCGCACGCTTGCCTCGGCGGACGCCGCGATCCGCCAGGCCCGCAAGGACATCGACTGGCTCGCCGTCCTTCCCGCCCAGGCCGCGCAGGCGGTACTCAAAACGTACTTCCAGGCCTGGAAGAACTGCTGGAAGAGGCGGGCCGAAGCGCCCGCCTTCAAGGCCCGCTTCCGGTCGGTGATGAGCGTGAGCGTCCCGCAGGGCCGCGACCTGCAGATCAAGCGCGTGCACCGCCGCTGGGGCGTGGTCAGCATCCCCAAGGTCGGCCGGGTCCGCCTCCGCTGGACCAAAGACCTCCCCATCGGGAAGGACGCCGACACAGACAACAAGATCACCGGCGCCCGGCTGGTCAAGGACGCGCTCGGCTGGCACATCGCCTCCCGCGTCCAAACCCTCGACACCGCGTCCGCGCCGCACACCGGCTGGCGAGGTCAGGGCAGTCCTCAGGCGCCCCCGCGGCGTCAAGCCCGCCACCGCAAGGCAGGCAGGCTTCAGCTTCAGCCGGGAGAGCACTTCAAGCGGAGATCCTGGTGCCGCAGGCGGGAAGGCGCGCCTCGCGTACGGCACCGTCATCCGATGGCCGGGGCCCTACGTCAGCGCTTGGCGGTCGCGTAGGTGTGGAAGCCCTGCCCGCTCTTGCGGCCGAGGCGGCCCGCCGCGACCAGGTCCGTGAGCAGCGCGCACGGGACGAATCGGGCGTCGTCGGTGAGTTCGTGCAGGACGTGCAGGGTGTCCACGACGGTGTCCAGGCCGATCAGGTCGGCGGTGCGCAGCGGGCCCATGGTGTGGCCGAAGCACTCCTGGAAGAGCCGGTCCACGGTGGCCGCGTCCGCGGTGCCCGCCTGGACCACGGCGGCCGCGTCGTTGTACGTGCCGTGCGACAGGCGGTTGGAGACGAACCCGGGCGCGTCACCGACCACGATGCCCTGCTTGTCCATGCTCCTCAGCAGGTTGTGGGCGTCTTCGAGGGTCTGCTCGCTGGTGTGCTCGCCGCGGATCATCTCGAGGGAGTCCTTGGCGTAGGCCGGGTTCATGAAGTGCATGCCCAGGACCCGGCCGGGGTCGTCGATGTGCTCGGCGAGCAGGCCGACCGGGATCGCGGACGTACAGGTCGCGATGACCGTGGTGGGCGGTAGCACGGCGTTGAGGGAGCGGAAGAGCTCCTGTTTGACGGGGATGCTCTCGCGGACGCATTCGACTACGAACGACGCGGTACGCAGCTCAGTCAGGTCGGCGCTGAAGCGCACCCGCGCCACCGTGCGCTCGGCCCCGCCGGCTGGTGCGCGGCGCAGCAGGGTGGCCATGCGCAGGCCGGCGCGCAGCCGGTCGGGGGCGGTGGCCAGGGCCCCCGGTACGGGGTCCACGACGGTCACTTCATGGCCCGCGGCCGCCAGGCAGTGGGCGACGCCGACGCCCATCGTGCCTGCGCCGACGACGCCGACCGTACGGCTCGGAGTGGGGGGCGGGGTGGAGTGGGACACGGGTTCTCCTGGGCCGGCGGGAGGACGGGCGGGGAAGCTCCTATAGATCGTCAAGCGGTCTGTGGGAGCGGTTTGGTGGGGTGGGTCACATGGGGTAGGTGCCGGTAGATCTCGAGGGCGACGAACCGCTTCAGGCACCGGACGATGTCCTTCTTGGCCATGCCTTCGGCGGTGCGTCGGGCGACGTACTCCTGGGTGCGCTGGTCGTACTTCATGCGGACCAGCACGATGGTGTGGAGCGCGTTGTTGGCCGCGCGGTCGCCGCCGCGGTTGAGGTGGTGGCGGTGGGTGCGGCCGGAGGGGGCCGGGACCGGGGCGGCTCCGCACAGGTGGGCGAAGGATGCTTCCGAGCGGAGCCGGTCGAGGTTGTCGCCCGCGCTCGTCAGCAGCTGGCCGGCGGTCTCGGGGCCGACGCCGGGCAGGGCGACCAGCTTGGGGGCGGCCTGGGTGACCAGCGGCCCGATCTCCTTGTCCGCGTCCTTGATCTCCTCGTCGAGCTGCTGGTAGCGGCGTAGTGCGATGCGGATCGCGCAGGCCGGGTCGTTCAGTTCACCGCTCGGGCGGGAGCGGGCCAGGGTGTCGACCAGCTCCCGCGCGGACAGTCCGCGTAGCTTGTCCCGCACCGCGGACGGCGCGGTGACGATCAGAGTGCGGATCTGGTTGATCGTCTGGGTGCGGGCCTTGACCGCGCTCTTGCGGACCACCCGCAGGGCCCGGATCGCTTCCGCGATTCCGTTGCGGGACTTCGGGATGCCGCCGGCCCGGCCGGACAGCACGGCGGTCGCGGCCCCGTAGGCGTCGATGAGGGCACGCGCCGGTCGGGCAGACGGACAAGACAGTGATGGGACCTCTGGCCAGGCTCCTATTAGGTCACAGTCACCCGGCCGGCCACGCGCCAAGCGGCATCGCCCGGCAGGCCGACGATTCCCCAGAAGGACAACCGAAGCGTCAGTCAGGCGGAGAGTCAGACCTCCGGGCGATGCCATGGTCAATCCTCACTGTCAGGCGGTGGTGACGACGCGTACCGCACTGTCCTGGGCGGGTGGCGCCTGCTCGGTGTCGAAGCCCAGCAGGATCCGCTCGCCGCTGTGCTCGATGACGTCGAAGCCGCTGAAGCGCAGGTTGACCAGCATCACCCGGTTCACCTCGGTGGGCACGAACTCCGCCACCGGGCGGCGCCCGCCGGCGAGCGCGTCGCGGACGATGTGGCCGATCAGGGCGGGTCCGACGCCGCGCGACATGACCCGGCAGGACAGCAGGAGGAGCTTCAACACGCTGTTGGTGTCGGTGAGTTCGGTGAGGGCGAGGCCGATGGTGCCGTACGAGCCGAAGCGGTCCTCCAGGCTCGCCACCAGGACCTGGTGCGACGGTGAGCAGCTCAGCTCGCGCAGCTCGGCCATGTCGTAGGTGCGGCCTGTGGTGTTGAGCTGGTGGGTGCGGACGGTGAGTTCATGGGCGCGCTCGAGGTCCCGCTCGGTCGCCCGGCGCACGGTGAGGAGCAGGTCCAGGGTGGCCAGGAAGTCCTTCGCGGGGCCGGTGTGGGTGTCCTGGGCGCGCTTGCGGCGTAGTTCGCCGCGGTAGAGGTGGCGGCGGCCGCGGCTCTCGTCGGTGACGAACGGGGGCTGGAAGGCGGCCAGTTCGGGCAGTTCGGCGGCCTGCGCGGCCGCGTGGACGCGTACGGCGGGGTGGGCGGCTGCGACCTCCGCGCGTTCCACCGCGTCGTTGTCGATGAACGCCAGGGTGTCGATGCCGATGTTGAGCGCCTCGGCGACGCGGCGTACAGCATCGGACTTGGCGCCCCAGCCGATCTCCAGGACCGTGAACAGCTCCTCGATGCCGAGTGCTTTCAGGTGCGCGGTGGCGGTGGCGTGGTCGCCACGGCTGGCGGCGGCGTGCAGGATGCCGCGCTCGTCGAGGGCGTGGAGTGTGGCGAGGACCTCGGGGAAGGGCTGGGGGGCGTCGCCCTCCAGGACGGTGCCGTTCCATATGGTGTCGTCGAGGTCCCACACCAGGCACTTCACGGTCGGCGCGGGCGCAGGCACCCCGGTGCGGGTGGAGGTGTCGGGCGTGGGCGCTTCGCGGGTCATCGTGGTCCTTCCTGGATCACTGTGCGGGTTCGTTCGGCGGGTGCGGGCCGGTACCCGTGGCGGCGCAACAGCCGGTCCCCGATGTGGAGTTCCGACACGAACTGCGAGCCCTCGATGAGTTCCATCACCTTGGCGTCCCGGAAGAACCGGCCCGCCAGGCTGTCCGGCGCGATCCCCGCGGCGCCCAGGGTCTGCACGGCCGCTCCGGCGACGGCGGTGGCGGCGCCGGCTGCCGCGTACTTGGCGACCACGGTCTCCGTCACGGCCGACGGATCGCCCTGCCCACGCAGCCGGCCCGCCCGGGCGCACAGTTCGCGGGCGGCGCCGGCCTGGACGGCGGCGCGGGCGAGCTCGGCGCGTACGAGCTGATGCTCGGCCAGTGCGACGCCCCGCTGCAGGCGGTGCACCGCGTGGTCGGCCGCAGTGTCGAGGCAGGCTTCGGCCATCCCGACGCAGCCCCATGCCACGGTGTAGCGCCCGTGGTCCAGGGCCGTGCCCACGACATGGGTGAGGCCGATGCCGGGCGGGCCGACGAGGTGGTCCCGCGGGACCCGAACTGTGTCGAAGTCGACGTGGGCGATTTCGGCGGCGCGCATGCCCAGCTGGCCCTCGACGGGCTTCCGGTGCACGCCGGCGCGGTCTCCCTCGACGAGCACCGCCGAGGGGCGTCCGGCCGTCCGGCCCAGGACCAGGAACACCTCGGCGGTCCTGCCGAAGGTGATCCACAGTTTGCGGCCGGTGACGACCAGATGGTCGCCGTCCTCGTCGATGCGTGTCTGCACGCCGGCCAGGTCCGTGCCCGCCCCGGCCTCGGTTGCGGCGAAGGCGGCGAAGCGGTCCCCGCGGGCCAGTTGCGGCAGCCACTGCGCGCGCTGGGCCGCCGTGCCCCAGCGCAGCAGCGCGGCGGCGACCATCTCCTGCACCGTGAGCAGGCCGCGCAGCGCGCTGCACACCCCGCCGATCTCGGCGCAGACCTCGCCGAGTTCGGCGGGGCCGCCGCCCGAGCCGCCGTAGCGTTCGGGCAGCCCGATCCCGAGGAGCCCGGCCCGGGCGACGGCCTTGCGTACCTGCTCGGGAAGGGTGCCCGAGCGGTCCCAGGCGGCGGCCTCGCCCCGGACGGCAAGGGCGAACTCCGCCGCGTCGGGGACGCCCGCGGGGTCGGCGGCGTGCGTCATGATGCCGCCGCACCGCCTCGGGCCTGGGCGAAGGCCATGATGTGTGCGGCCGTACGGAAGTTGTCGAGGGCGAGGTCCTCGGCCTCCACCGTCAGCTGGAAGCGGTGCTCCACGAAGGTGACCAGTTCCAGGGCGAAGAGCGAGTCGGCGAGTCCGGTGGCGAAGTAGTCGTCGTCGGGGCCGACTTCGGTGCCGAGGGCGGCGGCCAGGAAGGCCAGGACGTCCTCGACCGTGGTCGTCGCGGGTGCGGTCGGCATGGGTGATCTCTCCTCTGGTCTCACAGGTAGTGGGGTGCGGCGCCGTCACCGATCTCCACGAGCAGCAGGCTCCACGCGGCGGCCGGGCTGGAGCTGAGCAGTACGGCGCGCTGTCCGTCCTCGAGTCCGCCGCGTTCCAGCTCCGTGCAGAGGTTCAGCAGGACGTCGTTCGGGCCGAGATGCCCGTACTGCCGGAGGTTGTCGAAGCACGTCGTGCTGATCTTGATGCCGAGCGATTCCTCGGTGAACCGGAAGGCACCCAGGGACAGGTTGTGGCTGAGGTGGCAGTCGATGTCCTGCGGTCCCAGACGGTTGCGGTCGAGGAGGCGCTGGTACAGGGCGCGCAGACGGTTGCGGGTCTCCACCGCGAGCTTGAAGGAGTACGCGGGCAGGTCGCCGCACTCCTCGCGCCACCGGTCGGTGGGCCGGTCCCGGTAGTCGACGTGGAAGAGGTCCCAGTAGTCGCCGTTGGTCTCCTGGACGATGTCGAGGATGCGGACAGGTCCGCTGCGGGAGATCACCGCGGCCGCACCGCCGTCGCCGCTCACGGTCACCGGGTGCCGGTAGCGCTGCGGCGTCGGTGGCTTGCTGCCGTGTGCCACCAGGACGTGCTCCAGGTCCGGGTCGGCGGCGAGCAGCCCGCGGGCCGCGAGCAGGGCCGGCGTGAGGGAGACGCAGCCGAGGCCGCCGACGGAGAACGTCACCGCCCGCTGGGCACCGAGGAGGGCCTGCAGCCGGGTGACCGCGGAGCTCATCAGCGTCTCGGGGGCGCGCGAGTCGATCAGGATCAGCGCGCCCATGTCGTCCGCCGCGAGCCCGGCCTCCGCCAGAGCCCGCTGGGCGGCCTGGGCGGCGAGCTCGAACGCGGACAGCGAATCGTCCGCGTGGACCTCGTCGATGCCGAGCTGCGCACAGGTCTCCCGTTCGGCCTCGCCGAGCTGATCGAGGCCGGGCAGCTCCGCGACGGGCAGCACACCGTCCGGCTGGTGCAGAGCCACCGCGTTGAGGGCCGTCGCCGGGGCCATTCAGCGGCCCCCGTCCATGTCGTCCGCGTCGTCCGCGGCGGCGAGCTCGGTGAACGCCTCGACCAAGTGGTCGGCGAAGTTCTCCATGTCGGCGTCGGCCACCGATCCTCGGGACACCACACCGAGCTGGAGCACCCCGTTGATCACATGGCTCTCGACCACGATCGGCACCTGGGCGAGCAGCGACTCCGGCAGGGCCGACAGTGCCATCGACCGCATCCGGATCGAATCGCCGGCCAGCTTGGCGAGCCCGTCGTTGGCGTTGGCCAGGTGCTCGACGAGGAGCTGCGGCTCAGCCAGCTCGCGCAGTCGCGCGACCTCAAAGGTGTGCGGGCTGAGGTGGCGCAGGACGCCGTACCCGATGCCGTCGTTGGGGACGGCGAGCGCGGCGCCGGCCGCCGGCAGGATCTCGGCGGGCCCGGCCCCGGACGCGACCCGCAGGAAGGCCGGGAACAGATGGGTGAACCAGCCGAAGGACGCGCTCCGGTCGCCGTGCCACAAGGCGTTCGGCGCGGCCCCCATGCCCAGCGTGCTCAGGAAGGCGTCGGGCGTACCGCGCCACCGGGACCAGGCCACGGCGACCGCGGCCAGCGCGGCCTGCTGGCCGGAGGGCCCGCTGTCGGAGAGCTGCGTAGCGACCCGGCCCTCGACGGTGCGGCGGACCAGGCTCGGCGGTTCGCCGGCCGTGCCGTTCTCGGGCACCGGCTCCGACCCGGCCCCGGCGCTCAGGATGCCCTTCCAGTACGGGAGTTCACCGGCCACCTCGTCGGACGCGGCCATCGAACGCAGCTGGTGCGTCCACCGCCGCCAGGCGGCCGGGCGCGCGACGGCCGGGGCCTGGCTGTCGAACGCCGCGTTCAGGTCGTCGACCAGCGGCACGAACGACACGGCGTCGTAGACGAAGTGGTGGATGACGAACAGGATCACGCCCGGCAGGTCGGCACCGCGGTCGTAGAACCTGGCCCGCAACAGCGGACCCCGGCCGAGGTCCACCTGCGCGAGGAGCTCGTCCAGGTCGGCCTCCAGACAGGCGTCCAGCTGCGCTTCGTCCAGCGGCGGGAGCACCCTGACGTCGACGACTGGGGCGGTCTCGCGCTCGGCACATTCGATGCGCCAGCCGAGGCTGTTGTGGCGGAACCGGTAGCGCAGCGGCTCCTGGACCTCCACCAGGCGCTCGAAGGCCGCGCGCACCCCGTCACCCCGGATGGCCGGGGCAGTCTCCAGGATCACGGGCCTGATGAAGTCCTGTGCGCCGTAGCCCGACTTGGCGAGCATGGCCTGCACCAGCGGGCTCGGCGGTATCGGCTCCACCACCGGTGCCAGGGCGGCAGCCGTCGCGGCCGACTCCGGTGCGGCAGCGGGCGCGGAGGCCTGCCCGGCGCATGCGGCGAGCTCGCGCAGGGTCGGGTACTCGAGAACGTCGTGCGGGGTGAGGTGCAGTCCGGCCCGCGTGGCGCGCGAGGCGATGGCCACACTGAGCAGCGAGTCGCCGCCGATCCGGAAGAAGTTGTCGCCCGGTGCCACCCGGTCGATACCGAGCACATCGGCCCAGATCTCACCGAGGATCCGCTCGGCTTTGCGCCCGGCCGCGTCGATGACCGCCCCAGGGGTCGCGGCCGTGGTCACCGACGCCAGCTCGTCGATCGTGTCGTGGTTGAGCACTGTGCTCTCCTTCATCGATGTGCGGTCGAGCTTTCCGTTGGTCGTCCTGGGCAGGCCGGCATGGCACTCGACGCGGCCGGGCACCATGTACTGCGGCAGCGCGCGGGCCACCCACCGGGTCAGCTCGGCCTCCTCGGGGACGTTCTCGCCGGCGACGTGGGCGACCAGGAGCAGGGCCCCGGAGGGCTGCCGCTCGGCGAGGACCAGCGCTTCGCGGACCCGCGGGTGGTCCATCAGGACCCGCTCGATCTCGGCGGGCTCCACGCGCTGGCCGCGCAGTTCGAGCTGATGGTCCCGGCGCCCCTGGAAGTCGAGGGTCCCGTCGCCGCGGATCAGGGCCAGGTCGCCGGTGCGGTACATCCGGGCGCCGGGCTCGTCCGCGAAGGGGTCGGCCACGAACCGGGCCGCGGTCAGGCCCGGCTTGCCGTGGTAGCCGCGGCCGACGTTGACGCCGCCGAGGTAGACCTCGCCCCGCTCGCCCCGCGCCACCGGACGCCCCCGGGAGTCCAGGAGGTACACGCGGGCGCCCGGCAGCGTCCGCCCGATGTCCGGCAGCCCCTCGGCGCCGGCCTCGGCGCCGGCAACCCGGCCCGCGGTCGCACAGAGCCCGCACTCGGTCGGCCCGTAGACGTTGAGCAGCGTGAACGGCGCCCGGCGCGGCGGCCGCAGCCGGAGCACGTCGCCGCCGGTGAGCACGAAGCGCAGCTTGAGGCCCGGCACGTCGGGGAGTTCGGCGAGAATCAGCTCGGCGAGCGGGGTCGGCATGCCCGCCACGGTGACGCCGAGCCGGGCGAAGTCGGCGAGGAGGTTCTCCGGGGTCTGCAGACGGTCCTGTACGAAGCACAGGGTCACCCCGTGGTACAGGGCGCACAGGACTTCGAACGCGGCCAGGTCGAACCCGGCGGCGGCGAGCTGCGCGAACCGGTCGTCATCGGTGAGCTCCGCCTCCTCGCCGAACCAGCGCAGCAGGTTGATCAGGACGCGGTGCTCGACCTCGCAGCCCTGCGGGTGGCCGGTGGAGCCCGAAGTGTGCACGACGTAGGCCAGGTTGGCCGCCCCCGCCCGCTGCCGCGGCCCGGCGTCCGGGCCCGCGTCCGGGTCCGCGTCCGCGGCGGCCGCGTCGGCGATCCGCAGCACCGGGAATCCGGCGTCGTCGTAACCCTCCATGCCCGCGCCCACCAGCAGCACGGGGGCGGTGATCCCGGCGAGGACGGACCGCACCCGCTGCTCCGGCACAGTGGGGTCGACCGAGGCGAAGGCGCCGCCCGCCTTCAGGACGGCGAGCCATCCGACCACCAGGTCCGCGCCACGGTCCGCGATCACGGGGACGGCGACGTCCGGGCCGACGCCGTGCTCGACGAGGCGCCGCGCCACCCGGTTCGCCCGCCGGTCGAGCTCCGCGAAGGTGTGCTCGCCCGCCGCGTCGACGACGGCGGTCCCGTCCGGGCGCCGCGCGGCGTGCTCCGCGAAGACGTCGCTGATCAGGCGCCCGTCGGGCCACTCGGACCGCTTCCCGGCCAGGAGCGAGGGCTCGCGGTCCGTCAGGAGTTCGGCCAGGGGCCGGTCGGGCTCGCGCATCGCGGCCGCGGCGAGCTCCTGGAAGAGACCGACCAGGTGGTGCGCGGTGGCGGGTTCGAACAGGTCGACCGCGTACTCCAGGTAGCCGTCCATCGGGCCGCCGTCCTGGTCGTACAGGCCGAAGGTGAGGTCGAACTTGGACGTCCCGGGGGCGATTCCGGAGACCGTGGAGAGCTCTTCCCCGACCGGCCGGGCGCGGAGATCCGCCAGGTCGAAGGGGGCCGTGGCGGTGTTCTGGTGGGTGTAGCAGACCGTGAACACCGGGTGCCGCGACGGGTCGCGGTGGTCCATATCGGCGACGATCTTCGCGAAGGGGATCTCCTCGTGGTCGAGGACGCCGGTCGCCGTGGTCGCGCAGCGGGCCACCAGCTCGCGGAAGCTCAGGCCCTCATCGACCCGCGTACGGAACGGCAGGAGGTTGTTGAAGTAGCCGATCAGGTCGTGCGTGGCGGGGTTGAACCGGCCCGTGGTCGCCGCACCCACCACCACGTCCCGGTGGTCTGCCCACAGGTGCAGGACCGCGTTGATCACGGCGAGCATGGTGACGAAGCTCGTCGTGCTCTCGCGGACGCTGAAGGCGCGCAGCTGCCGGGCGAGTTCATCGTCGAGGCAGAACTTCACGCTGTCGCCCGCGAAGGACTGCACGGCCGGGCGCGGGCGGTCGAGCGGCAGTTCGGGGGTGTCCAGGCCGCGTAGCTGCGAACGCCAGTACTCGAGGCCGCGCTCCATGCGCTCCGCGTCCAGCCACTGCCGCTGCCAGGCCGCGAAGTCCGCGTACTGGACGGGCAGTCCGGGCAGCTCGGCCCCGCGAACGCCACGACGGGCCGCGTAGCAGGCCGCGAACTCCCGGTAGAAGACGGCGGGGGCCCAGCCGTCGAAGGCAATGTGGTGCCAGGTGTGCGCCACCACATGGTCGCCCTCGCCCATCTTGATCACCACGGTGCGGAACAGCGGGCCGCGCGCGAGGTCGAACGGCTCCGTCGCTTCCGCCGTCACCGCCCGGGTCAGCTCCGCGCGGCGCGACGCGTCCGGCAGCGCCGTCAGGTCGAGGAAGGTCAGCTGCGGCTCGGGCAGGTCGGCGAGTGCGTACGGCCTGCCGTCCTCGTCCGGGATGCGCGTGCGCAGGACCTCCTGCCGGGCCAGGACGTCACGCAGCGCGCCCCGGAACGCGTCGAGGTCGAGGGGGCCGATGTAGCGCAGGTTGATGGGGATGTTGTAGAGCGCTGTGCCGGGCTTCAGCCGGTCGAGGTACCACAGCTGCTCCTGGTTGAACGAGAGCGGCAGCCGGCCCGGGCGCGCTGTCGGAGTGATCGTCCAGTCGTCCGTGTCCGGGCCCGCCGCGCGCAGCACGTCGATCCGCGTGGCCAGTTCGCGCAGCGTGGGGTACTCGTGCAGATCGGCGAACGTGAGGCGCACGCCGAAGAGATCCTGCGCCTTGCGCAGCACCGTGATGCCCGCGATCGACGTGCCACCGAGATCGAAGTAGTTGGAGTCCTGAGCGACCTCCTCGGCCTTGAGGACGCTCGCCCAGATCTCCGCCAACTGCGGTTCGGTGTCCGCTGGTTCGCCTCCCCCGAGCTGAGGTGCGGGCCGCTCGGCGCCGGCTGCTCGGCTCGTGCGCGCGGGCAGCGGCGGGGCGCCCGGCGGTCGGCACCAGCAGGACACCTCGTCGACGTCGAACGGGTAGGTCGGCACCTCGATGCGGTGCGCCTCGATGCCCTCGTAGTAGCGGTTCCAGTCGAGGCCCGCGCCGAGCGAGTACAGCGCGGCGAGCGCGGCGAGCACGCCCTGACGGGTGGGGTCCGCGAAGAGACGTACGACCGGCAGCTCCGGTGCGATCCGGGCGATCTCCCGCGACAGCGCGCCGTCCGCGGCCAGTTCGACCAGGACGGCGCCCTCGTCGGCGAGGCTGCGCACCGCGCGGCGCAGCCCCTCCTCGTCGACCTGGCTGGTGAGCGGGGCGTCCACGGCCTTGCTCCGGGCCTCTGCCGCCGTCGCCGGGTCCTGGACGGACCGCACCACGAGGTTGCCGACGCCATTGCCCACCAGGCGCGCCTCGGTCAGGCCGAGGGAGCGCGCCAGCCGGTACGCCGCGTGCTGCCGGGCGAGCAGCCGTGCGCCGGGCGAGGCGTCGTCGGTGCCTCCCGTGGCGTCTTCCTCACCGGCGAGCCCGGGGAAGGCCGCGCGCAGCGCCGCCCATGTCTCGTCGCCGAGCTCGGCGTCACCGGAGAAGAGCAGCACCACGGGCGCCTGAGCCGCGGGCTCCCGCTCGCCGGAGCGCGGCGCGCGCAGCCGGGCGGCCAGCTCCTGGTTGTCGTGGGCGGTCGCGGCCCAGCGGTACGGGTGGTCGTCGCGGCCCCGGTTCAACGCGTGGGCCACGTCGGGCAGTTGCTGCCCGGTCCGGTCGAGGAAGTCGGCGACGCGCTGGGCATAGGCCGCGAGGGCCTGGGGCGACTTGGCGGAGAGGGTGACCAGCTCGGCCACGGCGTTCCGCGGCGCCGGGATCTGGGCCACGGCGGGCGGCTCCTCGACGACGGCGTGCACATTGGTGCCGGTCAGGCCGAAGGAGCTCAGGCCCGCCCGGCGGGTGCTGTCCGTCGTGCGCTCCCAGGCCATGGCCCGCGTGTCGACCCGGACCGGGCCCGTGAAGTCGATCAGCGGGTTGGGCGTCTCGAAGTTGGGGTTCGGATACCGGGTGGCGTGCCGCAGTCCGGCGAGGACCTTGAAAAGCCCGGCGACGCCGGCGGCGTGGTTGAGGTGGCCGATGTTGCCCTTGACCCCGCTGATCCCGCACGGGCCGTTCCGGCCCGCCTCGGTGAAGGCCTGCCGCAGCCCTTCGGCCTCGATGACGTCGCCGAGCCGGGTGCCCGAGCCGTGGCACTCGATGTAGTCCAGCGGGCCGGGTCCGGCCTGCTGCCAGGCCTCGACGAGTACCTGGGCCTGCCCGCGGGAGCTCGGCGCGCTCATGCTCGTGGCGCGGAAACCGTTGTGGTTGACGGCTATGCCGCGCAGCACGCCGTGTATGTGGTCTCCGTCGGCGAGCGCGTCGTCCAGCCGCTTGAGGAGGACGAGCCCGCCGCCCTCACCTCCGGTGGCGCCGTCCGCCCGGGCGTCGAAGGGGCGGCACACCTGCTCGAGGGACTCCAGTCCGGGCGTGGGCACGCGCTCGTGCTCGGGCGCGATGACGGGGAAGACGCTGATCCCGCCCGCGAGCGCCAGGTCCGCCTGCCCGTTGCGGAGCTGGTCCGCGGCGACCGCGAGCGCGGTGAGGCTGCCGCTGCACGCGGTGTCCACGACCAGCGTGGGCCCGGCCAGGTCGAGGAGGTAGGCGATGCGCCCGGCCGCCGCGGACGGGTGCGAGCCGAGGATCTGCTGCGGGTCGTCGTCGGCATAGAGGCCTGCGTAGTGGGGTTCGGGCGCGCTGAGGACGACCGCGGTGTTGGAGCCCTTCAGATCGCCGGGCGCGTAACAGGCGTTCTCGATCGCCTGGTGGGCGAGCTGGGCGGAAATGCGCTGATGCGGGTCCATCAACTCCGCTTCGCGCCGGGAGAGTCCGAAGAACCGGTGATCGAAGAGATCGATCCGGTTCAGGTAGCCCATCTTCACGTAGTCGACATCGGTGGGCGCCCCCGCGTAGTGCATCCGGTCCTTGCCCGGTGCCCGTACGCTGATCCGCCCGCCGAGCAGGTTCTGGTGCAGAGTGTCCAGGTCGTCGGCCTCGGGCAAGGTCATGGCGACCCCGATGATCGCCACGGCCCCCCGGCCGAGGGGGGTGCCCCCGGACGGAGTCGGGGGGAGGCTCGGGTGCGTCATAGTTCGTACCCCAATTCGTCAGCGGTTTCGCGGGCGGTCGCGTCATCGGTCGCGTCGAGCAGACGGGCCATCGCCTCGACCGAGGTGTGCTCGAAGTAGGCGCTCAACGGCAGCCTTTTCAGGCCCAGTTCGGCCAGGCGGCTGCTCAGAGCGAGGAGGGAGAGTGAGGTTCCGCCGGCCTCGAAGAACTTCTCGTGCACGCCGATCTCGTCCCGGTCGAGCAGGTCCGCCCAGATCGCGGCGACCGCGCGCTCGGTGGCCGTGCGCGGCCGGACCAGGGCGGCCGGGGACCCGACCTCGGGACTTCGGGGGCTTGGCAGGGCGTGGCGGTCCACCTTGCCGTGCCGGGTGAGCGGCAGGGCGTCCAGCTCGACGAAAGCGGACGGCACCATGTATTCCGGCAGGCTGCGGGCCAGGTGCCCGCGCAGCTCCTCGGGTCCGACGGCCCCGGCAGGCCGCTCGGCAAGCGGCCCTGCACCGGACGGCCCTGTACCGGACGGCGCTGCGCCGCCGGGGCCTTCGGGCCGGTCGGGTACGCCGGCCGGTACGACGTAGGCGATCAGTTGCTGTCCCCCGGTGCCGCCCGGGCTCGGCCGGGCGATCACGGCCGCCCTGGCCACGGCCGGATGGGCCACCAGCGCGGACTCCACCTCGCCGGGCTCGACCCGGAAGCCGCGTATCTTCACCTGGTCGTCTGCGCGCGCCTTGAACACCAGCTCACCGTCCTTCGTCCACACCACCACGTCCCCGGTCCGGTACATGCGCTCGCCCGTGCCGCCGAACGGGCAGGCCACGAAGCGCGCCGCCGTGAGCCCCGGCCGGTGCGCATAGCCCCGCGCCAGGCCCGAACCCGCGAGGTACAGTTCGCCCTCGACGCCCGGCGGGACGGGTCGCAGGCGCGCGTCCAGGACGTAGGCGCGCGTGTTGTCCATGGGCCGCCCCACCGGGAAGGCCGTACCGACCCGGGCGGCGGCGGTGACGCTGTGAGTGGTGGCGAATACCGTCGCCTCGGTCGGCCCGTAGGCGTTGGTGACCGTGACACCGGGGCAGGCCCGAAGGATCCGCGTCACCGCCTCCGCGGGCACCAACTCGCCGCAGGGCAGCACCTCTCGCACACCGGCGAAGCTGTCCGGGCGCTCGTCCGCGATCACCGAGAAGAGCCCCGCGGACATGGTCAGTGCGGTCACCCGCTGCTCGGCGATGACCGTGGCAAGCGCGTCCACGTCCAGCTTCCCGGGCGGGGCCACCACGATCCGGCCGCCGTTCAGGAGCGGCACCCACATCTCGTAGCCGGAGATGTCGAACGTCGTCGCCGAGTGCATCAGCACCCGGGCCGTGGGCCCGTCGATGCCGCCGCGCCAGCGCCGGTCCACCGCGAGGTCCGCCAGGGCGCGATGGCTGACCCCGGTGCCCTTGGGCACCCCGGTCGAACCCGAGGTGTAGATGACGTACGCCAGCCGGTCCGGGCTGCCCGCGTCGGGGAGGTCGTCGCCCGGCTGGGCGGATACGGCCGCGGCCGTGTCCGGGTCGTCGACGACCAGCCGGGGGCAGGCGCCCTGCGGCATGGCGGCCGCCGCTTCGGAGGTGGTGAGCAGCAGCGCCGGGGACGCGTCCCGGAGCATGAACTCCAGCCGCTGAGCCGGGTGGTCGTGCGCCAGGGGGACATAGGCGCCGCCGGACTTCAGGACGGCGAGGACCGCCACCACGTACTCGGCCGACCGGGGCACCGCCACGGCCACCGCCGACTCGGCGCCCACGCCCCGCCGCACCAGTTCCCGGGCGAGCCGGTTGGCGCGCTCGTTCAGCTCCCGGTAGGTCAGCGACTGAGCGCCGCTCACCACCGCGAGCGTGTCCGGCGCGGCCATGGCCCGCTGCTCGAAGAGCGCGGAGACCGTCATCTGCGGCGTGTCCACGGCCGTGTCGTTCACCACGCGCAGCAGCCGGTCCCGCTCGGCGGGCGCCAGGGCGTCCACCGCGTCGAGCCGCAGCCGCGGGTCGGCCGCCAGTTCCCCGACGAGGCGCACGAATCGTGCGGCGAGAGCCTCCGCCGTACCGCGGTCGAACAGGTCGGTGGCGTACTCGACGAGCCCGCGCAGCCCGTGCCCGCGCTGTCCGCCGGAGCTGTCCGGCCCGGACGGCCCCTCGACCTGGAACAGCAGATCGAACTTCGCGGTACCGGTCACGACCGGTTCGGGGACGGCCCGCAGACCGGGCAGGTCGAGGCCGGCCATGCCGCTCTGCCAGAAGAACGCCACCTGGAACAGCGGGTGGTAGGCGGTGGAGCGCTCGGGGTTGAGGGCCTCGACGAGCCGCTCGAAGGGCA
>WUUC01166966.1_pt1 | contig 16675 bp, 20 predicted proteins | sample 6278441 | NCBI WGS metagenome assembly WUUC01 (sample SAMN13675441, study PRJNA597444) | soil metagenome | isolation source: soil | place: USA: Washington | collected 2017-10
AAATCTCTGTTGCTATACAGGAGTACGAGGCTGCAATTCCTCCTGGCGGATGGCCGAATTGGGTTTTAGGAAATCACGATCAGCCACGTATTGCCAGCAGGGTAGGGCCAGCGCAGGCACGCGTTGCGGCTGTGCTTTTGCTCACGCTACGTGGTACCCCGACTATATATTATGGCGATGAGATCGGGATGCGGGATGTACCGATACCACGTGCAGAAGTACAGGATCCTCAGGGATTGAACATGCCAGACAAAAATCTGAGTCGTGATCCTTCGCGAACACCTATGCAATGGTCGGGGGATGAAAATGCGGGCTTTAGCTCTAACCGGCCCTGGCTGCGGCTGGATCGTAATTTCAAAAAGAATAATGTCATCGGTCAGGAAGCAGACGACCAGTCGATGCTTTCACTTTATAGAAAACTTATTGCCTTAAGAAACTCAGAAGATAGCTTGAGGTTCGGAGCATATCACCCCGCTCATTCCGATCACCAGATAGTCTCATTCATCCGGTCAGGGCCCAACGGTGATTCGTTTCTTATTGTACTCAATCTGACATCCCGTATTGCCTATTTCGGTAGTGCCGATCTGCGACTCGAAGGGGTTATCGAAGTGTGTACTTCAACAGAGCTGGAAGGTCAACCGGTAAAAGATTTATTCGCTTTGAGCGGAGATGAGGCCGTTGTGATCAGGCTAGCCGAAATAAATAATAAACTCAACCAGTTATGAATGGTTGCGGGCCCGTTCGGATCAAAGACCAACACTGGAGGTTCAGCGTATGGGCACCGAAATGCAAAAGTATGAACCTTCATATTGTGGCTCCCCGGCAAACAGTTTATCCGATGCAGAGCGACCAGTTTGGCTATTTTACAGCAGAGTGTAATGACATTGAACCGGGAACATCATATTTCTACCAACCTGATGGTGGAAAAGATATTCCTGATCCGGCGTCAGCATTTCAACCGCAAGGCGTACACGGTGCATCTGTTGTAGTAGACCATGGAATTTTTAAGTGGAATGACCACGATTGGCGTGGAAAATCGTTAAGTGAATTGATCATTTATGAACTCCACACAGGCACGTTTTCAGCAGAAGGAACTTTTGACGGGATCATCGGTCACCTCAATCATCTTTTAGACCTGGGGATCAACGCAATTGAGCTAATGCCAGTTTCTCAATTTCCGGGACAACGGAACTGGGGTTACGATGGCGTGTATCCGTACGCAGTACAAAACAGCTATGGTGGCCCCGATGGCCTCAAGCGGCTGGTAGATGCCTGTCACAAGAAAGGCATTGCCGTGATACTCGATGTTGTTTACAATCACCTTGGCCCGGAAGGAAATTATCTCGCGAAATATGCGCCATATTTCTCAAGCGGCCATCAGGTGCCCTGGGGTGATGCTGTTAATTTCGATCAGGAATGGTGTGACCCCGTGAGAGCGTATTTTAAAAACAATATCACCAGCTGGATCGAGAACTATCATATTGATGGATTACGTCTGGATGCCATTCACACTATTCATGATGCGAATCCTGTCCACATTTTCGATGAACTCAATTCCCATGCACTTGGATTGCAAAGGACGTTGGGGAGGCAGGTTTTTTTGATCGCAGAAAGTGATCTTAACGACCCAAAAGTTATTCGCCACCCATCAGTCGGTGGTTACGGGTTCAATGGGCAATGGCTCGACGATTTCCATCACGCGCTGGTTGTGTTGGTGGATCCCAATACCAAAAAAAGGTATGAAGATTTTGGGTCCATTTACCAACTGGCAAAAGCTTTCAGCGATGGATTTGTACTTTCCGGTGAGTACGTTAGATTCCGCAAGAAAAAGTATGGCGCATCATCGGCCGGGATTGATGGCGACAAGTTTATCGCTTTCGTTCAAAATCACGATCAGGTGGGCAACAGGGTTTTAGGTGAACGACTATCGGCATTAGTTAGTCCCGAACGTCAAATGATAGCCGCCGCTGCTGTGATATTATCACCCTATGTGCCAATGTTGTTTATGGGAGAGGAGTATGCAGAGGATGCGCCTTTTATGTATTTCGTAGATCATTCGGATCCCGCGTTGATTTCGGCAGTGCGTGAAGGACGAAAGAAAGATTTTAAGCATTTTGGTGACGAGGGGGAACCATGGGATGCACAGGATGAAAGCACCTTTAAAGAATGCAAGCTTAAATGGAGCAGTACTCTACAAGGTCATCATGCCGCTATGTTGAAATGGTATAAAGCCCTGATCCAACTTCGGAAAGCACGGGCTCAATTCAGGACGGTTCAAAAAAACTGTATGCAGGTTTCTGTCATCGCTCCGCTTGCACTTGCGATGTATCGCTTTACGCCGGACCAAACGGATAAAGCGTATGTATTTTTTAACTTTTCGACCGATGTTGTATCCTATGCTTTAGAAGGAGAAGGGTGGACACTGGTATTGGATTCCAGTCGGTTCGAATGTGGAACCCAGTTCGTAAAGAAAGGCTCGACAATAGAAATTAATCCGGTGAGCGTGGTTGTGTTCGAGCGAATTGGGACGGGGAATGCTTCAAATGTATTTGCTGAAAGCTGATCAACGGTGGATAACTCGTGCCTGGTCCTATCAATTTGCCGGAAGAAATCTTTCATCGGCTGGAAGCCTCCGGCCGATGCGCCGATTCCCGCTATGTAAACTTGTGCCGATGTCATATTATCCTGCAAGTCAGATAATGTGCCTGAGCAGATAGGCAGGCGCTGGTGATTGGCATGTTTATTTCTACGAACAATTAACAGTGGACGGCATTGCCTTCTAACGGTTTATTATCCCAAAAACGATGAAGCAAGTATTGATCTTACTGGTAGTTCTTTTCATGCTGGTTGCATGTGGAGGCAACAACACGGAATCGAATGTCGAGACTCCGGGTGAAGAAAAGTCCGGCAAAGACAAAGTACTTGAAACTGGTGCCGATCTTCTCCAAAGCAAGACCCCGTTGAGAAAGATCAACGCATATCTCGACGGTTTTCATTTTTATAATGGCAACATTAACGCTCAAATGGAAGCGCACCATTATGTGTCGCAGATCAATGAGGATGTGCATCAGGCAATTATTTATGATGGTAATGAGGACGATGCCAAGATCATGGGGGTGGAATACATCATTTCAGAAAGGCTCTTTAAAACCCTCGACGAGGAGGAAAAAAAGTTATGGCATTCACACTATTACGAGGTAAGCTCTGGCGCACTCATCGCACCTGGTATTCCCGAGGTTGCCGAGCATGAACTTATGGAAAAATTGATATCTACTTACGGAAAGACCATTCACACGTGGCATACGGACCAGCAACGTGACCTGCCCGTGGGTTCACCATTGATCATGATGGGCTTTACCCGCGACGGGCAACTCAAACAACATTTGATTGATGCGCGCGACAAGCGTTTTGGCATATCAACGGCTGACAAAAAAGAAAAACGCAAGGACATTGCGAGACCGGATGTTGATCCGATGTCTGATTCATGGGAAAAAGGCCATATCAGGCAACTCGTGATCAGTGACGATGCAGACAGCGCAGCTCATAGATCCCATCTTGAACCGCAAGACAAAAGATAGCATGAGATGGAAGACGGCCCGTTTGTAATGGCTCAAGTTCTGAAAGGCACTGCAGGCCTGCGTTTGCTTGCAGCCAGTACGGCCATCCACAAAGCGAACAGGATCAACTGAATGACAGCGTCTGCAAGGTAGATCTTTGAAATTGTACCGTTAAGGGAGTAAAAAACATCAATACAGATAAATGAAACATTGCTGGTAAAGGCAAGTACGGCTGAAGGTACCGGATCCATCTTCACCAGAAGTGGCAGAGCGATACAAATGGACACGGGGATCAACAGAGCAGCAACTGTCTTCACCAGCCAGATATCCGTTTTGGGACCGGTCACGGCCATGAAGCTTTCGATGTCCAGCAGCGGCCAAAGCGCGGTAAGCAAAAAGTAAACACTTTGGATAATCAGCAAAACTCTCATAGACGAATAGCGGCCGACCGACAGTGGGTGGCAGTAAGGAGTGTTCAGTGAATAGAAAAAACTGCGGCAACGCCTCGTTATGGGCGTCACGGTTTATCGCAGTTCAATTACTTTGTCTTTGATGAATTCCCGGTCTTTTGCGACGCACCGAACTCCTTTGCATGTGTTTTTCGTTTCGGTTCGTAGATCACTTCGTGTTCCTGTTTTTTGTTCACGTAGCTCCCGTCCTTGGGACCACGCTTCCTGGTTTTTGTCGTTGCCATATTTTTTGATTGAAAGTGTCTAAAATCATGCCATTGCGTGATGTCGTTCGCCGCCATCGCGTCACACATCCTGTGGCATTGATTTACAAGATGGGTGACAACAGCGTTTTCAAGTGGCAGCGTTGCATAGACTGAATCCTGTTGATGAAGCAATTTATCCTTCGATGTAGATAACACACCCCACACCGACCGGCAGTGAAAACAAACGCATTTTTGATTTGCTTACAAGAGTTAAAATTCTAAGCGGGATACTTTCCAAGGTCGAAAACTTTTACCGGAAAACTATGAAACGTTGCAAAACGGCTCCGGCTCGGGGCGGTCAATTGGCACGGCTTTCGTTCGCAGGGAATTAATCTTTCACCTTAACAATCCGGTATGCATTCATTTACAAAAACCCTTTTTGCACTAGCATTGATCTTAATCGTGCATGCTGCGTATTGTCAAAATTCTGCCGTCCCATCGGACGACATGACTTTCGTTAATGAAGCGGCGAAAGCAGGTATGGCGGAGGTGACTTTAGGCAGGACTGCCAGCGATAAAGCCTCGGCTGGGAAAGTAAAGGACTTTGCTAAAATGATGATCGCTGATCATGAAGCGGCAAACACTGAATTGAAAAATCTTGCCTCAAAGAAGAATATCACCCTTCCGGCTGAATCGGAGTGCGAGGACTGCAAACAAAAAAATGACGAACTATCCGCGCTAAGCGGACAAGAATTCGATAAAAAATACATTGCAATGATGGTTTCCGATCACAAGAAGGTGGTAGAGAAATTTACCAGGGAATCATCTGAAGGCAAGGATCCTGAAATAAAAGCTTGGGCGGCAAGTAAACTTCCCACGTTGAAGCATCACCTGTCGATGGCCGAATCACTTAACAAAGACGTATCGGCAATACGGTGATCTTAGTCGTGCCCCTTTTAATAAATTACTTTTCGAAGCCTGAAGTGGCGATACACAAGCTATTGATAAAAAGAATCTGCTGATTCTATGAAATCCTGCCTCTTTATTTTTCTCGCACTTATTTTTTGTATTGACACGGCGATTGCACAACGTGGGCTTCCACCGCGTGCTAAAACGCGGTCGCCGCATGTGACGAAGTATGCCGAGCATCTCGACTTTCTTCCTCCAATGGTTAAACTGTTAAATGTTCCCCGCGGATGGGAAGTGCACGTCGCCGCCTTCGGCCTTGGCCGGCCCCGGATGCTTTATAGTATGCCTGGCGGTCACCTATATGTTACTCGGCGTGATGGCGGAGATGTGTTGATGCTGACTGACAAAGATGGCGATAACAAATTCGAGGACCTCGTTACCGTAGCGGCGGACTTCAGAGGAGTACATGGTATTACAGTCAATGACAACTGGATGTACCTCTGCAACAACAATGAACTAAGACGTTATAAGATACTGCCGGACGGGAAATTATCGAAAGAATGGGAAACCCTGATCGATGATTTACCATCCGGCGGCCAACATCCAAACAGAACGATTGATTTTGGACCGGATGGCATGCTGTACATCTCTGTCGGTACACTTTGTAATGATTGCAAGGAGAACGATCGCGAAGTGGCATCGATCCTCCAGGTCGATCCGGCAACATGGAAGCGGCAACCTTTTGCCACAGGATTGCGAAATACCATCGGGTTTGATTGGCACCCTGTTACCAACGAGCTATGGGGCATCGACAATGGAAGCGACGGAAAAGGAAACCGTTGGCCGCCGGAAGAGGTCAACCATATTGTACAAGGCGGTATGTACGGTTACCCATTTGTGTATGGGAAAAACGAAGTGGATCAAAGCCGTGAAGATCCTGCCGGCGATGTGAAGGAAGAGTGGGCAAAAAATGCAATGCCCTCTTCGTTGGAACTACCTGCGCATCTTGCGCCCATTGGGTTTCAGTTCTTCGGCGCTTCGTCGAACATACCTTCAGATTTCTCTGGCGACGGACTCGTTTGCTGGCATGGATCATGGAATAAAAGCAAGCCGGTGGGTTTCAAAGTTCAAAGAATAGTGTTTGAAAATGGAACGCCAATGGGCGCAGAAGATTTCTTAACGGGTTTTCTCAAACCAGGTTTTCCGATGTTCAGGCGAAAAGCACGCTTTGGCAGACCTTCCGGTATTAGCATAACACCTGAAGGCGTTGTGTATGTGTCGGATGATGCCAATGGCGTGATCTATGCTGTTAAAAGAACGACCAAGGATTTGTGATATGAAATATATTGTGTTTGTACTGTTGTTAACCAGTTGCATCGCCATTAAGCCGACAGAGCGACTTGAGTTCGAGGCTCCGGATGTATACCCGGAAGGAGTGGCATACGATCCGGCCAGGAGTGTGTACTACGTCTCATCAATGCGAACAGGCGCTATAGGCAAAGTCGACTTGAACGGCCGATACTCAATGCTTTTTTCTGATGAAGGGTTGAAATCATCTTATGGACTCAAAATTCATCCGGATGGCAAACAGCTGATTGTATGCGTAAGCGATGCCAACTATAGTAAGTATACGTCACCAGACACGAGGAAAAAGATGATCAGGCTTATCAGTATCGATCTGGAGACGGGAAGAAAGATCCATGATGTCGATCTGGCGACACTTGTTCAAGGAAAGCATTTTGGAAATGATATTGCCTTCGACGACGATCAAAATATTTACATGACCGACAGTTATGCAAACGCTGTTTATAAGATAAGCACCGACTGGAAGCCGACTGTGTTTGCGAAACACACGCTTTTTGAAACGGAGGGCTTCGGATTGAATGGAATCGTTGTACATGCTGATGGCTTCCTGCTCGTAAACAGTAGCAACACTGGTCGAATATATAAAGTGGATTTAAAAGACCCCTCGAAAGTTACCAAGGTTGAGATAGAGCAATACTTTCTGGGCGCAGATGGTATGCTGATGGGGAACGATAACACATTGATCCTGGTGGTAAATGGAGGAAACGATAAGATCTTCGGCCTCAAAACAAACGACAACTGGAATTCGGCGGAACTGGCGGCAACCACCCTTGTAGCCGACCGCTTTACTTACCCGGCTACCGCAACCATGCGCGGAAATGATATCTGGGTCATGAATGCTAAAACAAATGAGCTGATGGATAGTACTTCCATTCCCGCAAGGCGATTTGCTATACAAAAGGCCGTTCTTAAACCTCTCCCAAAGGCAGCCACGAACGCGGACAACAAGTAACACTATTTTCTTTTTTCAACAGTCATTAACAACGAAAATATGGGAAAGGACAAGCAAGGAAAATTTCATCCTAAAAAGGGTAAGCCTTCAGGTGAAGGTACTCGTAAAGGAATTCCAGATATACAACCTGGTAATCCCGATAGTGGATCGGGAAGTGACGACTTGAAAATCGTGGATCCAAATCACAAGCCTGATCCGGCTAATAAGTACCAAGTGGAGAAGGCAGAAGAATAACAGTTGGCTTTTTTTTTGAATTCAACGCTTACCTGACGCCGTAGTCCGGGGAAGATTTATGTAAGTCAATTTTTCAAACCAAAATACTAATGAAATGAAAAGAAACAAGTCAAAACCAAACGGAAGCAGTCAGGATGCTGCTGCCGTTATTTCGGCATCGCAACTTGGCCAACTGTTCGAAGATGAGTTCCGCGACATCTATTGGGCAGAAAAAGCACTCGTTAAAGCTTTGCCTAAAATGGCAAAGGCAGCTACTGCACAATCTCTCATTGATGCGATAGAGAAACACCTTACCGAAACTGAGGAGCACGTGCAACGGGCTGAGGAGATCTTTTCCATACTTGGAAAAGAACCACGAGGCAAAAAATGTGAAGGTATGGCGGGTTTGATTGAAGAAGCCAACAGCTTAATTGAAGATACTACGGAAGGTCCTATGCGCGACGCAGCAATTATTTCAGCTGCGCAAAAGGTAGAACACTACGAGATATCCGCGTACGGGACTCTTCGTACGTTTGCAAAAACATTAGGACTTAATGAAATAGTCAGTATGCTGGAGCAAACGCTGGAAGAGGAGAAAATGACAGATAGCTCCTTAACCGAGTTGGCCGAATCTTCAATTAACGTTGAAGCAGAGGGACAGGAAGCAGACGAGTAATATCACTCGTTTTTTCTGTGTGGTTTTAGGCCCGCAAAAAAGATTTTGCGGGCCTATTATTATAAGCAAATTCAAAAGCCACTGCTGTTTTTTTCCGCTATAGCGCTCGTCGTCGCGCTCGTCAGCGTTGCTGAGGCTCAGACAATACATAAGGACACCTTGTTTTATTCCATACAAAGAAGTTCCACCGGATTGTTCAATAAACCAATGAGCAAAAGTCATTGGTATTCCGATAACATACCTGAGATTACGCGGGTCAGGTGATCGGTGAGTACAAGTTGTAAATAATTGCCCTGCTACAAGTTCAAATTTCTTAGCTAATTTGGTCTCGGTAAATTATTGAGTCAGCATGAGTAAAGTTAAAGTATGTGCCTTTTCAGTTTCTTTGGATGGCTATGGAGCCGGACCTGAGCAAAGCCGCGAGAACCCGTTAGGTAAAAGAGGTGAGGAACTTCATGAGTGGATATTCCCGACCAGGATGTTTACGAAATTGTATGGTAAAGGCGACGGAACTGAAGGAATAGACAATGACTTTGCCGAAAAGTCATTTGAAAACATCGGAGCGTGGATCATGGGACGCAATATGTTCGGGCCTATTCGCGGAGCGTGGCCAAATAATGAATGGAAAGGTTGGTGGGGCGAAACTCCGCCTTATCATGTTCCTGTGTTTGTTTTAACAAACCATGCGAGAGAATCCATCACCATGAACGGGGACACCGTATTCCACTTTATTACAGACGGCATTGAATCTGCGCTGGACAAAGCCAGGCAGGCAGCCAACGGCAAAGATATACGCATCGGTGGGGGGACATCCACGATCCGGCAATTCTTGCAAGCAGGATCTATAGATGAAATGCACATTGCGTTTTCACCTGTATTTCTTGGATCCGGGGAACACTTGTTTGCTGGTCTTGATCTGCCTCGTCTGGGATTCACGGACACGCAAGTAATGTACGGCAAAGGCGCAACGCATATGGTGCTGAGGAAAGGCAAGTGATTTCCCAGTGGAGTCGTTTCCCGCAACAGGTGAAAAGCGCGGCTGTTATTCGCAAAGGAATCAGATGTCGTGAACACCCCTGAAACTGTCGTGTTCCGCCCCGGGTTAATTCAAACTTCTCTTCACCTTTGACTTGTTGAATTTCGACGCACGGGAACACCAGGTGAGTCCAGGATTCAAAATTTTCAAATTTCAAATCTAAAATTGTATTTATGTCAAACAGCGTTTCACTTCATAGAATTCTTAAAGCAACCCCCGAAAAAGTATTCCGCGCATTTACACAAGCGTCAGCAATTGCGTCATGGTTGCCACCTTACGGATTTCTTTGCACCGTCCACGAGATCAACGCAACCAAAGGAGGTACTTTCAGGATGTCGTTTGAAAATTTTTCAACCGGCAACAGCCATTCATTCGGCGGGAGTTACCTGGAGGTAAAGTCAAACGAGTTCTTAAAGTACACGGATCAATTCGACGATCCCAACCTGCCAGGAGAAATGATCACTTCGGTGTCATTACGGAAAACAATTGCGGGTACCGAAATAAAAATCTTGCAGGAGGGAATTCCGGAAGCAATACCGGCAGAGATGTGTTATCTGGGTTGGCAGGAATCGCTGGAAAAGCTGGCGAAGCTCGTGGAGCCGGAAATTCCGGATGCTTAAACGTGATATGTGATTTCACGCAAAGGCGATAAGGTATTTTCGTCACACTTGTTTGAGTCACTTATCCGCAACACCTGCAACTGAAGGCTTGAAAACTGGGCTGACCGAAAAATAGTACTGGTGGCGGTTTTGTTCTATTGTGCTGCCCGCCGAACGATGATGTTTGTAAAAAAAACAGCGAAATGAAAGAATCAATTACACCATGTCTCTGGTACGACCAGCAAGCCCGTGAGGCAGCAGGGTTGTATTGCACGGCGTTTGCCCGCACGAAAGTTACGGCGCAGTCGCCTATTGTAACAGAGATCTCCATCGATGGTCAGCGCATTACACTGCTCGACGGCGGACCAATGTATAAGCCGAATCCTTCCATATCACTTTATTATATATGCGATACCATGGCGGAGTTCGACCAGGCATGGAAATCACTGTCTGCAGGTGGGATGGTCATCATTCCGGCGGATAAGTATCCCTGGGGCGAGAAGTACGGATTTGTTGCCGATAAATTTGGTGTGGGCTGGCAGGTTGCACTTGGTAAAGTAAGCGAAGTGGGCCAACGCGTTACGCCGTGCTTTACTTTTACTGGAACGGAATACGGCCACGCAGAAGAAGCCATCGGTTATTATTCGTCGATCTTCACGGACGTTAAAGTCGACGGTATACTTCGCTACGATGCCAGCGAATCACCGCATCGGGCAGGAACGGTAAAGCATGCCCAACTGGCTATGAATGGGTTCAAGTTCATGTTCATGGATGATCCGTTGGACAAATTTCATTTTACAGAAGGCGTATCGTTAACTGTTCATTGCGAAACGCAGGAACGCATCGATCACTACTGGAACAAACTGACGGAGAGCGGGGCCGAAAGTATGTGCGGGTGGCTGCGCGACAAGTATGGTGTTTCATGGCAGATCATTCCGGTGGTGCTTACGAAGATCATGAACGACCCCGCAAAAGCTGGTAAAGCGGCACGGGCATTTATGTCGATGCGCAAGCTGGATATTGAGCAGATCGTGCAGGCGTCGTTGTCTTAGGTTCCTGTGTTTGGGTCACCTGACGGAAAAAAGCAGCCCGTCGGTTCGGTGTTCTTGTCACGACTTATTTCAATAGACCAATTTGTTGCATGATGGCTAAGTTGTCCATCAGGTTCCAGGTTTCAACGATCAAACCGTCTTCGTCGAAAAGGTGCAGGTCCCAGAAGGATGCGGTAATTTGTTGATGCGTTGGTTGAATGCCCATAACAACCTGCGAATGCGTAGCGGACGCAACGCTTCTGCCCATTACCCAATTATCTTCTGCAACAACGTGCTCAACTGTAACCTGAATGTCGGGCCAGGTTTGGTGCAGACCTTCCAGAAACTTTTGAATGCCCTCCCGACCTTTCGCGCTTTGTTTTGATTTAACCTCGTGGTTGAGGGCGTAAAAAAGTATGCATTTATCAACCTGCTTGTTGTTGAATGCTTCTTTAGCTTTCAGGTAATTCTGTTTATTTCTGGCGCCTATTTCGGGATTGTTTGAGCTTTTCATTTTATCTCATCTCTAATGCTTATTCGATTCTGTGTTTCTTGCGTCCGATATCAAATGGCTTGCAATCAACCATTCAGTATCCTTTCTGAAAACCCGGTGGGGGGTAGTCAAACGTACACCGTCCGTAACTCGGCAGCCGCGCCATACCAGTTAGTGGATCGTTTACAGTCCTTCACTTTCCAGCCGTTATTCCAGTCGTCGATCTTGTTCGCAATTTCGAGGTTGTCGGTTTTGGAAATTTTTTGCGCGTTTGCGCAAAAAATAATCGACAAAACGAACAACACGAAAAGGACAGGTCTCATAATAGGAATCTCATTGTAAATTATTTCGGGAAGAATTCAATGGCTAAACCGGCAATAAGATCAGGTCTCTCGGTAAACACTTCGTGTGTAGTATTCGGCAAAACACAATATTGACTATTCTTTATTAGTCGGTGCATTTCCAGCCCATGTTCTATCGAGATCATGTCCTGGTCGCCCAGCACAATCATTACTGGAATATGGATATTGCCATAAACGCTGGTCGGGAAATATTCCTTTGCATACACCATCAGATTTATATTGTTCACCATTTTCCGCCAATCTTTTTTAGGCGTTAATGTATTGTACCATTCAATATCTTGCTGATTATTTGGTGCCCAGTATTCCAGGGTAGGCATCCTAACGGAGTCGAGAGGAAATCCCTCGGGTAATACAAATCCCCTTGTTCCGTTGTTTGCTCCGACTGCAATTGCCTTTTTAATCTTGTCAGCTCGTTTGTCAGCCAATAAGAGACTAACAATTGCGCCATCGCTCCACCCCATCACATAGGCGCCATCGCTCCACCCCATCACATAGGCGCTGTCGATTTTTAGCGAATCGATCAGTTGCGACATGAAATCTGTTAATAGCTCGTAGCTTAAACTGTCGGTTTGTTCAGACCGGCCTTGTCCTGGCGTATCCGGAGCAATAACCCTAAAATGTTTTGAGAGGGCAGGGATAACTTTTCCAAAGTCCCTTATACTGCGGTTAATCCCACCACCTGAAAGTAGCACGAGAGGAATGCCTTGTCCGTATTCTTCGACGTATATTTTTCGATTATTGATAGTGATGTGCCGGCCATCATTAGAGCCATAGTCTATTGTTTGTGTGTCCGGGGTACACGCAGCCAGCAGCAGTAGAACCAAAATGAGTCCGTATGATATTTTCATTCGCTAATAAAGGCGTGTATATTTTATTCCCACCTTAAGTTACGTTACATGGCAATCCAATCCAAAGAACGCCGCAAACCCGGCGACGCGTATAACCCACTGGCGTTCAAAGATCAGAAAGGTTATGACGAAGCGGTGAAAAAGTTGCAGGAGGAGTTTGAGAGGATGGTAGAGAAAGAGAGGTGAAAAAGAACCAAATGTGGACATCCGCAGCCAAATCATCAAAGGCAGGGTTGGTCTGCTGGCTCAGGGAAGCCTACCTGGTGATACAGTCTAACGATTCTGGAACGCTTTGGACATTAAATTCTGCTCTGACTTAGAGATTTTCGGTGCGCCCGCGCATTCAGGAGCGTGTTTTCATCGACGCCATCAGTTTTTCCATAGACTCGCCACATGCTTCTTCAACGAATTACGATCAGCGGTTATCCTCTTGCCATCCAGGTACGGCTGAAAGTGGTAGTCGTTGAGGTTGCCTGCCGACTTCAGCAGGACCAGTTTGGGTGCAGAGAACAGCCAGCGGGATTTGAGTTTCTCTTTGATAAGATAGATGGTCGTCTGATTTTCATCGCCACTTCTTCGACATCCACTATCACACCCTCGTTTCACGTAGCCGACTCCCCGCGCGAGGGATTGCAGCGGATACCCGCAGCGAAGCGTTTCGCGTAGCGAAGAGTAAGAGCGAAAAGCCCGCTGCTATCGCGTCCATGGTACTGAACCTGCCTACCGGACAGGCAGTCATCAAAAGGACAATGACTAGCCTTAGGGAGGCTATCACTCTTCATCCCACTTCACCTGCACATCCGCAACGCTTCGGTGACCCTTTGTACCCAACAGCACGGCAAAGTCTGCGTCGTTCAGGATCTCTCTGGTAGACTTTTCAACGTGCTCCATAGGTTTTTAATCCCTTCCATTTGCTGCTGTCGTAGATGGTGCCCGCAGCGACGTGCCGAAACTCATGGTTTGTTGAGCAGCATTGCGAATACTCCGCTGTTGTTACTGATAAAATGTGTTTAACTTGAGTCGCCAGCTTCCCATTATGATATCCTTCAAAAAATTCCTGCCACTCAGCTTGATTGTGGTGATGTTCTCATGTACGGAACCGGATCTTCGTGTCGATCCAATGGACGCTAATGGAATGTCCAACGCTTTGGTTCTTAGTCAGGAGGAGCAGCAACCTGGTGATCTGCCCCCGGCTTCAACCCACCCCGAAGCGCCGGTCCTGAAAACCGAACGTGATTCATTGTTCATGTTTGGCTGGTCGCACGGCAATATTCATCCTTCGGTTGTTTCAGGCGACATTGGTGGATTCTATGTTCAGGTGAAAGGAGCAGACCATCATTACAAGATCAATTCAAAGCATGCAACGGCTAATTCGGGTGGAATCGGATTTGGTTTTGTGATTGAAAACAGTTCAAAGCCCGGTATGTTTACCATACGCTATAGCATTTTCGATACGAAGGGGCGTGCGAGCAACATTGTAGAGCAGGACGTTTTTGTCATGGATTATGGCGGACCAGAATCGATGTTCTCCTTCGGTGAGGAACAATCTGCAAAGCAGATCACATACTACCGCGTTGGTCAAACTGACGTAGTTGTTGTTGGAGCAATCAAAAGGTACACGTTCGAGGATCAGTTGGATTGCGTGGGACAGCCCGACAAATTGTTTGACAACATAAGGGAGATCACTCTAAACGAATCTTCCTACGTTTTCAATGGTGATGGCTCAGGTACGTGGTTCACCTCCTCAACAGTGACCAATCTTGATAGAGCAAGCTCTAACAGCGCTTGTTCGCCGAAGTATCTGAAGACTACAAGTAAGGAGTACTATGAAGGTAAATGGGGGTTCATCAACCAACCAAACCGTCTCTTGATTCAGTTTAATCGTATCGATACCGTAAATGGTGTCAGACATATATACAGCGGGGCGCTCAACCGGCAGTATTCTGTGTATAAGAGCGGCAGCACGTTGATCTGGAGGTCGAAGGATGATGACAAGGAAGAAGTCATTTTTAAATAGCTAAGGCTTCAATAGGTGTGGGAGGTGAGCAACTTCACGGGGTGAATGCTCCCAACGAAGATGTTTCTGAATATGTATGGCAAAGGGGAAGGAACGCCACGCACCGACCCGGAAATGGTACGTTTATTGATCCGGGAATCGCATTAAGAGGAAAAAAATAATTTGTGTCAGGATCAGTTGCCAAAAAATTAGGCGTCAGGCCGGGAGCCCGAGCTTTCTTCGTGCATCCACCCGCCCGGTTTTCAAATGAAGTTGGCCTGCCACCGATTGATCTGAAATCAAGGCTAACAGGTAAGTTCGAATACATTCATTTTTTTGTCGTAACCCAAAAAGAGTTTCATGGGCGATTCGATAGTTTGAGAAAACACCTGGGCACGAATGGCACGCTTTGGGTGTCGTGGCCGAAAGCGAAACAAAAGCAAACTGACCTCACACTTACAAAGGTGATTGAAATCGGCTACGACTATGGTCTGGTAGAAAGCAAGTCGATCAGTATTAATTCAATGTGGTCGGCATTAAAATTCACACACCCAAAAGAAGGCAAGATGTATAACAACAGCTACGGCACGCTTAAACGAAGGAAGGCCGGATGAACTTTATCTAAAAGGCTTTCATATTCATATTTTTAATAAGAGGTATAAGAATTGCAGTGGTCAAATCAAAGCGGGTGCGATGATAGTCTGACCACGCATGATATACTCCTGTATAAACAAGAAAAAAAATGAGAAAACTGAAATTACAAATGCAGGTTACGCTGGACGGCTTCGTTGCAGGGCCTGAAGGTGAGCTTGACTGGATGTCGAACATCGAAAATGATAAGCAAAGCCAGGAGTTGATTATTCAGTTAACCGATACATCCGATCTGATCATTATGGGACGAAAAATGAGTTCCGGGTTTCTTGAATATTGGGAGAATGTTTTCGACAACGATAAGAATAATCCGGAGTATAACATCGCAACGAGGATGGTCAATACCCCGAAGGTGATCTTCAGTAAAACACTTCGGAGTACCAATGGACGAAATACACGCGTTGAGAACGGTGATTTGAAAACGGAGGTCCTTCGGCTGAAGGGCCAACCAGGTAAAGATATAGTAGTCTATGGCGGAGCCAATTTCGTGTCGAATCTTATCAAAGAGGATTTGATCGATGACTATTTTCTGTTTGTTAACCCGACTGCAATAGGTAAAGGTCTCTCAGTGTTCCACGACAATAAGAAGATGGAACTAATTCATTCTGAATCGTACAACGGAGGGATTGTTGTGAATCATTACAAGGCTGTACGGTGAAATGGTGCTCGTGATTACAACGGGCAGACAATAGGCGCGAAAGTTTGTATTCAAGTTCAGGAATTTAGGGGATCTCAACGCGGTAGTCCGTCCATAAGACCCAGTCTATGTTGGAACACTCCTGCAATGCTTCCTGCACGATCCTTTACTTCCTGTGCTTTGGCTCCCTCAAACCAGTCGTCGACTGTCTGGTGAAACAGCATTAGCCACCTTGCAAAATGTGTCGCGTTTATATTAAGGTTGGCATGTTTTGAAAATGGATTACCCTGATAACTCATGTCGCCGAAAAGCATCGACGCCCAGAAATTATACATGGTTGGCATGTGCGTGGCCCAATCCAGGTGACTGAATTCCGGTGCCAACAAAGCGTCGGCCCTTACTTTCTCGTAGAAGGAATCTACAAGTTTTACAACGTCGGCCCGGTTGGCAATGTCTGGTAGGCCCATTTTTATTCTTTTAGTTTTTTCCATCTCGCGACAGCGCATCATTCCCGGAGAAATGGAAGCTCCTCTTGCTTCGATGACTATTCCAGTTGAAGTTTTTTAATTAAGCGGTTGATACTTTATCGGCGGATCGACAATTTTTTGATCATCGCATCATTCAATTTGCTGGCGTAAACACCATAGGCGTCGACAAATACGCCTTTTACACCCTGGTCAGAACTAATCGCAAAG
>WUUC01094070.1_pt1 | contig 16672 bp, 18 predicted proteins | sample 6278441 | NCBI WGS metagenome assembly WUUC01 (sample SAMN13675441, study PRJNA597444) | soil metagenome | isolation source: soil | place: USA: Washington | collected 2017-10
CGTCGACGACTGCGATCTTCAGACACGTTCCCTCGACGCGGCGCACGCGGGGAGAGGCCTTCTCGCGCAACGTCTTCATGATCGCCGCGCCGGTGGCGTCCCCGGAATGTGCCGAGCGCGCCACGGACTGCCCGCCCTCGCGCGCGAGGTGGAGCTCGCCGTCCGGTGTCCGGTCGAACTCGCAGCCGAGCTCGGCGAGCTCGAGCACGCACTCGGGGGCCTCGTAGCAGAGGACCGCTACCGCAGACGGATCGGCATGTCCCGCGGCGACGCGGATCGTGTCGCTCACGTGCAGATCCGGTGAGTCGTCGGGACCTACGGCTGCCGCCACCCCGCCCTGCGCCCACGGCGAGGAGCCCTGACCCTTCTTCCCCTTGTCGACGACGAGGATGTCGGTCCCCTCGGGGAGGTGCATGCACGCGAAGAGCCCCGCTGCGCCCGCGCCGATGACCAGGACGTCGGTTTTGACTCGGGGGGCCGAGCACGGCTCCGCCGAGGGCGGAATTCTCGGTTCTCTCACAGGCCTTTGAACTCGGGGCGCCTCTTGCCGAGGAACGCTTGCACGCCCTCGAGGTGGTCCGCGGTCGAGCCGGCCTCCGTCTGCGCGCCGACCTCGAGGTCGAGCTGCGCGTCGAGGGTCGAGGATGCCGCGTGGTCGACGAGCCACTTGGTGAGCGCGTAGGCGCGGGTCGGTCCCGCGGCGAGCTCCTCGGCCCACGTGCGCCACGCGGTCTCGAACTCGTCGGCCGGCACGAGTCTGTGGACGATGCCGCAGTTCGCGGCATCCTCGGCCGACATCGGCTCTCCCGTCGCGGCGAGCTCCCACGCGCGCGAGGCCCCCACCATGCGCGTGAGGAACCACACGCCGCCGGAGTCGGGCACGAGCCCTACCTTGACGAACGCGAGGACGAGCTTCGCCTTCTCGGACGCGATGCGGAAGTCGCACGCGAGCGCGAGGCTCGCGCCGGCGCCCGCGGCGACGCCGTTGATCGCGGCCAGCACCGGCTTGGGCGCCGCACGGATCGCCCGGATCAGGGGGTTGTAGCGGTTCGTCAAGGTGTTGCCGAGCGGCGGGGGCCGTCCGCTCTCGTAGTCGGCCTGGAGGGCGCCGAGGTCCTCGCCCGACGAGAACGCACGCCCCGCCCCGGTGATCACTATGCACCTGATCGACGTGTCGTCGGATGCTCGCTTCACGGCTTCGAGCGTGGCGAACCCGAGGGCGTCGTCGAACGCGTTGAGAACCTCGGGCCGGTCGAGCGTGAGGACCGCAACGCCGTTCGCTTCCTCGTACCTGCAGGGCATGCGAGAAAGGGTACCCCGGCGCATAATGGGCGGGGCTATGGGAGGTGGGCGGATGTTCGACAGGAGATCGACTCGACTTGCGAGCGCGGCTGTGCTCGTCCTTGTCGCATTCGTGATGCTGCAGGGCTCGGCAGCCGCGCAGGGAAGAGGCGCGCTCCGCGAGTGCTTCGGTCCCGGCCCGCTCTCGATCGAGGAGTCACAGATGTCGTGTCAGCGCGTCGGGGGTGGGGACTGGCAGCCAGTGGGCGGCCCGTCGGACCCTTCGGACGCGTCCGGGTGGTTCGGCATGTTCCTGGTCATCGGGTTGCTCTTGTGCCTGCTCCCGGCGTTCACCGGCTGGATGATCGCTCCCGAGGCCGGCATCAGCCCCGGGGTCGGCTTCGTCATCGGGCTCGTCGCGAGCTGGCTCGGTGTAGTCGGGATCTATCTCTACGGCCACTCGCAGAAGCGGGGGACCCCGGTGATCTCGGTGGGACGGGCCGCGCCCGCGGACGCTGCGCCGGCAGAACGCCTTCGAACCCTGCAGGAACTACTCGATCAGGGGCTGATCACGAAAGAGGAATACGACACACGCAGGAAAGCAACGGTCGAGAGCCTCTAGCAGCGAGCTCTCGACCGCACGAGGCGATCCGCAGTCCACTGCGCCAGGAGAGCAACTAGACAACCAAGATCGGCGTCCCTGCCCACCTCACGGGATGTCGGGAACAGGATCCCTCCAATCCTCGGGAGGTTCGATCTTTGCGTCAATGCCGGTGTGCTCCTGCAAGAGGTAGAGAAGGTTCCCGCCGTCGAGCAGCTCTAGCGGCTTACCGTTGGCAAAGTCGAACGCGGCTTTCCCATAGCCGCTGGTCGTGACCAGGATTCCCTTCGACGCGCCCTCGTTCTGGAGGGTTCCGAAAAGATCCCGAACGGCACTGACGCCCACCGTATTCTTGTAGCGCTTCGCCTGGATTACGACCTTGCCTCCGAAGATCGGTCGTTGATCGAACGCGACGCAGTCGACGCCGCCATCGCGAGATGCCTGGGTCATCCGGGTTTCGAGACCCATTCTCTCGAAGAGGTTGGTGATCAAAGACTCGAACTCACTCGGCGTCAGCTCCATCAGGTTTGGACGCTGGTCCAGCCCCGAGAGCACATCCGATTCCTCGACGAATCGCGAGTCGACCATGCTGAACTCCAAAACCGGTCGTACCGGTGCCAGCTCTGACGGGCTCTTGGATACCGAGGCATGCAGTCCCTTCAGACACTCGAGAGCATCGACCTTGGCGAGATCGAGCTCATCGAAAGCATCCCGACTGGTACGTAATGTTACGAGATAAGGTGTCACCGTTTTCCCAGTGCGCTTGTCCGTCGATTCGACAAAGCCGTTGAGAACGACCGAGTCTGTCTTCCGTTCCCGATCAGATTCAAAGATCTCATGCACCGTTCGAAGAGCCATTTGCGCGATCAAGGACGAGTACAGAGCCTTGACCTGCGCAGCAGGGCGGGGCACCTCACTGATCTCGTCCTTCGTCTTGACGTACTTGAATTGCTTCACCGGCGAGATTACGTCCACGGTGGGCAGTTGCAGCTCGACAACCAGCTGTCGGCTCTCGGGCACGAATGCCATCTTCGTGTGGCGGGGAAAGGTCTCAGGGTACGTGCTCGCTTCGAGGACTCCCGTGAAGTACTGGGTCACCGCGGCGGGATCGCCGTGGACGAAGCGGTCCTTTAGACCATCGATCTCGGCATGTTGCTTCGCGACCGCCTCTTCGGCTTCACGGACCGACGCCTCGTGCTTCTCGCGCGCGGCCTGGAGTACCCTTTGGCTTGCCGCTTCTTCGGCCGTATGTTCCTCCACGGCCTTCTCGTACCGTCGCTTCGCCTCGTCGACTTGCTGCGCGTACCTAGCTCTGCTACCCGATAGAAACTTGCCCAGCCCTGTTGGCTCCTGGGGCATGTACGTCTCCAGCCGCGGAACGGGAACTTCTTGGCTCAGCGTGTCGGGTGAGAACGTCGAAGTCCTCGGTGTCTCCTTCAGGTTCTCGAAGTCTACGAAGTCATCCACGTCCAGAGTGGCAGCAAGAATCTGTTGTAGTTCCCCTACCTGGTGCTCCAACTCTTCGTTCTTCGCATTTACCTCCGCCTGACGCGCCTCCGCGTGTAGTCGCTTCGCGTCCTTCTCACTTGCTTGTTTGGCTCGCTCGTTCGCCTTCTGAATCTTCTGTTGCTCTCGCGCGACCGCAGATATGTGTCGCAGCTGTGCGTAGGACCAATAGTTCTTCGCACGACAGTTGGCGCATCGGAGCATCATTGTCGTGTTTCCACTGCCTGTGATCGAACCATGGAGGGCGATCGTGGCGCGGCACTTCTTACAGGTCGTATAGCGAGTGTCGGCACCGCACGTCGTACACCGAAACCCGACAGCTCCGTCTGGAGTCTCCTGTTCGGTGCCGCAATTACCGCAGATATCGATCGCCATGCTCCCCCTCCGCGCACACGCGTCCGAACACCTTGGGCGAATCCGCCACGTAGGAAAATACCCCGTCGGCGGGCGCGGCGAAGGAGGTCGTAAAGTGACCCGGATTCGGAGGGACTAGAGGTTCTGCAGCTCCGAGATGGCTTCGGCCCGGCGTTTTTCGGACTCGGCCTCGCTGCGCGCGGCTACCTCTCTCACTCGTTCGAGGAGTGAGTCGAGGTCGAAGGGCTTCGTTATGTACTCGTCGGCCCCCAGCTCCCAGCCTTGTAGCTGCGCGTCGTCCGACGCCTTCGCGCTCACCAGGATCACCTTCTGCGAGTATTCGGGGTTCGCGGCCAGCTCGGTCAGGACCTCCCAGCCGTCCATGACCGGCATCATTATGTCGAGCAGGATGATGTCGGGGTTGTCGCGCCGCACGGATTCCAGCACCTCGGCGCCGTTGGAGGCCTCGAGGGTGTCGTAGCCCTCGAGCTCCATGTTCGTCTTCAGGAGCTTGCGGAGCGCGGGCTCGTCGTCGGCTACGAGAACCTTCAGCTTGCTCACGAAAAAAGCCTACCTCTCACGCTTGGCCGACCGCTTCGGCAGGTGGACCCGGAACGTCGTCCCGGCCCCCGGTTCGCTCGCGACCTCGATCGTGCCCCGGTGCTGCTCGACGAGGTTCTTCACGATGTACAGCCCGAGGCCGAAGCCGCGGCCGGAAGACGAGTCCATCTGCTTGAACCTCTCGAAGATCGTCCCGATCTCGGCGGCCGTTATGCCCGGGCCTTCGTCGGCGACTTCGAGGAGGGTCTCCGAAGAGAGGTCGAAGACCCCAACTCTTACCTTCGACCCTTCGGGCGAATACTTGAGGGCGTTCTCGATCAGGTTCGACATGATCTGACGGATCGCGGTCGGGTCGCCCCAAGCCACCGGCTCCTCGGGATCGGTCTTCACGTCGATCTCGTGAGAGCCACGCCGGGACTCGAGCAGGTCGCTAGCGATCTCGCGGACGAGCGACGCCAGGTCGATCCTCTCCCGGCGCGGAGTCGCGCCGGCCTCGAGCTGTGCACCTGCCAGCACGCCCTGGGTGAGCCGCAGCAGACGGTCGCCCTGACGCTCGATCATGTGCAGGAACGACTCCCTCTCCTCCGGGGTCATCTGGTCGCCGCCGCGCTTCAAGGTCTTGGCCGCGCCGATCATCCCGGTGATCGGCGTACGCAGCTCGTGCGACACGGTCGCGACGAAGTCGTTCTTCAGACGGTCGAGCTCTTCGAGGCGGGCGATCGTCGCGTCCCGCTCCGCCAGCGCCTTCTCGAGCTCGGCGACCCGGGCGGAGAGCTCGGCTAACCGGTCTCCGTTTGCCATGCCCGCGAGTCGTCGGGGTCCTCGAGCACGTTCTTGCTGCGTAGCTGCTCGCTCGGTATCGGGATGGGGTAGCGCGACGAGAAGCACGCGGTGCAGAAGTCCTCGGAGGGGATGCCCGTCGATTCGAGCATGCCCTCGAGGGACAGGTACGCGAGCGTGTCGGCCTTGATGTGAGCGCGGATGTCCTCGACCGAGAGCCGCGAGCCGATCAGCTCGTCCTGGTTGGGCATGTCGATGCCGTAGAAGCACGGCCACTTGATCGGTGGCGACGAGATGCGCATGTGGACCTCGCGGGCGCCGGCGTCGCGCAGCATCGCGACGATCTGGCGCGTAGTGTTTCCCCGAACGATCGAGTCGTCGATCACGACCACACGCTTGCCCGCGATGACCTCGCGCAGCGGATTGAGCTTCATCCGGATGCCCTGCTGGCGCATCGACTGCGTCGGTTGGATGAACGTGCGTCCGACGTAACGGTTCTTCACGAAGCCCTCGCCGTAGGGGATGCCGGACTCGAGGGCGTAACCCTGTGCCGCGGGCACCCCGCTGTCGGGGACCGGCATGACCAGCTCGGCGGTCGCGGGGGCCTCCTGCGCGAGACGTTCCCCCATGCGGTAGCGCGTAGCGTAGACGTTCTGGCCCATCAGCGTCGAGTCGGGACGCGCGAAGTACACGTGCTCGAAGACGCACGCGGCGTGGCTTGCCGGTGCGAAACGCTCGCTCGTGAGGCCCTCGGGCCCGATCGTCACGAGCTCGCCGGGTTCGACGTCGCGGATGAAGCGAGCGCCGAGAAGGTCGAGCGCGCACGTCTCGGACGCGAGCACCCAGCCGTCGTCGCCGAGCCGGCCGATGCACAGGGGCCGGAAGCCGTACGGGTCGCGCGCGCCGTAGACGGTCTTCTCGTCCATGATCGTGAACGAGAACGCGCCGGACAGAGTCGGCAGCACGTCGAGGATCGCCCGGCGCATGTCGCCGGTGTTCGCGCGGGCGATGTGGGCAGCGACGAGATCCGTGTCCGACGAAGACGGCAGGCGCGCGGCCTCCGGCGTCGGGTCGCCCCCGACCTCTGCGAGACGGCGCTTCAGCGCAACCGAGTTCACGAGGTTCCCGTTGTGCGCCAGCGCGACCTGGCCGGCCGGCGATGCCTTGAACGAAGGCTGCGCGTTCTCCCACGAGGTCGAGCCGGTCGTCGAATAGCGGACGTGGCCGATCGCGAGGTCGCCGCGGAAGCTGTTCAGCACGGTCTCGTCGAACACCTGCGAGACGAGCCCGAGGTCCTTGTAGACGACGATCGTCTGCCGGTCGGATACGGCTATGCCCGCGGATTCCTGCCCGCGGTGTTGCAGCGCGTAGAGGCCGTAGTAGGTGAGGCGCGCGACGTCTTCACCCGGCGCATAGATGCCGACGACACCGCAGGCGTCACGAGCTTCCCCACTCATGAGTCGATGGTAGCCGAGAGCCGGCGGGCCAGGCCGTTTTCGAAGACCGATGAGGCTTCGTGGAGAGCAACGGAGAAGGAGCCGAAGTCGAGTTCGTCTCCTCCGACCGTGCCCAAACGAGAGATCTCGGTGCCCGACGCGAGGTCGCGCAGCGCCCGCTCGTCCTCCGGGGTCACCGAGACGACGACGCACGAAGCGGGCTCGCCGAAGAGGACGCGATGAGGCTCGCCTGCCTGGTCGTCCAGCCTGAACCCTCGTGCGCCGGCGATCGCCGACTCTGCGAGCGTCACTGCAAGCCCCCCGGTAGAGATGTCGTGTGCCGACCGAAGCAAGCCCGCGCCGGCCGCCTCGAAGAGGAGATCGTGCAGGCCCTTCTCTTCAACGAGGTCGAGGGCCGGAGGCTTCCCGGCGATCGTCCCGTTCACGACCTGCGCGTACTCGCTGCCGGCGAACGCGTCCGGGTCAGGGGTGCCGAGCAGCAGCAGCACGTCGTCGGGCTCCCGCAAGGCGAGCCCGACCGAGCGCTCGGGGGCATGGCACACCCCGACCATCCCGATCACCGGCGTGGGATAGATGGCTCGGCCGCTCGTCTCGTTGTAGAAGGAGACGTTGCCGCCGGTGACCGGCGTGCCGAGCGCGGAGCACGCGTCGCCGATCCCCCTCACGACCTCCGCGAACCCCCACATCACGTCGGGCTTCTCGGGATTGCCGAAGTTGAGGCAGTTGGTGATCGCCAGAGGCTTCGCGCCGGAGCACGCGACGTTGCGCGCGGCCTCCGCGACCGCGTGGATCGCACCGGCATACGGGTCGAGGTAGCAGAGGCGACCGGGGCCGTCGACCGTGATCGCGACCGCGACGTCCGTTCCCGGAAGGCGGATCACCGCCGCGTCGGAGCCCGGGCCCTGCACCGTGCCGAGGAAGATCATGTGGTCGTACTGCTCCCAGATCCAGCGCTTCGACGCGATGCCGGGAGATCCGAGGAGCTCGAGGAACGCTCCCTTCAGGTCCGCGGGGGGCGCGTCGCCGGGGGGCGCCGACTGCACCTCGTCCAGCCAGGGCGGGCGTTCGAGCGGCCGCTGGTAGACGGGTCCCTCTTCTGCAAGAGCCTCCGCAGGTGCGTCGGCGACGACCTCTCCGCGCGCCAGCACCTTCAGCCGCCCGTCCTTCGCGACCTCCCCGAGGACCGACGCGTCGAGGCCCCACTTCGCGCACACCGCGAGGACCTCGTCGAGCTTCGGGGGCTCGACCACGGCGAGCATCCGCTCCTGCGACTCCGAGATCATGACCTCGAACGGCTCCATACCGGGCTCGCGCAGGTGGACGCGGTCGACGTCGACGACCATCCCCGTTCCGGCCTTCGCGCTCATCTCCGACGTGGGACAGGAGATGCCGCCGGCGCCGAGGTCCTGGAAGCCCGCGACGAGGCCGCGGCGGATGAGCTCGAGCGACGCCTCGATCAGCAGCTTCTCGGTGAAGGGGTCGCCGATCTGTACGGACGGTCGCTTCTCGTGCGAGTCCTCGTCGAACTCCGCCGACGCGAGGATGCTCGCGCCGCCGATCCCGTCGCGTCCGGTCGAAGAGCCGAACAGCACCACCGCGTTGCCCGGTCCCTCCGCGCGACCGTGCATCAACGTCTCTTCCACGATGCCGAGACACGCGACGTTGACGAGCGGGTTCTCCGCGTAGCACTCCTCGAAGACCGCCTCGCCGCCGACCGTAGGGACGCCGATGGAGTTCCCGTAGGAGGAGATGCCGTCCACGACGCCGTCGACGAGATACCGCGTGCGCGCGTTGTCGAGGGGGCCGAACCGCAGCGAGTCCATCAGAGCGATCGGCCGCGCCCCCATCGAGAGGATGTCGCGCACGATCCCTCCGACACCGGTCGCCGCGCCGTTGAACGGCTCGACGAACGAAGGATGGTTGTGCGACTCGACCTTCCACGCGATCCGCACCCCCGGCGCGACCTCGACGATGCCCGCTCCCTCGCCGGGCCCGACGAGGACGTGCGGTCCTTCCGTGGGAAGCGTCTTCAGATGGACCCGGCTGGACTTGTACGAGCAATGCTCGCTCCACATGACCGAGAACATCGCGAGCTCCGTGTACGAGGGGTCGCGGCCGAGGCGATCGCGGATCGCGTCGAGCTCTTCGTCGGTGAGACCGAGCTGCCTGTGCAGCCCCTCCGGAGCGCCGGTCGTAACCGTCATGCTCAGCCGGCCGCGGCCGGCTCGCGCCGAGATGCGACGTGGTCCAGCATCGAACCAAGGACGATCCGGCCGTCCTCGGAGCCCAGCAGCGACTCGCACGCTCTCTCCGGGTGCGGCATGAGCCCGAAGACGTTGCCGCGCTCGTTCACGATCCCCGCGACGTCGTCGAGGGACCCGTTCGGGTTGGCGGCGTAGCGGAGCACAATCTGCCCACGGGCCTTCAGCTCCTCGAGCTCGTCCGCGGCGCAATACCAGTTGCCCTCGAAGTGGTTGATCGGGATGCGAAGCCTCTGGCCCTCGGACGCGCGGGACGTGAACGGAGTGGCCGAGTTCTCCACGCGCAGGTCGACCCACCTGCAGAGGAACTTCAAACCGGTGTTCCTGCGCAACGCACCCGGGAGCATGCCGGCCTCGCAGAGGATCTGGAACCCGTTGCAGATCCCGGCAACGAGTCTCCCCGCTCCCGCGTGCGCGGTCACCGCGTCCATGACGGGCGAGAAGCGCGCCAGGGCGCCGGTGCGCAGGTAGTCGCCGTGCGCGAAGCCGCCGGGCAGGATCACGACGTCGATCCCGTCGAGCGACGTCTCCTCGTGCCAGATCATCCGCACGTCCGCGCCGAGACCGGCGAACGCGAGCTGCGCGTCCAGTTCGCAGTTCGATCCCGGGAAAATGACGACGCCGACCGTCCCGCTCATCTTGCCTCCTGGCGTCCCGCCGAGGCGGTCCGTCGTTCGATCTCCACCTCGTACGATTCGATCACCGTGTTCGCCAGCATCCGCTCGCACATGGCGTCGACCTTGTCGCGGGCCTCGGACTCGTCCGACGCGTCGAGCTTCAGCTCGATCCTCTTGCCCACGCGCACGGCGCTCACGTCCTCGAATCCGATCCTCGGCAGCGCGCGCTCGATCGTCTGGCCCTCCGGATCGGCGAGCTCGTGCCTCGGCATCACGTTGATGCGCGCGGTGAACGTCATCCGACGGCTCCCTCCAGCGCGACGAGTCCTCCACCGAGGGTCACGACGACCAGGGCAACGGACGCGAGGCCCAGTCCGGCGACGAGGGCGGTCTTGCCCACGGACGCGCGTGTCGCCGCTTGCGTGCCCTTCCAGAAGACGTACGCGGACCAAACGGCAAGGCTCAGGCTGATCGCGGTCGACAGCGCCATCCACGCCGTGCTGACCGAGTCGCCGACGCGGTCGGTCGTGAACGCCTTCCCGCCGACGAGGATCGCGTCGAGCGGCAGCAACAGCAGGAGCGTGGGGACTTGCGGGAAGGCCGACAGGGCCCACACGGCGCGGAACGAGCGCGGCGAGCCCGCGTCGGGACCTCCGGCTCGCGGCGCCAGGAAGCTCCATGCAACCTGCGCGAGCACGCCGACGATCGCAGCGAGGATCAACGCGGACGCAAGTACCCCCCATCCGAACTCGTCCGCCGCGACCTCGCGCAGCCCGACGAGGCCGGCGAGCTTGAGCCACAGCAACATCCCGGCAGCGCCGCCGGCCGCAGCAAGAACGTAAGTGGATCGGCTCTCCTGCGACGTCTCCGCGCGTTTCAGCGCCGGAACGAACCCGGGACCGGGCGAGAATAAGACGCCGCGCACGGTGGCTCCGAAGTCCGTGGATCCTCTCGTCGGGCGCCCCGTGATCGCCGAGCTCATCGGGTGACGACGGAGCTCCAGTGAGCCCAGGGATTCCCGGTCACCCTCTCGTAGGCCTCGACATACCGGGAGCGCGTCGCGTCGACGACGTCCGGCGGGAGGTCCGGCGGGGGCGGCGAGTGGTCCCATCCGGTCGAGTCGAGCCAGTCCCTCACGTACTGCTTGTCGAACGACGGCTGACCGGTTCCGGGCGCGTACTCGTCGAGCGGCCAGAAACGGCTGGAGTCGGGCGTCAGGACCTCGTCGATCAGGATGACCTCGTCGTCGTGCATGCCGAACTCGAACTTCGTGTCGGCGATGATCACGCCCCGCTCGCGTGCGTTCTCCGCGGCCGTCGTGTAGAGCGCGAGCGCGTACCCCTTCGCCGCGTCGTAGCGGTCCTTGCCGGCGATGTCGGCAGCCTCCTCTTCGGTGATGTTCTCGTCGTGGCCCTCGACCGCCTTCGTGGAAGGGGTGAGGATCGGCTCTGGCAGCTCGTCCGACTCCGTGAGCCCGGCCGGGAGCCGGTGGCCGCACACGGTCCCGTCACGCTTGTACTCGCGCCACCCGGAACCCGAGAGGTAGCCGCGCACGACGAACTCGATCGGCAACGGCTCCGCCGCCTTGCAGAGCATGGCGCGGCCGGGCAGGTCGGGAATGCCGACGTCGGGTAGATCCGGGGCCGCGACCGAGATCAGGTGGTTCGGGCAGATCGACGACATCGTCGTGAGCCAGTGGTGCGTGAGCCCGGTGAGGACCTTGCCCTTGTCGGGGATGTCCTGCGTGAGCACTACGTCGTACGCGCTGATGCGGTCGGTCGCGACGAGGAGCAAGGTCCCCTCGTCGACCCGGTAGATCTCGCGGACCTTCCCGGAGCCGACGTGGACGGGGTTCACCAACTCAGAGCTCCTCCAGTCGTTCCCAGATGACTTCTGCCTTCTCAAGATAGCCCGAGGGGTCGAAGCAGGCCTCGATTTCGTCCGGGTCGAGGTGCTCCGTCACCTGCGGGTCGGACTTGAGCAGCTCCGCGAGCGGACGCCCCTCGTCCCACGCGGTCATCGAGCTCTTATGCACGAGCGCGTACGCCTCTTCGCGCTGGAGCGTTCCCTTCGCCAGCAGGGCCGTGAACACTCCCTGCGAGTGGACGAGGCCCCACGACGACTCGAGGTTGCGACGCATGCGGTCGGCGTAGACCACCATGCCCTCGACCACCCAGCGCATCTTCGCCAGCATGTAGTCGAGCAGGATGCAGGCGTCGGGGAGCGTCACGCGCTCGACCGACGAATGGGAGATGTCGCGCTCGTGCCACAGCGCGACGTTCTCGAACCCGGTCTGCGCGTACGCCCGCAGGAGCCGCGCGAGCCCCGTGATCCGCTCGCACACGATCGGGTTCCGCTTGTGCGGCATCGCCGACGAACCCTTCTGCCCCGGCGCGAACGGCTCCTCGACCTCGCGGACCTCCGTCCGCTGCAGGTGGCGGATCTCCTGCGCGAAGCGTTCCAGGGACGCGCCGGTGATCGCGATCGCGGCGAGGAAGTCGGCGTGCCGGTCGCGGGGGACGACCTGTGTCGCGGCGTCCTCGACCTTCAGGCCGAGACGGTCGCAGACGTAAGCCTCGACCTCGGGCGGGAGCTGCGAATAGGAGCCGACGGCGCCGGAGAGCTTGCCGACCGCGACCTGATCCCGCGCCCGGCGGAGGCGGTCGCGGTCGCGGGCGAGCTCGAAGGTCCAGCCGGCGAGCTTGAGGCCGAACGTCGTCGGCTCGGCGTGGACCCCGTGCGTGCGACCGGCCATGAGCGTGTCGCGGTGCTCGAGGGCCTTGCGGCGGACGGTCTCGGTGAGGCGTCCGGTCTCTTCCACGAGTAGGTCGCCCGCGTCTCTGAGGGCGACACCGGTCGCGGTGTCGAGGACGTCCGACGACGTCATGCCGTAATGGATGTGGCGACCGGCCTCGCCCACGTTCTCGCGCACGTTCTCGACGAACGCGACGACGTCGTGCTGGCGGACCGCCTCGATCTCGGCGATCCGGTCGACATCGAACGCCGCCTTCTCCTTGATCTCGGTCAGGTCCTCGACCGGCACTGCGCCCAGGCGGACGCGCGCCTCTACGGCGAGGAGCTCGACCTCGAGCCAGCGAGAGAACTTCGCGCGCTCGGAGAAGATCGCCGCCATCTCCTCGCGGCTGTACCGGGAGATCACGGGGGCATCCTACCGGGGGCGTATTCCGCCCCCGTCAGTGGTCTACGGGCCGCTGGCTATGCAGAGGAAGAGCTCGTGGTACCCGGTGACCGAGGGGTTGATCCAGCGGAAAGGAGCGCCAGCGCCGCGGCGGTGCACGCGCTCGCGATGAGCTTTCTCATGTGCTGAACCTTTCTCGTTCTCTAGGGGCCGAAGGGGATGCAGAACCAGACGACCTCGTAGCTCTCCCGCACCGCCCACACGACGTACCCGACATAGCCTGGAGGGCAGTCCTTCGTACCCGCCGGCAGACGGGTTTCGTTTGCGGTGGCCGGGCTCGCGGAGAGCACCGCGGCCGCGGCGATGCACGCCGCCACGATCAGCTTTCGCATGAAGCCTCCTTCTCCTTAGGGTCCGGTGATGAAGCAGACCTCGGCGACGTCCTCTCTCGTCCCGGTGGTCGGATCCCAGACCCACACGATGAGTCCTGCCCAGCCGGGCGGGCAGTTCCTCACGCCCGCCGGGGGACCGGCGTCTGCCGAAGCGGCAGTTCCGGGGAGCAGGAGAGCTGCAGTGATGCACGCGATGGATACGAGCCTTCTCATCGCGCTCAGTAGATGCAGTAGTTGGCGATTACCTCGTACTGGTTGTCGAGGTTGTACCACCACACGATGTAGCCGTGGCCGCACTTGCTGACGCGCGCACGGGCCGAGTCGGCCGCCTGCGCGGAGGCCGCCGGGAGAGCAAGGGTGGCCGCGAGGCACGACCGCGGCAGCGAGCTTCTTCATGATCCTCACCTTTCGCGTGACCGCTGGACGGCTGCCTACGGACCCGTGTAGATGCAGAGGTTCAGAAGCTCGTGGTACTGGTTGTCGAGGTCGTAGTACCAGACGTAGACGCCGCGATAGCCGCCCCCCGTGCACTTCGAGACGCCGGCGCGGGCCAGGTCGGCCGCTTGGGCCGAGGTCGCCGGAAGGAGCAGAGCGGCCGCCAGCGCGACCGATGCAAGAAGCTTCTTCATGATCTCCACCTTTCGCGAAAGACCGCGGGATTCCCGCGTCCTACGGGCCCGTGTAGATGCAGAACTTGTAGTAGTAGTACTGGCGCTCCAGGTAGTCGTACCGCCACACGATGCGGCCCACCGAACCCGCCGGGCAGTCGTCCACGCCTGCCGGGGACGGGATCTCGCTCGCGTAAGCCGAGGCCGCCGGGAGGAGCAAGGCGACCGCAACGGCCGCAGAGGCAAGAAGCTTCTTCATGATCCCCACCTTTCGAAAGACCGCCAAATCCGACAGTTGTATATCACCGGGGAGAATTCGGGCATGGGTGAGTCGATTCCTTTCGACCGGGCCGTCGATTATTACGACCGCACGCGTGCGCTGACGCCCGCAACGCAAGCCGCCATGGTCGAGGCGGTCTCCTCGGAGCTGCGGGGGCGGGGCCGGGTGCTCGAGATCGGCGTGGGGACGGGCCGCATCGCGCTGCCGCTCCGGGCGGCGGGGGTGGACGTGTACGGCGCGGACCTCTCGCTCCCGATGCTGCAGAGGTTGTGGTCGAAGGAGCCCGCGCCGCTCGTCGCGGGCGACGCGACGCGGCTCCCCTTCCGCGACGGCTCGTTCGGCGGCGCGGTGGCGGTGCACGTGCTCCATCTGATCCCGGCATGGGAGGACGCGGTAACCGAGCTCCTCAGAGTCGTGAGGCCCGGCGGTGTCGTCCTCGTGAGTCAGGGGACGTGGAACGCCGTCGCGCACGAAGACGTGATGCAGGCGTTCGCCGAGGCTGCCGGCATGGAGCTGCGGCACGCAGGGCTGAACGACGAAGCCGAGCTCGACGCAGTGCTGGAACGTGCCGGCGCGTCCGCCCGCGACCTGACGAGGATCCGGGACGCGCGCAAGGGGAGGCTGAGCGACATGGTCGACTCGCTGCGCGAGGGCCTCTACTCGTTCACCTGGTCGCTCGACGAAGCAACCCGCCACTCGGCGGCCGACGCGGCGGCGGCGTACGCGGAGAAGGAGCACGGCGCCTTGAACGAGACGAGAGACATACCGACGGAGATGTACTGGCGCGTCTACGACCTGCCCTGACGGCGCTCCGCGCGTGCCCGCCTTCTTGAACTACGCATTCCCCCCAATCGCTCCAGCCCCCAGGATGCGCTTTGGCAAGCAATGGGGAGCTCGGGTAAAGGAGCGGGTTATGGTGGACCACGGAAAGAATCGAACGCTGCGCGGTTACAAGATTGCAGTGGCGGCCACGCTAACGGTGACGTCGGCGCTGTCAATGACCCACAGCAGCGCGCGTCCAGCAGACGCGCCCGAGCGCGGCGGGCCCCCCAGCGCTCCGCACCAGGCCTGCGACACGCAGGCACAGCCTCAGGGTTTCGCGACCGCCGAAGAGGCTCCGAAGGGCCCGGGGTCCGACGCGAGGTTCTGCATGGCCCCCGGCTTCGGCCACGTCCCCGCGAACAGCCCGAACGCCCCGGTGGCGCACGCGGGGACTCACAGTCCCACGACCTACTCGTCCGGCCGGACCGGCCTCGCCGGAACGATCTACGCGAGCAACCCGGAGGTCACGCACCCCGCACCCTCGGGTACGTACGAGTTCGTGGCGTCACAGCTGTTCGCGTACGGCAGCCAGTCCGGTGGCTGGCTCGAGGTCGGGTGGGTCGAGAGCGACGGCTTCAGTCCCAGCACCGGCACGGGCCAGCGCATCTTCACTTTCGACCCGCACGGCGGCGGCTGGCAGCTCCACTACTCGATCGCCCCGAACCAGTACTACTCGTTCAACCTGCAGCGCTGCCAGAGCGGCGACCCGAACCGGTACTGCGCCTACACCTACCTGAGCAACGGGACGTGGGGCCTGCTGCGCACGAGCGCCACCGCGAGCGGGTGCACGTCGACGTGCCAGATGGCGCACATCCTTGTGGAGGTCCAGTCGACCGACTCGACCCCGCACCCCGGGCTCGGGGGAGGAGGCATCCCGTTCAGCGGCGTCTACCTCCAAAACGGAGCGTCCAGCACGCTGTGGACGAGCGGGATCCCAACGACCGAGACGACCGACGGCATCTACCTGAGCTGCTGGAACACCCGCTACCACAACGGATCCGCGAAGAAATCGGCGAGCTGCTGACCGAGGCTCGAACGTGCACCGGGGCGCCGGATCGTCGGCGCCCCGGTGCACGTCTAGAGCTTGAGGCCCTCCGAGAGCTCCTTTTTGTAGTCGCGTAGCCGTTGGGCGAGCCCGTCGTCGCCCACGGCCAGGATCTGCGCCGCGAGGACGCCCGCGTTCTTCGCTCCGCCTATCGCCACCGTCGCTACGGGGACCCCCGGGGGCATCTGCACGCACGAGTACAGCGCATCGGCCCCCGCCAGACCCTCTTGGTACAGCGGCACGCCTATGACCGGCAGGATCGTGTGCGCGGCTACCACGCCGGGGAGGTGCGCGGCCAGACCCGCGCCCGCGATGATCACCTTCAGTCCTCTATCGGCGGCGGTGCTCGCGTACTCCGTCACGCGCGCCGGCTTGCGGTGGGCCGACATCACCTCGATCTCGTACTCGACTTCGAAGCGATCGAGGATGGCGCCGGCCTTCTCCATCACCGGCATGTCCGAGTCGCTACCCATCACGATGCCTACCCTTGCGCTCACGTACCGTTGCTCCTCTCGATCGCCCTGCGCGCGATGTCTCTGCGGAAGTGCACGTTCTCGTACGCGATGCGACTCGCGGCGTCGTAGGCGCGCTCACGTGCTGCGGCATAGCCCTCGCCGAGCGCGCTGATCGCCAGGACGCGGCCCCCCGCCGTCACGAGCGCGTGGCCGTCCGCGCGAGTACCGGCCTGGAACACCAGCACGTCGTCCATCGCGGCCACCTTCTCCAGGCCGTGGATGCGGAAGCCGGTCTCGTGGGGGCCGGGGTATCCGCCGCTCGCGAGCACCACCGTCACGCACGCCCGCGGCGACCATTCGAGCTTCACGCCGGCGAGCTCTCCCGATGCCGCCGCGGGCGCAGCCTCGGCGAAATCGGACTCGAGCCGCGGCAGGATCGCCTGGGTCTCCGGGTCGCCGAAGCGCGCGTTGAACTCGATGACCTTCGGCCCCTCGGCGGTGAGGCTCAGGCCC
>WUUC01066531.1_pt1 | contig 16671 bp, 10 predicted proteins | sample 6278441 | NCBI WGS metagenome assembly WUUC01 (sample SAMN13675441, study PRJNA597444) | soil metagenome | isolation source: soil | place: USA: Washington | collected 2017-10
ATACACGAAATACACGAAGAAGAGGAACGAACCTTCGGCGAAGCCGTTCGTTACTGTCCAACCTCGCACTCGCCGTAGTACTGCTCCGGCCGCGACGTGAAGCCCGGAAGAATCACTTCCGTGTACTCGTGCCGCGAGTGCGCCGCCTGAAGCCACCCGGGCCTGGTCTCTTTCGGAAACACGGTCGTCACATACAACGGCCCGTCGCGGAACGACTGCAGGAAATGCAGCGTGCCGTTCGACAGCCGGACGATAATCTCTGAAGGGCCGAAGTCGCCGATCACCCGCGCGGTTCCATCTTCGGTGTCGATCGAGTCGAACCCGACCGAAAGTTTGGCCGGCTTGAGGGCGCCTTCGGCCGCTCCCTTCGTCCACGTGCCGGTCGCCATTGCCGGGAAAGTACATTTGAGTGTCTTCAACGACGCGAGACGTTCGTTGATCGTCGGCTTCGCCTGCACGCCGCCAGGAAGCGCGACCGGAACGACGCCGACGAGCGCGATGAAGAACGTGACGAAAAACGCGGCGAAAAAGATGAGCATGAATGTGCGTGAGCTTGACCGTACAGAACGGAGCACATCATAATCCGCCGCCGGCCGATGCGAACCCTCCTTGTGGCGCTGCTGCTTCTGCTTGACGGACTGACACTCCTCGGAGGACAGCCGCTCGCCGACCCGAAGCTCCAGGAGCAGCTCAAACGGCTGTTTCCCGCCGCGAGCGCATTTTCACCGAAGAGCGGCGCCCCTCCGCATTTCAAGGCGCTCGCGAAAGATCCCCGATCGGGCGCCGACACGGTGATCGGGTTCGCGTTCTGGACGACAGAGCTCGAGCCGCTCGAGCGCGGCTACGACGGCCCGATCAAGATTCTCGTCGGCCTGAGCCCACAGAGCGTCATCACGGGCATCGTCGTGGCCGATCATCACGAACCCTACGGCGATTTTTCCGTCGATCCGCCGGAGTTCGCCGCGCAGTTTGCAGGCAAGAAGATCACCGACACGTTCCGCGTCGGCGCCGACATCGACGCGGTCGCGCGCGCGACGATCACCGTGAGCAGCGCCACGCGCGCCGTGAGGAACAGCGCCCGCCGCGTCGCCCGACAGATCCTCTCGTCCCCCACGGCACGCTGACGCCACGCGCCGGTTCGGACATGCGTCACATCGTCTTGCTCGGGGACTCCATCCTTGACAATGCGGCCTACACACGTGGCGAGCCCGATGTGGCCACGCACCTCCGCAACGTCGCCCCCGACTGTCGTGTCACGCTGCTCGCGGTCGACGGCAACACGACATCGGGGATCAAGTCCCAGTCCACCCGGATTCCCGCCGACGCCACCCATCTCGTGGTCGCCGTCGGCGGCAACGACGCGCTCGGGAACAGCGACCTGCTCGATCTTCGCGTCCGATCGACCGCTGAGGCGCTTCGGTTGTTCGCCGAACGCCTGGCGGTCTTCGATCGCAGCTATCGGGCCGCGCTCGACATCGTGATCGCGCGGCGGCTGCCGGCGACCGTCTGCACCATCTACAACGGCAACTTCGATCCGGCTCAGGCCGAACTGGTGCGCGTCGGTCTGGCGACGTTCAACGACGTCGTGCTGAGGGCCGCGTTCGAGCACGCGTTGACGGTCATCGACCTCCGGCTGGTCTGCGCCCGTCCCGGCGATTACGCGAACCCGATCGAACCCTCCGGACCCGGCGGCCGGAAGATTGCGCTCGCGATCCGCCGGGCGGTTGACGCTGCTGAGGGCCAGGGACGCTTTGCCCGCGTGATCGTCTGACGCGGAGGGTCACCAAGTACGCAAAGGACACAAAAAAGCATCCGCGATGTTCGGTGGCCCCGGTAAGGCGAACCGGTGGGCCTGGCGCATAGAATCATCGGACATGCGCGTCGACATGCTGGAAATCCTGCGGTGCCCCTTTTGCGGCGGACGCCTGGAGCTCGTCACTTCGCTGTTTCATCAGCGAAACGGCGACGACCTCGAGGATGGCATCCTCGGTTGCCACTGCTGCATCTTTCCGATCGTTTCCGGCATCCCGGTCATGCACCTCGACGACCCCGCCAATACGGCGCGAGATCATGTGAGCGCCGGGCGGCCCGACCTCGCGCGGCGTGCGCTGTTCGGTCTCGACGACGAGTGGTTCGGACGCTTCCAGCAGGCCGACGCCTCGCCGACCGCCACCTATCGCGACGTGCTGCAGGCGCTCGGTCCCGCGTATGAGCGCGGCTACTTCCTGTACCGATTTTCGGACCCGAGCTATGTCGTCGCGCACGCCCTCGTCCGCGCGGCGGGCGTGACGGCGCTGGGAGCGGGCGGACGGGCGATCGACCTCTGCGGCGGCTCGGGGCACCTCACCCGTTCCATGCTCGATCTATCCTCGTCTGCGCCGGTCCTCGCCGACTTGTATTTCGCGAAACTCTGGCTCGCGCGGCGCTTCACCGCGCCGGAGTGCGACGCCGTATGCTGCAACGGCAACAATCCGCTGCCGTTCGCGCGCGGCGCCTTCCGATACGCGATGTGCGCCGACGCGTTCATGTACATCTGGCACAAGCGGCTGTTCGTGGGTGAGATGCTGCGGATCGTGGACGACGGCAGCGGCAGCGGCACGGCGGTGATCAGCCACACACACAACCAGCTGCAATGGAGTCCGTCACTCGGTCAGCCGCTGCCGCCTTCCGGCTACCGGGATCTCTTCGAGACCGTGGAGCCGCGGTTGTTCGCTGAAGCGGGCCTCTTCGCCGACGTCGTGAGGGGAGGTCCGCTCGACCTGTCGCGGCGGGACGCCGAGCCGGTGCTCGATGCGGACCCGGCGCTCGTCATCGTCGCAAGCCGCGATCCGGCCCTGTTCCGAACGCATCCTGTGACACTCGCGGCGGGCACCGCCGGCGAGCTTCGGCTGAACCCGCTGTACGCGGTGGAGGAGCATGGCGACCGCGTGCGCCTGCGGCTGCGGTTTCCGTCGGCAGATTACGAGGATGAATTCGGAGCGTGCAGGGAGTACCTGCCGGAGAGCCTCGAACTCGAGCGCCGTTCGCTCGATGCGCTCGCACAGAATCGCGTGCCGCCGGAGCTGACCGAGCTCGCGCGCCGGCGCGTGATCCTGGACCTGCCGAAACGGTACTATTGACGCGGTTTCCAGATCTGCGTCGCCAACGCAGAGGACGCCACGGACGCAGAGGAAGCTCCGTTTTCAAGGGTGGCGCTGTGTCCGCGCGGACTGCCTGGTGGCTGGCTCGCGACCGGCGCCTGCAGCGCGCACGCGATCAGGAATACGACAACGGACGCGAGCGGCCGGACAGGTGTCATGAAGATTAGCCAGGAGGAACACGAGGGCGACGTCGCGTCGCCCTCGACGGTCTGAGGCGCAGTGTCGGTAGTGGCCTAGAAGTCGAGCTGGGCGCCCACCTTGAACAGCCGGCCCTCGAGGATCTGCGTCGGCCGGAGCCAGTTCGGTCCGTACGTCGTATTGAGGCGCACGACGCCGTTGCTGTTGAAGGCGTTGTACAGGTCGGCCATCAGCTCGATCCTCTTGCCGGCCACGTTGATGCGCCGCGAGAGCCGCAGATCCAGCTGCGCGAATCCCGGCTCGTACAGCAGCCCCGGCTCGATCAGCTGCACCGTCCGAGTCGCGCCTGCCGTAAAGTTGCGGCCAAGACCGATTGCCTCGTTGCTCCTGAAGGAATAGTTCGCGGCAATCGCCGGCCCGGGCACGTACTGGAACGTGCCGCTCAGGCGAAGCGATGCCGGCAGGGTACGTGACCCGAGCAGCTTCCACTGCGCGCGGAAGGGCGGCGTGTTGCTGCAGTAGCTCGCGGGCGTCGTGGTCAACGTTTGACCGAGCTGCTGCGGGCTGTCGATGAGGGCGCATGCCTCGGTTGCCTGTCGGGCGATGTCCACTCCGCCCTGCAGGACCGTGCCGTCCGCCAGACGTGTGTTGATCGAAATATCGTACGCGGTGTAGATGCTCTTCTGCGCCTCCCCGATCTCGTCGGCGAACGTCCGGTAGTTGTCCACCAGGCCGCGCTTCGACGGATTCAGGTCGTACAGGCCCGAGATCGTATAGCCGCCCCCTCCGGGCAGCCGCGGGTCGGCCGGCGCCGTGAGCGAGAACGCGTCGTAATCCGCCGGTGTGACCATCAGGTTGTCGGTCGCGAGCTGATTGCCGACCGACCGGCGGTGATACGAAAGACTGACCCCGACACGCGGTACGACCTGGTGCTGGAGAGCGGCCGAATACTCCCAGCTGTACCCGCGGCTGAACCACCCCTCGCGGACCGCATCGTCGGTAACGGTCGTGGAGGGGATGATGCGCCCGAAGTTCGCGTTGTTGGTCGGGCCGAGCTCGCTCGGCTGCACCTGGAAGTCGCCGTTGGTGTCTCCCCAGTTGCGGCTGTCGCTCAGCCCGATGGTCGTCATCGGGTTGACACTTGCCGCAAAGGCGACGGTCTGGGCCGCGACGTAGCGGCTCAGGTTGGTCTTGAGCGCGGTGCGGCCGTTGCCGAACAGGTCGTACGCGACGCCAAGGCGCGGCGAGAGATCGAACCAGTTGGGCACGTCCTTGACGGCGTCGAACCTCGCGCCTGGATTCCAGCGGCCGGCGGCCAGCGTCTGCTCGTCCACCGCGCCGTTGAACCAGTCGTAACGCAGCGCGAGGTTCAGGGTGGCGCGGCCGATCGTCCACTTGTCCTGCACCCACATGCCGAGATCGGCGTTGATCCGCTCGTGTTGATCCGTTGGAATGCGCAGGGTCGCCGTGATCGGCCGGCCATCCCGGAACACGGCGGTCATGTCACCCGTATAGAACAGGCGCGTGATGCGATAGCCGCGGCCGAGCGTGACGCCGGTCTGAACGGCATGCGAGCCGGTCACGTACGATCCCGCGAGCCGAAACGTGCTCAGCACGTTCTTCTGGTACTGAGAACCCGATGGGTAGCCGCCGAACTGCATCCCGGTTGTCTGTTCCTCGATGCCGTAGGTCTGCGGCGTCACCCACGACTGATACTGCTCGTCGCTGTCCTCGAAGTAGAGGGTGTAACCCGCATCGAGCAGGAAGCGGCTGGTGATCGGCGAGGTGTACTTCGTCTGAAAGCTGTTGAGCAGCGGAAGCACGTACTCGACCGCCGAATCCGGCGCGATCGTCGAGATGATCCCCTTGTGACCCCGATATTTGTCGTGGATATCGTACGAGACACTCACCTTGTTGCGCTGCGTCATCTGCCACGTCACGCGCGCATTGGCGGTTTTCTGGTAGCCGTCGTCTACGCCCGGACGGCTGAAGTCCGGCGTGAACACATAATCTGACAGGTTGGAATCATGGAAGCTGTCGGGAACCGTCTTCACGAGGTCCTTCCATCCGACCGTGGTGAAGAACCACATCGCATCGCGCCTGATGGGACCGCCAAGCGAGGCCGTCGTATCCCACATCCGATCGAGACGGCCGACGCTGGCGAGGCCGCGTTCCGTGAGGTCGTCGCTCAGGTTGGCCGACTGCATCCTGCGGTTGGCCCAGTTGCCGAAAACCGTCCCGCTGAAATTGTTGCCGCCGTCCTTCGGAATCATGTTGATGCGCAATCCGCCCTGACCCATCTCGGCCGAGTCGGCGCCTGTGGCATAGCTGATTTCCTGGAACATCGCGTCGCTCCAGTACATCGCGCTGAACTGGCCGCTGCCGCACAGGTTGTTCATGCGCATGCCGTCGACCGCCATGACCGAGTCGTTGGATCCGTGATACGAGAGCGGCGACTGCTGCAGAAGGCCGGTCCCGCCCACGTCGTAGGCGAGGAAGCCGCCGCCGCCGGCCTGGAGGCCGGTGCCGGGAATCAGGATGCCGATTGCCCCGATGTTGCGGGCCGTGGGCATGGCGTCCATCACGTCGCGCGACATCACGGTGCGTGAAGCCGACGCGCTCTGGAGGTCGACGACGGGCGTCTGGCCGCTCACGGTGATGGTTTCTTCGATCGCGCCCACGCGCATGTCGGCGTTCACCTGCGCGGTGACTTCGGCTGGCAGCTCTATGCCTTCGCTCTTGACCGTGTTGAAGCCGGTGAGCGTGAACGTGACGCTGTAGACGCCGGGGCGCAGGTCGATGATCTTGTACTGCCCGGCGCTGTCGGTCACGCTCGCGCGGGTCTTTTCGATGAGAGCGGGGCTCGATGCTTCGACGGTCACTCCCGGCAGCACGGCGCCGGTTGCATCTTTCACGACCCCGGCTATCGCGCTCTGTGCGAAGGTAGTCGCCGGCAGCGCGATCAGCCCTGCCAGAACAAGGAACGACCACCGCAACCATCTGCTCATGATGCCTCCTCGACAATGGCCCAATGACTCGACCGGGAATTGCCGCGGCACGCGAGACAAGGAGCGCGGCAGATGGCATGCTAAGACCCGCTCGCGCAGACTGTCAACGACGGACCGCACCCGAAAGTGAGGAAGCGTGACCACGATCCGCGGAATTGGAGATTGCGTGCGACTGACGATTATTGCAGCTGTCCTTGCGTATTCTTTCGAGGCGGTCTCGGGCCAGGGAGCTCTGTCGCCGCGTATCGACGGGTCGGACCGGCCGTCCGCTCCGCGAATAGCCCCGCTCGATGAAGCGCGCTGGACCGACGCCCATCGCGCGCTCGCGAGGATCTATGCGCCCGACGGCCGCGCGGGCAACGATCTGAAGACTCTGCTGAACCATCCAGAAGTGGTGGAAGGCGTGATGCCGTTCGCGGCGTACGTGACGAGCGGGTCCACGCTGCCCGCGCGGGATCGCGAACTGCTGATCCTGCGAACCGCATGGCTCGCACGCAGCGAGCCGGTGTGGGCGGCACATGCGGACGCGGCGCGCCGCGCCGGTCGCGACCCGGCGGCGATTCGCCGCGTCGCCGAGGGGCCTGACGCGCGCGGCTGGACCGGGTTCGACGCCGCGCTCCTTCGAGCCGCCGACGAACTGTTCGTCAACTCCTTCATCAACGACGCAACGTGGCGAGCGCTGGCCGCGCGGTACAGCGTTCAGCAGATGATCGACGCGCTCTTCGCGGTCGCGGAGTTCACGATGCTGTCGTCGACGTACAACTCGATCGGTGTGCAGCCCGACGGCTGGTTCGCCGATCGCCTGCCGGCCGACGTTGCGCGCCGCGTGTCGGTGCCCGCCCGCGAGCCGCCGCTGAAGACCGCACGCGTGGCGGCGCTCGACCCGTCGGAGTGGACGCCGCAGGTGCGCAAGATGCTGGATCCGCAGGGCACAGGGCGTGGTGTCATTGCCATCTACCGCACGATCGCGCAGCATCCCGGTCTCTATCCGTCACGCCAGAACCTGTCGGAGTACATCCGCCTGCGTTCGGCGCTCTCCGCGCGCGTTCGCGAGGCGCTGATCCTTCGGATCGGCTGGCTGTGCCGATCCGAGTACGAATGGGCGCAGCACGTCCGGCAGGGTCGTGCCGCCGGGCTCGATACCGCGCTCGTCGCCACGGGCCCGGACGCGGAAGGCTGGAACGCGATGGACGCCGCGGTCCTGCGCGCCGCCGACGAGCTCTACGTCGACGCGATGATTTCAGACGAAACGTGGAAAGCGCTGTCCAACCACTTCGACCAGCGGCAGCTGATCGACATCCTGATCACCACCGGCGGGTACCGAATGGTGTCGATGGCGCTCAACACGCTGGGCGTGCAGCTGGAGCCGGGCAACGAGAGGTTTCCGGTGAAGTGATACCGGGTGACGGGTGCTGGGTGCTGGGTGCGGGTGCTTCGTGCTGGTGCGTCATGCCATGGGGGTTCGTCTCCAGCACCTAGCACCTAGCACCCGTCAACGCACCCTGCACCTTGCACCCTGCACTTTGCACCCCGCTAAGGCTGGCTCGAGCCGGGCGCAACAGTCACGATCACTTCGGCCTTCGACGACAATCGCCCCGGATCGGCGGCGCTGGCGATCAACTTGTACCTGCCCGGCGCCGTGAAGCGCGCCGTCGTCGTGGCCTTGCCGTCGGCGACCGGGAGCGCGCCGGTCTGTTCGAACACGACTTTCGCGGGACCGCTGTACTGCAGCCAGTTCACGGTGATTCCCCGCGGCGCTCCGCGGCCCGACGAATTCACTTGCGCGCCGAACGGACCGGTCGGCGCCGCAGGCGCCCGCGGCGCGGCGGGCACCGGCCGCGGCTTCGGCAGCCCGTCGTCAACCACCGAGGCGGTGAGCGTCACGGGACGTCCCGCGACCACTGACGTGACTGGCTCGACGGTGATGGAGGGCGGCTTGTTCGGATCGTCGTGGCCCGGATCGAAGTTCCCGTTGGTGGCGACGACGCGTTCGGTGATTTCCTGCGCGGGGATGAGATTGCCGAACCCGCGTTCGGTCCGGCCGTTCGATGTGATCGTCCAGACGACCTCCTTCTTGCCGAAGTCGGCTGGCACGCGCGTGCGGAAGACGTAACGCTGCCGCCGCGGCAGGAAATAGGTAGGCTGGCCCGCATCGGCCGGACCAGGCTCCACCTTGTTATCGGCGCCGGTGGGAATCGCGAACTCCTCGACGAAGTTCCGATTGAAATAGCCGAACACCATGTCGAAGGTGCCGTCGGCGTTCTTGATCCACCCTTCGAAGTACGGGATCACACTCTGGCCCGAGTTGTGGCGGATGGCCGTGATCTCGGTCGGAAACTGCGAGCGCTGGCCCTGAGCCAGCAGCCCCGCGGCCAATGCACCCGCGAGCATCACGAACACTGCGGCGACCGGCGCCACACCCTGTGGTTGTCTGCGCATGGCGATCTCCTCGGCCCTACGGTTGCTGCTGCGTCACCTGCGACTGGAGCCTGCGGCGTTCGGCGACGCGCTGCTGGTAATCCTCTTCCTCGAGGTACGTGATCGTCACCCACGCAAAGCTCATCTCGTCGATCGAACGCGATCCGCCGCCCACCCAGTTGTTCGGGTTCGGATTCCAGCGGTTCGCGGTCGTGTTGTCGTGCCACGAGATCACATGAAGGATCGTCCCGGCCGGCAGCAGCGGCGCTACATCGTCGGCGTATGGATAGGTGATGTGCCAGCCGAACTGATAGTTGCTCACGCAGCTGATGGTCTCGGTGCGCGCGGGCCCCGGACGAGCCGAGTCGGACCGGACGTCGGGATAGATCGCTTCGATGCACTGCGCCTTGCCGCGGTTGTGCATGTGCGGCTGAAAGGAGGCGAGCAGCACCGGCCTCGGCAGCCGGAAGTAGCCGTCGTGACGCGAAATCGATCCCGCAGGGATATCCAGATCCGGCGCGTCGCCCATGTGCTGCGTGAACGCGACGTACTTCGGCACCTGCCCCTTCGGATACACCTTGAAGGCGACGGCCACTTTCACCGGCGTCACCTCGCCCCGCGGGTTGAGGTGCAGGTTGAAGTTGATCTTCGTGCCGGCCTTGACGAGCCGTCCTGAATTGGGCGGGAAGATGTCGCCGTTCTTGCCGAGCGCGTACTCGTTGAGGAACAGTCCGGTCGGATCCTCTTCCGCGTCCTCCACCAGGTTCGTCGTGAAGTGATGGACCACGTTGAAGCTCTTCGCGTCCATCGGCTTGCTTTCGATCGCGGCGAGGTACATGTCCTCGGTGAAGCCGGGATCGACGAGCACGTCGATGATGTTGTCCGGACCGCTCGCCGGCAGCACGTACGGATCCTTCATTTCGACGATCACGTCGGGCTTGCCGATGTACCACTTGTCGATTTCGCTGAACTGCTTGGGCGGCGGCATGTCCTTCGGATCGCCCTGCGGCGCGCCGCTGTCCACCCACTTGGTGATCGTCGCGATCTCCTGATCGGTCAACGACGGATCGTCCTTGAACTTGGTGATGCCGATGTTTCGATCGATGTGCCACGGCGGCATCTCGCGGTTCGCGACCTTCTGCCGGATCGAGCGCGCCCATGGGCGGGCTTCCTGATACGTCAGAAGCGACATCGGCGCGACCGAGCCGGGACGATGGCAGTTCTGACACGACTTCTGCAGGATGGGGGCGACGTCCTTGGTAAACGTGACCGGGGTGTCCGTCGCACGCGCCTGAGCGAACGCCGAGGCCGGGGTCAAAGCGACCGCTGACGCGATCGCCAGAAGGGACACGCCGATGGAGCGAGCTGCCGGTACCATAGCCATCCTGAACCCTCCAAGGCCGTAATCTTACGCCCGAAGCCGGACGAGCCGACAGGTTTTTTGCGGAATCTGGCATACTCAGCACGCCGGGGCGGCCCGACGGGCGGCCCCGGCGTGCTATCCATTCACACGGAAAGGGTCTTTGCCATGCGACGAGCTCTTGTTGCGGCCGTTCTTGCCACGGCCATGGTCGGTCTCTCACTGGCGCAACGCTCCAGCCCGGCCGGCGAGTGGCGCTACTACGGCGGCGACGCCGGCAGCACCAAGTATTCGGCGCTCGATCAGATCACCCGCGCCAACGTCGGGCAGCTGCAGGTCGCGTGGCGCTGGAGCACGCCGGACAACGACATCGCCAAGGCGAACCCGACGGCGCTTCCGGGCTCCTACGAGGACACGCCGCTGATGGCCAACGGCGTCCTCTATACGTTCACCTCGCTCGGCGTCATTGCGGCGATCGATCCCGCCACCGGAAAGACCATCTGGCAGTACGACCCCGAGACCTGGAAGGCGGGCCGGCCGACGAACCTCGGCTTCGTTCACCGAGGGCTCGCCTACTGGAGCAACGGATCGCTCGAGCGCATCGTCGCGGGAACGCACGACGCGTACCTGCTCTCCGTGGACGCGAAAACCGGGAAGCCGGATCAGACCTTCGGCGCCGGCGGCAAGGTCGACCTCACGGAGCGCCTCGCCTACGTGCAGCGCGGGCGCAACTACACCTCGAGCTCGACGCCGGTCGTCGTCAGGAACGTCGTCATCGCCGGCGCCAGCATTTCCGACGGCGCGCAGAACAAGGAGCACGTCCGCGGTGACGTCAGCGGATACGACATCCGCTCGGGCAAGCGTCTGTGGACGTTCCGATCGATTCCGCAGCCAGGCGAGTTCGGCAACGAGACGTGGGAAGGCGACGGCGCGGAATACAGCGGCAACACGAACGTGTGGTCGTTGATGAGCGTGGACGAAGCGCTCGGCTACGTCTACCTGCCGTTTGGCACGCCCACCAACGATTACTACGGCGGGCACCGGCTCGGCAACAACCTCTTCGCCGAAAGCCTCGTCTGCGTCGACGCCACCACCGGCAAGCGCGTCTGGCACTTCCAGGCGGTGCATCACGGCTTGTGGGATTACGACTTCCCCGCGGCGCCGGTACTGGGCGAGATCACCGTCGACGGCCGCCGCGTCAGCGCGGTGATGCAGATCAGCAAGCAGGGATTCGTGTACGTCTTCGACCGCCGCACGGGCGCGCCGGTGTGGCCGATCGAGGAGCGGCCCGTGCCGCAGACCGACGTCCCCGGCGAGAAGACTTCGCCGACGCAGCCCTTCCCGACCCGGCCGCCGGCCTTCGATCGCCAGGGCTTCACCGACGACGACGTGGTGGACTACACGCCGGCGATCAAGGCGCGGGCGATGGAAATGGTGAAGCCGTACGTGCGGGGTCCTCTGTTCACGCCGCCGTCGGAACGCGGCACGATTCAGCTGCCGGGCAACGGCGGGGGAGCGAACTGGAGCGGCGCCGCCTTCGACCCCGCGAGCGGGATGCTCTACGTCCCGTCGGTGACGAGCCCGTTTCTCGTGAAACTCGAGCCGCCGGCCGATCCCGCGCGCAGCAACCTGCGCTTCCGGCGGCAAGGCCAGGCGCAGCTCGGCACGCTCGAGGGCATTCCGCTCTCGAAGCCGCCCTACAGCCGCGTCACTGCTTACAACATGAACACGGGCACGACCGCGTGGCAGATTCCGCTCGGTGACGGCCCGCGTCACCACCCGCTGCTCAAGGAGCTGAATCTCGGGCCACTCGGTGGAGGGCGGGGCTACCCGCTCGCGACCAGCACGGTGCTCTTCATCGCGCACCGCGGTCTGCGGCCCGGCGCGACCAATCCGTCCGGCGAGCCGCCGTCGCTGCTCGCGCTCGACAAGGCGACCGGCGCGCCGATCGCCAAGATCGAGCTGCCGCTGCCGCCATCCACGCCGAGCACGTACCTGCACAACGGCCGGCAATACATCGTGATGGCCACCGGGGCGGGGGCGCAGACCGAGATCGTCGCACTGGCGCTGCCAGCCGGCGCTGGACGCTCGGGACGGTGAAAATTTCCGATCTGGTAATGTTCGATTATCGGTTTATTGTGCCAATAAATCGAACATTGCCAGATCGACGATCGGAAATTTACTGCCCTGACGATCCGCGCGCCGCTTTCGGCTCGGGACGCCGGCCGAGCGCGCGGGCCATCACCTCGTACTGGACCGACATGATGTGGCCGATCGACTGCGTCCAGTACGCCGAATTGTGCGCGCCAGCCATCTGCATGTAGTTGAACGGCACGTTCTTCTCCTCGAGGATCCGCGCGAGCGCGCGTGCGCCGGCAATGAGCCGGTCCTCGGTGCCGCAATCGAGATACACGTGCGGCATCTTTTCTTTCGGCACCTGGTGAATCAGCTTGAAGGGGTCGAACGCGTCCGCGTCTTCGGGCTTCGCGAATTCCTGCCCGAGCGGCGTCCGCTCCTCCTGGCTGTTGAAGCCGGCGATGCCGATCAGCGGATTGGGCTGACGCCGCCGGGCGGCGGCTGCCGCTTGTTCTTCAGGCGTCGGAGCCGGGCGCGACGCGGGCGGCGCGGCGGTGCCCCTCAGGCGCTCGCCGGCCTGCCTGGCGTGCTCCAGCGCGCCGCTGGTGCTGCCGATCGAGACGAACAGATCGGGGTGGCGCAGGCCGAGCACGATGGCCCCGAAACCGCCCATCGACAAGCCGGCAATCGCCCGCCCCTCGCGGCGCGCGATCGTGCGATACGTCCCGTCGATGTGGCCGATCGCGTCCTTCACGACGTAGTCGGCCCAGTTGTTCTTCTGTCCCCCCTGGCTCGACGCCCAGTTCACGTACCAGGAGTTGCCGCCGTCGAGCATCACGACGATCAAGTCGTCGTAGAGGCCGGTGTAGAACGGCGCCGAGTTCTGCAGGCCCCACACCGTGTAGTTCTGCGTCAACCCGTGGAGGAGATAGAGCACGGGGTACCGCGTCGTCGAAGACTCGTAGCCGCGCGGCAGCACGATGTTGTATTTCAGCGTGCGGCCGACCGAGGGGCTGTTGAACTCAACAGTCTTGAGCGGCAGGTCCTGCGCGACGGCAAGGCTCGCAACGGCCAGCAGCGCGGCGACAAGAACGCTGCGAAACACCGAACGTGAAACTCGACGCATACGGATCCCTCTTTCTTTTTGCGGCGGTCTTTCCGCCCTCTGCTCTTCGTGCCGTTCGTGCCCTTCCGGCCCCATTTCCCGGCGAGATAGTAACAGTACGCTATTCTTCCCGTATCCGTTTCCGTTCCCGATGATCGTTCCCGAGGCATTTCCCTTTCATCCGGCGACGGCGCAATGGTTCCGGGAGACCCTCGGGACGCCGACCGCGGCGCAGCGCCGCGGGTGGGCGGCCATCCGCCGGGGCCGGCACACTCTGATTGCGGCGCCGACGGGGTCGGGCAAGACCCTCGCGGCGTTCCTGATGGCGCTAGACGATCTGCTGCACGAGGGGCTGCGCGGGCCGCTGCCTGACGAGGTCCGCGTGTTGTATGTGTCGCCGCTGAAGGCCCTGAGCGCCGACATCCACAAGAACCTCTCGGCACCGCGACGCGGCATCCGGGACGCGGCAGAAGCGCTCGGCCACCACGCGCCACGCATCACGGCGGCGGTTCGGACCGGCGACACGCCCCAGGCGGAGCGCGCCGCCATGCTGCGGAAGCCGCCTCACCTGCTCGTCACCACGCCGGAATCGCTCTACCTGCTGCTCACCGCGGAGCAGAGCCGCGCGATGCTGCGCACGGTGCGTACCGTGATCGTCGACGAAATCCACGCGGTGATCGGAACCCGGCGCGGCGCCCACCTGGCGCTCAGCCTGGAACGGCTCGCCGCTGTCGCAGAAAGCCCGGTTCAGCGGATCGGCCTCTCGGCCACGCAGAAGCCAATCGAAGAGGTCGCACGGTTCCTCGTCGGCACGCCGGCAGTGGACCCATCGGGCGTCGCCGATTGCCAAATCGTGGATGAAGGCCATCGGCGCGACATGGATCTGAGCGTGGAGGTGCCGCGCTCGCCGCTCGAAGCGGTCATGTCCCACGAGGTGTGGGAGGAATACTACGATCGGCTGACGGAGCTGATCCGCGGGCACAAGACGACCCTCGTGTTCGTGAACACGCGGCGGCTGGCGGAACGCGTCACGCGCCACCTCTGCGATCGGCTCGGCGAAGAAGCCGTCACCGCGCATCACGGGAGCCTGTCGAAGGAAAAGCGGCTGGACGCCGAGACCCGGCTGAAAGAAGGCCGTCTGCAGGCGCTCGTCGCGACGGCCTCGCTGGAACTCGGCATCGACATCGGTCACGTCGATCTCGTGTGCCAGATCGGCTCGCCCCACCGTATCGCTGCGTTTCTCCAGCGCGTCGGCCGATCCGCGCATACCATCGCGGGCACGCCGAAAGGGCGCCTGTTTGCGACGTCGCGTGACGACCTTGCCGAGTCGGCCGCCCTGCTGCGATCGGTCCGTCGCGGTGAGCTCGATTGTATCGTCGAACAGCAGGCTCCCCTGGACGTGCTCACCCAGCAGATCGTCGCAGAGGTGGCGTGCGGCGAGTACGCCGAAGGGGACCTGTTCGCGCTGGTTCGCGCGGCCTGGCCATTTCGCGCGCTGGATCAGTCCGCGTTCGACGCAGTGTTGACGATGGCGGCTCAAGGCTTCTCGACGAAGCGCGGCCGCCGCGCCGCGCTCGTCCACAGGGACGAAGTCAACGGCCGTGTGCGGGGGCGGCGTGGGTCCCGTCTGCTGGCCCTCACCTGCGGCGGCGCCATTCCCGAAGTGGCGGACTACCGCGTCGTCCTCGAACCCGACGACGTGTTCATCGGAACCCTGAACGAAGACTTCGCGATCGAAAGCATGGGCGGCGACGTCTTCCAGCTCGGCAACGCCTCTTGGCGCGTGATCCAGGTCGGCCAGGGCACGGTCCGCGTGGCCGACGCGCGCGGCGTGCCGCCGAATATCCCGTTCTGGTTCGGCGAGGCGCCGGGGCGAAGCGACGAGCTGTCCCGGAGCGTCAGCGAGCTTCGCACCGAGCTCGATCGTCTTCTCGGGGAATCCGGCGAGGATGCCTCCGCATGGGTGCAGGCGGAAACGGGGCTGCCGCCGCCCGCTGCGGAGCAGTTGACGACGTACTTGTCCGAGTCGCGGCGCGCGCTGGGTGTTCTGCCCACCCACGACACGCTCGTCCTGGAGCGCTTCTTCGACGAGTCGGGGGGCATGCAGCTCGTGCTGCACGCGCCATTCGGCAGCCGCATCAACAAGGCGTGGGGGCTCGCGCTGCGCAAGCGCTTCTGCCGGCAGTTCAATTTCGAGCTGCAGGCGGCGGCCACCGAGGACGCGATCCTTCTCTCGCTCGGCCCGCAGCATTCGTTCCCGCTCGCCGATGTCTTTCGCTATCTGCACCCGGCGACCGCGAAGGACGTCCTCGTGCAGGCGTTTCTGGATGCCCCGGTGTTTCAGACCCGGTGGCGGTGGAATACGACAATCGCGCTGGCCGTGCCGCGCAATCGTGCCGGCAAGAAAGTGCCGCCGCAGCTCCAGCGCATGCTCGCCGACGACTTGATGGCGTCGGTGTTTCCCGACGCCGCGGCGTGTCTCGAGAACATCCCGGGGGACCGCCAGATTCCCGACCATCCGCTCGTCGCGCAGACCGTGCGCGACTGCCTGCAGGAGGCGATGGATTTCGACGGGCTGGCCGCCGTGCTGGCCCGCATCCATCGCGGCGAGCTGCGCCTGGTGTCGCGCGACACGACAGAGCCGTCGCCCCTCGCGCACGAGGTGCTGAATGCGCGCCCCTACGCGTTTCTGGACGACGCGCCCCTCGAGGAGCGGCGGGCGCACGCGCTCTACGCGCGACGCGCGACCGAACCCTCGGCGGCGGCCGATTCCGCCGCGCTCGATCCGGCGGCGATCGACCGCGTGCGCGACGAAGCACGCCCGGATCCGAGGGACGCGGACGAACTGCACGACGCGCTGCTCACTGCGGGCTTCCTGCTGGAAGACGAGGCCGGACCCGCAGCCGCAGACCTGTTCACTCAGCTGATGAGCGCCCGCAGAGTGACGTGTGTCACGACCGCTGGGCAGGTGCGCATCTGGATTAGTGTCGAACGCCTGCCCGAGTTCCGCGCGGTTCATCCCGCGGCAGCGATCGACGACAACGCCGTCGCGCCGCCCTCCCGCAACCGCCGCAACTGGAGACGCGAGGAGGCGATCGTCGAGCTGCTGCGCGGCCGCTTGTCTGTCGTCGGCCCCACAACTGCAGCCGCGCTCGGCGGCCCGCTTTCGATCGATGAAGGCGATGCGACCGCGGCGCTCCTCTCGCTCGAGGCGGAAGGCGCGGTGCTGCGCGGCTCGTTCACGTCGTCGGCCGGCGTGCTCGAGTGGTGCGATCGCGGGCTCCTGGCGCGCATCCATCGCTACACGCTCAACCGCCTGCGCGCGGAGATCGAGCCGGTGACGGTTGCCGACTTCACGCGGTTCCTGTTCTCGTGGCAGCACGTCGAGCCGTCGGCGCGGCTGGCAGGCATCGAGGGGTTGCGCGC
>WUUC01172895.1_pt1 | contig 16669 bp, 18 predicted proteins | sample 6278441 | NCBI WGS metagenome assembly WUUC01 (sample SAMN13675441, study PRJNA597444) | soil metagenome | isolation source: soil | place: USA: Washington | collected 2017-10
CCGACCGTCAGGTGCTGCGCGAGATGACCAACCGCAACAAGAAGCGCGAGGTCTTCGACTTGCGCACCGATGGCTTGTCGTGGTGGAACGGCAATCAGTCGATCCCGTTCGGCATCGACACCGTCTGCGATATCACGACTACGGCGGCAGGCGGCCCAGCAGGAGCGCACCTCATCATCCGAACCGAGTGTACTCGCACCGCTAACGAGGGCGACCAGACCCGCTTGCTCGCGCTCAAGAAAGGCTTGTGGGTGCTCTGATGGGCATGATCGATTTCGTCATCGGCTTCGGCAAGGTGGCGGCGACCTCGATTCACGCGAAGACCAAAGAAGCGGTTTTCCAAGTGCTCGGGCTACAGGGCTTCGAAGAGGGCCAAGACCAGAGCGCGGAGAAGCAGGTCGGCTACACCGGGCTCGGGCTCGTGGGCCATCCGCTACCGAGCGAGAAGATCTTGGGCATCTTGTTCGACGTCGACGTCATCTACGTCAAGCAAGGCGACGAGCTCGTGCCGATCGCTTGGCGCGACCTGCGCCTCAACCGCAACTTCCCTGGCGGGGTCCGAGCCGGCACGATTGCGCTTGCTGGGTATGGCGGCGGGTTCTATTCGCTCGACCTGACGCCGAGCGCCTCGGGCTCGCGCAAAGCGAACATCCACGTGCTCTACTGCCCATTCGATTTCGATTCAAATGGGGTCCCGCAGAAGGCTCACACCATCATCCTCGACCCGGCCGGCAACAGCATCAACCTGCTACACGCCAGCGGCAGCCAGTTCATTTTGCTCGACGGCAAAAAGCTGATGATGATTTCTGACGATGCGACCTGGTTCAAAATGGAACCCGGGAAGATCGACATGCAGGCCAACACGGTGACCGTGGCCGCGACGCTCGTGGTCGGCAATCCGCTGACGGCGCTGCCGCTGGCGGCCGGCCCAGCTGTGCTGCCGTCTACTCGGATCTTGTATTCGTCAACCTGAGGAGAATTTGTGTCGAACTGCGCGTTCCCTCCGCTCAACATCCCGGGCTTCGCGCTGCCCCTGCCCGGCTTGCCATCGCTGCCGGCCGTGCCGGCCTTGCCAGGGCTTCCGTTCTCGCTTCCTGGCCTGCCCCCCTTGAACATCCCGGGCTTCGCCTTGCCCTTGCCAGGGCTGCCAGCGCTGCCGAGTGTGCCCGTCATCCCAGGGCTTCCTTTTTCGCTTCCGGGCGCTCCGCCTTTGAACCTGCCCGGCTTCGCGCTGCCGCTGCCGGGATTGCCAGCGTTGCCAAGCCTGCCGACGATTCTGGCGCCGTTTTGCCCGCTTGATTGATAGGCGGCTGGCGAGTCAACCCGGGTTGACTCGGTTGACGAAACGGGCCTGCGGGTGACAGGTTGCGGCCCAGCTCATGCCGCTTGTGATCCTGCCCGCTGGTTTGCACCCGATCGGCTCGGCGCCGTCGAGCCAGAACCCGCTCCTGCCCCCGCCCGTCATCTCGGCCGATGGCATCGACGAAGGGTCCAAAGACCTGGCCAGCGTGCTCTATGGCGCCGACCCTATCGACGACCAGGTCTACATCGCGCTCAACACGCTGCGCGGTTCTGGCGCTGCCGTGATGAACGTCGGCCAGCGCTTCCAAGACGTTCGAAAGCTCGACGACAACGCGGCCATCTTGATCGAGCAAGAGGGGCGGACGGCGCTGCGCCGGCTGGTCAATTCAGGGGACATCACGATCGATCGGCTCTACGTCCAAACCGATTCGGCTGGGACTTGGGCCGAGCTCGTCTGCGACTTCATCAATAACCGGCTACCCAAACCCGGCAAGCGCACGGTGCGGGCGCCGCTTCGGCCTGAGGCTACCAGTCGATGACTCGACCTGATGAACGCAGGTTCGTGCTGTTTCAGCGCGGCCATGTGCGCGACCAAATCATCTTGGCGCACATGCGAAACCAGATGCGCACGTTGGTCAATCCCGACACCAAGGCGCTGTTCACCGAAGACGAGATCTTGCGCATCACGCAAGACGGGAGCCGCTACTACATCGAGGCCGATGCCATCGACCTGTACGGCCAGGCGGTGCAGGCGAAGAACAGCTACTTCGTCGATCAGATCATTCCGTCGCGCTCGTCGACGGCGATGCTGCAGAAGACGCACGGCCCGCTCTGGCTGCCAGATGGCTACCTCCCAGCGAGCGGTGGGTCAGGCGAAGCGTCGGCAGCGGCTGCGGTTGGCACCATCTACGTGGGGTCAACGACCGTGCCCGACCCGGCTGCGACGTGGGGCCGAGACCCGAATGGCAAGCGTTACCAGGTGCTGGTCACCACAGTCACGCCAGGCAGCGGCACGGCGACGCTGACGCTTGTCGGAATCGACGGCGGCGAGGACACGAACCTTGCGGTGGGCACCGAGATTACTTGGAGCAATCCGCCAATCGGTGCAGCGCCAACGGCGACGGTCACGATCGCGTTCGAGGGCGGGCTGGGCCAAGAGACCGACGCTGAGTTTGCGAGCCGCATCGAGGACCGGATCCGGCACAAGCCGGCCAGCGGCAACCGCGCGCACTTCCGGGCATGGGCGCGCCAAGCCAGTAACCTCGTCGAGACCGCGTTCGTCCACGCCTGCGTGCTTCACGCCGGCTCGGTCGCGGTGGTCATCACCAAGAAGCGAGGAGCATCGGTTGGCCCGCTTGGCCGCATCCCCACTCTTGCTCTGGTTGCAATCGTTTCCGGCTACTTGGTGCCGCCGAGCAGCTCGGTCGTGCCGGGCCCGGTTCACGTGCTGGTGCTCAAGCCTGCGCCGGCTTCGACCAATCTTGCTATCAGCATTGGCCTGCGGCGAGGCGCGGCAGGTGGGTGGTCAAGCGCGCGTCCCTGGCCTCGGTCATCAGCGTCGTACCCGAAAGCTATGATCACTTCGGTCACAAGCCAGACGGTCTTTCGGATTGGGACCGATGTAGCGCCAGTCGGCACGCTGCCGCTGACAGGTGCATCGGCGCCGCAGATGATGGTGTGGAACGAAGACATCAGCGAGTTCGAACGTCTTAACGTAGCGAGCGTCGCCTTCATCGGCACCAACCTCTACGAGATCACGCTGAGCCAATCGCCGACTTTTACCATCGTGCCAGGCGATGTGATTTCGCCGTACACCGACCGGTTGGTGGTCATCGCCAGCGCGCTCGAAGCGTACTTCGATTTGTTGGGACCAGGCGAGCTCATCGACTTGGCGACCGATGTCCGCGCGACGCGGGCGTTTCGTTGGCCGCCTGCGAACGAGGAGTACCCGCAGCGAGCCGGCCAAGGAATGGTAACCACGATTCTAGACACGTTGGGCGGCGCGGCTGGCGATGCCCAGCTTGTGCACGTGATTCAGTCAGTGCCGGCTGTTCCGGCGAGTGTTTCCGACGGCCCGAACATGTTGGTGCTCGGCAAAGTCGGCATCTACGACCTGGAGTGACCTATGTCAGGCTGGCCACTAAAGCTCACCCGGGCTGCGCTCGGACCGCTCTACGAGAACGTCTCGAAGATCGTAAACCCAAAAAAGCAGCTCGACGCTGCCATCATCAACCCGCTGATGTGGCAGGTCGCCGGCATGAACGGCACCGCAGCGCGCGGGCTCGTTCGGTGCACGATGGCAGGGACCGTCGTCACGGTGACCCATCAGTGGTTCGCCTGGGACCCGGACCAGTCGCTCGTCAAGATGACTTTCACCAGGAGCTCGGCGGGCGTGTGGACGTGGGCGCTGCCCGGCACCGGCGCTTACCCCGATGCCAATAGCGTTTCTCGCCCTGCTGACTTGATCGGAGCCGTTCCTTTTTTTCAGGGAATCACGAACGTTCAAATGGTCGCCGACGTCAACGTCGATGGCTACACCGGAGTTCTTCGCGCGTTCGACGCTGATGCAGGCACGGCAATCGATGCCACCAAGTGGCTGATGTCTTTTTTCTGAAAGCGCAATGTCTGACCTAGGCGGCATCACCAACTTGCCTTTCGATCTCGGCGGCGAGCCTAGCCCGGAGCTCAAGACGTACACCACCCTCAAGCGGATGGTGGGCGAAGGTGTGAGTCCGCCTGGCGACGACTTCGGCGACGCAACGCTGATGGGGTCATGGCGCATGGCCAAGGCGCACGGACTGGTTGCGATCTCATCGTTTGCCGAAGCCGCGCTCTGCCAGGGGTTTCCGAACACGGTGAGCGACGAGCTCGAGTCATACGAAGAAGTGCTGCTGCTCTTTCCACCGCCCGAGACGCCGGACCAGTCGCGCAGGCAAGCCATCACGGATCGGTGGACCAGGACCATCGAGAGTTCTATCCAGCGGCTTGGCCCGCAGCTGCTCGCCATTGACCCGCGGTTATCATTCACCACGGTACCCGACTCGGCCGTGCGCTACGTCCAGCTCGGGCGCTACTACGACGACCTTACCGATCTCGGCGGGTCGTTCAAGAATGGCCGCAAGCATTCCAGCTTTCCGAATTTCGCGGACTTTTTCGTGGCTCGCGTGATCTTCGACATCGGTAACGTTCCGGTGATCGACGAGATTGCGCAGGTCCGCGCCGAGGCTTCCGACTTGCTCGACGAATCGCTACCGGCTTGGTGTGACTTTTCAATTAGCCATGTCACCGGCTTCACCCTCGACTTGAGCATGCTCGATGCAGCATCCTTTGACTCATGACGCTCAACGTCCCGCCTTCCACCGTCGCAATGAGTTTGGTCAACGTGCTGACCAAGACAGGCCCAGCTCCGCGCTCAGGATTATCTGAGCTATTGGCGGGCATGAAGTATCCGGTCGCGCGCGAGCTCGTGGAAGCTTCGGTCGATCAGGCAATTGAGCGCGGGCTACTGGACCAGACCGGCGAGATGGTGGCGTCGAAGTTGCCGGGAGGGTGGGTTGTCACTGACCGAAGCCGGGCCGGCGATGGCTGGGACAATTGGAGCGCTCGCCATGTCAGCGGCGCATCGCGATCTGTAGAAGAGCTGCTGCAAGGAGAATTTGTCTAATGGCTTGGCCTTTCGAAAGAGCAAATGCACTTGGCTTCGCGCTGTTCGAAACGTTCACGTCGGCCCAGGCCACGTTGATGGATCTGAATGCAGCGAGCGCCGCTAGCGGCGCTATCTGGAGCGATGTTTCGCTTGTCCGAAACTTGCTGCCGATCGAGCAGTCATTCGCGATCGACGACGCAAGCGGCGACAGGCTATTTGGCCAAGTGTTGATGTGGGAACCGACCAGAGGTCGGTGGTGGAACTTCGGCACGGAACTCAGTTCGGATGATCCGCTCGGTGCATATTCGTACAATGGCGGTGATTGGATAGCTTCGCCGCTAGAAAGCACTTTGGGCGGGTCGATGGCGTGGGAAGAGTCGCTCGCCGCTGATCACAACGGCGCAGGACTGATCGTGCTAGGCGGGCGCCACACCGGCACGTTCAAGATTTGCAGGAGTGTTGATGCAGGCGACACTTGGGTTTCGGCGTCGACGATTACTGCCAGTACGAACTTGGTCACGTGCGTCAAATGGATGCCATCGGCCAACTTATTTGTCGCAGGGTTTAGCAACTCGGCGACGTCGAACATCGAGACTAGCCCTGACGGCGATACTTGGACGACTCGCACCGCGCCCAATAGCAACCCTCGACTTCAAGGTGGGGCGGCAGCGAGCCCCACGAGATGCGTGATTCTGGCGAATGCGAGCACCGACAAGTGCATCACTAGCGAAGACGGTATTACGTGGACGGAGCGCACTCTCCCTGCGGTGGCGGCGTGGGTTGCGATTTCGTGGAACGCCGAGCGTGCGAAGTTCATGGTCATCGCCACTGACAATAAAGTCGCGACGTCGCCCGACGGTATCACCTGGACCCTCGTCTCGAGCTCGGGACCTGGCGACTCCGACACCAAGCTAAGCTCGCTCTACCGGCTTTGGTTGGTGATGGGTAACGGCAATAGTTACTACGTCTCGATCGACGATGGCGCGAACTGGAGCCTGCTCTCGAACTTCACGATGACTTCGGGGTTCACGTTCAAGGCGTCCGACCGCCAAGTGCTATTTGCTTACCTCAACACGACTCGGCGGTCGCTCATCGGAGGAGCACTCTGACCGATGGCAGACTTTACGCTGCGACCAACGAGCGGCGTGACGGTTGTCGATTGGTTCGACGAGGCCACGGGTGCGCATGCATCTCGGCTAAATGCCGAGGAGGGATTTCCCCATCGCAACTACCAGGCGCCGATCGGGACTGCAATCGTGGTCAAGGCGACGGTCGGCGGGGTCGAGGGCGAGATTGACTCGAACCTTGGCGGTCGACTTTTTTTGCATTGGTTCACCGAGCATCCTACTTCGCCACCAGCGATTACTTCGGGTGTAGGGTTCTCGTCGGTCGCAACGTTCATCCCGACCATCGCCGGCAACTACCTGCTGACTTTTTATCGGGCGGGTGGTGGTAGCGTTTCGGTTCCGATCGAAGTGGTGCCGGCGGTGGCGCCATGAAGATCGACGACTTCTCGCCGGCCTACATCGGCGAGGACAAGATCATTCTTACTCTCGACCAGGCAAGCAGCTCACCGCGCGTTTTCTCTTCTATCCAAGTCAACATCGACTACTCGGAAACGCTGCCCGAGGGGGTCGCGATGCCGCTCGAGCTCATCGTCCAAGGCCCAACCGAAGCCGGGTTCGTTGAGCGAACCTACCGGAAATTCAAGCCGGAGAGCGTGAGCTTCAAGCCAATTGCTGCCGGTGAGTACCTGGTGTTACTGCGAGAAGTGGCTCACAACCGCTGGGTTGGCCGCCTCCGCTTCGTGGTAACCGGCGACGAATTTGAACGAGCCTGATGTCAAACAAAGCGAATTTCAAGATCAACGCTAGTTTGGCGACCGACCGCGGGTTCGAGGCGACCTCGGCGCAGGTCATGACCATCCAGCTCGAGGACGCGACCGATGTCCACTCGGTGCGCTTCGAGCTTTACGATGCAGCCGTCGAAGATTCACCGCTCGCGACGTACAATGCGCCGGACCTGACCTTTGCTGGCGGCGTGCGCTCGGTCACGCTTTCGCCTGCGTCCGGGTCGACGACCATCACGATGGTCACCAACGGCGCCGAGACTCACTCGTGGAAGCTGCGATCGACCGCCGTCACGAGCGAGGGCGAATACATCTACGAGCGAATAATCGCGCTCAAGAACGGCAAGCCTCGCAAGCCTCCACCGGGCGAGTCGACGGAGTGGACAGAGCGCGGCTGGGCCGACGCTTGGGCCGAGCTCGTCGATTACGTGACTGGAGTCGTCGGCGGCAGCGGCGGTTACGCGACCATCCAAGACGAAGGCATTTCGCTTACCCAGCGCTCGACGATCAACTTCACGGGCGCAGGCGTCAGCGTTACAGATGCAGGCGGCATCACGGTTGTAACGATTGGCGGCGGTGGAACGGGGCTCCCGGTTGCCACTGCCGCAGGCCAGACGATCGTCTGGAACGGTGCAGCTTACGTCGCAGGCGCGCTCGACTTGGCTGACGCCGACGCCGTGACCGGCCTTCTTCCGCATGCCAAGGTCGCCGACCTAGCTGGGCTTTCTGTGCTGGGGCGGGCCGGCAATACGAGCGGGGTCATGGCTGCCATCACTGGCGCCGATGGCCAAGCCTTGCGGGTGTCAGGCACCACGCTTGGCTTCGGTACGCTCGCCACCGCTTCTTACACGAACAGCTCGGTCACGCTCGCCAAGCTCGCCGACATGGCGACCGATAGCCTGCTCGGTCGCGACACCGCCGGCACGGGCGTGCCCGAAGTCATCTCGCTCAATGCGACGCTGAGCATGACCGGCACGGGGTCGCTCCAGCGCGCAGCTCTGACCGGCGATATCACGGCAGCGGCAGGCAGCAACGTCACCGCAATCACAGCCGGCGTAATCATCGACGCCGACATCAACACAGCGGCAGCGATTGCGGTCACCAAGCTTGCCATCGGTTCATCGCTCCAAGTCCTGCGAACGAACGTCGGTGCGACCGCGGCAGAGTGGGCGACGGTTTCCACTCTTTCCGCTGGCTCGGCTGCTGGTCAAACCCTCATCTGGAACGGCAGCATATGGGGCGCTGGAGCACTCGATCTCGCTGACGCCGACGCGCGCACCGGGCTACTTCCGTTTGCCAATATCGCCAACGGTTCGGCGCGCTCGGTTTTTGGCCGCGCTGCAAACACTGCGGGCGTGATGGCGCCGATCGTCGGAGGCGGCGCCGGCACCGTGCTGTACGACGACGGGGCGACCCTTAGCTTCATTGCGCTTGGGCTGGCGACTCTTCCGACGATTGCAACAGACAGCCTGCTCGGCCGCGACACAGCCGGGACCGGCGCCGTCGAGGTCATTGCGCTCAATGCCACCTTGAGCATGACGGGCGCGGGGGCGCTCCAGCGTGCCGCGCTGACTGGGGATGTGACGGCGGCGGCAGGATCGAACGCAACGACGATCGCCAACGACGCAGTCACGACCGTCAAGATCCTCAACAGCAACGTCACCTACGCCAAGCTCCAGAACGTTTCCGCAGCATCGCGCGTGCTTGGTCGAGGGAGCGCGCTTGGCGCAGGCGCCGTCGAAGAGCTGTCGCTGGCCGGCGGCCTGTCGATGTCGGGCACCACCATCACCATCGCGGATGGGGCTATCACGTACCCCAAGCTCGCCGACGGCGCGGCTCTCTCCGTGTTCGGCCGATCGGTGAACACGGCCGGCCCCATGTCGTCGATCTCGGGCGCCGATGGCCAAGCCTTGCGAGTGTCAGGTACTACGCTGGGGTTTGGGGCGCTGGCCACGGCGGCCTACACGGACGGTTCGGTCACGCTTGCCAAGCTTCCCAACGGCGCAGCAGCGTCCGTGCTCGGGAGGTCAGGAGCAACGGTCGGCGTCTACGCGGACATCGCGAGCACCGCCGACGGGCAGGTGTTGCGGCGCGCGGCTGGCGTCGTCGGCTGGGGAGCGGTCGACCTCGCAGATCTAGATGGCGTCACTGGCCTCCTAGCTTTTGCCAACATCGCGAACGGCTCGGCGCGTTCTGTCCTAGGTCGCGCGGCCAACACCGCCGGTGTGATGGCGCCGATCGCTGGCGGCGGTGCAGGCACTGTGCTGTACGACAACGGCACCACGATTTCGTTTCAAGCGCTGACCGTTGGGAACATCGCCAACGTTTCAACCGGCGTGATCCTCGGGCGTTACACCGCGGGCACTGGACCGGTGGAGCAGGTTACTCTCAACAGCACTTTGGAGTTTTCAGCAGGCTCGCTCCAGCGCGCTGCTCTGACCGGCGACGTGACTGCGGCTGCCGGTAGCAACGTCACCGCCATCGCGGCGGGGGTGATCGTCGACGCTGACGTGAACGCTGCGGCTGCGATTGCCCACACCAAACTAGCGAACGGTTCGGCGCGCTCGGTCCTAGGTCGCGCCGTCAACACTGTCGGCGCGCTAGCTTCTATTGCCGGGGCTGGCGCAGGCACCGTGCTGGTGGACAACGGCACGACCCTTAGCTTCACCACGATCGGCACGACCTCGATCGGCGACGGAACGGTCACCGTGGCGAAGCTGGCCGACCTGGCGGGGCTTTCGGTCCTCGGGCGAAGCGCCAGCACCACAGGCGACCCGGCTGCCATTACTGCGACGGCGACGGGCCAGGTGCTGCGCTATGCAGGTACGACACTGGCCTTTGGAGCGCTCGACCTCGCCGACCCCGACGCAGTCACCGGGCTACTTCCGTTTGCGAACATTGCGAACGGTTCGGCTCGCTCGGTTTTTGGCCGCGCTGCAAACACCGCGGGCGTGATGGCAGCGATCGCAGGCGCAGGCGCCGGCACTGTTCTTATCGACAACGGGACAACGCTCGCCTTCGGCACGCTCGCACTGTCGTCGCTTCCGACGATGGCCACGGATAGCTTGCTCGGTCGCGACACTGCTGGGATCGGCGCAGTCGAGGTCATCGCGCTCAACGCGACGCTCTCGATGACTGGAACGGGTCAGCTTCAGCGCGCAGCACTCACTGGCGATGTGACTGCGGCAGCTGGTAGCAACACCACGGCGATTGCCGCTGGTGTCATTGTCGACGCCGATGTGAATGTAGCAGCGGCAATCGCGGGAACGAAGATCGATCCTGACTTCGGCGGGCAGAACATCATCTCAACCGGCAGCCTTGCGATCGACGGAATCACGAATTTTGGGGCATCGGCTAATGGGTTAGATCCGGCTACGGCGGGCATTCTGCGCCTGCCAAACGGGACAAGTGAAGGAATCCAATTTAGGAACGCGGACAACAGCGCCAACATTTTGGGCCTTCTTGTGGACGGCTCCAACCAAGTCATCTTGGGCGACGCCTCGGGCGTTTCCCATATTCTGTCGCCAGCGTCGGGTGGCAACCACGTGCTGGGCGTTGGTGGTGCCTCGGCGCTCACATTGGCCAGCACTTTCCTCGAGCTCGGACCGACCGTCCTTAGGTTACGCTTCAGCAACGCGCTCACGGCCGGCGCTGTAATTCAGATCGAGGCGACCACAACGGCTGGCCTCACCAGCCAGTCGCTAGAAATTGCTGGGCAGGATAACGGAGCGGTAGGAGGTGCTGACACCATCGCAGGCGCCGTTGTCGTCAGAGGCGGCAATTCTTCAGACGGCACTGGTGGAGGACTCGACCTGCGAAGCGGCACTGGCACGACGACCGCCGGCACCTTCCAAGCTCGCATCGGTTCGACTGTGTTCCTTGAGTACCCGGGCAACGTGGTCCCGGCAACCACCGGCATCCTTCGCGCTCATCACAACGCGACGGTTATCGCGGGGCGAGACAGCACGAACGCCAACAACCGAAACGGCGTGCGGTGGGGCGTAATAACCAATTCCTGGATGTTCGGTGACGCAGCCGTGACCACCTATTTGACGGGCGCCACGACCAGCATATCGGGCACCACGATCAATCTGGCGGCCGACACGATCAATGTCAGCACCAACTCCAGCACTTCGGTTCAGATCGCGGGTTCCGCGATTGGCGTGAACGAACTCTCTGGTCGCCAAATCGTCTCTCTCTTTCGCGGCGCTCCACTCACAACAACGGAGATGCCCGCCAACACCGGCGAGCGGGTGTTGTTCTGGGGCGAGACGACTGGCGTGTTCACCTCGGGCATGCCGGTGGATGGCGGCATCCTCGCGGTGGGCAGCAGCACGGGCCTTCAGTGGAAGGGCAAGAACGGAGTCGAGACGACTCTCGCGCTGAACGGGGAAGGCACCAACACTACCAAGCGCCGCTTCATCGACTGGAAGTCCCCGCCGCAATACACCGTGAGCAGCAGCGGCACGGCGTTCACGGCGGCGTACTTCGATGTCAACAACATCAACGGGCAGACACTCACTGATGCCATTCTGCAGGTCCGGGCGCGCCTGATTCATGCCAGCCCGCCGACCTATCACAGCGTCGTCGAGCGCACGGAAATCATCCGAATCACTGGCGGCGTCGTTTCATCAAGCACGCTTTTCCCGCACGTCGAGACCTCCGGTGATGGTGGCTCCTTGGTAGTCAGCATCGAGCACTCGGGCACCACGGTGCAGCTGCGCTTGACGCAAAATTCCACCCCAACGCCGACCACCACCACCTGGGCGTTCTTCGAGGTGACGGGGTTCGAGCTTTGATTACGGTCATCGCCCCGCACGGGCGGCCCGAGTTCAGCGCGAATCTACTGGCCAACTTCCAGCGGCAGCGCGGCGTAGAGGCGCGGCTCCTGGTCGTCGAGAACGGCGCAGCGGAAGGCGAGTTCCCGCGAGTCGAAGGTGTCAGGTTTGCCAGGTCGGTGCCTCACCAGGCCGATGCAATGAACGCCGGCCTAGATTGGTTGCGCGAACGGGGCGGCGGCCCTTGGGCGCGCTTCGACGATGACGACTACTACGGTCCGGACTACCTCGCTTCCGTTGAGCGCAGCCTCGCTGGCGCTGATGGGCTCGTGGTGTCTGGCATGCCTTGGCGATTCGTCATGCTCGACGATGGGCTCTACCAATTCACCAACGAGAGCGACGTTTTCACAGGCGGCACGCTTGCCGCTTCGACTGCCGACGTGGCCCAGTTCGAGCGGTACCGCGACGACGACCTGCAGTGGTGCCGGGCCATGCGCGAGCGTGGGGCGCTCTTCGTCGAGCGCGAGCCATTGGGCTACTGCTACGATCGGACGACGCGACTGTCGCCTCGCGTGATTCCCGGCGGTCCGGCGGTGACGCGCTTCGGCTTCGGGCCGGCGTTGTTCTACGGGCCTCACTTGATGAGCGCGGTTGATTACCCGGGACTCGAGCCTCTCTGTTCTAGGGACAGGCCTAGCAACGCCGAGCTGATGGCGGAAATGCGATCTCCGTCCGTTTGACAGCGGGCCGGCGCACCATGCAGAATGGGTCTACGTTTTGAACGGGAAGGACCTACTCCGATGAAATATCTCGTGTGCCCAGTTACTACCGAAATCGTCATCACCAACGTCCTCGGCGACCCAATGCGAGTCCGGCGAGAAGTGGTCGAAGGCAACTCGGTACGAATCGTCGAAGAGTCCAACATCCAAAGTTGGTGGTCGTTTCTTCTGGTCACCGCAGCCGACCCGAACTTCTACGAGAAGATCGACAACGCGCTCGAGGCGACCGAGCTCGGTATCAAGTTCCGGTCGACCGTCATCGAAGCTCGCGACGCCAACGCCAAGGTCATCAAGCTCGAGGACGAGATGGCGAAGCGGGTCAAGTCCGCGATCATGAAGCGGGCGCTCGACCGAAACACCCAGCACAACTATCACGACTGGCTCGTGCTCGTTGATCGCATGAGCGACAAGGACCCAACCGTCGCCCTCGCTTCGGAACAACTGTCATGAAGCAGCCCGAAGTCGGCGACCACCTGGTGTACTTCGCCAACCCGGCAAAGCCTGGCGATGCATACGCTGGGCCGTTTCCGGCTTCGGTCGTCAACGTCTACCCGGCGGTCGAAGCCAACGACGGAGCGGACCCCAAGCTACGACGTGACGCCGAGCCGCTAAGGGTCGACCTCAAAGTCAGGTTTTCAGATGGCCCGCTCGAGCACGAAAAGCATCTGGTGAGGGTCGTAGACGCGCCTGAAAAATACTGCTGCGCCTGGCCGGAAGATGCCCACATCATCGATTTCGACGGCTGGCTAGAAGAACTGAACAAAGACGCGGCCCGCGTAGATAGCGAATACTAGACAGGACGATCGGCCTGGTCCTACGGTCGGGGCCCGATGCAACCGACCATTTGGCAGCAGTTTGTTTCTGACGTCGCGCCGACCTTGCTTTCGCTGTTGGGCACGATCTTGATAGCGGTGCTGACGCTGCTAGCTAACTCGCTCAAGGCCAAGTTCAAGAGCGACCAGTCGCTGGTGCTGCTGAACAAGGTGGCGCACTTGGCCGAGATGGCTGTGCTCGACTTGAAGCAGACGCTCGTCGACGAGATACGGAAGCGGGCGTCTGACGGGCTTCTGAGTGCGGACGACGTCGCCGAGGTTCGCGAACTAGCTCGAGCCAAGGTCCGTGCTGCGCTCAGCACGAAGGGTATCAACGAGTTGATGAAGGCGTTCGGCTATGAGAGCGAAGATCAGGTCAACGCCTTGATTTCGTCGCACATCGAAGCGGCTGTCGCGCGCGCCAGAACTGCGGTCGTAGGCGGCGCGCTCGAATCAATCGCACCGCCAAACTTTGGTTCTGTGTTGCCGAAGATCGACTGATGCAGGCAACCTGGGTAACCGACCAGCTCACGCCGCTGACGTGGGAGCAAGACGTCGCCTCGATGCGCTGGGCGCTGACGAACGCGCTCGGCTCGCCGCCCTCCGATACCTGCCTCGCGCTGGCACAGGCCAAGTGCGGGTTCGAGACGGCGCGCCTGCGAAGCTGCCACCGCAACAACCGCGGCAACGTGAAGGCTGGGCCGAAGTACGTGGGCATGTATTGCACGTTCGAGCTCAACGAGGTGCTGCGCGAAAACGGCAAGGACGTGACGGTGTGGTTTTCGCCGCTCGGTCGAATCAGCGGGCGGGGCGGCAAGGTGATTGCAGATCCGTGGGAAGACCCGCCCGGCCATCCGCAGACCCGAATGCGCGCCTACGCCAACGAGTTCGACGGCGCCGACGCCTACATCCAGTTCATGTTGACGCCGAACTTTCGACCGGCGTTCGAGTGCATGAAGGCGGGCGACGTGGCCGGCATGATTCGCGCGATGAAGGCAGCTCGCTACTTTACGGCCGATGAAACCACGTATGCCAGGGGGGTCGCGTCGATGCACCGTGAGTACTTGGGCAAGCTGCGCGGCCAGCGCGTCACGGTGTTCGATCCGGGCGACGATTGGTTCGAGCAGATTCGGCTCATCATCAGCCCGGTTTGGAAGGTTGGAGACGACGCGCTCGAGTCGTTCATCCTCTACGAAATGGAGCGGAACCTGAACGCGGGCGGGGTCGGCGGTCAGAACCTACTTGACTACGAGCGCGACGATGGCCCCAAGAGTGATCCGGAGCCGCAGGCGTGACTACACCCGCGCAGAGTCCGCCTGCTACGCGTGTTCGATTACGTCCGGGGCGGCTTCGTACAACGAGAACCGATCGGGTGGGGAATTAGTTACGGCTCGCCACATGCAAGTCCCGACCCATGATTTCAGCTGCCATACTTCTGCCTACTGCTCCTCACCTCCGCCTGATCGCCAACATGACGACCGACGACCCGCGAGATCCTGAAACGCTAGCTCCCGAAACCGAGCGCGGCGAAGAGCTGCCTGTGATTCCGCGCGCGCCCAATATGCCGACCCGAACCGTGAAAACCGAGCCGCCTCGGTCGATGACTCACGCAGAGCAGGAAGCCGAAGCGCTGGCGATTCGCGAAGCCGATGTTCGCCTGTCGAATGCGGTGCCGGTGCTCGACAAAGATGGCCTGGTGGTGAAGCCGGCGACGATGCAGGAGCTCCTCTACAACCAGCTGATGCGCGCGCACGAGGACAACAAGAAGCGCGACTTTGACTTGCTCGACCCGAATGGGAAGTTTGCAGCGCTGAGCCGGGAGCGAGAGGAGCGCATCAAGCTCGAGACCATCACGGGGCTTTCCCAAGCTGTCGAGCAGATAGCAGGCGGGCCGATCCGTGATCTTTCTAGTCGCATCGGCACCATCGCGAATGAGCTCAAGGCAAACGCGGCGCACGACAAGAGGCAGGACGATTTGATTTCTCAGATGATGGGCGAGATCGAAGAGCTGAAAGCTCAGCTCAAAGCCATGGGGCGGCATCCTTCCTACCCGCAAGAGCTCATCAACATCAAAGATGCGCTGACCGATCTAAAGCTTCGGTTCGACAACGTGATGGTGGCGCGCAACACGCCCAAGTCGCCGGCCGAGACGCCGCTCTTGGGAACCACGGTGCTGATGGTCGAAGACTCGCCCGAACTCAGCCAAACCCTGACGCGCATCATGCGAGCTCGCGGCGCTATCGTTTGGACGGCCGATAGCCGACAGGCGGCAGAGACGGTCATCGCTGCCGGTGGAATCGAAAAGGGCCTGGTGCCTGACGTGGCGATCATCGACATCCGGCTGGGCGCCGACGACGGGTTCGAGGTCGCCGAGATGCTGGTCAACAAACATGGGCTAGCCCGCGAACGAATCCTGCTCATGACCGGGGACGCCACGCCGGCCCACCGAGCCCGTGCCTTGTCGGTCCGTTTCCGCCTATTGGACAAGCCTTTCGGCGACGGTGGCATTGTCGGCGCTATACAGGAAGTACTTGGAGCCACCGAACCCCCCGAAGCCACGCCCGGGTAGCTCTTCGAGCCTGCGCCGCGACAAGCCCGCGCTCGACGAGCAGCCTGACCGGATGAGCATCAACCATCCGGGCGCCGACGACGCGCGCCAGCCGCCGCCATTGCGGCGCGGCACCCTGCCCGGGGGGATGGCCGCAATTCCAGTCAGGGCGTCCGGGGAGTACTCGCCGACGCTGCGGGCCCCCAACCCGCTCCAGCGCCAGACCGCCAACAGGCCAGCGCCGCCGTCTGCCGTGGCCCTGGCAAGGCGGACCGACCCCCCGGTGACCTTGGAGCCGCCCGACGAGCAAAGCCCGTCCAGCGGGCGCCCAGGGGCCAGAGACGCCGAGGTCGCACGCCGGGCCCGGGTCCAGGCCGAAAGCCAGAGCCCTGGTGCCAGCTACCCGCCCGCCATTGCGCCGGCCCCCCCGCGCGCTGCGCCGGCGCCGCTATCCGAGGCCGCGCTTGAGACGGCTGCCATCGAAGGCGGGCTGGTCTGGCTGGCCAAGCGGGTGGCCAGGGACCGAAAGGCCATCTACGCGCTCGTGACGGCGCTTGCCACCGGCGGCGGTGTCTTCGCGATCAAGACCGCGACCGAAACGCCGCCACCCGTGGATACCGTCAAGCAGGCCGAGCTTGCTGCGGTCACCTCTCGGTTGTCGATTCTCGAAGCCGAACGGGCGGCAGCGCTCGGCCGGGAGCTGAAAAAGGACGAGCTCATTCGCTGCTTGCGCAGCCGCTACGACGAAGCTCACCAGCAGACGTTGCCAGCTCCGGACAAGATGGGCTCAGCCCAAAGACCTCGGGCGTGGAAGGACGACTGCGGAGCGAACCCTTGACGCCTACGCAGTCGGGCCCGGGTCACGCAGTTCGACGAGAGCCGGCGTGAGCGGGCGGTGGTCTTCGGCCGACCAGATGATGGTCGCGCCGTAGGGCGTTGCCGGGTGGGCGATGCG
>WUUC01127149.1_pt1 | contig 16662 bp, 15 predicted proteins | sample 6278441 | NCBI WGS metagenome assembly WUUC01 (sample SAMN13675441, study PRJNA597444) | soil metagenome | isolation source: soil | place: USA: Washington | collected 2017-10
CCATTATAAAAAATGTAAGTTCCAGCGTCCACTGTCCGCCCCTTTAAGAGTGGGATATTTCTGGAAATATCAGCTACTAAATTCCCATTCATGTCTAATATGTGCCACTCAGTAGCCAGCAACACGGCCCCGGTATCTATCAATATTTCAAAGGGCAATAGCGCATCCTGCGGACTGATTAAATTATACGTTTTTGAAATATTAACATTCTCCCGGCAATTATGCTGCTTTTCTATTTTATCGTACCAGGGGAATGATGTAGGTAGTTCGTTATATATTAGCATGTTTAAATATTATATTATGATATAATTACCTGTTGACAGACTAAATGTAGCTGTATAACTTGAATCAACGTCGCCGTCGCAACTATTAAGCTGGCTTTTAACTACCTCCTCTGTTCCGAAATTCCAAGATGTGCCTGTTGCCGGCCCTCTGGTAAGGATGATAGACGAATTACCCGTAAAGGCATCCGCTATATCCTCCCTTACGTTTATCATTAACCCGTATCCAGATACATTTATAGGCGTTGTCCCTCCGGCATTGCTATAAAAGAAAACGTTAAAATCAGCTGTTGTTAAAGTTCCCAGATAAGTAGATGAAGAACCGCCGCAACTTCCATTTATCTTTTGCAGCCTTTGATTGGTTTTAACCAGCTTCGCATATATAGTAGGCAATACATGTATTGTAACTGTTCCTACTGCGGTTGCAGACCCATTTGAGACAGTATAAGTAAATGTATCATCCCCCACAAAATTACTGGCAGGGGTATAAATAAACTGTCCATTTGTTTGTATAGTGACAGTACCACCACTTGTAGTTGCCTTTGTTTCGGCGGTTGCTGTGTAAGTATATGGCCCCCCGGCTGGTGTTGTATCGTTTGACGTTAATACTCTGGTAGCGCTAAGAGGGAGGGACGTATTTTTATTCGTGCTATAAACATCTGGATTGGCAACCGGAACATTATTAGAAATAACTGTAAGTGTTACGGTTGTTGTTGCAGTTAACCCGCCTCCATCAACTATTGTGTATGTAAAGGTGTCAGTACCGGTAAACCCTGATGGCCTATTATATGTAAATTGACCAGATGGCAACATAGATACCGTCCCACCTTCCGTTGATACTGCGTCATAAGACTGAAGAGTGAATCCAAAATCGTCAGTATCATTTGCCAATGGACCAGGGGCTGATATAGTCGCCGGCATAGTCTGCGTATAAACTGTATAGCTGTCAGGATTAGCAACCGGCGGAGAATTTACAGGCCTTACCGTAACCGTAATTAATGCCAGATTTGAAGCGGCTCCCCACATATCATGAATCCTATAAGACATAAGGTCATTCCCGACAAAACCGGCAAACGGAGTATACCGTATTTGTAACCCATCTACATAAGCATTGCCATGTGTTGGGGGAGATACTATCTCCACAGCTGTTATGTAATCGCTTGGATCTTCGTCTGTGTCGTTAGTGGTTACATCAAATACCCCTATCGTATTTGTATAAATAGTATAAGCATCATGACCGGCTACCGGTGCTTTATTTTGTGTTAACCCTACATTTGCCTCATAAACTAAATCCAGCTCTAACATTCCTGTATTAAAATCAAATGTTGCTTTCTCTACTATTCCTGTTCCTAATGGAGAAGTAACGGTATCGTCCGGATTAAATTGATCCCCACAACAAAATGGAATGCTTATTGGAACTCCTTTCTTTAAAGGTAATGTACTATAGAAATCGACTACCGCCCTATTCATAACGCCACGAGGCAAAGGACGTTCATACATATGGTAATCCCTGAGTAGCTGAGATATAGCTAATGTATTATTAAGTCTGCCGGTACTTAGAATGCCGTCTTCAGTTAATACTGAGTACTGTCCAGCGGTTAATGATGCTGCGATAAATACGAATCCATCATCAGATACAAGTCCACTATCTTTTGAAGGGTTCTCCAAAACCAATTGTAAATCCGTCGTAACATCATCCATTGCATATGTGGTATCCACATCACCACTGGAATCTGTAACACACTCACTATACGTAATAGGCTCTCCAGAAAAGTCACTATATACTGACGCCTCCTTGTACTTCCATATTTCTGATCGTGGAATTTTTTCACTTTTATAACTGTACGCTTTCTTTTGAATAATGTACCTCTCGTATTTAGGATCTAGTAAATTTATTCCCTCTTCTTTTGTCCAATAAGAAACATGCTCTATTCTAAATATATTCCCTTCAATCCTCCAATCCAGATTAAACTGATACTTTAATGTTGTCATCAGCTTTTCAAATGTCCATTGCGCAATGGTTGCATTATTGGAAACCCCTGGACGTTTTACATCTGACTTTTGATAAACTAAAATGTACTTCACTTTGGAAGCCGACCCTGTTGCATAATTTATGTCTGAAACTACATCCGGATTGAACTGTAAAAAATCAGATTTTACTATAAGTGATGGACAAAATGTATCAACAAACAATTTTATAACATCATTTAATTTTAATCCGTTATCAATCTGAGTATTTGTAGCCACATCTCCAGTAATAAGACAGCTCTGTAATGTGGACTGGTCTGGGGCATCTCCTGAAATGGTTGTTTGGCAGTTATAAAGAGAAGCAGTACGGGCATATATACGGTTCCCGCCGGTAGTACACGTATTGGATACTAAAACCCACCCCCCGGAAGGGGCAGGATCTGTACAAGAAACAGCAATGGTTTGCCTTACCCATTTAGTAGTGGCTACGCATGACGTTCCGCTACGGGCATTGCTATGAAAATATGGTGTCCAGCGGCCATCATCAGGAGAACCAACGCCGCCCCAATAATAGCCGCTACAATCTCCTGAAGAAAGGTGATTAGTATACTGTACTTTTTCTAAAACAATGTTAGACGGATAGAGAGAAACGGAATATCTGTCATCAATGCCGAATAAGTTTATTTTAGTCCCTTTATTTTTTTTAAAACACGCGTCTGGTGAATCTGCTTCAAACTTCATTAGCACCTGACATGAATCCTCATCCCATTCACCAGCATTCAGGGAGATATTACCAGAGAATACCAAATCCCAATTTTCGTTAAAATTGTTATCTACGCAGCGCCTTTCAACAGTTAGTTTTTGAATAACACACCTGTATATACTTTTTTCAAACATCAAAAGACGCTTATAAGCAGCGCCTTTAAATACTATTTTTCCACCAAAACTTTTAGAATAAAATCGTTTACCCGTATCGCTTTCGAAATTCCATTCTATTGTAAATTCTCCCTCCCCCAGGGGAGATACTATGATCTCGCCTATCTGATCGGATAATTTATACCGGTAATTGTTCGTTATTGCTGGTGTTGGCATCCTCTTTTATTTTTGGTTTGTTAATAGATGTTTTTATTCTTTTACTCCCTTTCTGAGTAAATATAAAATCTCCTTCCTGCCAGCTATATGGCCTCTCCCTATGCTCTGTTGCAAGGTAACGCAGGTGTGCTGCCATTTCGTTAAACTGCTCTGTATTATCTGCGGATTCATTTATGATGGTAACCTGTATTTTGTCTAGGGCTTTCTTTTCCTTAATTGCTGTTTTAGGTCCATCATCCATAAGATGTATACCCATCCCTTTTAGCAGTTCATTCATGAAACTATCTGAGAAGGATAACGCGCTGAAATCATCATAATTTATTGCATCAATAGCATCCTTATATTTTGCAGTTGACTTTTTATTTACTACATATTCTCCCCCTTCCAGTTCAACTATCCCCCCTCTGCCATCTACGGAACGATATTTTTGACCGCCTTGTGAATGGCTTTTACCATCAATGATACCCCCTTCACCAAATGTTTGCGCCCCTTCATTTACTGCCTGGAACGCTTTGGCCCTTGCCGCAATAAACGCCCCTGTCATAAGGGCTATGGTAGCTATGGCAAGTGGAATCCCTACAAATGGAATCCCGGATAACGCACTGAAAATATTGGTAGCTGAAGTAATTAGATTTGATGCCTGAACAGCGGTATCAATTGCAACTTGGATACGCCTCATTTGCGTTTGCTTCTTAATCAATTCTTCCTGCTGCTTTACCTCTTCATTTTTTTGCTGCTGCTTCTGTGCAAGATCTGCCTGTATTGCTTCCAGATTATTCGCTAACCCTTTCTGTTGTAGATCCTTTTCATCATCCACCTGATCTTCCAGTTTATCAATATCTTTATCGTATTGGTCAATCGTCTCCTGTTTTTTATCAATCTGCCTTTGATACTGATCAATAACAAAGTCAGTTAATCCTTTAAGGCTTTCCTTAACCTTATCAGCTGACTGATTAAGGGCTTGTAATTCACCATCTGTAAGCCCATCACCCAGACCGATTAGATCTAAAAAGGAAACAGGTTTATTGTTATTATCAGCTATCCCCTTGCTTAATTCATCCTGCAACTTTTTAACATTTACTTTGGCATCTAATACCGCAGCATCATTTTCACCTTTACCAGATGCAGTTAAGAGATCCAGAGATTTTTTTGCATACTCTAACTTTACCTGTAGTATTGCTATTTGCTTTTTCCTCTCTACGTTCTCATTATCAATGCTGTACTTACTGGAAAGTTCAATCAACGCTATATCCTTACCCTCTTCAATTGATAACGCTTTTTCTTTAGCTTCTTTATTGATCTTATCACGCGCTGCCTGTGTTTGAGATTCCAGCGCCTGTAAAAGAATAATCCTCAAATCTGCCTCATCTTTGAATTGTGTAATTATATCCTGTTTCTTTTGCAGGTAACTTACATTTAACAAATCAAGTTCTTTTTGTGCTCCTTCTTTCTGTGCGTCTGCTAATAATTGTTGTCCAGTTAATTCTAATTCCGCCCTTTCTTTTGCCTGTTTTTTATTAAGGTCTGCCAGCTGCTTATTCCTTTCATTAGTAAGTGCCGTTATCGCTTCCGTTTTCGCTTTCTCTCCGGCTTCGCTGAGTGATTTTTCTTTTTGTACATCTTCTATTTTATTGGCATAATCTATAATGATTGCCCTACGTTCTTTTGCAATGCCGTCTTCCAGTGCAGCAACGCGTGACACCGCTGCCAACTGTGTATATTTTATTATTTGCTCTGATATTTTTTTCTGTTCTTCTGCTGCTTTTTTGGCGTCTTCAATTGCTTTTTTAGAAAGTTCCTTTTGCTTCTTATTGTACTCCGTTTGCCCGTTTATTTCATTTATTTGTCTTTTTGTCCGGAGGTCTAAAACTTCCCTTTCCGCGTCTGCAATGTCGTCCTGAATTTTCCGGTATGACTTACCGTCTTCCCTATTGGTTACATCCAGCTTAGCCAATGCGGCCTCGTTATCCTTTATGAATTTTTCACGTAATGCAATTCGTTCTGCAAAGGATTCGTTTTCTATTGCTGCAATCTCTTTTTCATTTTTACCTGCCAGTTTTGCATATGCTACAGATATCTCAGCACCTCGCTGTAGGGCTGCATCATTCAGAGAAATTACTTTATTCTGTCTTTCAATAGACTCGCTGAGTTTATCCAGACTTTCCTTTGTATCATCTGCGGAAGAAGTCCATATAATCAGGGCTGCAACTACCGCCGCAATGGCTACCGCTATAGCTGTTATAGGGTTGGCAAGTAATGCGGCTGTGAATGCATTGGTTGCACCAGCTGCCGCCGTTGCCGCTACTGCCTCCTCTGTTTCGGCTACTGCTAACGCTTCTGTGGATACTGTAGCCGCTGCCTGTGCACGGGAAAAAAGCAATACAGACAAAGCACTATCCTTATTTAGTGCAGCGGCTACCGCTTGGATTCCCTGCAATATTGCCATTGCGGCGGTAATCTTCTGTATAGACTTCTGTAAGTCTTCGTTCTCTACTCCAAACAGTGCGGCGGCTCCTTGTGCTGCTGCAAAAGCCCCAACTAATCCCTGTACTGCCTGTACACCGGCATCCAGGTATTTAGTATCAGATGCCAATACACGTACACGGGCTGCGACGTCTCCTATCTGATCCTCTAACGCGCCGGCTTCCTCTGCCATCTGATTAAATTCTGCCGTGCCTCCTTGTCCAGCTAATTCCAGCTGTTGCATTTGCTCTCTTAATTCTCTTAATTGAGACTTAAGCGCCGGTACTTTTTTTGTTACATCCTCAGAAACATCCCCCAATCCTTCCAAAAATCCACTGGCTAATTCTACCTGTTGGGCAAGTGCTGTAAATTCCGCTGAATTGGGATCGAGTTTTGCCAGCGCGTCCTTTGAGAACTGAACTACAGTATTTAGTTGCTGGAACTCATTTTTAGCCCCGGCAATCTGTGTTTCAAACCTTTGTAATGTTGCTGCATCAAAATTGAGCTGTATCTTATTATTGCCACTTGTAAGCCCCTTTAATTGCTCCTTAAGTTTCGTTACACGTTCCGTTAATCCGGCTCCTATAGTTCCGCCATTCATAGCAGCTTTTAGTTCAGCACCCAATGTTTTACCCTGTTCTTTTAATTGAGTTAATGAGGCTGCGGCTGGCTTTATTGAGGCGTTAAACTGATCGGCGGCGGCTGATCCCTGCTTAAAAGCTTGGTTAACCGCACCGCTTGCCTCTGCTGCTGATGTTCCCAACTTCTCCAGGGTATCTATCCCTTCGGTAATTCCTCCTACCAATACTGCCGCATCAATACCCAGAGGAACTATATAACTTTCATTTTCTGCTGCCATGTTGTTGCTTGTTTTTATAGTGTTCTTTCTTCTCTTCTATTTTTTCTTTCCACCTGTCGAAATAAGGCCAGAACTCAAATACGCTCATGCCCTCAATTGCCTGAATTTTAATTATATCTCCTTCGGCCATTGCGTACAGAAGAGATCTCCACATCTCCCGTAAATCGTGTATCTCCTGGGCTATTGTTTTTACTTCTTCTGGTTTGGTGCTTTTCTTCCCTCTGCTTTTGATTTTAATACCTGATCCTGCGCCGAAATGATGGGGGAAAAGTTGGTATAGACGTCTATAAAACCCTTTACACCATTCAGCGCTAATGTAAAAAAATCCCTTACGTCATATTCGTTCCAGTCCTCCATTTTGGATCTAATCATTTGCTCAGTTATGATCTGCCGGTTCTCATCCTTTGTATTAATGAACAACGCACACATTTTCATTACTGCCGGGGAGCGGGTGTGAATCTGGGCTACTCCGCGTTGCAGATTGTCCAGCTTTACAGATCCATCAATAAACCTGCACTCATTGAATGCCTCACGAATTTCACCCAACAACGTGAACATCTTCATAAAGTCCATTCCGAAAGTCGTTTCTTTTTCCAATATCTGGTACTCATTGAATCGCTTCAGCGACATACCTTTCTCAATGAAATAAGATACCCCGTTTGCTTCGAAAGTATCTTTAGTAAAATCAATCCTTTTTAATTCGTTTGCCATAAGTACCATTTTATTTTTGTAAGAATTTAAACCCTTTATACAGAAGCCATGAGGATGCAATACAGCTTGTTATAAACAGGATTCCGGTAAATAGATTCCCTCCGCATTCCACATACATTGACCAGGGGAATAAGTAGAATATTATCTTACCGGCGGTATTATACCCATGTTCAATAAGTATCCCACCCAGAGAGGTAAAAAAGTAAAGCCATAAAGCTGCCTGACCCGCAATACACATTTCACACCCCCAAATCGGTTTATAAAACCACCTCTTTTCATACCGCATTCCGATCTTAAACCACCAGTTTAAAATCTGCTCATAAGCAAGTATATACCTGTACACAACTGAAAACAGCCCAATCAGGGCCGCATAAGTAATCATTAATAACATGATGCTGGTTGTATTTGTAGACTGTTTACACAGTCGGGATTAATACGATAATCTACTGATATCAATAGACCAAAAAATTCAAATGGAGGACGTAAGTACTGGGTAACTGTTTCGTCATATGTATACTTTGAAAAAACAGTTGCATCCTGTGGCATGATACGCGTAACGTTAGTTATTAACCTGGTAAATATCCCATGACTTTCGGGTTGTCTGTTAACTATTTTTCCCACAGTGGAAGCAATTACATGTGCGGATATTTCTGAGTAGCTATCCCCGGTTAAACGTGCTCTATTCATCCAGCATACCAGAGTTAACGCGGATCTAAAATGAAGCCAGCTACTTTGCCGGTCAATAAAACTGCTTCCGCTGTCCTCAAAATAAATTATACTTCGCTTACTGCTATCTGGAACTAATGCCCTCTCTGGACCCTTTAAACAGGCGTTAGCCGTTTCTGATACATCATAAGCAACGGGCATCCGCTTAGTAACCGGATTGTTATCCTGATCAACGTCTCTGTATTCCACCCGCTGAACCATGCCGGCAATAGTATCTGTAAACGGCAACCCAACTAACCGATTTTTTAAGATTGTTGAAATTTCTTTATTCATTGTTAAAGATTATTACGTTCAAAAATACGTATTACTTCTTCCGTTGCGACTTTTACCATGATATCATAGTTATCTCCTCTTAATACTTTACCTATAAAATCTCCGTATCGATCCCGGTTATAATTCATTTTATCCTGACCGGCTTTATTCGTATGCCCCAGAGGCGCTGTATACTTATCGCCTTCCTTCACTACATCCCCGGGGAACATCCCGGAAAACATTTCACCGGTAAAGGTTAGATCAACGTGTTCTGTTTGCATACCTTCAGCGCTCCTTAAGTCTCGCCACGCTACGCCATTTCCTTCTTTTATCGCTGTTTCCAGAAATGATCTCCCTGCTTTGGTGCTCTCCCTTCCCAAAAGCCAAAAAGCCGGTACCTCAGTATGGCTGTACTGAGCGCCGAACCCCTTATCTTTTATTGTTCTCTCTGCTAACGCCTTCGCAGTTAAAGCAACTGAAGTTGCTACATCTGGGAGAGACTGTTCCAGGCCAGCCTTTACATCCTTTAATCGTGTTATAAGATCCTGTAAAGTTGCCATCAGCTTAGTATTGTAGTCTTTATCATAGTATTATCCCGACAGATAAAACAGTCTGAACTGGTTACGTCAATTGTTTCTGATAGGAAATTAAGCCGTGTATTATACTCAGAAATGAAATTCGCACGTTTCCCATACAGTTTTTCCTTATCCATCATCGTGTATCTGTTGATTTCCCCACTATCAATGATATCCTGAACTAACAAGTGATTTGCTTTGAATAGCATCATCCAGGCGAGTACTACACTTACAGCGTCGTTCTGGTCAAACTCCCTGCAAACTACTGTACCAGCAACGCACTGAATAGATAGGTCTATTACTAACCCGTGTGCCATCCTATCCGCCGGTAACTGAGCAACATTATTAAGGCTATCACCTTCGCCGCCGGTGACCTCTAAATATATTTCAGCACCTCCCATGCCTCCACTTCCACAATTACAATCAATCTTATTATCCTTTGGATTGGCGCCGGATACGCCTCTATCCCACACAAAGTAATAGTCATACGGCGTTTGATTCTCAGCCAGTGGCATAGGGGGAAATTCTCCGCCGGTTATTCCGATTAAAGTATTACCTGGACTGGTGAAAGTTCCCGTGTATATTTCTTCCAACTGATTGCCGCCCTGCGGGGTGCGATATATGTAGAAAGGGAATACCCCTGAAATGTCTGTAGCGAGGCGTATGTTTGTTATAGTCATTACTCCGTCACTTATTTCAGTAGGACGTAAACGCATGTATTGCAGCTGCTTTGAAACAGGAAGAGTAGATACATAAGCCAGCTGCCCAACATTTCCGATATACTTGTTTTTAGCCGGTTTGTATCGGGTGCTCAACGATGTTTTAATATCCCCCTCAACTATTTTGGCCGCTGTTGCTATCGCCCTGAATGACATTTCGGCCATGTTCCGGCAATAGTCAATGTACTTCAGGGAATTGATTGTAACAGATCCCGGGACGTCATCCAGAAATAAATCAGATTTAGATACCTTCAGCCTGGCCTTAACCTCCGTTGTCAGTCCATCAATTATACAGGGGCATTCATTTTTTGTAACCCCAATTAAGTCCGTTAAGCATGTTAGCATAATTGTATTTTTTTTATATGGTAAAAGTAAGCAAAAAAAAGCCCCTCCATATGGAAGGGCTTTATTTCACGTAATGACTGTATTAACTAATCTTCAGTCGGGCAAAGGTGGGGGCATGGTAAGCCCCAATCTAAACCGACTTCAAACCCTTCAGCGTTCTTTACGGACATATTCGCCCCGTTTTCACCAGCAGGGAAAATAATAATTTTCTGCTCTCCCTTCTCATCAATGCCAAAGTGTAACCTCAAACCAGTTGCACCAGGCTTAGTGAGTAAATCCATTAGTTTTTCTTTACCAAAAAAGATAGAATCTACTACACCTTTTTTACCCTCATTTGCTGCCCTGTAACCTGCTATTAGGTTACCTACAACATCAAGGGTAATTAATTTACCTGCTTTAGCGGTGAACTTTGATTCTGTTAAAGTTGCTGTACTCATATTTATAACACTGCCTTATCGTAGACAGGACGTTTTTTTACTGAATAAAGTAAGTGTACGTATTTGACCACGAATCATAGTAATAAAGCGGGTAAGTGAACTGAAACAATGTTCCGTTTGAGTTTACTTCTACAGTGGCATACCCTACGCTACCAGATACCCAGTAACCCTTATACACAGCCGCCCGATTATAGCACGTGTAGTAGTAGCCATAAATGAACGTCGGTACGCCGGTTGCGTCGCCTGGTGCCATGTAAAAGTTACTGGCGTAATAACCAAAATCTTTTAGGACAATGTTTGAGTTCCACGCTGGTATTGTCTGGGCCTTACCCTGTGTAATAAACCCTATTGAAATAATCAGGGCCAAAAGAGCAACAATTAACTTGTGTTTCATGAGAATTTGTTTTTGTTACTCCAAAGTTATCATTCCGGATATGTCCAAAAATCAGGAAAAATCCTGTTTTTATTGTCAGTAACATTCACTATAACGCACAAAAAAAGACGATGAGAGCAACCTCACCGCCTTTGTACTTATTGGCATGATCAAAAAAGAGCAAACATTATCAGGTCGCTGGCGCTAACTCAGTATAGGACAGAATGCCAGTTGGGTTATAAACAACAGAGTTAATTGTTACAGGGCATCCTGATGGGTTCTTCCAGATACCAGCGTTAACCTCATATCTCCATGCGTGTACGATGTGTGCTTTACCTCCTACGTTATCACAACGATAAGTGTAATAAACGTCATACTTAACACCTGGTAAAGATGGTGAGTTAACAGTATACCATGTTTGTTGAACGCTACCCAACATTTCTACAGGGGTATCGGAGTGAGTAACACGCGTACCCAGTGCAATAGCGCCGTTGCTTACCATAAAGGTATCTTCTGCCACACCTGCTTTTGCAAAACCGAATAGGTCAAAGTACATTTTTAAAGATGCAATACGAGAAGCATTCCCTTTACCTTCAGCGTTTGGAGCGTCGAATCCGGCATCCTGCCACGCGTCCCACAGGGAACCGTTATCAATGTAATACGGTGTACCCATCTTGTTCATGTACGCTTGACGTAACATCTGGGTAACCAGTTTAGGGGATTGATAAGCCAAATATGGAACCTGAGTAGTCATATTTGCAGCATTGAAAACGTAAGGGGTAGGAGCCACGTTAACACCGGCAAACTGTTTCAAACGCAAAATGGTCTGCGTGTTAAGCCATTCATCCAGTGTTTTCAATGACTTCGCCTGTGCCTTACTTGCTACCTGCTGCATGTCGTAGGTATTTCCCCTTAATTCTGTTTCATCTACAGAAAAGTCAACCTTTCTACACAGGTCAAGGGTATATTCTACGGCTGTAGACTTGACAGGATCACCATCAATAGCACAATTGACAACACATGCTTCGTCTACGATATCGCATGTATCAAGAAACACAACTGCCAATTTGTTATCCTTGTTACGATCCAGCAACGGCGCAAATGTGGCTGTTTGATTTTCAATTACCGCTAATGCTGCATCTGCATACGGTTTGTATTCTGCTTCTAACCTGCCATCTGTACCGTTTGCCTCGGCCATCAGGTTAATGCGCTGTAATTCTGACGCGGTGAATGTGGGCATGATATTTTAAATTAAATGGGTAAATAAAAGCGTTTATCTGTTTGAGCCGTTACGGCTTCTTATTCTCTGCCTCCCACGTTGCAAGTACAATATCTCTGTCAGCCAATTTGTACTCTTTGTTATTTATGATGGCTGTAACTTCTTCGATATTTGTAGGTTTGGTGATGTGGGCAGGATAACCAGGTAATTTGTTTTTGTCTACACCCTCGTTTTCCTTCCTGCTTCCGGAGTTATTACCCCCGTTGTTTTTCTGGAATACAAAGAATTTAGATGCATTCGTTGTTACAAGATCCTCCAGTTCTACGTTGTTACCGTGTGCATCAACTGCAATCGATCCGTCCTTCTTCAGGACTATAACGTTATCACCGTCCAACTGGTAATCGTAATCTTTGAGAGAACTTGCAAAAACATCTTTAAGGTTTCGGGCTATCTCTGGATTTTCGGGTAAAATCGGGTTCAAGCCTTCAAGTTTTGCAAGTGCTTTATTCCTGACAGATTCGAAAGTCTTTTCCGCACTATGCTGGCGTTGCACATTTTCCAAATCTGTTTTGGCTGCTGCAATGGCTGCTTCCTTTTCCTGCTTCAGCACTCTTTGCATCTGCAAAAAAACCGGATGCTTTTTAATGTCATCATCAGTTAGCTTCGCACCTTCTGTAGTTGTTGTATTACCGGCTATTATGTCGGCCACCAGTTCAGCCCCCGTTTTGTCACTGTCAATACCGTAGATTCCTTTTAACTCTTTTTCCAGATTAGTAAGGGATTCGGATTTCCCCTTCTTATATCCGTCCTGATAAGTTTGTCCTGGTTTGCCGGTGGTCAACTTGGATATTCGGGTAGTATCAAGTTGAACGATGGCGGACAGGATGGTATCTTCTGTGTTTTCGCTGTTTTCTTCGTTTAGCAGTTCAGCTACTGCCCCGTTGTCCATTTTTAAAGCTGTAGACAGCAGCCCCGTTAAAATCTTTTTGTAATCCATGTCAAAAGTAGTTAATTTTTTAATAATTCAATTTAAAGCCCCTTTTTAGTTTCTTTTTTAGACTTTCTCAAACGGGCAACTTCTGGTGGTACAATGACCTCTTTAATGTAAAATACGCCCTTCCAACCGGGACTATTCTTTATTCTATTCCATGTCTCTATAGGAATAGAGGATTCCGCCCCGTTTTTAGTGTTGACTACTGTTACATTACTCATGTTGGGATTTGTTCGTTCTTGTTTAACAAATTCCGAACTTCAGGGGGGGCAGGGGGAATTTCCTTATACCCGCCTCTATCACCCCCCATCTGATCCCATGACTGCCGGGTAAACCTAACCGGTAATCTCCCCGGCCCCTGTGTAGCATAGACATAACGTTCGTCTTGTTCTTTAGCTGGATCATACGCGTCTGTAACATCGTCATACGACCCCATTGGTAGCGGCGGGTGTTTAACTGGCGGGATGCCGTTTTCGTTCTCGCCATCTGTTTGTTTTGGAATGTGAATAGCCATAGTAAAAGAATTTTAATCTGGTTTGTGATACAAATATAGTTTTTTATGCTGCCTGTAGAAACTTTGAAGCGTCTGGACGTAATATAATCGCTAAAGATTCAGGAATCCAATTAAGATGATGACGGCATGCCCACCCCCCCAGGTCGGTAACTGGGTTATAATTTGGCTGCTCTGCCTTCCCTGGCTTAAATGCTTCTATTTCTGAAATATGAAACACTTTACCATTACGATCCCGGCAAAACTCACGGGTTGTTTTAATAATCCCGCCTTCATACACTGCAAACTGGAACCCCAACTTATCAGCGTACATACGTCCGGTGGTGCGATCTATTTGGCTGTAGGTATCATAAACAAAGTTCCGGGCGTACCTATTCAGTGCACCCGTTTGCTGTTCATTAGGATTCCCTTGTATGTAGTCCTTCAAATTCTGCTTTGTTTCCTGCCAGCCCTGCTGCCCTACAATGCCCCGTATCATCATGTCCTTAACAGTCTGCTTTACGTCTGCAACCTGTGCAATCTTAATCAGGTAACCGTTTTTTTCTACCCTGCCTTTATCGCCGATTCCTAACCAGGTATCAACCGTTTCTTTTACCAGTGGATGAATTGGTAGTAGTGACGCTTTCGTAGTAAAATTGGAATAGTAAGACTTCTGAAAGTCCACTACCTGACGAACTCCCGCCGCTACTGTCTGGGCAACCCCCAACCCTTCATTGTTACTATATGAGTTATATACCGTATCTATGGTATTAAGTAGCCTCTTATTGGCCATGCTGTTTTTAACCCTCCCCTCTGCATCCACATCCAGTTTATCTATCACGTCATCTATCAACTTATCATACATATCTTTCTGGGCGCTACTTATACGGGCTTCAAGTTTCTTCAGAAGAGAATTGATCAACTTATTACGGTTGTTCATGACCTTATCCAGCTGAGACTTTTTTGTTATCATGATTCAGTTTTTGAAATGATAATAACTCCTTCCTGCTCTCCTTTATCCGCGTCTTTTGATAGTTCGTCAGTATCAATTACGTCCTTAGTATCTACCGGGTCTGTGTCGTCTTCGTCGTCAGCAGTATCAGGTGTATCTGAGAAGTTAATGGTAGGAACGCCGGCGGACAATTCATCAAGTAACGCCTGTACCTTTACCCTTACGATTTCCCACTGCTTGTTTATTGATTTCATATACCAGAATGCCGGTTCCTCTCTCCCTATTTCCATGAAAATGTTCTCAAAGTTCGCGTACAGTACTTTATTGAACTTACTCACAAACTCACTGGACAACAGGAATGTTTGTTCATTTTCAGACTTCCCGCTGAATGGATAGAACTGCATTTTGATGTTATACTTATGGTATCCTACTGGGTCACCCTCATACACTATTGATGCAATGTCACGGTTAATACTTTCACGCAGGAAGGAAGGGCCACCACTATCGTTAGCCGTTTTAAGTTCAGTCAGCAACATTCCTAACGTCTTGAATTTAGGATCTGCCGGGAATACGTGTACTATTTCCCCCTCTTCCGGCTTCGCCACACCTGCCAGTCTGGCAAACGTATATACTTGGATCTTATACAGTGTGCTGATCTGGGCAGTATAAGGACGAACAGCCTTGTATACCCCCTCAGTGTTATAGTCTATTTCTGTGGCTGTCTTTGCAATCGTAGGTTGCAGGAACATTTGAGAATTAAATACTGCAAGGTGTGCCTGTTCTTTTAGGTTGTCAATATACTTCTGCTGGAACTCTAACAGATCAATTGGAGGTGCTTTGTATACCATTAACCCATTAAGGTCTATCATCTGTGTTTTATCGTCAGGCATTGGCATAAGAATAATATCCTGTGCACTGGTATGGTATTTATAGCCTCTCCCCTCACAGGCGCTGCATTTATCTGTTGTTCCTCTAACATATCCCTGATGACAACCCTTTGGTTTACCGCCTCCAGGTCCGGGAGCACCTTCACATTTTTCAACATATTGGATCTTCTGGGGGAATGCGTGTTGTGTCATGGTAAGATCCTGCTCTGATACCGCCTTAATAGACTTCAGGAAAAACGGCATTGCAGGGTGAAACGGGTTAACATACGTATCCCCATCAGTTGCGCCATCTTCTTTATAACCTACTCGCACACCGGCCACATATCCCAAATTTGGTGTATAGAAAGAAACTAAATAGTGTTTTTCATCATACCCCTTAACAAGTTCCTGATAACTCTCATCATATCCCCCGTTAAAGTCCAGCATCTTAGGGCATACCTCACACCAAACAATCGTGTTATCCTCTTCGTACAACGTGTACTTATGTCCGTCCTCTTCTTTGATGTCGCCGGTAATCTGCAAATACTCAACGGTAATATCCCGGTGAACAAACAGGTACCTGAGTTCATTACGTCTGTACTGGAAATCCCACGCATCCCGTGAACTTACGTCGTAAGGATATGGTTCAACTTCCTTATCCAGACCTTCAGATTCCCATTCTGTGAGCACCCATGCATTAGGGTCATAGAAAGAAAGATGTTTGAAACGGGTATTAAACCACTCGTCCAGCCCTCTGGTGTCTTTCAGCTTAGATCCGTAAAAGTTCTTTATCATTTGTTCGACTGACTTATTCTTAGTCGGGTCTTTAAAGTCGAATCGCTTCTTTACTTTGTTACTTCTGCCGGCGCTATCAAACGGGGTCATAAGGCTTTCTGCCATTGCTGAGGTAATAACCTGGGTAATTGCCTCTCTCTGTGCCATCGCTTCCGCTGTCTCTCTGGGATTGTACCTGATTAACATACTGCCTATATTCTCGCCGGTAATCAGCTTAGTATAGCGGTCTGCCATCTTTACAACCCTGTCATAGTTGGGATGCTTTTTTTGAGAAGAGATTAGTTTAGTACCTAACTGATAGGCGAAATCTTTTTCCATGTGTTAGTGTTTATAGTGGGTAAATTTAAGCCTCTTTTAGATAGTCCTTGCATAGATCACATACAAGATACTCCATAGCATCAGAAGTATGCCCTATTGTCTCTCTCCCGTCCTTCTTTTCCGGGTTTTTACCATCACCGGCTGCATTCAGTTTCACATACTCACAATCGCGGAGTAGTTCAGTACATCCGGCATCAATCAGAATCTGCACTTCCCGGATCTTATCCTCA
>WUUC01043843.1_pt1 | contig 16653 bp, 9 predicted proteins | sample 6278441 | NCBI WGS metagenome assembly WUUC01 (sample SAMN13675441, study PRJNA597444) | soil metagenome | isolation source: soil | place: USA: Washington | collected 2017-10
CGGGCCAATAACAATCAGGTTTATCGCTCGATGTCGGCCCGCCGTCCTGGCGCATAGCATCATTAGACATGGCTTCGCTGTCGACGGATGCAGTCCGCGCGTCGCCCCGTGCTTCAAGGTTTGCTGCTTGGTCGCGCCCTGCAGTAGCAATCTCGTCTGCATCTGCTGATTCTGTGTCACGCACCGGTTTGAAGCTCAGCATGCGCAGCAGTGCCATCTCCAGCCCAGTCCTTGGATCTGGAGCAAGCGGCAGGTCACGGCGGCCCAGCAATGCGATTTGGTAGTAGAGCTGAACATCCTCCACGCTCAGCTTGCGTGCAAGCTCTTCGGCCAATCCCCTGTATGGATAGGTGTCGTCGATGCTATCCGGCACCGACTGTGCAAGTGCGACCTGGTGCAGCAGCGACAAGAGCTCGACCAATACGCCGGAAACATCCGTGAGATAGTCAGCAAGCTCGCCCACCGCCTGCATGGTGCCGGCCCCGTCGCTATCAGCGAGAGCGAAAGCGAGCTTGTGCATGAGCTCACGCGGCGCCGCGCCCAGCATCTCGCACACAGACTCCTCGTTGACCGCGCCGCTGCCGAGTCCAATCGCCTGATCCAGCAGGCTCAAGGCGTCGCGCATGCTGCCGTCGGCCGCCCGCGCCAATTCGGCCAGTGCACCCTCTTCGACAGGTACGCGCTCCGCTTGCAGCAGGTTCCTCAGGTGGTTGACGATCTCGTGCACCGACATGCGTCTGAGGTTGAACTGGAGACAGCGAGATAACACGGTTGCCGGCAACCTCTGAGGATCGGTCGTTGCGAGAATGAATTTCACATGCGGCGGCGGCTCCTCTAGCGTTTTTAGCAACGCGTTGAAGCTGTGGGACGACAACATATGCACTTCGTCGATCAGGTAGACCTTATAGCGGCCATAAGCGGGTGAATACTGAATGTTGTCCAGCAATTCACGCGTATCCTCGACCTTGGTACGCGAGGCCGCGTCTACCTCAACGAGATCAACAAAACGGCCTTGGTCGATCTGCCGGCAGGCGCTACAAGCGCCGCATGGCTGTGCACTGACGCCGGCTTCGCAGTTCAGGCATTTGGCGAGAATGCGGCCTAGCGTCGTCTTGCCGACCCCGCGAGTACCGGTAAAGAGATAAGCGTGATGCAGGCGTCCTTGATTCAAGGCGTTGATCAATGCGCGCAGCACATGACTCTGGCCGACCATCTGTTCGAAGCTGCGCGGCCGCCACCTGCGCGCCAATACCTGATAACTCATGGTCTGGGAAGCTGGCTCATCGAAGCGACAAAGACCTGGAATGGTAAGAGTGATTGCGGCGCTGCCTACCCGATCCAACGATCGCTGTGTATCGGAGAGTTCCGGCTGCCCCACCTGTCGCCGAGTTTGGGCTACCAGAAGATCCTTCCGCATCCGGACAGATTTACCGGTCAGATCGGAGGCTTGCCACGATACGCTTCTGATTAGGCTGGCCGATTGGAAGGCCTTGGAAATGATACAGAATAGCGGCAGCCCGCACCAGCCGCACCTCGGCACCCGAATCCACTGCTACCGTTGCTCCCTTCCAGGCCTGGCGGGGTTGACAATGTATCGTCGCGAGGAGACCGGTACGGGCCACCATCGAATCTTAAGTTTATACACGGTTTGAGTGAGGGGATCACTCTATACATGCCTGCGCTACGTACTTCGGAATAGGTCCGCTGTCCTCGAATTCGCACAAGAGTCAGTTTCACGAATTTCGGATGACTAGTGGAGAGGGAGGGGTTCACTCGGTACATCCCTGTCCCTCGTCCTGCAGACGGCACTGCCGTGCAAATCGGCCTCTCCTGCCGATTTGTCGAACCCTCTTCTTGGGTTCTCATCCTCATTTTGCCGATCAACTTTACCGAGGGGACTGCTAGCCGTCCCCTCGGTAAAGTTGGCGGAGAGGGAGGGATTCGAACCCTCGATACGCTATTAACGTATACACACTTTCCAGGCGTGCTCCTTCGACCGCTCGGACACCTCTCCCAACCCTACTGCCTGCCGTCCCTGGCGCAGCGAACCTGCGACTTCAGCCCCTCGCCACGCGACTGTCGTCCGATCCACTGAGTGGCGAACCTGGTGTGACATTCAGTGGTACGGAAGACACTAAAGGCTAACTCAGCGCGCAGCATGCCGCAAACGCACTAGCGTTTCCCGCTATCGCCGCCGGGGTTGTACAACGGCGAGGGGAACATCGCGATGTTGGCACCGGGTTCGCTGATCTTGGCGACGCCTTGCTTCTCGACCTCATCAATACGCACCACCGCATGCATGGGGATATGCACCCTTTTGACCGCTTCGAACTCTGTTTTCAGACGCTCTTCTCCTGGATCGACCACGACTGATGTGCGCTCACCGAATACCAGCTCCGCCACCTCGACAAATCCGTACAGTTCACCCTGCGAGACATGCCGCGCAAAAATCTCGTAGACTTTACCCTGATTGAAGAAAACAATTCTGTACAGCGTCTTGGATGGCATGTTCTACTCAAGATAGCGGAGACCTACACTGCTCATGAACTACCGAATCAGTGCGACTTAGGAGCCCGAGACTGCATCAGGTGTGGGAATCTCACAGGCATCGAGCCAGCAGCACGGCCAGAGGTTATGATCGCATACATCATGCTGTTAATCATGCGCGGTCAAACGCCAGCAGGGGTTCGATACTTGCCACAACTGTTCTGGCCTGCGAAATCCCGCCATGCCGGCGCGGAACACACAGCTGCGCTAGCCACGAGTAGTATCCTAGGCTGCGATCCACCACATCTTCCCGGCGGTGTAAAACGGAGCTGCCTACGGGCACATACTATGCTTATTTTTTTATTTGCCCGCTGCTCTGCGGGCTGGGATGTAAAAATTCAACTTTGCACCACGACTCGATGAACGCGCTGATTGTTATCGCACACGGCAGCCGCCTCGCCAGCTCCAATGCCGAGATACAAGCAGTCACGGATCGACTGCGGGCTCACGTAAGCAATAAATTCAGGCGTGTGAACTGCGCCTTTTTGGAGTTCGCTGAACCGTCCATTCCGGCTGCAATCGATGCGGCAATTCAAGCGGGCAGCAACCACATCACCCTCTTACCTTATTTTCTCGCCTGCGGCGCCCATGTCAGCGAACATATTCCAGCGCTCATAGCCGCCAAACAGTCTGAGTACCCCACAACTTTGATTCAACTGAAGCCTTATATCGGCGCCTCGCCTGGCATGGTCGACCTGCTCGCCGCCGCCGTCTAGCAGCAGGGCGAGCTCACGCGCAACTTACAATTCGGCGCACGGAATCGGCACGCCCAACGCGTAGCCTTGTGCATAATCGACGCCCAAGCGCCGCAGTTCCGCTACCACGTCAGGGCTTTCGGCACATTCCGCGATAGTCAGAATGTGCAGCACATGCCCGACCTCATTGATGGCCGCCACCAGCGCGCAGTCGACCTCGTTGCGCAGCATATTGCGCACGAAGCTACCATCGATCTTTAGATAATCCACGGGAAGTTGCTTTAAGTAGGCAAACGAAGACGGGCCGTATCCGAAATCGTCCAAGGTGAAGCGGAACCCGCGCCGCCGCAGCGCCGCGATGATCTTTCCGGCCTGCTCCAGATTCTTGAGAGCGGCGGTCTCTGTTATCTCGAAACACACGTGTTCCGGAAATACATTGTAGTCCCCGAGCGCCTGCTCTATATGGCGCACCAGAGTCTCGTCGCACAGGGAATCACTCGATAAATTGATTGCTATGCCGGCACCAGGCCTCGCACGTACGATGTCTGCATAACGGCTGAATGCCGTGGTAATAACCCAGCGATCAATGGCCGCCATGGTGCCGTAGCGTTCGGCAGCGGAAATGAGCAATCCAGGCTCGATGACCTCGTCCTTATCACCGGCTACCCGCAGTAGAATCTCGTATTGAAGCAGCCCTTCATTGCTAGCGCCAAGGGAGTGAATGGCTTGGCAATAAAGTCTCAGACGATCCTGCTCCAGTGCGTCGGACAGTTCGGCGGCGCGCATGATCTCCCGGTGGCGGATGGGCGGCACGCCATTCTGCGCAAGATAGACCTGAACTCGGTTGCGCCCAGCATCCTTGGCCATGTAACAGGCAACGTCCGCCTGGCTCAGTACCTGCGCGCTGTTGACTGCATCGCGGGTAATCGCGACCAGTCCGATGCTCGCGCCGATCTCGAAGGTGCGCCGCTGCCAAGTAAATCGGGCGTTCCGCATAGCCGCAAGGATGGATTCTGCGATCTGATTTGCTTTTTCGATCGGACAATTTTCCAAGAGCAGGCTGAACTCATCGCCTCCCAGCCGTGCCAGTGTGTCGCGACCCCGGACCTCGCTCTCCAGCAAGCCAGCTACCTGAGTTAAGACCGCATCGCCCGCGACATGCCCCGCACTATCATTCACGATCTTGAAGTGATCCAGATCCAAGTAAAGCAAGGCGTGCTGCAAACCTTGCTCCTTGGCGGTCGCCACGGCTCGGCTCAGGCGCTCCTCGAACTCGCGTCGATTCACGAGGCCGGTGAGTGCGTCATGGCTGGCCTGGTGGACAATCTGACGCATCATGCGGCGAGTTTCTGTTACGTCTTTGAACACTACGATGACGCCCAGGGGTCCGTTCTCCGTGCCTCGTATCGAGGCGGCCGAGCCGTGTACCGCGTATTCCCGACCTTGACGGTCGAGCAAGAGTACGGTGCCGTCCAAATACACCACGTGTCCTGCCTTGAGGCAGTGCAGAGCGGGATCTGGAATTCGCTGGCGCGTCTGCTCGTCGATAATTAGGAACACGTTGCTGAGCGGTCGACCCTTCGCCTCGTCCAAGCGCCAGCCTGTCAACATCTCGGCGACCGGGTTGAGATACTCGACCACACCAAGGGGATCCGTGGTGATGACGCCGTCCCCTATGGAGTGAAGTGTGACCTGGGCCCGCTCCTTCTCTTCCAGCAATGTTTTCTCTGCGCGCATGCGTACCAACTCTGCGCTCGCGCGGGTCGCGAATATCGGCAGAATCGTTTCGGCCAAATAGGGGTCACGAAGTGGCTTGTCATCCAGCACCGCCAGGAGGCCGATGCTCTTACAATCGCCGTCCAACATAGGCGCGCCCAGGTAGCATTGTGCGTTCATTCGCGCGAGCAATGCGTCCTCCGGAAAACGGTGTTGCACGTCGCTCGCATAGCCGCGGCGCGTCTGGCGCACGACGTAAGCGGCTGGTGTACCCAGCAAATCGAACTCAAAGTTGTTCAAGTGCACGCCGTCCGCCCACACTGCCAGTGTCCTGGCACGCTCGGTCTTGGCATCTATCACTTCGGCGGCCAACGCGCATCGCACCCCCAAGGACGAACTCATGTGCGACACGAGCTGACGGAAGTACTCTTCGCCCGTGACCACCGAGGTACCCTCAATAACGTTCTGCAAGATGTCCATGCCCCGCCGGCGGGCGATCTCACCACCAATCCATTGCGCATTTATCCTCAGCAACTCCATGTCAGTAGCCGTAAATGGCTTCAGCCGCGGTTGACGACTGCCAAAATACAGAGCGCCGTACAACTGATCGCCGGCGTTTACCGCGATGCCCAGGAAGGCCTTGAGGTCTAGCTCCTGGCAACCAGGATGGATCTGTCGCACTGAGTCGGTTGCCACTTCGACCGCGACGGGTGATGGATTGGCGAAAGACTCGTCGGCGAAGGTAGATCCCAGCGGCAAGACGTCTCCCGGCCGTATGGAATTATCCGGTGTGACGGCTTGCACGATCTCACAAGTCTCGTCGGTGACGCGGCATACCAGCCCGATTGGCAGGTTGTACGCCCTTGAACCCGATTCGAGCAACAGTTTCAAACTCTGTTCAAAGGGATGCTGCTGGGTGGAGGCGATGTGCAACGTACGCAGCACCTCTTCGACCTGCTTGCGCCATGTGGCATCGCGAAAGACACCGCAGGTGTACTTGACGACACCATCCTTGGCCGGGCCGGTAATGACACCTTCTAGCGCCACAACACGGCCGTCGCTAGCTACCAGAGACCATTCCTGCGATCCCAGCTGCTCACCCGCAAGCACCCGCCTAAATCGATCCTGGAATACCGCTTGGCTTGCGGGGTCGATCAGGTCGAAGAAATTGATCTTCGACAGCTCGCTATCACCATAACCCAACGTCTGCTGCCAAAGCCTGTTTGCGTATAGGATGGAGCCATCAGGCGTCACAATCTGCGCGAGCAACAGGTCTATGCCATTCTCAAGCAATTCCTGCCGACTTGGATGGTCGTAGCTAGCTGCTTGCGGCCTTGCTACCGGAAGTTGAGATCGCCGTACGGCCGCACGCTCCAGCACAGCGCGCACAGTTGTCGGCAGTTGTTTGATATTGTCGAGTGTCTTGGGCAGGTAAACATCGGCCCCCAGTTCTATCGCTTTCGCGGCGAGATCCTGCGCATCACCCGCAGCCAGCATGATGATAGGTGCGTCCAAACCCAGCCGCCGGACAACCTCCAGCACGTCCAAACCGGTGAAATCCGGGAATACAGAGCCGATTATGATAATGTCAAAAGCGTAGGCTTCTAAGGCCTCCAGCAGACGCTGGTGGGAATCTACCTCTTCCACCCTGACGTCCGCCCAATGTCGCTCGAGTACGCTCTTCAACAAATACCTATCCGTCGCCTCCGCATCGATCAGCAGGATCCGTTTAGGCCTATCCGTGCTCATGGATGGAGGTATTGATTCAAAGGGAGTTGCGAGCTTGCGGGCCGCCGCTAGTGCCGAAAGTCGGGCAGTCGGAGCTTTTCACGCGGTAGGCCGCACTTTTCATGTTTGCTATGCGGCCGCGAAGACGAGGAGCGCGATTTCCATACCTGTATTCTTCCCTGTGCTTGAGAGGCTTCGGTCGCAGCGGGTTACACCCGCTGTCGGTCAGAACGGGATTATTTCATACATAGTAGTGCGGGTCTGCTCTTCCGCATTATCCTAGAAACCGCTCCATCTCTGCTTATTGATACTCCCCGCCTTATTGCCGTCTTGGAACACACCGATTTGCTGCCATTAACTGGCTAGGCGCATCCACGTCCGCCATATGCGACGGGCCGCACCTCACGCTGATCTCTGTTCGGCCATAAAGAGCCAGGTCTCGACTACGGAGTCCGGATTCAGAGACACGCTGTCGATTCCCTCATTGAGCAGCCAGCGCGCGAAGTCAGGGTAATCGGAAGGGCCTTGTCCGCAGATGCCTACGTACTTCCTGGCCTTGCGGCAAGCAGCGATCACCTGGTGAATCAGCGCTTTTACCGCAGGATTCCGCTCGTCGAATCCGCTTGCCACCAGGCCGGAGTCCCGGTCTAGCGCCAAGGTCATTTGGGTCAGATCGTTCGAGCCTATCGAAAATCCGTCGAAATACTCCAGGAACTGCTCGGCCAATACGACGTTCGAGGGGATTTCGCACATCATGATGATCTTCAAGTCCTCGACGCCGCGCTTCAGGCCATTATCCGCGAGCAGTGCCACCACTTGCGCGGCTTCATCTAGCGTCCGGACGAAAGGCACCATGATCTGGACGTTCTTGAATCCCATTGTATTGCGCACATGGCGTAACGCACGGCATTCGAGCTCGAAGCAATCCCGAAATGACTTCGAGATATAGCGCGACGCTCCGCGAAACCCGATCATGGGATTCTCTTCCTTGGGCTCATATTGGGCGCCGGCGAGTAGGTGTGCGTACTCGTTAGACTTGAAGTCGGACAGCCGCACGATCACGGGATGTGGTGAGAATGCCGCCGCAAGAGTAGCAATGCCCTCGCTGAGCTTGTCTACGTAAAAGCTCACGGGATCAGCGTAGCCAGCACATCGCTCCCGTACCTTCTCCTGGAGCTCATGAGGCAAATGCTCGAACTCTAACAATGCCTTGGGATGCACTCCTATGGTGTTGTTGATGATGAATTCCAGTCGCGCGAGTCCGACGCCGGCGTTAGGAACGTTGGCGAAGGTAAACGCCCTTCCTGGATTGCCTACGTTCAGCATGATCTTGAGCGGCAGCTTGGGCATCGCGTCCATCTCATGCTTATGCACCTCGAAATCAAGCCGGCCCTTGTATATCAGACCCGTGTCGCCTTCAGCGCAGGACACGGTGACTTCTTGTCCATCTTGCAAGCGCCGCGTCGCGTCTCCACATCCCACGACGGCAGGCATACCGAGCTCGCGCGCAATAATGGCTGCGTGGCAGGTGCGTCCGCCGCGATCAGTGACGATGGCCGCCGCGCGCTTCATGACAGGCTCCCAGTCCGGATCAGTCATGTCTGTGACCAGCACGTCACCTCGCCGCAACTTATCCATGTCAGCAAGATCGATTCCGATGCGCACCCGACCGCTGGCGATACGTTGACCCACGGCCCGCCCCTCCATCAACACCTCGCCTCGCTCGCGGAGCACGTAGCGTTCAACGACTTGGCGTTTCTTGCTCTTGACTGTTTCTGGACGTGCCTGAACGATAAACAACTCTCCCGTATCGCCGTCTTTGGCCCATTCGATGTCCATGGGGCGACGGTAATGCTGCTCTATGACGACCGCCTGCCGGGCGAGCTGCTCAACCTCGTCGTCGGTCAAGGTGAACCGGGAACGCTCGGCCTGCGGAACCTCGATGGTGCGTACGGCTTCAGTGAGGCTGGCCCCACCGCTGTACACCATCTTGATGTGCTTTGCGCCTAGATTCCGCTGCAAAATGGCCGGCTTGCCGGCCGCTAGCGTGGGCTTATGGACATAAAATTCATCCGGATTCACGGCGCCCTGCACGATCGCCTCGCCTAGCCCATAGCTGCTAGTGATGAACACGACTTCGGAGAATCCAGATTCCGTATCTAGGGTGAACATTACTCCGCTCGCGGCGAGGTCACTGCGCACCATCCGTTGGATACCCGCTGATAGTGCGACCTCGCCGTGATCAAAGCCATGATGCACACGATAAGAGATCGCTCGATCATTGAACAAAGAGGCGTATACCGCCTTGACCGCGAGCAGCACATTTTCGATGCCGCACACGTTGAGAAAGGTTTCCTGTTGACCGGCGAATGAGGCGTCGGGCAGGTCCTCCGCAGTGGCAGACGAGCGTACCGCGACCGAGATAGAACCTCCGGCCTGCTCCTCCATATTCTCGAAGGCGCGCGTGACGGCTGCGCGCAGAGCGCCTTCAATAGGCGCCTCCATGATCCAGTGACGGATTAGTTTCCCCGCGGTCGCGAGGGATCGCACGTCCTCAACGTCAAGTTCGGAAAGCTTCTGGCCTATCTTTTCGGTTAAACCGGCGTCGGCAAGAAAGCGTCGAAATGCGTCGGCTGTAGTGGCAAAGCCGCCGGGCACATTAACGCCGCTGGCGGCGAGATGCCGGATCATCTCTCCTAGCGAGGCGTTCTTACCGCCTACCCGCGCCACGTCATCCATGCCCAGGGAACTCAGGTCGAGAACATAATCGTTCACTACGTCGCCCTCTGCTTGACGGTAGAACTATAATGGTCGCTCGAACATCAACTCGCAACCAGCGGGCTTCTTCTCCGTGCACAGCGTATTCTTCGTATCCAACCGTACTGCAATAACGGCAGAGGCATTAGGACACAGCTTGCTCGCGCAATTTGAAAGTCTCGAATACCGAGAATTCACGATCCCTTACATCGACAGCGGCGAATTGGCTGCTTCAGTAGCGGAACAGATCAACCGGGCGGCCGCACAGGACGGAAATCGCCCGATCGTGTTCAGCACACTGGCGGATCCGCAACTCCGTGCACTGGTGGCGAATTCACAAGGCGTGCTGCTTGACGTATTTCATGCGTTCCTGCGGCCGCTGGAATCAGCGCTTCAAGCGAAGCCGGTGGAGAGGGCGGAACGATCGCATCGTCTCGCCGATGTACGTAACTATGAATCACGCATGGATGCGATCAACTACGCGCTGCTACACGACGACGGCGCTTACACCCGTCAGTACGACCGCTCCGATATCATCTTGATCGGCGTGTCACGGTCGGGCAAGACGCCTACTTGCCTTTACCTTGCGCTGCAGTTCGGCATCCGCGCGGCCAATTATCCGATTACCGAGGAAGATCTCGGTGAGGATTCATTGCCCCGCATGCTGCGCTCACACGTGTCCAAGCTCTACGGCCTGACTACCGCGCCGGAACGCCTCCATAGCATCCGCACCGCGCGCCGGCCGGGCAGCCGCTATGCCTCCATCGAACAATGCCGGTATGAAGTACAAGCCGTCGAAGCGCTTTATCACGCCAAGGGCATACCTTTCCTCAACACGACGACGCGCTCCGTAGAGGAAATCGCGACGCGCATCGTCCAGGAAACCGGATTACACCGCCACAGCTACTAGCCGGCCGAGGATCGGCAATTGGTTTTCGGCGTATGGGATCAGGCAGCGGCGTCCATATTGGCAATGACAGCGTCGCCGAATCCCGAGGTCGTCACGAGCGTAGCTCCGGGCATGAGGCGTTCGAGGTCCTGCTCCACCGCGCGCGCACTGTCGACGCGCATACCCCGCGCAGCGATACCTGCGCGCGCTCTCGCCAGATCGTAAGTTACTGTCTTGGCAGCAATCGCGCCGCCGACGCCGCGCAAAATCAGATCCGCGGCTTCGGTCCACCCCATGTATCTCAACATCATCTCCGCCGACAAGATGATAGAACCGGGATTTACTCGGTTTTTGCCAGCGTATTTGGGCGCGGTACCATGAGTCGCTTCGAACACCGCAACGGTATCGGCGATGTTCGCGCCGGGCGCGATGCCGATTCCTCCAACCTGTGCCGCCAACGCATCGGAGATGTAGTCGCCGTTGAGATTCAAGGTAGCGATGACGTCGTAATCTTCCGGACGCAGGAGAATCTGCTGCAGAAAGTTGTCGGCGATCACGTCTTTGACGACAATCTCGCGACCGCTACCAGGATTGGTTAGTTTGCGCCATGGCCCATCGCCGACCATCGTGGCCCCAAATTCCCTTTCGGCGACTTCGTAGCCCCAGTTTCGGAACCCGCCCTCCGTGTACTTCATGATATTGCCCTTGTGTACCAGGGTCACGGACCCGCGATCGTTATCGATCGCGTACTGAATGGCTTTACGCACCAATCGGGCAGATCCCTCGCGGGATACGGGCTTGATCCCGATCGCTGAGCTGGTGGGGAAACGAATCTCAGTGACCCCCATCTCCTGCCTCAGGAAATTGATGACTCTCTTCACCTCTTCGCTTTCCGCTGGCCACTCTATGCCCGCATAGATGTCCTCCGTGTTCTCGCGAAACACGACCATATCAGTGCTGCCCGATTCCTTCAGAGGCGTGGGCGTACCGGCGAAAAACCTGATCGGACGGACGCAGGCATAAAGGTCGAGCTTCTGCCGGATTGCAACGTTCAACGAGCGCATGCCAACGCCCACCGGCGTCGTCAATGGGCCCTTAATCGACACCACAAAACTGCTCATCGCGTTTAGGGTCTCGTCCGGCAACCACGTGTTGTGGCCATACAGCTTTACTGCCTTTTCACCGGCGTAGATCTCCATCCACACGATCAAGCGCTCGTTCCTGTACGCCTTTTTCACTGCGGCATTGACAACGCGCCGCATCACGGGCGTAACGTCGATCCCGATGCCGTCCCCTTCGACATAGGGGATGATGCACCGGTCGGGTACGTTGAGGGTGTTATCAGGATTGGCACTGATAGGCTCGCCGTCGGCGGGCGTCAAGATGTGTTCGTAGGCCATGCGCGTCCTCTACCGCTCGGGTAAAAGTGATCTGGCCATGCCGGTCTCTAGGGGGATGATCGGCATACAGCTGCCGATCAAAAAAGTCAAAGTGGCGGGGCCTTACTTATCCCCGCCACTTCTGTCGCTAGCCTTCAGCGCCAGCGGCCTTGGGCGCCGCCTGGGGCACGTCCACTTCGAACTGTTCCTCTTCAGTCGAACCACTCAAGGCGCCGAGCGAGGATGCTCCTCCCGTGACGGTCGACGTGACGCTATCGAAATAGCCCGCGCCAACCTCCCGCTGGTGCTTGGTTGCCGTGTAGCCGCGGTTCTCGGACGCAAACTCCTTCTGCTGCAGTTCGACGTAAGCCGTCATGCCCTGGTCGCGGTACTTGTCGGCGAGATCGAACATGCTGTAGTTGAGCGCATGGAAGCCGGCCAGCGTAATAAACTGGAACTTATAACCCATGGCGCCCAGTTCGCGCTGGAACTTGGCGATGGTCGCGTCATCCAGATTCTTGCGCCAGTTGAAGGAAGGCGAGCAGTTATAAGCCAGGAGCTTATTGGGATACTGCTTGCGTATGGCTTCGGCAAAAGTCTTTGCGAATTTGAGATCGGGCTTGCCGGTTTCACACCACACTAGATCGGCGAACGGCGCGTAGGCGAGCCCACGCGAGATCGCCTGATCAACGCCGGGTTTGACTCGGAAAAATCCCTCGTACGTGCGTTCGCCGGTCAGAAATGGCTTGTCGTTTTCGTCCGCATCCGAGGTCAGCAGGTTCGCAGCTTCCGCATCGGTACGCGCCAGCAGGATGGTCGGCACCCCCATTGTGTCGGCAGCCAGCCGTGCCGCGATGAGCTTGCACACCGCCTCCTGTGTTGGCACCAGCACCTTGCCGCCCATATGACCGCACTTTTTGGCGGAAGCGAGCTGGTCTTCGAAGTGCACGCCTGCCGCACCCGCCTCGATCATCGCCTTCATCAGCTCGAAGGCGTTCAAAACGCCTCCGAATCCCGCCTCGGCGTCTGCCACAATTGGGGCAAACCAGTCAATGTCATCTCTGCCCTCTGCATGGTAAATCTCATCAGCGCGCTTGAAGGCGTTGTTGATCTTGCGGACAACTGTGGGGACGCTGTCGACTGGATACAGGCTTTGGTCTGGATACATCTGGAAGCCGCTATTTGCATCCGCAGCCACCTGCCAACCGCTCAGGTAGATGGCCTTCAGTCCGGCCTTGGCCATCTGCATCGCCTGATTGCCGGTCAAGGCGCCCAGCGCATGCACGTAGTCTTCCGTGGTGAGGCGCTTCCAAAGCTTCTCCGCGCCCAGCCGCGCCAAGGTATGATCAATTTGGACGGTTCCGCGCAGGCGCACAACATCCGCCGCGGCGTAGCCACGCTTCACATCCCGCCAGCGTGGATTCTCCGCCCATTCTCGCTCCAACTCACTGACTGCTTGCTCGTTACTCATGGTTCTACTTCCTCCTCAACATGCTCGCCGGGCGCTTAGTTCTCCGCGGGGGATCAAGCGCTATTAGGCCGATATTAATAGCGCAGCACGGCCTCGCTGCGTGCGACGGTTTGTGGATTCAAGCGCTAAGGGTTAAGAAATCCGCAAACCTTTCGTCTGTAACTAGCTTCCGCAGCAATGTGGCCGCTGCTTGCGCGTGGCTCTTTCTGAAACGTTGCTCACCTAACTCGGCGCGGATTTTCGCGAGTTCTTCGACTAGCGCCTGCTCGAAGAGCTCGACCGTCACCTTCTGGCCGTTATTCATCACGCCCTTCGGATATCGAATCCACTGCCACAGTTGCGCGCGAGCGATCTCGGCCGTCGCCACGTCTTCCATAAGATTGTGGATCGGTACTGCCCCCTGCCCGCCTTTCCACGCGGCTATGTACCGCAACGCCGCGCTCACGTTTCCCGCCAAACCAGCTGGCGTAATCTCACCTTTTGGAATGCATAGCAAGTCCTGTGCCCTGACGTTAACGTCTTCGCGCTTGCGATGTACCTGGTTGGGACCAGGCATCTCGCGATTGAACACCTCTTCGGCTACCTCAACCAAGCCGGGATGCGCCACCCAGGTTCCGTCATGACCATCCTGCGCTTCACGCTCCTTATCCTCCCGTACCTTCGCAAGCGCGATCTCATTTGCTTCCGGATCGTCCTTGATGGGAATTTGCGCGGCCATTCCACCCATGGCGTGGGCGCCGCGCCGATGACAGGTCTTGATCAGCAGCAATGAGTAGGACCGCATGAAGTGCGCCTTCATCGTGAGCTGTGAGCGGTCGGCTAGTACGAATTGAGGATGTTTGTGAAAGCACTTGATGAAACTAAAAATATAGTCCCAGCGGCCACAATTGAGGCCAACGACGTAGTCGCGGAGTTCGTATAAGATCTCATCCATTTCAAAAGCTGCCAGGATGGTCTCGATCAACACGGTCGCCTTTATGCTGCCTTTCGGGACGCCTAGTTCCTGCTCCGCATAACTGAAGACGTCATTCCAAAGGCGCGCTTCCAGATGATTCTCGAGCTTGGGCAGATAGAAATATGGGCCAGTGCCGTTCTCTATCAGCCGGTGCGCGTTGTGAAAGAAATACAGCCCGAAATCCACCAGCGCCGCCGGCACCGGCAAGCCGTCCAACAAGATATGGCGCTCGGGTAAATGCCACCCTCGTGGACGCACGATGAGCGTGGCGACCGAGCCGTTGAGGGCGTATCGCTTACCCTGCGGGTTGACGTATTCGATCGTGCGATTGACCGCATCGCGTAGATTAATCTGTCCGTGGATGGTGCCTTCCCAAGTCGGCGCGTGCGCATCTTCGAAGTCCGCCATGAACACCTTGGCACCGGAATTCAGGGCATTGATGATGATCTTGCGATCAACAGGACCCGTGATCTCCACGCGGCGATCCTGCAAATCGGCAGGCACCGATGTGACCCGCCAGTCGCTTTCCCGAATCTCCGCGGTCTCAGGAAGGAAATCAGGCATGATGCCGGCATCCAGCAGTACCTGCCGTTCACGCCGCATGGCTAAAAGCTCGTCGCGTCGCGCGGTAAACCGCCGCGCGAGGCCGGTAACGAAATCAAGTGCGGCTGGCGTTAGGATCTCTCTGAATAGCGAAGTCAGTTGCCCGATCAGTTCCACTGTCGGTGACGACTGCTCATAGGCTTGAGTAGCCATGGTAGCTGCTTCTCCTGGGTTGATGACGCGGCTCGCTTGTCGCACCGCGGTATTTTGCGGTGCAATATAAAAGTGTACCGTATGCTTTGCTATTTACCTAACGATCCGCCGCATTTATCGCTTGTCCAACCATTCGCCGATCGCTGGCGGTACGGTTTTCTGCGACTTGCCGCTTACATAGATACCAATGTGTCCGCCTGGAAAATCCAATTCGCTGTAGTCATCACTACCGACGTAGTCCTTCAGTGCGGTACTGGCCGGCGGTGGCACCAGGTGATCCTGTCTTGCGTAGATATTTAGTACCGGCATAGTCACATTCTTCAGGTCGACGGTATGGCAGCCGATGCGGACCTCACCCTTGATCAGGCGATTGTTTTGGTAGAAGTCTTTGATGAACTGTCGGAAAGTCTCGCCCGGCTGATCAGGACTGTCGAAAATCCACTTCTCCATACGCAGGAAATTGCGTGCCTCCTGTTCGTCATCCAGCTGATCCACCATGTCCAGGTACTTCTGCCCCATCAACCTGAATGGCTTCAAGGACAAGAACATCCAATTCATCAGATCCCCTGAGACGTTGCCGAGCGTATCCACCAGATCGTCGACGTCGATCTGTTGCACCCAGCGACTGAGCAGATCATCCGGAGTCTGGAAATCAACCGGGGTTACCATTGGGATGAGATTTCTTACCTTTTCAGGGTGTATAGCGCTGTAACACAAGCTGAAGGCCCCGCCCTGGCAAATACCCAAGAGGTTGACCTGATCGACGCCATGCCGGCGACATACGGCGTCCACGCAACGATCTATATACCCATTAATGTAGTCATCCATGGTCAGGAAACGGTCGGCACGGTCTGGATATCCCCAGTCAATCAGATACACCTCCTGGCCGGCCTTGAGCATGCCACGGATCAATGACCGGTCTTCCTGTAAATCGGCCATGTAAGGCCGATTTACCAGCGCGTACACGATGACCAGCGGCGTAGGGTTGCGCGCCCTGCCAAATGGGGACAGATAACGGTGTAACGTCATCTTGTCCTCGTTATAGACAATCTCCGTAGGCGTCGCGCCGGTACTGATCTCGTCGATATTGACCAGGTTCTTGATGCCCCGGGCGAGCTTCTGATTGAAAACTACCAATTCTCGGGCAGCTTCATCGGGGGGTATTTGAAATGATGCCACTGGGTTCTCCTACGATTTCGTATTTAGGATTTGCTCTTGCTGACATGGCGGCCGCCGCGGGACCGTTTACTGCCCGACGACTTGACGGCCGTTGCCGGTGCCTGAGCCTTGTGCTGGGCGGTCTGCTTGAGCTTGGCTGCTGCGGTATTCCGCGCTTCGGATTTGAATTGATCTTCGCGCTGCGAAGACAGAGCTTCAGCGCACAATCGTCGCATCGATTCGATCTCTGCGCGTAGGGCCTTTTCTTCCCTCCGAGTCTCCTGCAAGCGCCGATGCAGAGTGTCCACCTCAGCACGCGTTGGCATGTTCAGCGCGCCTAGCGCTTCATCCACTATCATTGTGCCGTGACGCTTGACGGCCATGAGGCTGTTGACTAGGCGTCCATAGATCTCGCTATATTTGTCCGTGCTGACATACTCCCCGTAGGCCTCTTCGCAGCTATCTACCCACAGATCATAAATCTCTCGTAGCGAATTGACAGGACCGCCTTTCGCAACGCGCTGCTGAATGTGCCGCTGCATTGCTTCCCCGCATTTAACTGCGATTTCTCCGTAAGTGGCGGCATAATCCTGCAGCGCCTG
>WUUC01054294.1_pt1 | contig 16639 bp, 11 predicted proteins | sample 6278441 | NCBI WGS metagenome assembly WUUC01 (sample SAMN13675441, study PRJNA597444) | soil metagenome | isolation source: soil | place: USA: Washington | collected 2017-10
CTGGTCACCTAGCTGCGGATCGTCGCGCACGCTCTCGATCTGGCGCGACGAAGGGTCGCTGATGGCGTTCGTCTATGGCGACGTCCACCTCAAAGCTATTGGCATGATCAACCGTATCGCTTACGGTTCGGAGACGACGCACTGGACCCCTGAGGGTACTGACGGCACGCATGTGCCCACCTTCAGCGAGGCCCGCAAGATGCTCGATGAACAGCGAGGGCCGTGAGCGTGGCAGTCGCAGTACGCATTCCTGCAAGCACAACAAAGGAGAGAGGCATGAGAAAAGTAAAGTACCATTGCGCAACGTCTCTGGACGGTTTCGTGGCACTGCCCGATGGAAGTTTCGACTGCTTCTCCATGCAGGGGCCGCACGTCGATGACTTCGTCGCCACCATCGGTACCTACGACGCTGCGCTGATGGGGAGACGAACGTTCGACCTCGGCGCCAAGCTGGGTGTCACCAATCCATACCCGAGTCTGGACACCTACGTCTTTTCCCGGACTCTGAAAGAGAGCCCCGATCCAGCCATCACGCTGGTCTCGCGCGACGCGGCCGAGGTCGTGCGCGATCTCAAAAAGAGAGCGGGGAAAGACATCTGGCTGGTCGGCGCCGGTGATCTCGCGGCCACGCTGTTTGCAGAAGATCTGATCGACGAGGTGACGCTCAAGGTCAACCCCTTGCTCCTGGGCGCGGGTATTCCGGTCGTGTCTCACCTCGAGAAGCCCCTGTCGTTCCAGCTCACCAGCAGCAAGGCCTATGACAACGGCGTCGTGCTGCTCTCGTATCGTTTGCAAGCTCGTAAGGGAGGCGTCTGATGGGAGAACTCAAACGTTGCATCCGTCGCCGTTTGGCCGGCAGCTGATCCGCAGCTCCAAGAAGCGGCCGACGACGTCGGGGCAAGCGCTCCGGTCCTCCGCGGCCTGGCCCGGCCAGTCCGTCCGGCGGGGGTTGCACCGGGTTTCGGACGCCCGCGGTCATGCTCGTCGCCCGTCGTCGTCCTTGTCCTCGTCCTCGTCCGCCCTCGGAACGGCCGATCATCGAGTAAGACCGCGAAGCAAGCGCAAGGTCCTGGTGCCGAGCGTCTGGATGGCCTGGGCGGTTTCCGCGTCGCATCGCATCATCCCAGAAAACCCGGGGAGCTGACGGGAGCATCCGAAGATGACTCTACCGCCCCTGGCTGGCGTCTGTTTGTGCTGTGCCCGCCATCACTCGAGCGAGCTTCGCTGCGGTATGCGGCGGGGCTGCAACTGAATCGCGATCCGCCGTTCACGTGGGTGCAGCGTGGACTATGGTTGGCGTCTCGTTGCCCGTCTCCGCTTGCGAAAGGCTCCTTGTGATGAGCAGAGAACTTTGTACCCGTACGGCACTTCTCGTGTGCGTGGCGTTGACTGCATTCGGCTGCGCGCCGGAGGACGACGACAATGGCAACCCGCCCCCCTGGACTCCCACGGGCGACGGCGGCCTGACCTCTGGCGACGCGAGCACGGCGCTCGTTCCAGACACCGGCGTGATCCTTCCGGCGCCCGACGGCGGCCTGCCCAACTCGCTCGACGGCGGTCCGGGTCCGGTGGTCGGTGGCGACGCCGGCCCGGCCTTGGGTAATGACAGTGGCCCGCCAGTGGGTAGCGATGGGGGCCCCGCCCCGGAGGGAGGCGCACCGCGTGCCGATCTCGGTCAAGGAGACGGCAAGGACGTGATCACCATCGGTGACTCATGGATGAGCTCAGGCCCGACTTTGGGCATTCAGAGCAGCCTCGAGAAAGTCAGCATGCGTGATTTCCGTACTTACGGTGTGGGTGGAACGAAACTGCTGTCTGCTGTTCTCGAGATGCCGCCCATTCCTGACCAGTACAAGGCCGCCAAGACGGAGGACCCCGACATCAAAACCGTGATCATGACGGGCGGCGGGAACGATATTCTTCAGGAGATTCTTGGCGACTGCGTCGACAGCGCATTCGACATGACAGCTACTTGCAAGAACCAGATTGACAAAGTAGCGGCGCGTCTCAGCACCTTCTGGGCTGAAATGGCCGCGGACGGTGTGCAAGACGTCGTGATTGTCGGTTACTCGCGCAAAGTGAATCCCCTCTTCATTTTCGGTACGGTGTCGAAGTCGGTCGAGTACTCGGCGATGAAGATCGACCCGCTCTGTGCGGCAGTTCCGGCGCCACTTCGCTGTCACTCGTTCGACTCCGACAAAGCAGTGCCGAATCTCATGTTCTCCGACGGCATTCATCCGGACGCGGCCGGTTTCGATGCGCTGGGTGCGGCCATCTGGGAGCTGATGAAGGCCAAGGGAATGCGGCGCTAGCGCACGTGACTTCTTGCCGATGCCGTATGGGGCGCTCTACGCTGCCACCAAACATGCGATCGAGGGCTACTCCGAGTCTCTCGACCATGAGTTGCGCACGAGGGGCACCCGGGTCTCCGTCATCGAGCCTGCGTACACAAGGACGCCATTCGATGCGAACTTCCTGGAACCCGACGCCAAGCTCGATGCGTACCGCGAGGCTCGTGCGGCCTTGAACGAGCGCGTGAAGGAGCTGATGGCAACCGCCGAAGATCCCGGCGTCGTGGCCGATGTGGTACTGAAGGCGGCCACGGCGGCCAACCCGAAAGTCCGATATGCAGCCGGCGTGCTGGCGCGTCGTCTGCGGCTCTTGCGCCGATTTGCGCCCGCTGGCCTAGTGGACGCTGGCATTCGAAAGGATCTACGGCTCGACGTGCCCAATGTGTCGCCGCATCGAACACCGGTGCTCGAGAAGTAGGCGATTGCGGAGCGCAGCAGCACATGTCGCAAGCCAACCGCACGAGCATATCTCAGCCCAACGAACAGGAAACATGATGAAAGCGCCCTGGCGGACGGCTCATTTCCATCTCTGGGCCGCCCGATCCTGACTTCGGAAAGGAGATCGGGGCGCCTTGGTATGTGAAGTTGATCGTGTCGCTCGTGAGCTCTGGGGTCAGGCGCAGAGCCCAGCGCCACCGCGTCGGTTTTTCATTTCTCTTCATGAAAGCGCACGGAGCCCAGTTGCGCGAGATCGGTGCGCTCATTGATTCCGGGAGCATTCGCCCGGTCGTGGACCAGGTATTTCCGTTTGAATCCACCAACGAGGCGCTGGCGTACGTCGCGTCGGGACGTGCCAAAGGGAAAGTCGTCATCAAGGTGAGATAGACACGGTCGATGACCCGCTCGGCGCAAAGAAAATACAAACAAATGCCAAACGGGACTGCGCCGGCACCGATGAGAGACTTGCGCCGCATGTGAACGACGGTCGCGCCGACTCACGGAGCGAGCAAGGCAACAGCGCCATTCCCTCCAGCACCGCCCACGCGGTCTGTGCGGGCCTCGATCTGGCGAGCCACGACGCGGCCGCCCGGCCCATGCAAATGGAGGCTAGGATGCGCTTACTGAATCAAACTTGTACGAAGCTGGGTCTGACCCTACTGGCATTTGCCGCGCTGGCTTGCGAGCCCGAGGTTTCCGACCCGCCCGACGACATCCCTCCCAGCGGAGACGGTACCAAGCCGCCTTGCCTGCGGAATCCGAGTCAGGTGGTCGCGCTCGGAGACTCCTACGTGTCGCTCCCGGTGGTGCTGATCCCCAGGGTCGAAGCGCTGGCGATCGCTGGCGGGGCTCTGGGCAGTGGGCAGCACTATCGCGACTACTCGGCGCCCGGCACCACGCTCGGCAGCCCCGCGTTCCCGGGTAGCATTCCGCCCCAGTGGGACGCCGCCAAGGCGGACGACGGCGACATCCAGACCATCATCATGGATGGCGGCGGTAATGACATCATCGCGAGCATCGAGTCCATCTTCGCGGGCTGTCTCGACCCGGGCGCGCGACAGAATCCGACCTGCACCGGCATCATTCAAGGCGCGATGAACATGGTCAGGCAGCTGGCCAGCGATGCGAAGAGCCGCGGGGTGCACGACGTCGTCTACTTCCTCTATCCGCACGTGCCGATCGGGGGCGACGAGATCCTCGACTACTCGGTCGAGGAGGCGAAGAAGATGGCGGCCGAGGTCAGCACGAGCACCTTCCGGGTGCACTTGATAGACACGCGCGCGGCGTTCGAGGGGCACCCTGAATATTTCGGCCTCGATCCAGTCCACGCAAACGACGCCGGAGGTGAGGAGATCGCCAAGCTGATCTGGCAGACGATGAAAAACCAGTGCATCGCGCAGCCCGCGAGTAGCGGCTGCTGTCAGCCCTAGCTGGCGCTCAGCGTGCAATGACGCCGAAGAGCAGCTAGGCGGTGGCGACAGGAAAGCCCGGCGCGAGCATCTGCACGAAGGCTTCGGGACGGGCGACTCCGAGGCTGCGGATCTGTTCGCTGGCCTCTCGTACGAGCTCCGCGCCTTGCTCGCCCCGCATGAGCTCGCCCCGGCGATAGCGCGCCACGGCTGCATGCAAGCGCATGTCGATGACGTCGAACTGACCCTCGACCTCCTGCAGAATTGCGAGCGCCTCGTTGGGGGTCTCGAACGACGCGGCACACGCGAGCAGCAGGCGACTGAGAGCGCCGCTCCAAAGCGTGCGCTCCTTGCGCAGACGGTTCGCGTCGGCGCGCGCGGCCTTCAGAAGGGCGGGGTCGAAGGCGCGGCGCGCGGTCGCGAGCAGCACGCGCGCGCGCAGGTACCACATCTCGATGCGTGTGTGCTGGATCTGTTGCAGGAAGAACATGCGCTTCCACTCCGCGTCGAGTCGCGTTTTCGAGGCCTCCACCGCGTCCAGATACAGATCGATCTCCCCCAGAGCCTGCGTGGTGTACCAGTGCTGCAGGTGATAGCCGGCCTGGTTCCACTGACCTTCGGCCAACTGGGCCTGGCGCCGCGCCTCGTCGGGACGGTCTGGGCCGAGCCATGCCCAGCTGCAGCGCCAGGTGCGATAGCAGACCGTGGCGTATAAATCGCCGCGCGCCTCGGCGTCGCGCAGCACTTCGGGTACGCGCTCGATGAGCTCGCGCACGTCGCCCAGGCAAGCGACGGACTGCAGCTCGAAGAACACCATGGTCACCTGTTCCCACGCGCGCGTCGGGTGGACGCGGTCGCGAATGGATTCCCGCGCCAGGCGTGTAAGGCTCGCGGCTTCACGAAAGCGGCCTTCGAGCATGCGACAAACGCCAGCCGTACCCTTGGCTACGGACGTGGCACCCAGCTCCCCGGAGATGCCTGCCGTCTCGTAGCCGCGATCGATGAACAGCTGGGTGCGCGCCGGGTTCTTGTTGGCTGTGGCACACATGATCGCCTCGATTGAGAGGGCGCGCGCCAGCCGCAGTGGGTCGCCCAGCTTGAGCGCCAGGAGCAAGTACTCGGCCTGGTACACGCTGCCGCGCAGCAGGTCCATGCAGCTGAGCCCGGAGCCAACCTCCCACAGCATGTCTGCGCGCAGCAAGGCTGCGAGTGCGGCCGGGCGCGCGCGTCGCTTGAAAGTCATGCGCTTCAGCCGGATGCGTGCGCGACGCCAGAGCAGCATGAAGACGGTGACCAGATTCGTGGTGGGTACCGCCATGCCCAGCAGGCTGCGGGCGTTTTTGAGCTCGTGCAGAGCGCGCGCCACTTGCCCCGCCCGTAGCAGCTGCGACGTGGCCATGCTGCGCAGCTGCATCGCACTCGCCGCTGGCGCGCCGGGCAGCGCTCGGAAGAACGCATCTGCTGCTTCGATGCCGCGGCCACACAGCGCCAGCGCGTGTCCCAGGCGCTCCTCGAGCTCGCGCGTCTGCGTGACCGAGAGCGCGCGCAATGTGAGCGTTTCGCGGTAGAGCCGGGCAGCGCGCTCGAACGCCAGGGCCGCCTCCGCCTTGTGCGCGGCTTCCAGGGCGTATGCGCCGGCCTTCTCGCGCTCGCCGGCGCCGCGCCAGTGCTCCAGCAGCGCTTCGCTGTCGGGCTCTTGATTTCGTTCGAGGCAAAGCGCGAGCTCGCGGTGCAGGCGGGCTCGCTCCGGCTTGCCCAGCAGCTGATAAACAGTCTCCCGAATGCGATCGTGGTAGGCCTCGATGCGATCGTCGGCGCGCGAGCCGCTGCTGTGGATGAAGTTTTGCGCTTCGAGCGCGTGCAGCGCGGCCATCGACTTCTCGCCGAGCTTGGCGGCCCGCTGGATCACGGCGCGGCGCTCGGGGCGGCCTGCCACGGCGATGATCGAGAGCAAGCTGCGACTTTCGGGCGAGAGCGCGGAAAAGCGTGCTTCGATCAGGGACTCCAGCGTGAGCTGCTGGGGAAGGGCGCCGCGCGCGCGCACGTACAACGCCAGCTCGCGCACGAAAAATGGCCTGCCGGCAGCTTCCGCTGCCACGAACTGCACGGCGGCCGCGGCATCTTGGCAGCCTTCGAGCAAGCTGGCGGCGAGCTGCTGGCTCTCGGCCTCGGCGAGCGCCTCGACGCGTACCTCGACCGGCCGCGCGATACCTGCCTCGGGCAGGTGCGTCTTGCGCAGCGCCGAGAGCAGCGGACTCTGCTCCTCGTCCTCGGAGCGAAACGCGCACACCAGCAACACGGCCGGTGGCTGCGGTAGACGCAGGAGCTCGACGAAAATTTGTCCGCTGTCGAGGTCGCCCCATTGCAAGTCGTCGATGTAGAAGACCAGCGGCTTCTGCTGCGCCAGTGTTCGGCAGAGCTCACGCAGCGCGCGAAAAGCGCGCCCTCTCTGTTCCAGCGGATCGCCGACATCGGAGGCGCGGAAGCCGTTCGCGATCACGGGCACCCGGCGCAACACGGGGAACAGGTTTGCGAGCTCGTGGATGTGTTCCGGCAGGAGCTCGGCCAGCGCCAGCTGGTCCTGCTGCAGCAGGTGCGTGCTCAAGGCATCCAGCAACGGATCGAAAGCCTTGTACGGTAGCTCTTCGCGCTCGTAGCAGCGCCCGGCCAGCACCACGGCCGCGTGGTGGCGCGCGACATCGTCCAAGAAGCGTTGCACGAGCGCGGACTTACCCATGCCTGAGCGCCCGGCCACCATGGCCACGGTGGCGAGCCCGCTGCGCGCCCGAGCAAACGCAGCCTGCAGCTGCGCCAGCTGCTCGTGTCGGCCGAACAACTGCTCACGTGCCTTGGGAGCCGCAGAGGTGTGCTTCGTGCGCCGCTCGAGGAGCGCCACGACCTCCGCGTGGCCGGGACGCCTGGTAGGCTCGGGCGAAAGCAGCGCAATCGCCAGGTCGGCGAGATCTTTCGGCGCGTTTTCGACGAGCAAACAAGGGTGGACCGGCGCGCCGCGCTGCTTGGCCAACAGGGCGTCACGAAACGAAAGCCGGGGCGAAAACGGCATTTCATCGCAGAGCGCCTGATAGAGCATGACACCCACTGCGTACCAGTCGCTCGCACTGGTCAGCGGCTCGCCCATGGCCTGCTCTGGCGACATGTACGCGACCGTCCCCACGATCTTCTCTCGCCCACGAGAACGGCCGCCTGTCGTCGGGGACGACCCCGAGGGGTCGCCCTCCTGCCCGACGCGGGGCCCGACTCCCCCCTCGGTGACGAGTCCGAAGTCACAGATCGCCACTCTGCCGCCCTCGGCGCAGACCAACACGTTGGCGGGCTTGAGGTCGCGATGCAGGCGATTGGCCTGATGCAGTGCCCCGAGCCCGTCGCACAGCTGCCGGAGCGCGCTACGCAGGCGGCTCTCGTCGAGAGCTCCGGTTCGACGTGGCTTGCGCTGCTTGGCGCCTCGAGCCGTATCGCTCTCCGAGGGCCCATCGGACGCAAGAATGGGCACCACGCTCTGGCTGTTGCCCCAGGGGATCTCTCCAACGCTCGGCGTGATGCTCGAGGTCGTGCCTGGGCTAGCTTCTTGCCCTGAGGGTCGGGACCCTGCCGCGCGTTGATCTGGGCCGAGAGGCCGCACGAACGCCAAGAAGTCCCCGCCTTCGATGAGCTCCATCGAAAGCAGCCATTGGCCGTCGCGAGCGAGCAACTCGTGGAGCTGGACGAGGTTGGGATGAACCAGGCAGGTCAGCGCGCGAAACTCGGTCTTGAAGTTGAACAGCGAAACAGGATCGACGCGGGTGAGTACTTTGACCGCGACCGTCGCATCCCGAAGCGTATCCCGCGCGCGGTAGACCGTACCGAACCCGCCTTCGCCGAGCTGCTGCTCGAAGACGAAACGTCCGCTGAGCGCAGTCCGAGGGTCCGCTTTGTGGTCTTCGGTCATTCGCGTTGCACCCAGTAGACAGCATTTCTGCTGCGCCTACCGAGAGGGTACAGCGCATCGGGCCCAGGACCGTGGCCAAAGCCACGCAGGGCGTGCGGAAGCTTGCCAGGAGGAGCGTCGCGTTGTTCCAGGCAGAAGCTGTCGCGCCCCTGCTTGGCGGGCGCGAGCCGCGCACCTGGCTACTGCATCAGCGGCTCGCGTCCCACGAAGGGTCTGGCTCCGTGCCGGGACGCGGGCGAGGCGCGTGCCGCGCCAGCGCTTTTGCGAGCTCGATCACCTCGGCTACGAAGCCATGACCACGCCCGCGCACGGTCTGGATCGGCTGCTGCGGTCCGGCGTCCTGGCCGAGCGCAGGCGCGTGTGGGTCACCGTCCACGGCACCGCGAAGTCCTCGACGTATTGGTCCGGCCACAGCAATTCGAGCAGCAGCTGCTTGGCCATCATGGCCGGCGTAGATAGGCAAAGGTGCAGGCCCGCCCGTTTCACCCCACCGCGGACAGCTAGCCGCAGCGCCATCGCCGATCCGTCTGTTAGATTCGCCGGCGCAAGTGAACACCTAATCTCGACAGCGCGGCAGGCAGAAGTACTGGCAAGAATCTCACTGCCAACGTTGCTCTACACACGGCTCTAAAAAAGAGCTGGGATCTACAGGAGTGCCCATGGATATGAGGCATATAGGGCGAACTGCGTTCGCAAGGCACGTGGCTTGGCTGACATGTGCGATCTCGGTCGCCTCCTGCGTGCTTCCAGGCGCAGAACAGGACGAAGACGAGGACATCGAGGCCGGCGCCGAGGAAGATGAGCTGGATGCCGGCGCGGGGACTGAACTTCTCCCCTGGCTGAACGGCACGTCCAGAGGTGCGGCGCGCGCGCCCGTCACATCTTCGCTTCCGAAGTCGCGCGAGAGTGCCGTGTGCGGAGACGCCAAGGTCAGCGGCGATGAGTCGTGCGACGTCGCGCTCGATGCACTGTGCGCGGCCGGCTGTCGTGGACGCGCCCAGCAACTGACGAGCTGCACCGACAGCGACGCGTGCGGTCAGGGCCGCTATTGCGGGACCGGCACGCGCTACGGGCTCGGCAGCGCGGGTCGCGTCTGCACGCCAATCAGGTGCGCTGACGGCGGCTCGTGCGGCGCCGCCGACGCGCCGTGCGGCCAATGTTCCGCGGACGGTATCGAAGACAGCGCCTCTGCGCTCAGCCAGAGCGTTCCCGAAGCCCTCATGAGCACGGGGGAGGAGTCGAGCTCCCAGATGGAGCTGATGTCGAGCATCTTCTTCGGCTTCGATCCAGCCCTCGCGACGCGAACGCCAGGTGCACTGCCGGGCGAGCTGAGAATCACGAACGACGGCAAGGCCAACTACACGCTACCTCTGCGCGAGCCCATCGGCATTGCCGGCATGCAGCCGAACTTGAGCCTTCGCTACAATGGTAGCCGTTTCAATGGGTACCTCGGAGCGGGCTGGTCGTTGAACGGGATTTCGTCTATCGCCCGCTGCCCGCCTACAGTCGGCCAGAATGGTGTCTCTGCGCCCATTGAGGACACTGCCAATGACCGCTTTTGCCTGGACGGCCTACAGCTGGTCGCCATCAGCGGTACCTATGGCGGCGACGGAGCGGAGTACCGCACGGAGATCGACACCTTCACGAAGGTGATCTCACGCGGCAGTCCGTTCAGCGGTTCGACCTATCAGGGCCCCGTGTCGTTTGAGGTCTATCGGGCCGACGGCGGGATCCAAATTTTTGGCGGCACGGACGCCACCACCGAATTGCATGGGAGCGTGCGCCGCACCTGGGGAATCGCCTCGGCGCGCGACAGGTACGGCAATGACATGGTGTGGAGCTATGACAAGCAGTCGTGCCGACAAGATCCTGGGGGCGTTTATCTTTGCTTCAACAACGGATTGCGACCTACGGAGGTCTCGTACGGCTCGCATGCCTCCACGGGAACCGGCATGCGGCGGTGGCTAGCGACCGTCGGATCCGCTTCCTGTACGACAACACACGCGGCGATTGGAGTAACTCCCACCAGCGCGGCCTGGCGCGAGTGACGCGAGAGCGCCTGAGTGCCATCGAGATGGACGTAGGAGGGGCACGCGTCTGGTCTTACTACCTCGAGTACGATGAATATGCCGGAATGAGTCATCTGCGCAACATCTGGCACTGCGACGCGGGAGCGTCCCGCGCATGCATGAGTCCGACCGAGATCCACTACGACTCGGGCGAGACGCAGCTGTTCAGCAGCGCGCGGAACCTCGCCGGCGACCACAACATGTCCGACTACTTCGGCAACGGCGTGGAGGCCAACAAGACCGGCAATACCGTGGTGCTCGACGTCAACGGAGATGGCCGCGACGACCTACTCGCGCCGAGATACATGCGCACCGCCCCGAATGGATTCGGCATCTTCAACTATCACCTGCTCATCGCGACCGCTGATCCGGCCAATCCGTTCCAAGCTCCCATCGACACCGGCATCTGGGCAGGCGATGGCGTGGAAGGTGGGCATGTGACCAGCGTCTGTCTCTCTCAATCGAGCGTCATCGACTGGAACAACGACGGACGTGACGATCTGGTCTCCAATTGCCTGCCGCGACTCACACCCGCCTGGAACGTCTATTTGTCCACTGGCAATGGACTCAGTCCGATACCGCTGGTCTTCCGGACAGACGACAAGCTGTTCGCGTCGAGTCGTCTTCACGTGGCCGATATGGACGGAGATGGCTGGGAGGACATTCTGCTCTGCGACACCAAGAACTGGAAGCTGTACTTGAGCCCAGGCGCCGGCGGCTTTCAGAGCCTTTCATCGCTGCCCGCGCCGCGCGTGTTTCCCCAGCCTGGCAGCGGCGCCTGCGAGGAGACCATGGAGCTGCTGGTCGACATCGATGGCGACGGAGTCGTCAACCTGATGAGCATGCCATACGATCCCTTGCAGGAGTCTCTGCGCACGAGCACCGCGTTCAACAGGACTCCCAAGTGGAAGGCGCTGGTGATTCGATCGGCTACGTCGGCCGAGTGGGTGGACGCGGGCTTCGACCCCCCACAGCTCACGCCCGAGTCGGTGGCTAACCTCGACCAAGAGTACTCGGTGAGCGTCGTGTGGGATAGCCACATCCCCACGCTTTTTCCGTTCGTCTCATGGTGGCAACTCAAGCCCGTTGACTTCAACGGAGATGGGTTGACGGACTTCGTTCACTATCTCGCGGACGCGCCCGTCGCCGGGAACCGCATCGCGCTGTACACGAACACGGGCCGCGGGTTTACGCGTTCGGTGGCGCCGTTCAAAGGCACGAGCCAGTGGCCTTGGTACACGCCGGACAGCTACTCGTTCTACCGCATGCAGGTGTTGGACATCGATCACGACGGCCGACAGGACCTGATCATGCCGGTCGGAAATCCGCGTCAACCCCAGAACATTCGCTGGGTGGCGTTGCGTTCCGTCGGCCGGGATGGACCCTTCCAAGCAACAGAGCTCAGCAGCGCGGGCTGGGACCTTGATCCGGCTGGGGTTCCGATCGCCCTCGATCAGGACGGGGACGGCGACAAAGAGCTGATCATCCCGTTGGAGCAGCCAAACCCGCCATTCGCTTTCGTCGAAGGCAGCGTCGAGGCTAACCATCTCTTGACTGGCGTGGTGGACGGCCTGGGGAAGCGGCAGGAGATCGTCTACGCTCGCACGCCCGAGATGAACCAGTCGGTTTACACGCCCACGGCCGACTGTCCGGACAGCGTGCGCTGTCTGCGGCGCATGCCGCCGCTGGTGGGTGTCGTAAAGACTTACGAGCCGTTGATGGGCGTAAAGCGCTCGCCAGATGCGCCGTCGGCAGTCACGCCGGTTACCGTGCATCGCATCACGCAGGCCGAGCACTACACGTACCTGCACGGGCACCGCGGATTGTATCAGCGCGGCTGGTTAGGCTTCTCCGTCGTCAATCGCACCTTGAAGGACGACCAGGGAAAGACCATCGAGACCACGCTCACCACGCTGGACAACGTGGCAATCCGACTCGTCGACCCGAAGCTGCCAGGTCGCTACTACTACCCGTACGCGCACATTCCAATGGTCGAAAGTAAGACGTACGCTGCGGCTCCCGACACGACGGGAGCGCTCACGGAGCGGGTCCAGGTGACAGCGCACGAACTGAGTACGCAGCTCTCGGCGGACAAGCGGCCGTTCGCCGCCGTCCGCTCGACGCTTGTCGTCGATACGCAGAGAGGCCCCGACGGGACCACGACGCCGGCCTCCAGCAGCGCGCAGCTGTTCGACACCGACCCGTACGGCATGACCACGCGGGTCCAGACGACCTGGAAGAGCGGGGCGAACGCCGTTCTCGAGACGCATACTGTCGCGACCCCGCACACAGTCAGCAGCGCTCAGCGCAGCGCCTGGCTGATCCGATTGCCAGATTCGCGAATCGAAGAGAGCGCGATCGGCGCGGAGACCGCCAGGCGCGAAGAGGTCTATCAGTACTTGTCAACCGGCAGCGTCGCGCGTGTCACACGACAACCGAACATCGTCGACGTCACACAGACGAATGCCGTCGAGTACCTCTATGACCGCTTCGGAAACATGCGGCAGAAGACCGAGGCCGCGCCCGGCATACCCGCGCGCGTGACCTTGAACGTCTACGACGCGCGCGGCCTGAACCTGACGACGACCACGGCCGGCGGTCTGACCACGTCGCTCAGCTTCGATCCGTCGCACGGCGAGCTCCTGAGTGAGACCGACCCCAACAACATCGTCACGAGACGGACCGCCTATGACGGATTCGCACGGCCCGCAACCGTCACGGAGCTGGGGAGCGTCACCACCTACTCCTACGATAGGCCGGCGTACGAAACGTTCGATCCGTTGCTGACGAATCGCACGCGCATGCGCATTCGGGCCGTCGCCAACGACGGCGCACAGCGCGAGCAGATCCTCGATGGAGACGCGCGGGTCATCCAGGAGCGCGTGGCGGGCTACAACGGCACGTGGGCCACGAACGAAATCGCGTACGACTGGGCGGGCCGCGTGGCGCACGAGAGTCGGCCGCATCTGGTGGGCGACGCCACGCAGGGCTACGTGGACTACGTTTACGACGTCCAGGGGCGCCTGACAGAGCGGCGAAGCACGGAAGAGGGGCTGAGCAGCAACCTGTCGACGACCACCTATCGCTACGGACTGGCCGCAAAACAGAATCGGACCGGCTGGAACGCCGACTCGCTGCGCGAGGCGATCTACGTCGTATCCGCCATCGATCCGAACCTCAGCGTCGAGCGGCGCTTCGTCGGGCACAGGGGGCAGGTGATCGTGGCACGAGACGCGGGCGGTGGCGTGTCGCAATACCGCTACGGGCCGTTCGGCACGCTGCGGACGATTCACGATCCGGCCAACAATGTGACCAGCCTGGAGTACGACGCACTCGGTCGGCGCAAGCGTCTCGTCGATCTGGACCGCGGCCCCGAGAGCCTGCTCTACGACGGCTTCGATCGGATCCGCAACGTGACAGATCCGGCGGGGCCTACGCAGTACACCTACGACGCACTGGATCGCCTCACGCTGCGTACCGATCCTGACCGGCAGCGCAGCGTCTTCGTGTACGACGGAGCCGGACCTGGCGAAAAGGCAAAGCTCGTGGAGGCGCGCACCGAGACGGAGGCGCAGGCCGTGACCACCCGCACGCTTTATGCCTATCACGGCGCGGGAAGCGGGGCGGGCCTGCTGCGCAGCAGGACGCAGACGGCCGGCGGGCTCAGCCTGCAGACGCAGTACGGCTACGACGCGTTCAGCCGGGTCGAGCTCGTCACGTATCCGCCAGCGGACGCGCAGGTCTTCCGGGTGCGCAACGTCTACGACACGCGCGGCCATCTCTCGAAGGTGCGCGACGACGTCTCGGGTACGGACTACTGGGCATTCGGTGAGCACGACCAGGGCTACCGGCTCGGCAGCGAGCGCTTTGGCAACGGTACGCAGACGCGCTGGAGCTACGAACCTCTCTCGGGCCGCGTCAAGGGCATCCTCACGTCACAGACGAGCAACGGCGCCGGCCTCAACAGCACCGAATACAGCTACGACAGCCGCGGAAATGTGCGCGCCATCGTCGACGAAGCGGGCACCCGTACGTTCTCCCACGATGCGCTGAACCGGCTGACCCACATGTGGCGGGCGGTACCCCAGGCTGGCGGGCTGCCGCCACAGAACCAGCTGATCGAGCAGATCACCTACAACGCGATCGGCAACATCATGTCGCGCACCGATGCTGGGACCTTCACTTATGGCTCGCCGCGGCCGCACGCCGTGACCGCCACGAGCACAGGCGCGGCCTACGACTACGACGCGATGGGTAATCAGGTCGTCCGCACTGGAGGCTACCTGCCCGGCGGCTCACAGACCATCGTGTATGGCGCGTTCAATCTCCCTCTGCGGATCAGCGCCGGCACAGGCCGCGTCGTGGACATCACTTACGACGCTGAACGCACGCGCGTGTACACGGCCAGCAACCAGGGCGACAAGGCTTGGTTCACTGACGACTTTTACGAGCGAGAGCAGAAGTCGGGCCTGATCCGCCACCGCTACCGCATCTACAGTGGCGAGCGCGAGATCGCGCAGGTGATCAAGGATCAGAGCGCGGCCGGGGCGGCGCTCGCTTCGAGCGTGCGCTATCTCGTCGGCGATCTGGTGGGCAGCGCCGAAGCCGTGACCGCCGGGGCTTCGAGCGTGACGCGCAATGAGTTCTCTCCGTTCGGCAAGCTGGCCACCGACACGCTCGCGCCGCTCGGGGTCAGCGCAGGCTTTGCCGGCCATCGCCACGACCCAGGGCTCGGCATCATCGACATGAAGGGGCGCTACTACGATCCTCATCTGGGGCGTTTCCTGAGTCCGGACCCGATCATCCAGGAGCCGTTCAACACCCAGGCGCTGAACCGCTATTCGTACGTGCTCAACCGTCCCCTGACCATGACGGACCCGACCGGCTTCGAGTACGATGCTGCCGCGTCTGCAGTCTCGGGGCGTCCGGTGGACTTCGAGGAGATTCCCGGCGGGATGAACTGGAAGCCGCTGGAGGTGAAAGAGCTTCAAGAGCGTCCAGGTGGCCCTGTTCCGGATCTGAGTGGCGGCCCTTCGGCTATGCCGTGGGCCGGTGGTGGCTCGCACATCACGAACTGGATGCCGCCGATGCACCAGACCGTCGCAGACAACAATGAACGATGGATAAGGGAATTTGCCATCAACTCGGCGCTCGCCTTGATTCCAGTCGGGCGAGTTATCAAGGGCGCGGCCAGTGCAGCGGGGGCGGTCGCGACGCGCATCGGCCCGAAGGTGGCCTCGCTGCTCGCGAAGCTACGCGCCGCAAGGGCAACAAGAGCAGGACGTGAGACGTTCGAGATCCTAGATGGCGTGCGGCGCGCCAAGGCTGCTGAGTTGGCGGGAAGGACGACCATTCGAGCTGAGGTCGAAGTCGCAGGCAAGACGGTGCGCAGTGCGGAGATTCCCCTTGAGCAGCTTCGCTCTCCGTTCAAGTCGGCGATCGATGTGAGTTCCAGTCCTGCGCAGGCACAGCGCTTTCAGCAAATCATGCAGGGCACACAGGCAGGTAGTAAATTGCCTTCGATCAGGGTTCAACCAGGGTCGCGGGGCCCGTCAATCGTCGACGTCTTTTTCGAATAGGAGTTGGAGATGATCAGAGATACCAAGCAGAAGCAGGCGCTCCACGCTATCAACGCGGTTCTCGTTCAGGCCAGGACGATGGCGCACGAAAGAGCTGACTACAAGGACCTGGCGTATGTGCTCGACGTCGCTGAGTACCTACCGATGTTGATGCTTGAGGAACGTGACGCGACCTCGGACTTCCGTGAGAACCTAGCTGGTCTCGCTGGAAAGCACCAAGTGTTCAACCTTGCCCTGGAGCGGTTTGATGCTGACTGAGAGCTGCCGCAAAGGGGGCATCGCCGGAGACGATGACCAGGTCACCGCTGTGGCGCACCGCATTTCACAGCGCCTGCGCGGCCTCAACTGAGCTGGTGCTGCTTCCGGTTGCCCGCCCTCTGCTAACGCGTGCAGCTGCGGGTGAAGCCGAGAACGGGTGGATCTGGGATCACCGTCATCGATCCGCTCGCCTGCCGGCCACGCGCGTCGGTCAGTCTCAGAGAGATCGAGACCACGCTGCCCACTGCGCACTCCGGATCGAGGATCTGAGCCGGCCAGCCGATGAACTCGCCGCCGCCGTCCGCGACTGGATCGAGGTCCAACATGACGTCCGAGTGCGCAGGGCGCGCGGGCGGCGCGGGGACCACATCGAGCTCCATGCGGACATCGTCCAGCATCAGTCCAAACACGCGGTAGCTGAGCCACACATGGTGTCCGCCCTGCGTGCCCGCGTACAGCTTCAGGTGCTGTGCTTCGGTGGTGGGCTCGAACGCGCTCTCACCCGAGCCCAGCGCGACTGTGCCGGGCTGCTCGTCGCCCGCGTCGTGCGCGGTGCTCCGCGCGCCTGCGTCGCAGGCGGCAGCTAGCA
>WUUC01110428.1_pt1 | contig 16639 bp, 10 predicted proteins | sample 6278441 | NCBI WGS metagenome assembly WUUC01 (sample SAMN13675441, study PRJNA597444) | soil metagenome | isolation source: soil | place: USA: Washington | collected 2017-10
TGGGACATTCCGCGGCCCGTCGCGGTTTCACAATCCCCGTCAATTCACGGCTCAGAATTGGATCAGGCACGGGAAGTCGACCCCTGCGCGGCAGAACGCCCCTCCGACGCTGCGGCGCGTCACGGCAGCGATGGAAGGCGTCGCGTTTGCGCGTGGGGCGCAACGGCGACGTATTCGCATCCGGAGTTGCGGCGCTGGGCCTAGACGTTGAGGCCACAGCCTACGGACGCGCGCTGCGTCGGCGCGGTTCATTGCTTTGCTCCGGCTGCCCCCTGGCTGCGAACCGACTCGCCGCGGACGCGGCGAACCAGATCCTGGAAGCGAGAATCATCGCGTAACTCGGCGAAGGTGGGATCCATCGGCGCGATGACTATCATGTGGCTGCGCTGCGCGTATGCGCTTTCGAGGGCCCCCAGCGCCTCTTCGTGCTCGCCCGTCCGCGCGTGGCGTGTCGCCGCCAAGTATGCGCCGGTGCCGGGCTCCCGCGAGGTGATGCGCGCATCGAGCGAGGTCGCCGCGCGCCAGAAGCCGGCCCATCCGTCACGCCGGCGTGCGGCGTCCACCGCGGCGCGCGCCGTGGGAAAGCTTTCGGGACCGAGGACGCGCTCGAGCCATCGCAGGTGCTCGCGCATGGACGCGTCCCGGTCGCCCGCGAAGGCGTAGGCGTCCGCAAGCAATTCGAGTGCGGTCGCATTCGATGGATCGAGCTCCAGCGCCCTCCCGAACTGCTCGATCGCGTCGGGCTGCCTGCCCGCCATCGACAGATTGAACGCGAGTGCAACGTTGCGATCGGGCGAGAGCGGGTTCAGACGGACGGCGCGCGCGATCATATCGAGCCCGTCCTGTACCCGGCCGGCGTAATAGAGGAGGAATTCGCCGTAGTCCACGAGCGTCAGATCGGAGTTCGGTTCCAGCTCGATGGCCTTGCGGAAGTGCCACTCCGCGGATGCCGGATCATAGTGGTGCCGCCAGGCGGCCGCTGCCAGGACCGTGTGCGGCAGACCGAGCGTCGGATCGAGCTCCAGCGCCCGCCGCGCCGCGTATTGCGTCTTCGGCGCCAGTTCCTCGATCCACCGCCGCATGCGTGCGGGAGAGACGTAGCAGCGCGCCAGCCGCGCCCACGCGGGAGCGAAGCGCGCGTCGCGATCGATCGCCTCCAGGAAATAGCGCTCGGCTTCCAGGCAGCCCCCAGCCATCCACGAATTGCTGGCGTGAACGCCGCGAAGGTACGCGTCATATGCGGCCGCCGACGTGCGAGGCGCCTTCAGTCCGCGCGACTGCTGCACTTCGGTGAGCACCAGCCCTAGTCCTCGCGCCGCATCGATGGCTACCTCGTTGTACAGCGCCGGCGCATCACTGATCGACCGCTCATAGCTCTTCGTCCACAGTCGGCGTTCCGACCGCGGATCGACGAGCGCCACCGTCAGCTCGAGGCGTTCACCCTGACGTGTTACAACCCCTTCGACGAGGCCGTCGACGCCGCCGAGAGCCTTCGAGATCTCCCGCGGCGAGGCGGACACGTCGCGGAAACGCCGCGTCGACCCGCTCGAGATGGCCGAAAACGGTCCGAGCCGCGAGAACGCGACGGTCAGCGCCTCGGTGACGCCGTCGGCGAGAAACTGCTCGTCGGTTCGGCCGCTGAGATTACGGACGGGCAGGACCGCGACGGTGTCGAAACGCGATGGTCCAGCTTGCGACGGCGGGAGGGGCGCACGATACACGGCAACCAAGGCGGCCGCGAGGATCACCGCGGTCGCCAATGGCGTAACAGCCTTCCAGACAGACCGCTTCCGCAGCCGATGGCAGCCGCGACGCCCTTCGCGCCAGGCGTCAACCTCAGCGCGGAATGCGTACACGCTCCCCTGGCGGTCGTGAGCGTGACGGTGGACTGGGAGCCGCTCGCGCTTCTCCCATCGCTGGACCGTCTTGACGTCCCGGCGCAGGTACACGGCGATTTCTTTCCAGGACTCCAGCCGTTCTGGCCCGTGGGACGCCGGGACACCGGGGATCGCGTCGGCCATGGCGTGGTCGCAGGGTGGCGCATTCTAGCGCAAGGGGCAAAGCGGTGCACGGGCGGCGTGCACCGCTTCGTCCGTTGAGCACGATCGGACGCGCGCGCACCGTCGCCGCATGCGCCTGCTCGCATGCGGCCCGGTCGTCTTCATCTTGCTGTGTCCGCCGGTATCAGCTCGAGCGCAGCCGGTGCGCGCGGCCGACCAAAACCTTGGCGCGTCGATCGCGGCGGCGGCGAGAGTGTCGCCGACCCTCGCCGCACTCATCGAACGCGTGGGAACTCTCCGCGGGCTGGTCTACATCGCGTGGGCGCCGGCGCTGCGCCGAGGCATCCGTGGCGCGCTGCTGCAGAAGATTCAGCTCACGCCCGATGGCACGCGATGCCTTTGGATTGCGGTGCGAACCGGGCTCGCCCACGACGAGGTCGTGCCCACGGTCGCGCACGAGCTCCAGCATGCGATCGAGGTGCTTGAAAGTAATGTGAGGGATCTTGCGGGATTGGCGCGGCACTTTGGCCACCTCGCCACCGTGCCGGGCCACCCGACCGTGGAAACCGAAGAGGCCCGACGCGTGCAGCGGCAGGTCGAGCGCGAGTTGCGCCGCGCGCGGGCACCGAAACGATGCTCGATGTGTTAAGTGAAAGGTTTTTCGACAGCGCGCCGACAAAGGCGTACAACGTAGCTGTCACGCGGCACTAGCTCGCACGTTATGCGGCTTATCAAGCGGCGTCGGTCAGTTGTGTTTGGGTTCAAGCATCTTGCAATGCCTGCGCAACGAACTTCATCGCGCTACGCAGCCGCGAACATCTCCAGCTACGTCGAGATGGTGAAGCGTTTCGCCAGCAGACAGTCGCGCTTGAGGCTTGGCTCACGCCCGCCGCATTCCGATGCCGCCACCGAACTTCCATACCGCGGAATTTCCGTGACCAAGTCTCGATCGCAGGCCGGCGATCCTCGATCTCGATCGCGTCCGTCAGCAGCATGAGGCAGGATCGCAAACTAATCCCGTGGCCGAGCGGTTCCGCGACGGGTCGGCTTCCAAATCGGCCGGCGTGGGTACTTCCCCGCTCCCTGCTTACATACAGACGACAGGTCCTTGAGAGCCGACTCGAATATTGCGCGTCGTGCGGTGCAGCGCCAAACCCGCAAAAGCTCCCCGAACGCATCTGCAGGATGTCCGCAGCCTCAGCTCACGGCCCTCGTTGACACAAGACAGTCATCGGCGAGGCGCGGATACGAATCGACACGGTCCATATTGATCCGGAGCAACTCGAGGGCGGCTTCTCAGACAAGGCGTTACGACATCCGACGCGTGCTATGGGACCAAAAGATCGAGAGGGTTCTCACACCCCCCACGTGGCCCAAACGCGCCATTTTTTCCGTCGTGATCAGGCGAAACGCGAGGCGAAGATCGGCAGCCATTGCACGCGGAGAACCCACTACGCCGGCTAAGTTGTTGAATTGAAAGGATCGGGAGTTGGCGGAGAGGGTGGGATTCGAACCCAACACGATCATTTAGATTCTGTAAGTTGCAGATTCTAAGGTGCCGACGTTGCCGTAGATGCCAGCGATGTCGTCGCGCCTTGCACGCGATTGCACGCGGACAGAGCCGTACGCTGTCCCGCACGATCGGCAACATGGGTCGCTCTGAAGGAGCAACGACTACGTTGGGGCACGAACCTTTTGTAATCAAGATTATCTCGCTTCAAAGTCGATGGAACGTTTGAATCGAGCGAACCACCTCGAACAAGATACTTATGTTCGCGCTTATGCTGTTACTGCTTCAGGGTGAACCGGGTTGTCACCGAACGCACGACGGATATGGGATTCCCGTTTACTGTCGGCGGGGAGTATTCCCATTGTCGTACGGCCTGCACCGCTGCGTCGTCTAAGAGTAGTGTGGGTGTGCGTATGAGTACATCACCAACCGTGCCGTCTGGCATGATCCGCACATCAAGCAGTATTTCGCCTTGTAAGCCCATTGCCTGAGCGACTCGTGGGTAAACGGGATCAACGTTTTTCGTCTGTCGTGGCGGCTCAAAGGTTCCACTTAACGGTCCCTGGGTCGCGGGCGCGGGCTCAGGTTCGTTCGCCACCGAACCCATAAACGTAGACACCTGTGTGGGTACTCCGACGACGGCCACTCGGACTACGCGCTGCGCATTCGGAACGGTTGCCTGAGTCGGACTGAGCTCAAGCTGAACGATCTGGCCTGGCTGAATCGCAGGAACAGTTGTGTCTGCAGAAGCCGCCGCCGTCGACGCCTCCGGTGCGGCGAACCATTTGACGTTTGCGTTTACGTTATGCACTGCCTCGGCACCGGTATTTGTGATGATGAGGCGCGCAACCGACTCGCCCGCCACCACGGTCACGATCTTAACGGCAAGGGAGGGATGTTGCGGCGGTGTCGACTGTGCCCGCGTGAAGTTAGGCCCACTCGAGGGTCCGTCTTCAGAGGCTCTTGCACCCGGTCCGACCAACGCCACACTCATCATTAGTAATGCGTGAATCATTTTCCCTCCAAGCAGTTGCTCTGACTCAGATCGACGAGGTGCGTTGCACGTTGTACGTCCCTGAGAGGGCTCACCGAAACGGCGATGCAGCCCCGCCCGGTCGGCGGCAGCATGGCTCCATTCACGGCACGCGCACTGCGGCAAGGGACGTGAGCACCTCCCTCACTTGAGTTAGTGGATGTTCTGGAAACCGCGAATCGAACTTGTCGTCGTCTGAGATGTAGCGGAGCATCCTCGCATCGACCGCGGCATAAGTTGGATCGTACGGATCGCGTGCCCAACTCTGCTCGTACGACTCGATCGACAGTAGGCCGGCGTTAAACAAGTCTGTAGTAACAATCGCCTCCCGGACTCCAGTCGTTCCGCGCTCACCTGCCACCATCGTCCAGACGAGCCAATCGTCGCCTAATGGCATCCAGAGCATTCCTGTAAACACGAATCCGGTGCCTTGAAGCCGTTTGTAAATCATCCGACCCGATTCGCCGGATGAGGACTGCAGCACGATCGCTTCCACAAGTCCGGCACCGCGCTCCTGCGCCACGGCCCGCGCGCAGGACCGAAGCACGCCGATCTCGGCCGTCGACGGCATCGTCGCATGCGGAGCAGTCGTGGCGGTCACGATTCGGCCATCCGGATGACGCCACACGCGCGCAGTGCCAGAATCCCGCGTTGGTTCTTCCGCCCATCCAGGAAAGGGCCACACCATGTTAGGCACCGAGGCGACCCGACTAGGCGCGGGTTGCGTCAAGCGCGAAAGAAGATTTTTGAGGGTTGGCACGACGCTCTCCCGCGTCAACGCGACGCGCACAGTCCTGAATCAATGATGCGTTCGCACAAGGCGGAAGACCACCGAGGAAACAACAAGGCTCGCCCGATCCTCCGCCCGCCGCAACGATTGCATGTGATCGGTCAGTCCACGTCGATGCTGATCGTAAAGTAGCCTCCAGGCTGGAATTTGACAGAGCCCTGCCTGACCACCTGTTTAGCCACGACGCCTCCCCCGATACGAAATGCTTTCAACGCCAAGACTTCAAGTCCCCCGAAAATGCCGACACTATCCTTCTTGCCATTGACGCCGAACTGCGCTGCGATTGCCGTAGGTAGTTGACGAAATCGCTCGAATTCCAGACGTGCCATGGCGGCAACTTCGTGTCCCGTCCAGCTGCTATTTGCCGTATCGTTTTCCCTGACCAGCGTGTAAACGTATGCAGGCCGGACCGACCAGTGAACCGGGCTGTAGGGTTCGAAGACGAATTTGACGTCACCTGTAAACAGTCCAAGCTTCTTTGCGGCTGCCGCCCGGCTTTGCACTGGAGAGATTGCGAGGCTGACAGTCCCATTCTGCGTCGCGTCATATGTTACCGGCACCTTGGCGGACATTTTTCGATTCACGGCTTCCATGTCCACAGTGAACTGAGCGGACAACGCCAGCATCTTATCGACGCTTGGCTTTTCGTCCGCAACAAGGGTGAGCCGGTTGATAGCGGCTTGCGATACGCCACTGAGGCTGGGATCCTTCGCGAGCGCCACAATCAATTCAGTGCGGGCGTCCTGAATCTTCTTGTATGCGTCTTCGAATCCCTGTCGCAAACCATCCACCTTCCATGCCGCCACCTCGCTCTTCGCGGCCGCCACCGTTTTGTGGTCTGCAGTCATTTGAATCAAATTGTCAATGCTTCCGACGGCATCGGAAAGGGTCTTGAGGTCAGCAGCAAACTTCGTATAGAACGCATCATTGAGCAGGTCAAGCTTCATCGCTGCTCTTGATCGCGCCGCGCGTACATCATCAGACGGATCGCCTTTCAGTGAAAAGAAGCTTTTCACGGCTTCTTTGTTCGCGGTGCTGATTGCCGGCATACTCGCAGCGAATGCCTTGAGACCTTCGGCAAGTTTAAGCGCCTCCTGATAATCCGCGGACGGAGAGTACGCGACGTCGCTCCACGTGTACGTGTAGAAGAACGGATTGGGATCCACCACCGCGAGTTCGATCTGTTCGTTCGGATGAATGGTGAAGTTGCGTGTCCCGGCCTCGAGCTTCTCATCCTTCGCGCCACTGTTGTTCTTACGGTAGGTGTCATTCACGATGACCGAATCTCGGTGCCTTATCTCTAATCGACCGGCCAGACGCTTGGCATCTGCTCCAAACGATAAGTTCGGGCCAAGAATGGTGTATGCGACCACGAGCGTCAGGACTGTTTTCATGGTGTCCCCCAACAACGGTAGATCTCTAGTAATGTGAAGACGTCACCAGCGATGTCCTCTTGATGTAATTTCCGAGCGGACAAGCTAAGGACGCCTTCGTGTTGTGTTAGGGATTTACCAGGACCGCGCTGTCGGATTGAGCGCGCGATACCGCGCCTCCCTGCTTTGAGAGGCGCAGGAGATTCAGTTGCGGATCATCGACGGGCCTCGACGGTCGGTTCCAACTCCGCGAGCAGGAACTCCTTCGCGAAAACGAAGTCTCGCTTAACCGTCCCGGTGCCCATGGACAGCGCAGAAGCAGTCTCCTCGACCGATTTGCCAGCGAATATCCGCAGCTCCACTACTTTGGCCGCTCGAGGATGTGCGAGGTGGAGGTGCTGGAGCGCACGATCGAGGCGCGCCAACTCGGCTTCGACGTCTTCACCAGGTGCAGCGGCAATGACGCTCTCAGCCTCGTCCAGTTCGACCTTGTAGGCGCCTCCCCCGCGTTTTTCGGCGCGACGGCGCCGCGCGTGGTCGACCAAATGGCGCCGCATGTACGCTGCCATCGCGCGAAAGAATTGTTGGCGATCATCGACTGGCGGCGCCTTGCTCCCGGCCAGCCGCAGCCACGCCTCGTTGAGGAGTGCCGTGGCCTGCAACGTATGATTCGCTCGCTCACGCCGGATGTACCCGCCGGCCACCCGGCGCAGATCGTCGTAGACCTCTCGGAGCAACTCTGAGGCAGCCTCGTTGTCGCCTCCGCGCCAACGTTGAAGAAGAACAGTGAGATTCCGCCCGTGCTCAGCCATTTGAGAACCCTCGGGAATCCGGTCGCCGAGCGTTGGATTATAAATGTCCGCTGCCGCGTCGGTTGCGCACTATTTCCGTGCCGTTGATCCCATTTCCTAGTTATTACGCCTCTTCATACGGGGTCCTGCGCAAATGGGAATGAGAGAGGGCACGGGGCACAGGTGGATAGTTAACGGTTCGGCTCGCTCCAGCGCGCCGGTCCGCGAACGGTGACCGGATTCGTGCCCTATCAACAACGAAGCAAGCTCGGCTTGTCAATCTGCGCTCGGTGGCTTCTGCTGCTCACGTGCGTTGCGTCGACGTGGGCCATCGGCAGCGGCGAGTGCGCACGGTTCGACGAGGTGGCCCAGGAGGCAGCTGCCGTACCTCTCGCAAGACGGATGCTCCGATCAACGTTTCCCGATTTCAACGGAAGCGAACAAGCCAGAGTCGTAGGGCATTGGAAAGCGCGCGGGATAGACCTCGTGCTGACGCCACGCGCCCTCGATGGCCAGCAGCCGCGCACGCTCTTCGGTGTGGTTCCTCGCGGCACGAGAGAAGGCGTGCTCTCGATGGCGCCAGGTAAGGATGGCACCTGGCAAGGTATCTATGTCAGTGCCGCAGCGCTGCAGGAGACCCGCGCCTCGCTCGCGCACATTGCGGACGACGACACGTTGGAGCTGCGGCTAACAAATGGGCCGCCGGTCCGATTCCGCCGCCTAGGTCCCGTCAACGGCGGCCTGCTGCAGTCGATCAACATCATCGGGCACCGCGGCTTGAGCCTCGGCCAACCCGCCCTGCAGAACTCCGTCGATGCAATCAGGAACAGCTGGTTGTTCGGCTGCAGCGGCGTCGAAGTCGACGTGACGGTCCCCTATTCCGTCGATGGCGAGCCGCTGGCGGGAAGCCTGAAGGTCTATCATCCGCCCGACTGGCGCGCCGAGATCACGGGCAGGGACTCGGTCTCCGCAGCGGCCCTGGTGCGTGCCGAGGCACCCGATCTGCAGGATGTTCTGCGCACGACAGCGCAGGTGGGCGTGCCGTTCGTTTACATCGATGCCAAGCTGCGATGGCTCCTGCGAAGCCATCGCCGCGCGGCCCGCGAATCCGTCGAACGCATTGTTGCAACTGCAAAGGCACATCTGGCGGCAGGAGCCCGCCAAATTATCGCCATCGGTACCGAGACGAGTGGGCAAGGTGAGGCTGCGGACATCATCGTCGGCACACGGCAGCATTCACCGTGGCCAGAGAATCTGTTATGGGCGCTGGAGGTTACACGCGGAACGAGGCTCGACGATACCTCTAGACGGCTGCTCGAGAACGAAGAGGCGCGGCGCCCTGACCTGGTGTCATTCAACCTTCTCCGGGTAAGCGGCGGCGGCGGCGGGTTCCTGCGTCTGTTCGTGTCGACCATTCCGGCCCGCGTTGAACAGTCCTTCCGCCGCACACGTCAGCCGGTCATCTATTGGACCGCCCACGATGAGGGTCAGTTCGAAGGTGCGCTCCGTGCGATCGAGAAGCTGACAGCCGAGCGGGGGCGCGACGCGGGAATCATCACGCCGTATCCGCATCGTCTCGCGTTCTATCTAGCGACGCGAGAGCGCCGCTGATTCCGGTACGTACGTAAGCCTTACCCAAGTGTCGCATCGATGTTGACCAGCACCTTTCTGAACAGCCAGAACGTAAGCTTCATGCACCCGTACGCCAGTACAAATACGCCGACCGCATGGGCGCCGAAAGCCGTCGTCGCCGTGGGTGGGGCCGGAACGAGCACCATGAAGAATACGAAGAACGCGACGGTGTACAACGTTCGCGCACGCTCGTCGCCGGCGGGCCAGAACGAGCTACGTGAAAATTTGACCGCGAGCGTGTCGACTTGTTCCTGCGTGTCCAACCTGAGGTTCGTGGCGAGTGGGATGAACTCGAGGAGGTAGTCGCGCCGTCCGACCAGCCGAACATGCTTGTGGACGAGCGGCAAAAACTTCACCGCAGACGGCATGGCCACGATGAGGAAGCAGGCCATCCATGCCAACGCAAGCATCACCTGCCCGGCGTCAGGGAACAGAGCCTTGACGCTTATTGGTGCCGCTGGAGAAAGCCACTGCTCATACGGTTTGCCCGAAAGAATGCCACTGAGGATCATGGCGTAATGAGCGCCCAGGCCGGTCGCATCGACGTTCATGAAGCGACTGAGCAAGATGACGAATCCGCCCACAATCAGGATCAGAACTTGATAACTAAACGTGGAGTGGAGCACACGGAGTCCGAAGCAACGCTCCACGTCATCGAAGTCGAGCACGATCTGTTCGGAGCCACGTCGGCGTCTACGATGCCGCTGATAGATATGGGTCAAGTAAAACAGGTTGTGCCGATACACGAGTCCGAACAGCATCAAACCAAATACCGCTTGGAGGAACTGCAAAGGGTAGGCGAGAACCACCAGGAACAAATTTTCCGCGAGCGAAACCGGTGGTCCTGCGAGGAATCTAACTGTCCAATCGAACTCCCGAGGGCACGGCGGGGTGCTGCCGCGCAACGCCATTCCGTAATAAACAACCGTTTCCCCCAGATCAATTGCCATTATGATTGTTGCTAACGTGACGGCGACCCGCAGGTTTCGACGATCGAGTGCTGCAATCGCGAGTCGTCGTGCGACAGCTCGCCGGCCGTCGCGAGGAATTTTGCGAAGTATTCCGCAGTCCTCTGTCCAGGTCCCGTCTTGCAGGGGAAAGAGGCGCCTCGCCGTGTAACTGAGAACGAACAGGATAAATGGCAGGACTGCAAACAGCGGCCACCAGTTCCATCGTGAGATGTAACCCTCCACGGTCGGTTCAGCTCCCAGCGAGGTGAGGCAGCTGGTATAGACGGGCGCGGACGGATGCACGAATGCATCGCGGTCTGCTCCAATCGCCCAAGCGACCGCGAGCGGAACCGCGCCGGCCACTGCAACGCCCAGGTAGTCTCTGGCTGCCGGCTTCAGCAAGCGCGCCTGCATACGTGCCCATGAATCCGTCGAATCGATTACATTCGGCGACAGCTCGGGGTCCGATTCTGCGCAATCGTCCCCTTCCGATCGTGGCGGCACCGGTGCTGGGACCGGCGCGACAACCATTCGCACTGAGGACGCCAGCTGCTCCGAGGGCAGCCGTCGCGCAACCGCCTGCAGCTCCCGTTCGAGCGCGCGAACGTCAGGAAACCGTGCATCCGGCGCCTTCTGCAGCGCGCGATCCACAATCGCAACGAGCGCTGGATCGATTGCCGGAACAATATCGATTATCGACCGCGGCGTGCCGAATCGAATCCGTTCGACCGTCGCCTCGAGCGTGTCCGCTGCAAACGCCTGCTCGAACGTGAGCAACTCATAGAACACCGCCCCCACGGCAAACACATCGCTCCTCGCGTCGAGCGGTGAGCCGGTGATCTGCTCGGGCGACATGTACTGGAGCGAACCAGCGAAGCGGTGCGTAACGGTGCCGGGAGCGTCCAGGGCGCGCGCGATGCCAAAGTCGAGAATTTTGAGCAGGCCACTCGGCGCGACCATCAAGTTCGCCGGCTTGATGTCGCGATGCAGCACGCCGGCATCGTGGGCAAAGGCCAGACCGGCACAGAGCCCGAGCATATCGGCGATTTTGTCGTGAAGCGAATCGGGTTGGTGAAGATCGATAAGCCGGGCGAGCGTCTCTCCGGCAATGTATTCCATCGCGATGTAGAGCTCGTCTTCCTGCTCGCCGTAGTCATACACAGTGACGATGTTGGGGTGGACTAACCGGCCTGCGGTAGCGGCTTCTCGCAGGAACCGTGTGCGCGCGCCAGGAAGGTTAGGGTCTTCCCTGAAGAACTTGAGTGCGACGAGGCGGTCGAACTTGCTGTCTCGCGCGAGGTGGACCTCGCCCATGCCACCACGGCCCAAGAGGCGCAGCAATTCATAGCGGTCGGCGAACTGACGCCCGCTCGACTTCATCTGACAACGCTTCCGGCAGTATACCCGGGTCTCCACACGGCTGGTCCCACCCTTCGGCGAGGTGCCGCCGCCGGACTCTTCTTGTCGTCCTGAGGTTTCCAGAACCGGCCGATAACCGGCGCGACGGAGGCCGACCTGTCCGGCCACGTTTGTGTGCACGGTCTTGATCCCTGACTCGCAAAGCTGCGCCTCTCACGGCATGAAGTCGTTGAGTCACGTCCTGAGGGCAACGTCCTCCGTCACGCCGGTCATCACACACCGAGTTTTCACGTCGAGACTTGTCTGCTGCAAACAATTAAGAGGAATACGAACATGGGCCAGCCACGAATCACCACACGTATGTCTCTGTGCCGCCGCGTATACGCTGCTTTGCTGATTGCGGCGACTGCCTTTCTCGTCAGGCCAAGCCCGGTGAGGGCTCAGGAGGTGCTGGATGTTATCGCGCCGGTCTTGACGAGGACCCTCGTCGACGTCGCACCGATAGACGGTGCGCAGTACTCACTTCGACTAAACGGATTCAACGGACGTGCAGAACTTCAGGAGGACGGCGCGAGCAGGCGCCATCTCTTGCTAATCGAGCCGCAGCAGACGGCGCGCGCGGACATCGAACTGCTCCGCAACGGGAGCTATCTCCGCACGGTTAGAGTTCTGCCCGTTGCTTTCGACGACAGCCCATCCTCCATCGAAAGCCTCGCGTCGCCCCCGGATCCGGCCTCGCGTGACTACACCGTCGTCAGTCAGATGCCGGTGCCATTCGCGGGAAGGTTCAATGGACATCAGCGAACAACGCTACGACGCATTTCCGTATCCGGTTATCGCATCGTGTTGAAGCCGGGCGAGCCGCAGGGCGTGTACGAGCGGCTGATGCCCGGCGGCAAGGCGGCCGAAGATGTCCAGTCCCTTGAAATCTTCACGCGAGAACTTGTCATCGCCGCGCCGTTAGAGCTACCGGGTACGACCGTTCGAATCTTTGCTCAAACTGTAAGGTTCGAGGATACGGCTCCGATCGCAAGCATGATCAACACCACGCCGCGTCCGACGGCACCGGCAACCACCGCAGCAGAACCAGGACTTACCGGTGAGCGAGGCGGCGACATCTTCCTCAATATCGAGCGCCTCGAGGACAAGGCAGAAGGCGCAACCCGTTTCATCGTGAACGGAGGAATCGGTCAGCAGGGCGGCCCAGAGACACCGGGTGACCCGGGTGTGAGTCTGGCCGTCCTTGCACATGAGCCCCAAATTGGCGGGATTGTAAGATCGTGGAACCAGATTCCCAAAATCTTTCACGGTGAGCCTCTTCCGCCTGGATGGGAGGTGTACGAAACGCCGAAGAACGTCGTGTGGTTCCAGCGGTATGGGTACAACGAATTCGGTTGGCGCGACCGGTGGCCCGGAAATGGAGGACAGGGCACTCCCGGGGGGATTCCAGGCGTCGGCGGCGATGGGGGAACCGTTCACAGCACATTGGTATTCGGACACGAAAAGGTGAGCGCAGAGGGAGGTCCCTCGGGGCCAGCGCGCCCGCCCGCCCCTGGCGGGGCCGCAGGCGAGCCATCGTTCAGCGTGGGCATTTCACTCGAGCGCGTGCGGTACGGATGGTTCTACTACACCTTTTATCACTTCTACACACACCGTACGTCGCGCGGGCCGGACGTCGCGTCGCCCGCTGCCCCGCAGCCAAAGGGCTCGGACGGTGCGAGTGTGGTGGACCTCAGTGGCTGGTTGCACCCGACCAGCGCACGAGCGGCGCTCGCATTCGCCGAGGATTTGTACCGACTGGGGTTCCTCACGCGCGCACGTGGAGAATTGACGTTCCTCCGTGACGCTGTGACATCTGCGACCGTGATCAATCCCGACGCGGCGGACGGTTACTTGCCTGTGCTGACGAGGATTGATGCTTTGCTGCTCAGGCTCAGCTCGAACCTCGATTACTTTGGGAATCCTGGCGGATGGGTGCCGGCGCTCGATTTTGCGGCGACGCTCAACCTGCTGCAAACCGAAGTCGCGCAAAGCGCGCCCATTATCTTCGTCACCGAGCAGGTTCGCGAACTCGCAGCCGAGGGCCTCGCGCGGAGGGGCACGCTGCATGAATCGCGTAATGCTGCAACACACGCCATCTCGCAATTCAGTTCCAGGCTGGACGCGCTCAGCGATTTGATTCCGCAATTGCAGACGGAAGCAGCCGGAGTAGCGCGCGATGAGGAGGCGTTGCTCAAAGCCGTGCAGGACCGCGAGGCGCAGCTATCGCGGGATGCACAGGACCTTGCAAACCCGAAATTGAGTTTCCTTCAGCGAGCTCTCAAAACGCTCGGGTCGATCGCGAAAGTGATTCCGGTCGGCGCACCGATTCTCCAAGCGGCCGGAGGAGCGCTGGACTTCCTCGCGGGGATCGGTGAACGGACGCCGTGGGACACGATTGTGCAGTTGCCGAGCATTGCGGCAGGTTTCTCGCAGCAAAACGTCGCCGAGAGCGTAGCCCAGTACAAGCGCCTCGTCGAGGATATCGAGGCGGTCGACCCGTCGAACCCAACGGAATTGTTCGCCGACATAAAGGGGGCGGCGGAAACCATAGGAGAAAGCCTCGCGCAATTGAAGCGAATGCAAGATTCCTCTCGCGCCCCCGCGTCGCGCGTCGAGGAGATCCTGCAGAAACTGAAGGCGGAGGATCCCACCCTTATCGAGTACACGACGCGTGCGTCTCAGTTGACCACCAGGAAAGCCCTGCTCAGTCAGTCGATCGACCGGGCGACTCACGAGTTGGGTGAAGTGAGCTCGCAGGTAACGTCGCTCGTTGGCAACGTGGACACGCTGAACAGCCAGTTACTGAAGGCGCAGGATTGGGTCGATCATCCGGGCATTGTTGCGGCGCAGACTGTAGGTCGACGGTATCGCGAACGCCTTGACTACTACCACTATCTCTTGATTAAGGCGTACGAGTACTACGCGGCGGAGCCGTACCCAGGCAACCGCCGGAGCGCTGCGACGGCCGAAGCGCTTATCGAAATCTTGCAACAGCACAACAACGAGCCGGCCGTGGCTGCCCGCGCATACGAAGCGATCTACATGGAAGAAGTTCGCGACGTTGGTCGACACATCGTACAGCGGCTAGCGGATGCCGGACCAGGGCGCCAGAAGGTGATCACGTTGCAACTGAGTACCAGCGAGGTCGAACAGTTGAACAGAATGCTCACCGTGGAGGGTCTTGGCTCGCCAGACCTCTACATCGACCTTCAGAACCGTGGAATCATCCCGGTCGGTGACCTCGAAGCGAGGCTCGTGAAAGTCGAGGTTGTGCAATGCAACTGTGAGCGAACGTCGGGAGCAAGCGGCAACATGCAAATCGACGTGTCCCCTGCCGCTGCCAGCATCATCATCACGACGAAGCGAGTCATCGGCTTCCGTCACGCAGCAGATACAGGCGGATGGGGTGCGTCTGTGGACCTGACGTCAAGCTTTCCCATCGTGAACCCAGTCACTGAACCGGCGGATGTGGGCCGAATTCTGGCGACATTGCTCGATCTGCCGGCGCTCGACTCGTATTCGACCGCACCCCCGCTTCTGCCCGGATTATCGGTGCGAGCGCGCTTGTTTACGAATGGCCCCGCCGAAGCCCGCATCAACGCGCTCCAGCTTCGGCTGACGTATTCGTATCGAACTGCGACGAACACACGGGCCGTCCGCGTTGTCACGCGCGACCCCGAAGGCGGTAAAGCTTTCTTCCATGTCAGTGCTCCGGATTCGAGCGGAAGGCAGCATGGCTACGGAGACTTCACGCGCCTGTTCGCGGGAACCGCGCCCGTCGAGATCACGGCGCCGACTGATCTTGGCCGTAGCCGGTTCGCCGGCTGGTACTTGAACGGCCGCTCGATTCAATCGACTAACCGCCTGTCGGTACCGACGGGAAGCGACTCCTATTTCTATGAGGCGCGGTACCAGGGGCAGCCGTGCACGCAAGTCCTCTCACAAACCCGCGTGACGATTCCGGCCTCGTTTGCCATTGGCTCGATTGCTGTTTCGAGTCCAGTAGGATGCGATTGGACGGCGGTCACCGAGTCGCCCTTTGTCACGATCACCACCGCTGCGAGCGGAACCGGCAACGGGACAATCGGCTTCATGGCCTCACCGAATCCTACAAGTGAGCAGCGTATAGGCACCTTGGTTATTGGAACGCAAGCGGTGACCATCGTGCAGGTGGCATCACGGACGAAAGTGGAAACGCCGGAGGGGGATATTGTCCGCGGGCGGCCGAGTGACTTCGATGGCGACGGCAAGTCGGACCTCACCGTCTATCGTCCTGCGGTGGGTTTATGGTTGACGCTTCGAACCGCTGGAGACGCGACGAGTATGGAGTGGGGGAGCGGTGACGACACTCCGGTCGCAGCCGACTACGACGGGGACGGCACTTCAGATGTTGCGGTATTCCGCCCGGCAACTGGAATGTGGCAGATCGTGAACTCGAGCAGTGGTACAGCAACCGTTCAGTGGGGAACCTCTGTCGACAGGCCGGTGCCCGCAGATTACGACGGCGACGGGAAGGCCGACATCGCCGTATTCCGCCCGTGGAATGGCACATGGGACATTGTGAATTCGAGCACCGGGACGCTCACGACAATGCCGTGGGGTACCGATCTCGATATCCCGGTCCCGGGTGATTACGACGCCGACGGAAAGGCCGACGTGGCGGTTTATCGGCCGTCGAACGGCACGTGGTATATCGTGAATTCGAGCGCGCCGACGATTACAGAGGTGCAGTGGGGCATGCGGCAAGACATCCCGGTCCCGGCCGATTACGACGGCGACGGAAAGGTCGATGTGGCCGTCTACCGGCCATCGAACGGGACGTGGTACATCGCCAATTCGAGCGACGAAGTGATGACGGCAGTTCAGTGGGGCACTGGTCTAGACAAGCCAGTGCATGGTGACTACGACGGCGATGGAAAATCCGATGTTGCCGTGTTCCGGCCGTGGAACGGGACGTGGTACATTCTGCACTCGAGTGGCGAAGTGGGTATTACACCGTGGGGGGGCCCAACTGACATCCCCATTGTAAGCCGCTGATCGCACGACGAATTCCATAATCGCTCTTCCAGCTCGAGACATTCGCGCGACTGCGCTTGCTCCGCTGCCCTCGATCCGAGGCGTGGAGCAAGCGCTCCCACCAACGACCACGATGACGATAA
>WUUC01020015.1_pt1 | contig 16636 bp, 13 predicted proteins | sample 6278441 | NCBI WGS metagenome assembly WUUC01 (sample SAMN13675441, study PRJNA597444) | soil metagenome | isolation source: soil | place: USA: Washington | collected 2017-10
TCGGCCGCGACTCCGCCGTAGTGCAGCACGACGATGGCCTTGGTGCGGCCCGTCACCGCGGACTCGACCAGCGTCTCGTCGAGGTTGAGAGTGTCGGCCCGGCAGTCGACGAACACCGGCGTCGCGCCCCGTAGTGCGACGAAGTTCGCTACGGACACGAACGCGAACGACGGCACGATGACCTCGTCGCCGGGCGCCAGATCGAGCAGCAGGCCCGTCATCTCCAGCGCGCCGGTGCACGAATTGACGACAAGTGCGCACGGGGACGAGGTGATGGCGGCGATCAGGGCGGCGGCCCGGCCGGTAAAGGCACCGTCGCTCTCCATCTGCTCGCGACGCACCACGGCCTCGACGTACTGCAGCTCGCGTCCGGTCACGTCGGCGCGGTTGAAGGGAATGGTGTCGGTGGCGACGCTGTCCACGGCGGTAAACCTAGCCAGGCCCGCCGCCGCGGAACCGATGTCCTCCGCCGCGGTTTCACCCCTCATACCCCGCGCTGGCGCCGGTCTCAGCCGCGGGTCTGGGCCGAGCCCGGCGGGAACCCATGGCGGTGGGGGGCGAACATTCACACGGGCGGCCGGGGTGACCGGTCGCGCCGTCGGTTAGCGTTCGCCTGACGTGACGGAAGGAGGCGGGCGGATCGATGCGTGTGCTCTTCACCACGTGGGCATGGCCCTCCCACTACTTCCCCGTGGTGCCCCTCGCCCGGGCGCTGCTGGAGGCCGGGCACGAGGTCCGCGCGGCCAGTTCGCCGGCGCTGGCCGCGGTGATCGCCGCGTCCGGGGTCCCGGCCCTGAAGGTAGGCGCCGACGTCGACCTCCCCGCGTTGGCGCATGCGCACGGCGATCCGGCGACGGCGTGGACACGGGGGCCGTACCCGTTCGACCAGTACCTGGCGGTCGCCGAGGCGATGGTCGACGACCTCGTCTCCGTCGCCCGAACGTGGCGACCGGACCTGGTGGTCTACGAGCCGACCGCGTACGCCGGCCCCCTCGCGGCCGGGATGGTCGGCGTACCGGCCGTGCGTCACCTGTGGGGCCCCGACTTCACGTTCGCGGCCCGCCGGATCGAGCCGGCGATCCTGGCGTCACTGTGCCGGCGGCTCGGCCTGGACGGGGTGCGGACGCTGGGGGCGCTGACGGTCGACCCCTGCCCGCCGAGCATGCAGATTCCCGGCGACTACGCCCGACAGCGAATGCGGTTCATTCCCTACAACGGTGTCGGCGCGGCGCCCGGATGGCTGCCGGCGCCCGGACGTCCGGTGGTGTGCGTCACCTGGGGCACCACCCTCGCCCGCCTGGGTGGGTACCCGCACCTGGTGGGGGCCACGCTGACCGCGCTGGACGACATGGACGTCGAGCTCGTCGCCGCGGTGTCACCCTACGACCGCGACCTACTCGGTCCGCTGCCCCAACGGGTACGGGTCGTGGAGTCGGTGCCGCTGCACCTGTTGTTGCCGGCCTGCGCGGTACTGATCCATCCGGGCGGACCCGGCACGATGCTCACGGCGATCGCCGCCGGGGTGCCCCAGCTGTTCCTTCCCTGCCTGCCCGAACAGCCGTTCTACGCCCACCGGGTGGTCGCCAACGGGGCCGGGCTCGCGCTCAACCCGGCCAAGTTCACCGCCGAGGCGGTACGGCAACGCGTCGGCGAGTTGCTCAGCCGCCCCGGCCTCCGGCGGGCCGCCGAAGGACTGCGGAGCGAAATGGCCCGTCAGCCATCGTCAGACGACGTGATCGCGGCGCTGGTGGACCTGGCCGGAAAGGTAGCATGAGGTGGCGGAACCACCCTCCATCTGGGATCCTGAGTCGATCGAGCCGATACGGTTCAGCGGGCAACGGCTGCTGGTGGTCGGCAGCGGATCGGTCAGCGCCGCGTTCCTGCCGTTCTGGCTGAACTGGGTGCGGCACACCTACCCCGAGCTGACCGTCCAGGTTGTACTGACGCGGTCGGCCCAACGGTTCGTGACTGGCGACGCCCTTTCGGGGCTCACTGGTCGGGCGGTGCTCACCGACGAATGGCCGGTCGGTCCCAATCCCCGAGCGCTGCACGTCCACCTCGCCCAGTGGCCGCAGGCGATCGCCGTGTACCCGGCTACCATGCACCTCCTCGCCCGGTTCGCGCTCGGGCTCGCCGACACGCCCACCCTGCTCGCCCTGCACTGTACGAAGGTCCCGATCGCGCTCGCCGCGGCGCTTCCACCGGGTTGCTGGGACAGCCCCGCGATGGCCCGCCACCGCACGACGCTCGCCGAACTGGACAACGTCGCCGTGCTGCCACCGGTCCCGGGGCTGAGCATGACGACCGGCGAACACACCGGCAGCCACCCCGACACGTTCGCGAAGCTGCTCGGCCGGCTGGAGTCGCTGCGGTCGGGCCCGCCCCGCGCATCCAGCGGCGGCGACGGCCCACCGGCTCCACCTCCCGTTGGATCGGGGCCGCCCGAGTCATTCCGCGACACAGCCGCGGCGGCTGGTCAGTACTGACCTGTGGGCATGGTCGTCGCCGGCACGACCGAAGTGCATCCCGTCCGGGCACGGAAAGACCTCGTCTTCCCAGGGGCGGTCACCCGGCGCGCACGGCGCGGTGGGCCGGGCCCAACAGGACGAGCGGGAGCAGCACCAGCACACCGGCGGCGGCCGCGAGAGTGGCGAAGCCCGCCGCCGCGAGCAGCGTTCCGGACGCCACGCTGGCCACCGCGGAAGCGGTCAACACCAGGGCGTCAATGCCGCCCTGTGCTCGGATGCGCAGCTGCTCGGGGAGGACCAGGCTGAGCAGTCCGCTGCCGCCGACGAAGGTGAGGTTCCAGCCGTAGCCGAGCAGGAAGAGCGCGACGGAAAGCTGTGAGCCGGCGGCAACTACCGGCGGCAGGACTGCGAGCACCGACGAGGCCACCAGCGTGGCGATGCCGCCGACGACAACCGGCACCGGACCGTACCGGTCGACGAGGCGCCCGGAGAGCGGCGCCAACGCGAACATGCCGGCCATGTGGGCGCTGATGACGATACCGGTCACACCCAATCCGTGGCCATGCATCTGCATATGTAACGGCGTCATGGCCATGACCGCCACCATGGCGACCTGGCCGACGGTCATCGCGGTCAGTGCGAGACGCACGGCCGGGTTGCGCCACGCCTCGCCGACGGCTCCGGGCGACTTCGGCGTCGGAGGACGCACGCGTATCCGGGGCAGTCTCGTGGCGGCGGCCGCCGCCACGAGCGCGCAGGCCAGTGCCAGCAGGTACGGCCCGGACAGCCCCGGCAGGCCCATCCCGCTGGCGAGGTGCCCGGTGGGTGCCATCAGGTTCGGACCGAGCAACGCACCCACGGTGCCGCCCCAGACGACCATCCCGATCGCCCAGCCCCGCCGGTCGGGTGGGTACATCTCGGCCGCGCAGTACCGCGACAGCATCGCACCGCCGTTGCCGATGCCCAGCAGCACCATGCCGGCGACCAGTAACCCGACCCCACCCGCATCGCCAGCCGGGCGCCCGAACCCGGTGGATCCCGCGACGACGCCGGCCCCGGCAACCAACGCACCGACGGCCGCCACGAGGTAGCCTGCCGTGAGCGCGGTTCGGCTGCCGCGACGGGACATCAGGCCGGCCAGCGCCACCGTGCCGGCGGCGGTACCGACCAGGCCGGCGGCGTTGGGCAGGCCACTCCAGGCCGGGCTCATCGCGCCCGCACCAATCAGCGTGCCCACCGTGCTGGCCGCAACCATCGCAGTACTCGTCACGGCCGTACCGGTGACCAGCGACGTGGCGGCACGCCGGCGGGTGGCTACCGGCGCGGACCGCGTCGCGGACCGAAGGTCTTCGTCGGTGCCGGTCATCCGGTGAACCCTCGCGCCCGTCGGGTGGGCGCCCGCCGGTCGCGGCCGTACGTCTCGGCCAGCCGGCGCAGCCGGAACTCCAGGCCAGGTGTCAGCGCCCGCGGGTCGTAGCGCCATCGCCAGTTGCCGTCCCGGCGGCCGGGTGTGTTCAGCCGTGCGTGCGAGCCGAGTTGCAGGACGTCCTGTAACGGCAGAACGGCCAGTGCCGCGACCGACGCGTACACGGCCCTGGCCATCGCGCCGCAGATGCCGTCGGTCAGGCCGCCGAGATACCGTTCGATCCGGCTCCGCTCCTCCGCACTCGCCTGTTCCCACCAGCCCAGCGTGGTGTCGTTGTCATGCGTACCGGTGTAGGCCACACAGTCGATGCCGTAGTGGTGCGGCAGGTGTTGGTTCTCGTCACCGGCGAACGCGAACTGCAACAGCCGCATGCCCGGGATGCCGGCGTCCGCGCGCAGCGCCTGAACCTCCGCCGACGCCGGCCCGAGATCCTCGGCGAGCAGCGCGATCTCTCCCAGCGCCTTGCGGACGGCCCGGAACAGATCGGGACCCGGCCCGTCCTGCCACTCGCCCTCGGTGGCCTTGCCGTGTACCGGGACCGCCCAGTAGCGAACGAAGCCGCGGAAGTGGTCCAGCCGCAACATGTCGAACTGTTCAGCCATCCGCCGCAGCCGGGCGACCCACCAGCCGTAGTCGTCGGCGGCCAGCGCGTCCCAGCGGTACAGGGCGTTGCCCCACACCTGACCCTCGGTGCTGAACTCGTCGGGCGGGAAACCGGCCACCGTCGTGGGGCGTCCTCCGGCGTCGAGCTGGAAATGGTGCCGACCGCTCCACAGTTCCGCGCTGTCGACGGCGACGAACATCGCCACATCACCGATGATCTCGATGCCGAGTGCCTGAGCCTCGGCGCGGGTGGCCGCGTAGTGCGTTGCGAAGGTGAACTGCTCGAACCGGAAGTAGTCGATGTCCTGGCGGGCATCTTCGGCCAGGTGGGCCAGCGCATCCGGGTCGCGCGCGGCCAGCGGGGCCGGCCAGCGGGTCCAGTCGCCGCCGTATCGGGACCGCAGTGTCATGTACAGCGCGTAGTCGTCGAGCCACCAGGACTGCTCCGCCAGGAACCTCGCACAGTCGGGCGTCGGGGTGAAGTTGGCGTACGCCTTGGCCAGCAGGCGCCTCTTGATCGCGTCCGCCGCCGCGTAGTCCACAGTGTCTGGTGGCAGCTCGGGCACGCCGGCCAGGTCGGTGGCGCTGAGCAGGCCGTCGTCGACCAACCGGTCCACGCTGATGTAGAGCGGGCTTCCGGCAAACGTCGAGTAGGACTGGTACGGGCAACCATCGGCGCCGACCGGGTTGAGTGGGAGCATCTGCCACACCGTCTGCTCGGCGGCCGACAGGAATTCCAGCCACTCGATGGCCTGCGGCCCGAACTCGCCGGTGCCATAGCGACCCGGCATCGAGCTGGGGTGCATCAGGATGCCGCAGCGTCGGGTGGGTGCCACCGGCACCGTCCTCTCATCGGATCGTCGTTTCCGGGACGGTGTCAACGCGGTCTCCGGTACAGCTGTTCGTAGCTGGCGGCCGTGTCATCCCAGGAGAACCGGGCGAGCATGCCGCGCTCCCGCAGACGGGCCCATGTCGTCGGGTCGGCGTGGTGGCTCACCAGGGTCCGCATCGCGGTCATCAGATCGGCCACACTCCCGCCGTCGAACGCGAAGCCGAGCCCGGTCTCGGCGACGGTCTCCGCCATGCCGCCGACCCGCCGTACGACCGGAACCGAGCCGTACCGCAGCCCGATCAGCGGGGCCAGGCCGCACGGCTCGAACTCCGATGGCGCGAGAAAGGCATCGGAGCCGGCATAGGCGAGCCGGGCCGCCGTCTCGCCGCTGTCCAGCCGGACGGCCACATTCCGGTAGTGCCGGGTGGCGCGCTGGAAGGCCCTCTCGTACAGCGCGCCCCGCCCGACCACGACGAGCTGGATGTCCAGCGTGGCGATCTCGTCGATACCGTCCAGGAGCAGCTCGACGCCCTTCTGCCGGACCAGCCGGCCCACGAAGGCGAACAGCGGCACCCCGCGGTCCTCCGGTAGGCCGCAGGTGCGCTGGAGCGCGGCCTTGTTCGCCGCCTTGCCGGTCACGTCATGCACGTCATAGTTGGCCACCAGGTGCGGATCGGTGGCCGGGTCGAACTCTCCATAGTCGATGCCGTTGAGCAACCCGTGATAGTCCTCGCCGCGCGAGCGGAGCAGGTCCTGCAGCCCGAACCCGTGTGCGGGGGTCAGCGTCTCGTCCCGGTAACGCCGGCTCACCGTGGTCACCACGTCGGCATGGGCGATGCCCTGGGCCAACAGGTTGCCGGTTCCGTAGTCGGCCAGGCCGAGCTCGACCGCCTCGTCGTTGTGGAAGTGCCCCTGGTAGAAGAGGTTGTGGATCGTCATCAACGTCCGGCACGGCGCGGCCAGCGTGCGCAGGTAGGCCGGTACGTGGCCGACGTGCCAGTCGTTGCAGTGCACCACGTCGGCCCGCCAGTCCGGATGGACCGCGAGTTGTGCCACCGCCCGCGAGAAGAGGACGTACGAATACAGGTCCTTCTCCACGTACCCCTCGGGTGGGTCCCAGGCCGCGCCGTCGGGCCGGCCCACGGTGTAGTAGCGCACGCCGCCGTACTCGCCCTGTTCGGCCACCTCGAACACGTCGGCCACCGACCCGGTCCGTACCGTCAGCTCGCCGAGCCTGGTACCGGCCGGCAGTCCGGTGTAGCGGGGCAGGAACACCAGCACCCGGTGGCCACGCCGGGCCATGCTCCTGGGCAGTGCGTACGACACGTCGCCGAGCCCGCCGACCTTCACCAGTGGGTAGGCCTCGGAGGTCGCGAAGAACACGCGCAGCGATTCGGGTGGATCCTGGGCGGGCATCGCGCCGGACGCGGTCCCGGCTCCGCTCATCACCGGCCGCCCGGATCCGCGACGAGCGGCCGGACCGTCGACAACGTCGCCACCGCCTCCCCGGACAGGTACACGTCCAGGCCGCGCGCGCCGTGGGAGTAGTCGACCGCGGTGAGGTCGGGAACGACCCACGCCGCGCCGGCCGCGGCCAGTTCGCGATCGCCGCCGACTCCGACACACACGACGCCTGCCCGCGTAGCTGCCCGGACACCGCTCGCGGTGTCCTCGAACGCCACGCAGGTGTCCGGCGCCAGCCCCAGTCTGTGCGCGGCCAGTGCGTAGCAGTCCGGGGCCGGCTTGCCCCGGGTGGCGTCGTCCCACGTGACCATCGCGGTGAAGGCGCCGGGCAGCCCGAGGCGGGTCAGTGCGCGCCGGACCCGGGTGGTCGATGCCCCGGTGACCAGACCCAGGCGCACGCCCGCGGAGGCGAGGCGGCCGACCGCCGACCGCGCCCCGGGCATCACCTCGAAGTCCAGGCCGGGCTCGGCGGAGCGCACTTCCTCCACAATAGACACGCGATCGGTCGGGTCCAGGTCGCCGAAGATCGCCGCAACCGTGTGCTCCACGGTACATCCCAGGACGTCACCGCGGATACGGGCCGGTCGCAGCGGCCTGTCCCGACCGGCCGCGAGGTCGCGCCAGAGTGCGACAATCGCCTCGGTTGAGTCGATCAGCACGCCGTCCAGGTCGAACAGCACCCCATCGAACTGCGACATGCTGGCTCCTCCGGCCCGTGGCCCGCGGCGGTCTTCGATCAGCCACCGGCGACCGCGGGCAGAATCATGACGGAGTCACCGTCAGCGAGCTCGGTGTCGAGCATGTCGATGCTCCGCACGTCGGTGTCGTTGACGAAGATGTTGACGAACCGCCTGAGGTGTCCGTCCTCGGCGAGCAGATGACGACCCAGGTCCGGGTGGCGGGACTCCAGATCACGAAGCACCTCGGCCACGGTCCGACCGGTTGCGGGCACGTGCCTGGCCCCGTTGGTGTGCGCGAGAAACACGGTGGGGATGTGGACGTCGACGGACATCGGGACTCCTTTGCTATCCGATCTCAGCAGCGGCCATCGGCCCGGCAAGGTAGGACAGCCGACCCGCGTGCACGGCGAGCCGCATGGCGGCCGCCATGCGGAGCGGCTGGCGGGCCACCGTCAGGGCCGTGTTGACCAGCACCGCCGAGGCGCCGAGCTCCATCGCGAGCGTGACGTGCCGGGCGCTGCCCAGGCCGCCCTCCACCACGACCGGAATACTGAGCCGCTCGATGATCCTCCGGATCAACGCCGGATCGAGGACGCCTTGACCGGACGCCACCGGCGCCGCCATCACTCGCACCGCGGCGCAACCCATCATCTGCAGGTCCAGCGCGTCCGCCTCATCGGGCACGATGAAGGGCAGCACGGTCACGCCCTGCTCGCGCAGCTTCGCCGCGACCTCGACCGTCGCCCTGTTGGCCGGACGGTTGTCGTCGTCGCGCACGTCCAGCTTGATGATGTCTATTCCATACGAGTCGCGCAGTATCTGCGCGGTCCGTAACGCGCTGTCCGCGGAGCGCGCGAATGAGGTGGTGCCCACCCACAGGTACTCGTCCAGCGGCAGCTCGCCGGCGAGATCCGACAACTGCAGGCTCGCGCGCCGGTTATCGGGATCGACGGTGGTGATGAACACGCGCGACTCGGTGGCCTCGAGTACCTGCCGCACCATCGCCGGCGACGTGTACTGCTCGATGCCGACGATGAGACGCGATGTCAGGCCGTACCCGCCCAGCGTCAGCCAGGGCTCGCGGAGGTCGATATGCTCTACAGTAGACAACGTCAAGGTTGGCCACCTCTCTCAGCGTGTTCCCGCCTGGGCTACCCAAGCCGCAGCTACCAGCTTCAGGTACCGGGTTGCAGTCGCATTGCACCCGCGTTGCACCCATTCCGTACGGCCCACGAGCGTGCCTCCGACCGCCGGCCCTCAGCCTCGCGGCGGAGACGCCGGCCCGCACGGAGGTTGAACTTCACGCGGTGGTGGAGAAAACCCGCCCGGCTCCGTGGTCCCGGCTAGGCTTGCGGCCCTTCACGATAGGAGGCGGTCGTGACGCAACGTCCAGTCCACATCGAGCTCGGCCGGGCGCGTCCGCGCAATCGAGAGGGCCTGCCGGAGGTCAGTCTCGACCAGGCTCACTCGCCGGCGAAGGTCCTGGCCCACAGGCACCTCATCGGGCGGTTCGTCAACGGTGAGACGTTGCGACCGGTGCACATGCGGATCGGGATCATGGGCGCGTGCAACATGCGCTGCAACTTCTGCAACTTCCACGCACCGGAGGAGACCCATTTCTACGATCGGTTCTCCTTCAAGGACAGCATCCCGACCGACAAGGCCATCGCGCTCATGCGACAGTTCGCGGCGGCCGACGGCCGGGCGGTGACCTTTTGCGGCAGCGGTGAGTGCACCATCCACCCCGGATATGCCGACATCTGCCGGGCCGCGCACGAGCGGGGTCTGCGAATCGGGCTCATCACCAACGGCTCGAGGCTTGGCCGGCCGGCGATCGCGCGCTGTGTCGCGGAAACCCACACCTGGGTACGCGTCGGCCTCAACGCCGGCACCAGGGAGACCTTCGAGGCGATCACCCGCGACCACGAGCAGACCTTCGCCGGCTTCGTCGGCTCGATCCAACGACTGCGCGCGACCGCGGTGGAGCCTGACTTCCGGGTCGGTGTCAACTTCGTCATCACGATGCGGAACCATGGCGAGATCGTCGAGGCGGCTCGCCTCGCGCGCGACGCCGGGGCGCACTACGTCCGGTTCGAGCCGGAGTTCTACAGCGCGTTCGGTCACCGCGCGATCGACGGCGTGCTGGCGGAGATCGCTGAGGCACTGGTGAGCGCCGCCGCGCTGGCGACCGCGGAGTTCGAGGTCTCGGTGCCGAAGCTGGACCGAGGCCCGATGGACCAGGTCGAGGCGGTCGAGGGCGACTTCGACCACTGTCACTACAGTCGCTTCGTCACCGCCGTAGGTGCCGATGGTGAGCTCTACCCGTGCCCACAGGTCCACCTGAACAGTCGCTACCGTATCGGGAACGTGCTGGACGAGGGCTATCTCAACGTGCTCGAGGGCGGTCCACGGGCCGAGTGGGAACGGACCAACCCGTTGCGCACCGAGCTGTGCAAGTCGTGCTTCTACCGCCCCCAGAACGAACTTCTCGAGCTGCTGCGCCGCGGCCGGATCAACCTGGACGACGCGCTGTCGTCGTACGCGGTCGAGGTGCCGAAGACGCTGCACGCGGACTTTGTCTAGCGTCGTGGCCGCTCGCCAGAGCCGGCCGATCCTGGCCGGTACGCCGATGTTGCGCGCTCCGGAGGAGGGCGCCGGGCTTTCCGCCTGGCAGCAGAGCCTTCGCGGCGTGGTGTCCAGGCTCGCCGCGGTCGAGCCGGCGCCGCTGGAGGTGGTGCGGCAGCGGGACGCCGTCGTCGCCTCGTTACACCGGACGGACCTGTTGATCCGGGGTACACACCGCCCGGACTTCCGGGCGACGGTGCTGCGTCCCGCGACGGCGGCGGCACCGCTGCCGGCCGTCCTGGTCAACATGGGCCACAACGCCACGCTCGACCGGGTGACCGGTGCGGTGGCACCGGACTTCCCCGATCGCGACATGGCCGGGCACCTGGCCCGGGCCGGCTTTGTCACCTTGACCCTCGACCACGGGTTGGCCGGGGCGGAGGAGCGCCCCCCGTCGGACGGCGCTCGGGGTGCCGCCGACGTCGCGGCGCTGGTGGCCGCCTTCCATCTGATGGGCACGTCCCTGCTCGGTTCGCTCGTCGGCGAAGCCCTCGCCGGCCTGGCCTGGCTGCGCGAGCATCCGGCGGTCGACGAAGCCCGGGTTGGCGTGTTCGGGCACAGCCTCGGCGGCGCGGTCGCGCTGCACACGGCCCTGCTCTCGGGCGAACCGGTGCCGGTGAGCACGGCCAGCCATTTGGGCACGTACCCGATGCTGTACGGCGAGTTGAGGACCGGCGACCCGGCCGCGGTGCTGCCCGGGATTCTCCACTACGCCGACCTGCCCGACCTGTACGCGTGCCTGGCGCCGGCGCCGCTGCAGGTTCAGTACGGGTTGCTCGACCACCTCCTCGACCCGGCCGACGCGGACGCCGCCGGGGAGCGCGTGGCCGCGACCTACCGCCTGCTGGATGCCGATGACAGGGTGGAGGTGTTCACACGGCGGGCCGGCCACGGTACCTGCCCGGCGGCGACCGTCCGGTTCTTCCGGCGCCATCTTGTCGCACCGGCGCCACCACCGGCGCCCGTCCCAGCCCAGCGGGTGCGTTTCACAGTTCGGGAACGCCGCGAAATCCTGGACGGGGTCGACAGCGCGCTGAGCTCCGGGCTGCTGAGCCAGGGGCCGGTGCTCGCGCAGTTCGAATCGATGGCGAGGGCCTGGCTTGGCGGTGACGTGGCGGCGGTGGGCTCGGGCACCGGCGCGCTGGAGATCGCCATGCGGATCGCCGCGGTAGCCGGTGGAACAGTGCTCACGCTGGCGAACACGTTCTTCGCCACCGCCGCCACCGCCGTGCGGTGCGGCGCTCGTGTGGACTTCGTCGACCTCGAGCCCGACGGCCTCGGGATGGATCCGGACGACCTGCGGTCACGGTTGAAGCGGCCCGGGGAGGTTGCGGCCGTCGTGCCGGTTCACATCGGCGGGGTCGTTTCGCCGGGGATCGTCGGCGTGGTCGAGGAGTGTCGGCAACGCGGTGTGCCGGTGATCGAGGACGCCGCACACGCGTTCGGCAGCCGCCTGCACGGCCGGCCCGCCGGCGGCTTCGGCCGGTTCGGCGCGTTCTCCTTCTTCGCGACGAAGGTACTGACCACCTGCGAGGGTGGACTGGTCACCGGCTCCAGCCGGGCGGACCTGGACCTGGTCCGGCGGCTGCGCGACCACGGCCGGACAGAACCCGGCGGCACGTTGCACGACCACGCGGGCGGCAACTGGCGCATGTCGGAGCCGCACGCCAGCGTCGGCGTGGTGGGCCTGCGGCGCTTCGCGGAGGTGCTGGCCGAACGGCGACGGCTGGCGGCGTGGTACGACGCCAACCTGGTGACCGTGCCGGGCCTGCGGCCGTACCGCCCGCCGCCCGAGACCGCGAGCAACTACTACAAGTACGTGGCGCTGCTCCCCGAGGGCGTGGATCGCGCCGCCCTGAAGGAGCGGCTGCGCCGGCGCCACGGGGTGACACTGCCCGGTGAGGTCTACGACCTGCCCCTGCCCCAGCAGCCGTTCTTCGGTGCGGCGTTCGTTGGCCGCGGATTCCCGCGGGCCGAGTCGTTCGCGCGCCGGCACGTCTGCCTGCCGCTCTATCCGTCGCTCAGCGAACCCGAGCGGCGGCGGGTCCTCGAAGCGTTGCGGGCCGAGCTGTCATGACGGAGCGAGACACGATCCCGCTGCTACGTCGCGGGCGCTGGTACACCTCGCTCGACACCACACCGGTGCCGGGGCCGGCGGGCCTGCGGCTGTCGCTCGCGCCGCCGGCGATGGTCACGGCCGACGCGCGCTGGCATCGGCGCCAGCCGGTCGCCACGCCACTCGATCGAGCATCGCGCATGCGACTGCTGGGTGAGGCGATGATCATCTTCACCAGCGGCTCGGTGCACATCGGCGGGCTCGGCGACCAGGACGAGTCGCAGTTCCGAGCGCACATGGCCGCGGTGGCCGGGGTGCCCGGGACGATGGTCGACCGGTGGTGCGACCTCCTGCGCCAGCGGCTCGACGTGCTGGCCGCCGGACCGTCGGAGTCCGCGGACCCCGCCCGACGGGCCGGCACGACCGGCGGCCCGCCGTCGCTGTCACTGGTCTCCCTTCCCGCGAACACGTTCACCACGCTCGAGTCGGTGTGCATGACCCTGTCGGGTGGCGGGGCGACATGGGTTCGCCCCAGCCGGCGTGAGCCGATCTCGGCGGTCCGGTTCGTGGCGTCCGTCATCGCCGCGGGTTGGCCCGCGGCCGAGGTGGGGTTCTACCCCGGCCGCCCGGCGGATCTGGCCGCGCTGGTCCGGGCGACCGACCGGCAGGTCCTGTACGGCGGCGAGAGTCTCCTCGCGCGCGTCGGGGCCGCCAGCGGTGCCTCGGTTCGCGGGCCCGGCCGCGGCTGCGCGGTGGTCCACGGCGACGATCCGGTGGGAGCGGCCGATTGGCTGCTGCCGATGGTCGCCGGCGACTCCGGCCGGTTCTGCACGGCCGTGCGAACGGTGGTGTGCCTCGCCGGGGCGCCGGCGGTCGCGGCCGCGCTCGCCGAACGGCTGGACCGCATCCCGCTGCACCCCGCGGATCCCGACCTGCCGATCGCCTGGTGCCCGGACGCGGCCCGGGCCGGACTCATCGCCGAACGCATCATGCGCGACGTCGGCACCGGCGACGTGGTAACGACGCGCCGACCCGTCCGCTGCACGGTGGACGGCCGCGCCTTCCTCGCGCCCACGCTCGTCCTGCTGGCGGACCCGGGAACGGGACCCCGCTGGCATCCCCTCGTCGGCCGCGAGGTGCCGTTTCCGTTCGTGGTCGTGACACAGGCCTCCGCGGCCCGGGCGCGGGCGATCGCGGCTTCATCGGCGTTCGTCTACGTGCACCACCGTGCGGCGATCGCGTTTCGCGGGACGAAAGGAGAGCTCCGGTGACCGCAACCGCGTACCGGCCGGTCACGGTCGACAACATGGTCGAGATCATGCGGGACCGGGTGCCCGTCCTCCGCCTCGATCTGGACGAGTGGACCCGCCGGGCGATGCGGTGGCACTTCGGAGAGCAGACCGGATCGGAGTTCTGGCTCAGTCGCCGCTCGCGGCTACCGTTCGACCCGCTGGTCGACGTGACGACGTTCGCGGACCTGGCGATGTTCGGCACCTTCGACAAGGCGTGGCTGCGCGCGGCCACGCCCACGCAACTGCGCCCGCGGGGCTACGGCAACCGCCCGTACCGGGTCTTCGAGACCGGCGGCACCTCCGGCCAGCCCTGCCGGATCGTCGATGTGACGCGGCTTCGCGACGACGTGACCATCTACCGAACCATGCTGGAGGCCCGCGGCGCCGCCGGCGGGGACATCCTCGCGATGACGCCGACGGGCCCCCACGCGTACGGGCATTTCGTCGCGGCGCTCGGCGCCAGCTGGCGGGGAGGCGTCTACACCATCGACTTCGACCCGCGCTGGGTCAAGGAGCTCATCCGGGAAACCGGCGACGGCCACGCATACGTGGCCCACCTGGTCCGGCAGGCCCGCGAGCTGCTGGACGTGGTAACGCCGCGGCTGCTGTTCACCACCTCACGGCTTCTGCTCGCGCTCGCTACCGCGCTCGACCGACCCCTGGCCGAGCACGGCGTCCGTGCGGTCTGCACCGGCGGTACGTCATGCACCGATGAGGAGCGGCGGTTTCTGACCGACGAGTACCTGGACGGCGTGCATTGGATCGACACCTATGGCAACACGTTGCTCGGACACGCGCTGCAGGCCGACGCCCAGAGCCCCGACCAGCCACACTCCTACCACCTGCCGCCGCCGCAGGGTGTGATCCGCGTCGTGGAGCCGGACGACCCGGGCGTCGAGGTGGCGGTGGGCCAACGCGGACGGGTCCTGATCATCACGCTGCTCAAAGACCTCTTCCTGCCCAACCTGCTCGAGCGGGACAGCGCGGTACGGGTCGGGCCCCATCCGTGGTTCCCATGGGACGGCGTGGCGCGGATCCGCTCCGACACCGCGGCCGAACCCGAGATCACGGAGGGAATCTACTGATGGTGGCACCGACGATCCTCACGTCCAACGGCGTTCCGATACCGTTCGACGACCATCACTTCGCCCCGCTGCTGGACAGCTCCCCCTGGCTGAACCGGCCCGCGGAGCTTCGCGCCCGGCTCCATGAAGACGGATGCCTGCTCCTTCGGGGCGTGATCGACCGGGCGGCCGTCGTGCGCCTGCGCGCCGAGTACTTCTCGTGCGTCGACCCGGCGCTGCTCGCGCCCGGTACAACGCCCGCGGAGGGCATCTTCTCCGGCCGCGTTCCCGAACGGCCTCCCAGGTACGGTGTGGCCGGCCATCCGGCACACGCGTTCGTCCGGTCCGCTGCTTTCCACCGGTTCGTGGAGGACCCGACGCTCACGTCGCTGGCGGAAACGCTGCTCGACGGGCCGGCGGTCGCGCTGCCGCGCCGTATTCTGCGGCACTTCCACCGGGACAGCCACGCCGCGTCGCGCGCGCATGTTGACGCGGACTATATGCACGACGGCTCCGAACAGCAGCTCACCATGTGGATCCCGATCGGCGACTGCGCCCTGGACACCGGCGGCCTGGTGTATCTGGAAGGCAGCCACCGGCTCGACCCCGTCGCGTACGCGACGCTGCGCGGCTTCACCGACCGGCCCGAGGACCGCCGGCCGATCAGCAATGACCTGCGCCGGACCAGTGGGCGCCTCGGCGGTCGGTGGCTGTGGGCCGACTACCGTCCCGGTGACGTGGCCGTTCACCTGCCGCAGATCGTTCACGCATCTCTGGACACCCGTACCGACGCGATGCGCCTGTCGGCCGACATCCGGTTCCAGCTGGTCGGCGAACGCGTCGATCCCCGATGGCGGAAGGCGTGGTCGGCCGATGACGGATACTGACCGAGGACCATTCGCAGGTTCGGGGGTACGGATGTCCATGGAGGACGGTGAACGCGTGCGGCGCGTGGCGGCGCGGTTGAGCGACTACGCCGTACTCGCTCACGACCCGGCCGTGCCAGGTGTCGCGACCGACTACTGGGTCCTCAGCGAGGAGCACTTCCGCCGGGTGGACCAATGGCTCGCGGCACTGTGTCAAGGCGATCCGGCGGCGGCCGGGGCCTATCGGGATCTCGTTCAGCGGCCGACCGAGGCGGGCCGGCACCGGGTGCTCACGACCGCGGTGGCCGCGGTTCTCGCCGCCACCCCGACCGGCCTCAGCGACGCGGCGGCCGTGACGGCCGAGGCCGACCAGCACATCTGGATCAGCCACCACGTCGGTGACAAGGTCCGGGACTCCGCCGTCGAGGATGTGACGACGCCGGTTCTGATGGACCTCGTTCGCGGTCGGCGACCGGGCGAGACCGCGCCGGGCCAGGCCGCGGAGGCGCACATCGTCATCCCGTTCCGGGACCGGCCCGGGGGCGCACGGACCAGAAACCTGCTGGCCTGCCTGTTGGCCCTTCGGGACCAGGACGAGGACGATGCCACGTACACCGTGACCGTCGTGGAGTCCGACCAGTCCCCGCGGTCGCAGGATCTGGTGGAGCCGCTGGTGGACCGGTACCTGTTCGCGCGCAAGGACGGCCTGTTCAACAAATCCTGGACGGTGAACGTCGGTGTCGTCTCGGACCCGAGCGCCGCGCCGCTCACCTGCGTGCTGGACGCCGACATCCTGCCCAACCGCGGGTTCGTACGGCGCAACCTCCACCGCATGCGCACGGGCCGGCACATCGCCCATCTCCCCTTCCACCGGTTCCTGTCCCTGGACGCACCCTCCTCGGCCCTGGCCATCCGGCGCCGCTGCGGCGAACTGGCCGCGGAGGTGCGCGCCGACGAGCTGCGGGGTCTGCTGCTGCGTGACGTTCCCGGCGGCTGTCTGTGGGTCCGAACCGAGGTGTTCCATGCCGTCGGCGGAATGGACGAGCGTTTCGAGGGCTGGGGTGGCGAGGACGACGACATCGTGCAGCGTCTGGGCCGCCTCGAACCCGTCATCCGCTTCCCGGACCAGATCCTCCATCTCCACCATCCGCGCCCGGTGATGGTGAACCCGGCCGGTGAGCCGTTCAATGCCCACCTGGAGCCGTACGCCTGGTCGGCGGCCCAGCCGTACGGCCGACTCGACGAGTTCGACGTCCGCTA